>Ga0247844_1001140_pt1 | contig 51538 bp, 81 predicted proteins | sample LaCtaG_FD_192421 | JGI IMG/M metagenome (GOLD analysis project Ga0247844, IMG submission 192421) | Freshwater microbial communities from meromictic Lake La Cruz, Castile-La Mancha, Spain - LaCruzMarch201714.5m_1 | ecosystem: Environmental > Aquatic > Freshwater > Lake | place: Spain: Castile-La... | reverse complement strand
AGTTGTTAGCATTTTTCGGCAAGGTCTAAACACTTGCATATTGGAAAGGAATATGGTATAATTATATTATGAAAAAGAAAATAGAAATAGAATATTCTTCAAAAGAAGAACTCATTCAAATGATTGTGCGGCTGTGGGATAGTGCCCCAACTTATATAGCCAAGCAAAGAATGATGGAGTTTTTAATTACTAACTATCGAGGTATGGATTTAAGTTCATTAAAAACTTTACGCGAAATGCCTTATAATGAGTTAGAAAAAATGTATCTTGCTGTAAAGTTTGTTTCAAATAAATAAAGGAGAAAGAATATGCCAGAAGTTAAACTATATGACGAAAGAGATTATGATTTTTATAATCCAAAACCATACCTACAACATTTGGTAAGTATTTGTCTTTTAAGTAAAGATAGTCAAAATAGAATTGCTTATGATATTGATGACGACAAGTATAATTATTTGTTTGTTTATCAAAATGAAGAAGATAAAGAACGAGATAGTAAAAAAACCCGTGTCTTTCATAACGACTTTGTTAATCTTGTAAAAACAGAAAATGTTAGTAGAGTTAAACAAGCACTTGAACGAAGTGTTAATAGTTACGCTAGCAACCTCTTTAATAACTTACAAAAAGAAAAATCCCGAATTAAAGAATTAGAAAAAACTATTGCCAATGCTCAAATAATTATTGAGGAACGCAAAAAAGAATTAAGGGGGATTGAAGATGTCATTGCAAAATATGCAAACCCGTCAGGAACTTCTGAAGTCCCTTTCTAATGAGCGAGTTAATATGATTACAAGAGCTGCGGAAGCCAAGAAACTTCTTGCAACTTTCGTATATAAAGGTTATGATGACCCCTTCGCAAAAGGTAGGTTATTAGAAACCATTTCCAAATGTGATTTCCGTGTGAAGGAAATAGACCAGCAGATTAAAAAGTTAAAGGAGGTGAACCTATGATTTTAGAAATTATTATCGGCGTAGCAGTTGGAGTATTAGTTTTAGTTTTAGCAGGTATTGGCATTATGTTTTTAACAATGCATGCATTAGCAGACTACCGACGCAATAAAGAAGTGGCAGACAGCGTATTAAATAAATATCTTATTGATATGAAGTTTAAGATGCCGCCACCAATGCCAGGACCAGTAAATCCAAACCAACCTCGTTAATTTACAACGGGGTTGTTTTGTGCTATAATTATATTATAAGTGAAAAGGAGAAAACTTATGGCATTTTATTACGCATCAAAAGATAAAGAAAGAACCTGTCAATATACAGGTGAAAGTTTAGAATTAGAATACTGGATTTCTAATGAAGGAAATTTCGCAAGTAATGATGGGGCTTTTATGGAAGCAGATTTTCAACCTGCGGAATATAAAGGTCATGAAGTATTTGTAGAAGGTGAAGCACCAAATAGTGGTGAACTTTTTGTGTATGTTGATTTAGAAAGTTTTATAACTATGAAAGACGGGCAAGAGGTGTTGGGATTAGCAGCGATGATTGAGTTTGTAAAAGCACACCCACTTGTAGATATTATGTATATTTATGACTTGGCTAGTGCGGCAGGAGACTTCCGTGTAAATGAAAAAGGTAATCTTACTTTTGTAGATGGATTAACATATGCCGTAGAATTAAATCCCAACAAAGAAAACTTTCTTTTTTATATCGACGGATTGCGACTAAGATTTATGCCTGCTGACACAAAATTATAAGGAGAAGTTATGAAAGAAAAAGCACCAAAGTATTTTAGCATTAAAACAAAAGTAGAATATGAAATTGTAATTGAAGCAAAAGATAAAGACGAAGCAGTAGAATGGGCTAATCAAGTTTTGCCCGAGATTATAATTTTAGACACCACATATTCAGATCGCGTAATGTTAAAGAACCGCGAAATAAAAGTCGGGACAATTAAGAAAGCAACAATATAAATGGAAGACAAAATTAAAATAGAATTAAAACCTATTCATATACCACCGATGATAGATGTAAACGTAAAAGAGCTGGCTGAAAAAATCAACCAAATCATTTTCGTTATCAATGAACTTGGTATAACTATTTATAAGGAAGATGCGGCTGCCATGGAAAAGTGGCGAGAGTTTTTGAAGGAGAACAAAGATGGAAAAAAGTAAATTGTTTAATAAGCCAATAGAGGAGCTCGAACCACTTGAAAAAGTATTGGAGTTTATTTATCGCTATGACTATCCTTTAACCGATAGTGGAAAATCCATAGCCCAGAAAGAACGCAATGAACTAAAATATAATCTAACCGAAGTTATTGCGGACATTTTGGAAGACAATGGAATTGAGTATATCACTCGAACCAGCGATGGTTATATCCTGGAAATTCAACATGAAAGATTAGGTGTTGTTCCTATTGAAATAAACATCAAAGTAAAGAACATTGATTTTGATATTGGTGGAGCCCAAGAAGATTGGGACATTCGTGTCAAAGAAAGAAAAGAAAAAGAAGAACGCAAACAATCAGCACTTGCGGCGAAAGAAGCACGTCGCCAAGCCCGTGAAGCGAAGCTTAAATAACAGCAAAGTTTTCTATGTATCAACGAAATGGCTTAAAACAGGTCATTCTTTTGGTATTGGATAGCCTAGTTTACTCCAAAGAGATACACTATTGCTTATGGTTGCGCAGCAACCGGCGAGGTTGAGCATAGGGAATTTTGGCGTTAGCCAAAACTTCCCGGCTATGCGAAACCGAGTTATAAGCATGCGTTAACACGGGTTACGGACGAACCTCCTGCGTCGGTCCGTCCTAGTTGTAGTATTTTTGGGAAGGGTGAGGTGGACTATCCCCGAGGACGGCAAGGTCATGTTTGGTTCATGCAGCCTGACTGAATATGTATTCTATATTTTACTTCTATCACTGCAATAAGTCAAATTTTCGCTATCGCAAATTCCACAATGTGCGGCGCGAGATCAGCGAATATTTGAGTTACGGCATGGAATGTGCTATAATTATATTATAGATAAAAGGAGAAAATCTATGAAGGAAACAGCGATTAAGATGCATCTGTATATTCAAGGTGCGGACTTTAATGTGGAGCAGGTTGATGCTTTGTTAAAGATAATTACACAACAAGCAACAAAAGCTGGCATACCAATGACTTTTCAAATTCACGAAGTGGAGGTAATTGACGATGGAAAATAAAGAATATTTTATCTGGTTACGAGATGACGACCAACCCATGGAAGACTGCTATGCGGCCTATATTATTAGGGTTTATGGCAAAGAAGACCGAGACCTTGTTTGGGACTTATTCAAGTCAGGGTGGGCAAATGAATTTTTTGAAGACGAAAACATAAAGAAAAAGTATGTTATTTTTGAAAACTATTTTTTAGAAAAACTAAAAGCAGAGCATGGTTTAGATTTAGAAATAATTGACCATGACACACTTTCTTTTTTTGGTGGTGGATAATATGAATAGTAGAATAAAATTTAATGACAAACAATGGGATGTAGAACTTATTGAATATCAAAAGTCCGGCCATATGGGACTTTGTATTGTTGAAGTTAGTAATGAAGATATAGTCCAAGATTTTTTAATTAGCACTCACATAAGAACATTAAAGCATGACGAAATTGCAGTATGGAACTTTGATGGATTTGAAGGCATATTAGAAACCTTAATTAAAGCAGAGGTTGTAGAAGAGCCACACAATTACATTGAAAAAAATTATGGCGACTTAAAATATATGGTTCCCATTGTGCGGCTAAAAATTTCCTTTATGAATTTAGTCGGCATCAAACCATCTCAATCCAAACAAAAATCGCATAGTATCGCGAATTCGGCAAGGCCCGCCGCAAAGTAGGTTGGAGGAAACTATCATGGACTATAAAAAAGCATTATTAGATATTATAAATGAGTGGAGCAAGGCTTTCTTTTCTAAGCACCGCGATGCCGATGTGGAAAAAGTTGCGAGTGCTTTATTTAGTAAATTTAGATTTCAAGTTGAAAATGAAAGTGAAGTTAAAGTTATGTTTATGTTATTAAAAATAATGATGTCAGAAGGGGTGATGTTAAATGGAACAAGACAAATTGAAAATCCTAGAAGTGACGCTTAAAGAACTTCGCAATAAAGTTTTACTTGACGAAGATATTAAGAATATGTTTTTGAAAAATTTTCCAGAATTAGATTTTGAAGAAACAGTGGACAGCACACTTGTAGAATTGATGGAGTATGCCCTTCAAAAAGATTATGATGTTTTAAGTCTTTCTTTAAAGGGTGCTGAATTATTTTTCTTGTCAGTATTATCTAACTTAGAAGATGACAGCGAAGAGCTGGAAGAAAACCCAAAAGGAGATGAAAAAAATTATGGCAAAGCTTAAAGGTTATTTTGTAAAAACAAATGAAGCAATTTATGATTTATCTGGACCGATGGGATCTGAATTTAAAGTTGTAAAAGATGGACTTCATACATCATTAGCATCAGTAAAAAATGGTGGTATTCTTTTTGATGTTGTAGAAACATATCAAACATTTGAAGACCTTGTAAAAAAAGGTAAAGACATTGCGGAAATTATAGAACCTAATACACCAGTTAGATATGCGGTTATTAAGGGAGTAATAAATGATAAAGTTGATACAAATGAAGGACTCGTAGACCCTTCATACATTAAAGCAGTTTTAGATTATAATGATTGGACTGACTCTTATACTCGCTTTGTAATTTTATAGGAGCACGTATGAAGATAAAAGTTAAAATGTATGGTGAATGGGTTGAATACAAATCCAAAAAAGTAGCAGAAGAAAAACTATTAGAGTATATGATGTGTAGTGATGGTGCGGAACGAGACCGATATACTCGTGCTTATCTATTCATAAAAAATGGTAGAAAAGAAATCAATACCGATGAGGAAATTTATTAGATAACGCGATTACGACAAAGTGCGGCGGGCTAAAAGCTTGTCGCTTTTCTAATTATGTGATATAATTATAGTATAAAGGAGAAAATATATGACTTATTCAATTATCCGTATTTATCACCCAGACTTAAACAAGCAGAGTCGTATTATTAAAAAAGGTCTTTCATTAGAAGAAGTGCAAGCTCACTGTGAAGACCCAAAAACATCAACCGACGATTGGTTTGATGGTTTTGAAAGAGAAGAATAGGAGGATTTCTTATGGCAAAGCTACCAGAAATTAAAGGCGGCCTTACCTCAAATGGGAATTTGAAAACGCAAGTGCATCAAAATCTAAAAGAGCAATATGCGGCGAAAGTTGCAAAAGCCCTCGGATTAAAAACTACACCAAACGGCGATTTCGCTATCGAGATTGCCACAGCTGACGGTGCTACGGTTTATGCCCGAGTAGATTATGCGATTACGACAACCAATCCATTTGTAGATAAAGGCAAGACTAAGACGAAAGACATAGATGCAGGAGCAGATATTACAGTTCCCAAGATATGAGAAAACCTTTTACTATTATTGAAAATGCGGCGGCAATGATTAGGCTTCTGCAAGAACAAGGTTATACTCAACGCCAGGCTTCAATCATTACAAAGGCTAACAAAGATTTTGTTAGTCGTGTATGGAGAAACTTGTCTTTTCAATCTATCAAAAGCGAACACTATCAGACCCACGACAAATGGGAAAAGAGTAAGTCTGTGTTAGATAAGTTATTAAAGGCTGTTGAGATTCCAGGATCCGGCTCCTTAACTAATAATGATAAAGGTTATATTCGTTTGCTTAAATATTGCGGCGTCGAGTATGAAGCGATTAAGACAATATACTCAGATCGTCCATTCCATGAACTTAGAAACATATGGTCTCTTGGAACAAATATAAAATTACAATGGTTTGATCCATCTATTTTAGGTATTCAAAAGGAAGACTATTTTAATTTTATATCAACATAAACTTGTTTTACATCTTAACACATGTTATAATTATAGTATAGAAAAATAAAGGAGAATATTTATCTATGACAGAAAGAGCATTTAGGTTAGAGGACTATATTGCCGTGCCGACTAGCGTAGAAAGTGATAAGATAGAATTATCTAAGAAACACTTTTACTCATCAATCACTCATGAGTATTGGCATCTTGGTGAAGACCATATCAACTACTCAACATATTTATTAGCACAAGAAAGCAAGTTGTCTTTCAACGAACCAGTATTACATGGCAATCAAGTCTTTGAGCTTTCTAATGTTATGCCAGAGCTGGACTACTACCGGACTATGTATAAGGTTATTATGCGACACCTTTCACAATTAGATTTTGGTATGTGTATTAGAGTAAATGGTTTAACTTTTAAAGATTATGATATGTTTTTTGATTATATGACTACATTATTTACCGATGAAGCACTTGTAAATAATGTTTTGATGGATAATATTACTATTGACCTTTCTGGTCTTATCATAGAAGATGAATACTTTTTACGCCATCACCCAGACCGCGACAATATCAAAGCTAATCCTATTAAAAAATATCAAAAAGGTATGAAGATTACTCGCTTCTTTACTTCTTTTTTAGAAGTATTAAACAAAAAAGATAAAGAAAGTGAAAAAGTAGTTGGTCGTTTTCGTATTGACCCAAACGATAAAGTTAAAATTTTTATGTCTGCCTACTTACCTTCATTCATTAAAGCAGGAGCTGTTGGTCATAGTTGCCTTTCCGAAGGTGGCGTCAACGAACACGCTACTTTTATGACACTTGGTTATAAAAATCTTTTAGTTGTTCATGATAGTGATTTTTCGTTCCGTGCTTTTTTAGCATTAGACCATGTAAATAAATACTTTACTATGGCTCACACGTATCCACGTGAAAACTTTTTCTTACAACTTATTACTTACAAATATTTAGAATCTCTTGGTTATAAAGCTGTTAGAAATTACTTTCAATTTCCACAATATATGGATATGGGTTTATCAGAACATTTCAGTGGAATAAGTGTAGAAGGCGATAATAGAGATGCTTACAATAAATTTGATGAAGGTATCTTTAAGTTCTTTGGTAGGTCAGAAGCTGGTAATCAAAGCATTGCCCGCACCTATGGTTGTGATGGTTGCGACAAGAGCAGCGTCAATCCTGACTTTTTAGGTGGAGAAGACTACTGCGAATCGTGCCGAGAAAATGACGAAGACTATGGCCACTGTCAAAGCTGTGATGAAAGATACCACAGCGACGATTTATATTATGATGAAGAAAATGAAGAGTCATATTGCAACTCTTGCCGTGACAACATTGAAGAAGAAAGAGAAGAAAAACGCCAAAAAGAAGAACAAGAAAATAGTAGTGAAGAAGGTGAAGGCGAATCTAATATTACTGATGATGAAGAGTCGATTAATGTTGATACTATGCGGACCAAACTTAGTGATATGAATTTACAAGTTGGCACCAACTTAGTTCGTAGTCATGATGCTGATACTTTTTACCCAACATTAAAACTGATGAAGCACCTGCCAAACCACATGAGCGATAAAGATGTTAGATTACTTAGCATATATAATAATAAGGTCAGCAATTATCGTGAGTTTATGATTTTTGCCTCACTTATGGAATCCATGGGTATTGGTTGGAGAGATAATAATATTGCGAGCAAGTGGAATCCAACTAAGGGAAGCACAAGATATCCATATAATATAAATGTTATGTTTGAAGAAAGAGCAAATCATATTAATACTCCACACTTACTTTATAATTCCAAAGATGATGCACCTGTGAATGAGTTGTATTTACGCTACTTCTATTTAGCAAAGAACCGATTACTACAAATTAAAACAGAAAAAACTGCATATGCTATGGCGTTAGCTTCAGCCAACGCTGACCAAGTTCCAATCGCAGACCAACTACAATTCGTTTCAAAGAAATATTCTTATGCTGACTTACACTCTATATTACCTATTGAAAAGACCAGCAGAATTGAGTTTGACAGTAATGCGGCCTATGATATGTTTATGTATCTAGCACATACTGTTGGTTTTTTATGGAGCGACTTAGCACCATTACATACCAAAGTTTCCTACATGGCTGACCAAAGCAATATTACAAAACACTATTATGAAATCAACAATAAAGGTTTCGTTAGCGTTCATAACTATGAAGACCGCAAACCAGATGGCATCGTGACCATCACCAAAGAAATGTTAATTAACTTGTCAAAGAATTAAAAATTGACAATTTACAAACCGTGTGCTATACTTATGGTATAGTCATTAAAGTAGAGTAGTAGTAATCTCCTTACTGCTATTCTACTTAATTTTATAAAACTTACATTTATTGTAGTTTTTATAAAATTATTAGAAAGAGGTGATAGAATGGCAAATAATTTTGACCCACTATTAGCTGGTATAGCTATAGCTATGGCTACAAAAAAGAAGAAGAAGAAGATTAGTAATAAACCAAAAAGTCCTCTTGATGATGATTTTGATTTAGAGGCAAGTATTAACGAACATTTTGAAGAAGAAGAAAACTAAAGTGCTGCCTTAGCAGCGGAGTGATGTTAATGGCTGAAAATAAAACAGTAAACCCTAAGTTTTATAGCAGGTATTCATTTTCATCTGTTGCTATTTCATCAAGAAATGTTAAATTAAGAAAAAGATTAGATTTAGCAAAGATGTTTCCCGCAGGGATGGGTGCTATATATTCTTTTGAATTTTCTGTTGGCCCTTCAGATAATGATAATGACCAAGCAAGACTTCACTATATAGGTCTTTCTTTTTCAAACCCTACTTTAGAGCGTGTTGAAGGTCATAGAGAAGATGCAAAAAGTGCAAGTAAAAAAACTCTTGATTATTTAGGATATGCGGCAGCAGTATATAATGAAAGACCTGGTGCAAGGAATGTATCAAGATTTCAAGATTTAGTTGAAGTTATGAATATAGTTAGCATATTTGATTTAGCTCTTATGGAAAGATACTACATTCAAACAGAAAAAACTATGGGGTCTGGAGCATCCACTTATCAAAGTTTTGACGAGATGGTGAATGATAGAAATTTTGTTAATGGTAAAAAATTCACAGTTAAGGACATACCTTTAAATACAGAAGCTGGTGGTCAGGGTGGTCCTATTTTACAAAACGCATTAAGATCTGGTGAGACATCTCGTGTCGTCACACCTGAAGATATCGTATTCGGAGCTTTAGCATATATAGAAGATAAAGATAAAGATGTTTTAGATATGAGAAGTAAATATATGCCATCGGAGTTAAAAGTAATTCCTAATGATTCACTGATAATAAAAAAATATAATCTTCCAACAAATTCTCCTTATGATTTTATATTACCATATAAGGTACATTATATTATTGAGACATTTGCCAGGTTGGGTGCTGCACACACAGCAATGGCTGATGTTCTTAAAAAAACAGTCCAAGATAGTGATTCGTATAGAAATGCATCAGGTGCTGAAAAGTCAGCGCTAATTGAAAAAGCAAAATCTGATGATAAAAAATATGATGAGAAATATTCTTTACAAGGATATTTTCAATCATTAGCTGCACAAAAAGAAAAAGCAAATATAACAAAAACAAATATGACAAAATCATACATAAATGTTGGTTATATAGCAAGAGTTATTAAGATATCCGGCTACGATGCAAAAGCAGAATATCTCTATGGTGATAATCCGAACTATTCTGGTAAGTTTAAAAATAAAGATTTTGCTAACGCTTATGGTAAAGTATATCAAGTAGATACTTCAAAACCTACAATGTTTAAATATTTCGCCCAAGGTTTTTTATCAGCAATGTTTTCAAACAATGTAAAGGTTCGAGACTTTTTAAGGGACTTTGATATACAGTTATCAAAAGCTGATGAACAAAAAAGTCAAAAAGCAATAAATGAAGCTAGAAAAAAGTTGTCAGAGAACCAAAAAGACATTATGCAAGAACTAGCCAGAATTGAAATTTTAGACCTAATAGATGAGTTAAGTAAAGAAAAAGGAAAGAATATAAAAGTTAATAAAGAAAATCTAGAATTATTAAAAAGTAAAACAATTAAAGACATAACGACTGTTGTAGATAGGGTTATAGAAATATTAGATAATACATTGCCAGGAGGATTAACAAATGAAGAAAAAATATTTCTACATGCTAGAATTAGAAACATCGCATTTGCTTTCAACGTTGGCAAAATTACAACTGGTTAAAAGTTTGCATTTTACATAAAGTGTGTTATAATTATAGTGTAAGAAAAAATCTTACACTATTTTTATTTAAGTGCTCTCTTAGTTTAATGGTAGAACAACTGACTTGTAATCAGTAAATAGGAGTCCAATTCTCTTAGGGAGCACCATATATCGCGGGATAGAGCAGTGGTAGCTCGTCAGGTTCATACCCTGGAGGCCGTGGGTTCAAATCCCACTCCCGCAACCAATGGAGTATTAGTGTAGTGGTTAACATGTCTCCCTGTCACGGAGAAGACCGCGAGTTCGATCCTCGCATACTCCGCCAACGGACCCTTAGCTCAAAGGAAGAGCACCCGGCTCATAACCGGATGGTTACAGTGTCAGGATCTGTAGGGTCCACCAATGCAGGTGTAGTTCAATGGTAGAACATTAGCCTTCCAAGCTAATTACGCGGGTTCGATTCCCGCTACCTGCTCCAAACACAAAAAAACGGAGGTGTTTTTATGAGAGCAAACTTAGATAAAAGAAAGGCAATGGAAATTGCGGCCAAAGAAGGTTTAGAATGGGAAGTAGAAAATACTTTCAAAAATCTAAAAAAACAATTTGGTAAGAAAGTCACTGATGCAGTATTGTGGTCGATGGCTTTAGACGAATGGGATTTATAATCTCTCGGTAGCTCAGTCGGTAGAGCAACAGACTTTTAATCTGTGGGTCGAAGGTTTGATTCCTTCGCGAGAGACCATTGGGATATAGCCAAGTGGTAAGGCAGTGGACTTTGAATCCACCATTCTCTGGTTCGATCCCAGATATCCCAGCCATTTCCGCGTAGCTCAGCTGAATAGAGCACACGGTTTATACCCGTGATGTTCGGGATTCGAATTCTTGGTCGCGCCAAATGAGCTCTTAGTTCAAGGGGAGAATACTACCTTTACACGGTATAGACAGGGGTTCGAATCCCTTAGAGCTCACCAAAACTATTTCAAACATATATAATTTATGCTATAATTATATAGTAGGAGAAAAACTATGAAATATTTTTTATTTAGTGATGTGCATGGTGAATACGATGCGCTGATAACTTCCTTAGAAGCAGCTGGTTTTGACCTATCAAATAAAGAACATATGCTTGTCGGCCTTGGAGATTACTTTGACCGTGGTTCACAAAACGAAATGGTTTTAGTATTCCTCAAAACAATGCTAGATATGGGCCGCATCAAACTTATTCGTGGCAACCATGACGATATGCTTTTAAACTTTTTAAGAACAACGCCATTGGACGAACCTTTTGATATGCTTTATAAGCAACATCACTACATTAACGATATTATTCATAACGGTATGAACACAACAGTAGCAGATTTAGCAGGACAACCAGAAGTGTCTAGCAACCTATCTATTTTAATTGATGGTGCTGATGCTTTTAGACGACAAATAAAAGACAAGTATCCATTCCTAACTAATATGTTAGTTAATATGACCGACAGGGTTTTAATTGATAATTATATTCTTACTCATGCGGGTTTTAGTTTAGCAATAGATCAAGGAATGAGAGTAGATAATTGGGCGCACACAGAAACAATGGTAGAAAAACTTGGTTCATTACTTAGTCCACACCATGTTTATATCTTCGGTCACTGGCACGCAGAAAAGCTGAATAAAAAATTCAAAGTAAAAACAGATGATGTAAATAAGTTTGTCTATAAAAACTTTATTGGGATTGATGGTAAGAGTAATTTAACAAAGAAAATTACAATTCACATCATCGAATCATCTGACAATATATTTTAAGTGCGGCAAAAACTTGCCGTACTTTTTAATTTATGTTATAATTATACTATAAGAAAAAAATAAAGGAGCTATTATGAACTTAACAGACGAACAAGTAAAAACATTAGACATAGAATTAGTTATGATATCTCTAACGACAAATAAAACAAAAGCAACTCGCATCGTAGAAAAGATGTATGAGTTTATGAATCCAAGATTGTTATCTAAAAAAGACTTTATAAATCTGGCAGTAGCCGCAAAGGTGGTAATTGAAAATGAGTAAAAAGAAAATAACTATTGACGGTGGCACATGCCCTAGCTGCGGCTCAGGTAGTCTTCACTATGATGACACACCAAGTTTCAACGGAGGCAACATGACTATTAGTTTTGAATGCCGCATCTGTAAGTTCTTAGGATTAGAATATTACTCAGTAGAGTTCACAGGTATGCAAGATGCCGAAACATTTGAGATGTTTAATGTAGGCGATGTGGTTGATGCAAAGGAGAAAGAATAATATGGGACGAGGAAATAGTAGACCAGGCGACGCAACTTACTATGTGAACTACAACCAGTTCACTTGTTTTTTCTGTGATGAAAATGGCAATGATACAACAGACCGCGATTATGATTGTGAAGCTGACTATGTAAATGATTATATCTACAATATTCAATACGATACTAATTTACTTCAACATTTTACAAGAGAAGAAACTGGTAAAGAATGGTATGATAGTGAAACAAGAGTTATAGCAGACAATAACTATTATAGTATAGTTGTTTTTGATAATGAATGGTCTATTGGTTTTTCTTTAATTAGAAAAGATTTTTGGAAAGACCATAGCATATATGATTACGATGATGATGAGCAAGCAAAAACAGCACAGCTTGCTTTTATAAAAGAGCAAGACGCGCTAATACCTATCTATAAAAAACTTCTTATGAAAACAATGCTTGATTATAGCAATGAAATCTATATGCCAACAGGTCCATGGACTTCAGGTAAAATCACAAAAGAAATGTTTGAAGGTGAACCACATGCTAGCTAAATATATTGTAGAAAAATACGGCTATCAGTGGGATAACAGCTGGATAGACACCGATAACATTTTAGAAGTTATCCAAACAATGGATTCATTTGATGAAGACTTGTTAGATGTCGCACAAGATTGTGTAAACTACTTGCGGCCTAAAAAGATGATGTGTCCTTATTGCGGCGAAAAGAGCGACAGCACAGACCCAAAGATTTTATGTGCAGACTGCCGCGAAACATTTGGTCATCATAGTATTGACGAATTATAAAGGAGGCAATATGCCAAAAAAATTATACGCAGTTAGAGTGACGATTACATATGACGGAGTTGGGACATCATTACGGCAAGCGCAAGCTGATGTAAAAAATACAATTAGTAATGATAGCCACTTTTATAGAGCACGAGTTGAAGAAAAAGAAATTGATGTAGAAGAAACAAGTTTTGACCCATCCTATTTAAAAGAAATCTCGGAGGAAGATTAATATGAATACACCAGCACCAGGCAGAATGGACTTATACAACTTAATTGCGGAATTAGTTCAAGAATTAATCAATTTAGGTTATAATGAAAATGATTTGATTTATATACTACGACAATACGGCATCACAGAAGAACAAGCGAAAGAATGGTATGGTATCCCTTATGACAACGACTAACATTACATTAGAACAATTCAATGCATTCCGTGCAGTTCAATTTGGCGGCAGCTTTAATATGATGAGCCCACAAGCAAGAGCAGCAACAGGATTACGAAAAGATGTTTATTTTGAAATACTTCAAAACTACGAAACGCTTGAAGCTAAGTATGGTAAGTATACAGCTGACGGCTTTAAGAAAGTTGATATTGATTGGAAAAGATTAGCAAACGATTTATTAGATAGGTTTGTAGATGTGGAAAGTCCTAACGATGCGGCTGAATGGCTATTATCAAGTGGTTACACGGTAGATGAAGTTGTCACATTAGGCTTTGATAAAGAAGCAGTCGACCGTATTGACTCAGATTATAGAAGCAAAGGAGTATATTAATATGGGTTTAGACATGTATTTACAACGCCGTAAGAATATAGAACAAGAAGCTTTTTCTGACGCATACGATGATAAATTATCAGGCGTTATTTATTGGCGCAAAGCTAACGAAATTCATAAATACTTTGTAGATTATGGTAAGTTAGAACATGATGGAGCTCCAGATGTTGGATACTATTATATTGATAGACAAGATTTAATTCATTTAGTTGAAAGAATTACATCAATTTTAAATGGGCCTGAAATTAATGAAACTATAACTTATACCAAAATAGCAGATGATATGAATGAAGTTCATGAAGACGTGAAATATAATTTAGATATTGAGTTAGCAAAAGAATTATTGCCGACAACCTCCGGTTTCTTCTTTGGTTCCACAGAGTATAACCACTGGTATCACGAAGATTTAGTCCGCACACTAGACCTTATTAAAGGAGAACTTGCGGCTGTCCCAGACAACGAAACTTGGTACTATTACGCTAGTTGGTAAACCTAAAAAGCAGCAAGTCTAAAATTTGATTTGTTGCCTTTTTTAAGTTAGAATTATTATATAGAAATAAAATGCTTAAAAGCATGGAGGAATGTACAATGAGTTACTATGATATCCCAGAACAAAGACTAGAGCCTCAAGACATGAGCCAAGACAACGAAGAAGCTTTAGAAAGAGCTGCTGAATTACTTTCTAAAATATATAAGCTTCATGATAAAGCAGAATCTTTTTTTGATGAACTTATTTTAACTCAACTTGAAAATATTTTTGCCGATGCAGAATATAGCCTTGAAGAATTAGAATCATTATATAATGATTATGAAATTATTGAAGATGACTATAATACAGCCAAGTGGATGGTCGATGATATTGAAGGCTGGTTCCACGAAAAAGAAGAGTCAATAAAATTAGAAGACAAATAGTCTTCAGGAGGTAGTATGATTAAAGTAATAAAAGGAACACACAAAGGAAACAATGTGTATATCTGCACAAATAATAAGTGCGGCACAGTGGTTGAAAATTTAACTTCAACTGAATATTTTCCAGATGGGTATCACTATGATGTGTGTCCTGTTTGTAAACAAGATTTAGACTATAAAAATCCAGTTGTAATTGAAAAGACAAAATTTACAGCTGCAGATCATAAGGTGCTTGCAAAATGGGCAAAAGAAAAGTTCAACTCGTAAGACGTATTAGAGAAGTATATGAGTTTGAAGTAGATGAAGACTCAATGAATTGGGAAGTAAAAGATAAAGTTCAGCAAAGTATTAATAGTGGAGTTCTTGAAGAAGCAAAAGATTTTAATTTAAAACTTTTAGACAGAACAAACCTCGATACCACTTATCCTATTGGGGATAATTATTTAGATATGCAAACACATAAAGAAAATATGCTCATCTTAGATGAGTTTATGCGTATTTGGGCTGAGTATCCTCGTGAAAACTTTAACGCAACTCTTCATGAACTTGCCCGCACAATCCATGAAAATGGAGACGACGAATATGACGCGTATTTACCTGATGATTATTGGGAAAAATATTATACCAACGAAGGCACCGAAGAAGACCCCGACTATGTAGAGAAGAAAGAGCTTTGGTCTGAACGCTGGGATGCGGAATATAAAGCAATCCATGAACGAATTAAAGATATGGATAACGATGAATTATTAAAGTGGATGAAATCGTTAATAGAGTTTATTGGGTATTAAATATGCCATATGTTATTTATGAAATCGATTATGATAAATATTGGTGTGGAGGCTCTGAGTGGTCTTCAATTTTAGATTATGCAATGGTACTATACTCTATCGATGAAGTAGATGCAGCTATGTCAGGTTTATATAGACAATACTCAGACTACAATCTTATGTATAGAAAAGTCAGAGTGAGGTAATAAATGAAAGTAGAATTAATTAGTTATACAAAGCCGTCAGAAGAAATGTTTAAGAATGGAATCCGAGAAGCACAAGACTTAATTGCCTATTGCGCTCGTGTTTCTAATCCCGCAAATCAGTACAATACAGATACTGCGGAAAAACTTGTAATGTATTTAATCAAACACAAGCACTGGTCTCCACTTGAAATGGTCAATGTGGTTCTTGAAATTGAAACAACTCGTGACATCGCTCATCAAATTGTGCGGCACCGTTCGTTTTCATTCCAAGAATTTTCACAACGATATGCAGACCCTACAAAAGAATTACATTTTGTTTTAAGAGAAGCTAGACTTCAAGATAATAAAAATAGACAAAACAGTATTCAAACAAATGATGTTTCATTAACATTAGGTTGGGAGCTTCAACAAAAGAAAGTAATTGAAACAGCAAGGGCCGCATATGATTGGGCTATTGCTAATGGTATTGCAAAAGAGCAAGCCAGAGCAGTACTACCTGAAGGTAATACAACAACCAGACTTTATATGAACGGAACACTTAGAAGTTGGGTTCATTACATCGACTTAAGAGCAGGCAATGGAACGCAAAAAGAACATATGGATGTAGCAAAAGCTTGTGCTAGAGTTATTGCAGAAGTTTTTCCTCTAATTACAAAAGTGGTGAACTTAAATGACTGATACATTACTACATATTTCTATTGTTGTTAGTATTATTGGAAACGTACTTAGTGTTTCTGTCGGTGTTTTTGTAGCATTGAGGTATATTTTTACAGCAGAAAAAAGACTTAAAGCTATTGAGAAGTTTATTGGCAAAACCAATAATCTTAATAGAAATAAATAGGAGTTGATTAAAATGATGTTTAGAACAGCAGAAGATTTAATTGAGCAGTATTCCTGGCTTAATCCTAGAGAAGATTGGTCTGATGACTATATAGACTTTAGTGATGGTGGGCACTGGACAGAGATAGATGACTTACCAGAAGGTTGGAAGGAAGGCTTTCTTGAAGAAATGCTTGCGGAAATTGATGAAGTTTTAAATGAATATGATTGTATTGATGATTATAGAATATTAGAAGCAGCAAATAAACACGGTCAATTAAAGTGGCTACATGGTGGTTTTCCACTTGAAGCAAAAGAAGACCTTGACGCTATTGTTAAAGTCTATAAAAAAGCAAGTCTAGAAACATGCATGGAGTGTGGTAGAATTGGAAAAGCTTTTTTAGTAAATGGCGAAATGCTTATTGCTTGCGACTTACATAAACCTGAGGAGGACGATATTGATGTCTTACTCTAAACCAACATTACATATGATAGGATTGTTTCATACAATTCCAAATCATCATTACGACCACTGTGCATTCACTGGTAAAGTTTTGCGCTTTGCTAAAATGATGCAAGCACAAGGTTATAAAGTGATTGAATATTCTAATGGTAAGAGCATCTCAGGAGCTGACGAACAAGTTCAAATATATACAGAAGAAGAAGTTGCGGAATACACGAAGACCGTAGACAACTTTATGAAACTCGCCACAATGGGAACTCCAATGTGGCAAAACTTTCAAGACCGATTAATTCCTGAAGTTGCAAAACGCATTAAAAAGTATGATATAGTTTGTCACCCTTTTGGTCCTTCGCATTCAATTTTAGTTACCAGATTTCCAGAAGCTTATCACGTAGAGACTGGTATAGGTTACGATACCGGAGACTTTGGCGCCTTTAGAGTTTTTGAATCTTATGCTTGGATGCACTATCATCAAGGTAAAGACCAAATTAAAAATGATAAAGGTGAAGTAGTTCAACAAGGTCGCCGCGGAAAATTTTACGAATGGGTTGTTCCAAACTATTATAATGGAAACGATTGGGAACCTAATTATGGAAAAGGTGATTATATACTTTACTTAGGTAGAATATTTGAAGGTAAAGGATTATATGTTATTCAAGAAATCTCAAAACATTTTAAAGAGAAAATTAAAATCGTAGGTATGGGAGATCCAACTCCTTTCCAAGCTCCAAACATGGAGTTTCTTGGACCTATTGTTGGTCAAAAAGAACGCAGTGACTTATTAAGAAATGCAAGAGTAGTAATTATGCCAACGCTTTACACAGAACCTTTCGGCGGTGTAGCCGTTGAGGCGATGATGTGCGGCACTCCAGTAGTCACGACAGACTATGGTGTATTTCCAGAAACCATTGAGCATGGTAAAACAGGATTTAGATGTCATACTCTTGGAGACTTTTTAGCAGGTATAGTTGCGGCAGAAACTTTAGATAGAAGATATATTGCAGATAGAGCTCGCAGATTATATAGCACGCAAGCTGTTGGTAGGCAATATGATATTATCTTTAAACAAATATCTGAGCTTCAAGGTCCTGGTTGGTATAGTTTACAATCTCACTACATTAAAGAACCTTCTTTAATTTGGGAACAAAGATGGTGGGGCGATTGTACTGACACTAGAGAAGAAGAAGAAAAGCAATTAATATATGCCAAGTATATGGGACTTGGAGTAAATAATAAAACAATATACTTTAATCCACCTTATGCTATGAGGCAAAAAGTAATTGATATTGGTGGTGGACCTGTATCTATGCTATTAAAAATGGCAGAGGATGAAGTCAGAGATTGTAAGGTTTATGACCCATCAACATATCCAGATTGGACTATGGAAAGATACAAGGACCACGAAATTGAATATGTTAAGAAGGGCGGCGAAGAAGTAAATGAAACAGGCTACAATGAAGTCTGGATTTATAATTGTCTCCAACATACAGAAGACCCAGAAAAGATTATTCAAAATGCAAAGAGAGCTGGAAAGAGACTAAGAATATTTGAATGGTTAGCTCCATCAGGTATCGGTCATCCACAATCTTTAACAAAAGAAAACTTAGATAAGTGGATTGGTCAAGAGGGAAATGTTAAGTTTATGAACGAAGGTATGTGTTATGGAAATGCATACTATGGAGTCTTTGAATTTAAAAATTGACTTGAATATAAAATTATGATATAATTATTGTAATGGAGGAAAAATATGATAGCATTTATTGTAGAAAAAGGCAATCGTAAAACCGGATATAAAAATTTAGGAATTATGAGTGCTGACCAAATGTTTGAATTAGTATATGCAACAATGCCAGAAGAGGATGTTAATAAAAAAATCATAAGACAATGGCAAGAAGCAGAATATACTTACATTGACTACGGCAATCGTATAGATTTCTTCAGATATAAAGCAGCGTTTAAAAATATAAAAGAAAAGGAGGCCGATTAAAATGGCAGAATTATTAAAACACACCTTTGTAAAAAGAGCTGACAGCGAACAAGAAGCTGACAACTTAATTTACGAACACAAAGCTATGAATGATGGCGAAGTTAGCTACAAAGTTAACCACAAAGTCAAAAAAACAAAAGGTGAAGTTGTTGAAGAATGGTGGGAAGTCACCGTAACACACGACTACACCAAGTAGGGAAGTAATGTCGGTAAAAACAAAAGATAATAGTTTAACCTTAGGGCCGAAGAACTCAGGATTAATAAGTAAAAATAGTCAATTCATAAATGTAATTGGTACATTAGAAGAACTCCAATCTAATATTGGTTTGATTTTCGACTTAGGAAATAACCAAACTCCTAGAAATATACTATTAAATATTATAGAGTCATTGTCTGATATAAGTAAAAATATTTATTGCGGTCAAAATAAGTATGAAAGTTATATTGATGTAATGAATGATATGGAAAATACAATTAAATTTATGCAGTCCAAAATTATAAATATTATTAATATGCCTTTAGGTTCTCAACTATTGTCTCAAATCAATATAGCTAGATCAGTTACTCGTAGAGCAGAACGAGAACTAGTAGCTTATGATGAAAAATTAAAAAAGCACGAACCTGCTATTGAGTTCTTAAATAAATTATCTAATTACTTATTAATACTTTGTAATTTTTTAATTTAGCATTAAAATAGAAACAGGAGCCGTACTATTATGGCTCCTTTTTAATTAAGAGGGAATTTAATGAAAGAATTAGAAATACTAAAAAAACTTATGCTAAGTAAGCGTGGTTGGTTATCATGGGGTATTGCGAACTTAATTGTTAGTAGTCCTTGGTTAGTCATGGGCGCTATGTGGTTGCTTACTGGTGAGCAATGGTTTTTAGCAACAGCTACTGCGATATGGACTTTTCAAATGTTGCCTATACCATTAGAAAGTATTTTAGTATTTGTAATTACGATTTACTTTTTTACAGTTGTCTTTAAAGGAAAAATAGATTAATGCCGCATAAGTAATGACCTTAAATTTGACTATCATATCTGAATATGATAGAATATAATAAAAGAGGTGGTGTGTATGACTGGCATATATAAAATAACAAATCTTATAAACAATAATTGTTATATAGGAAAAAGCATTCATATAGAAACTAGATGGTCTGAACATTTAAGAAACTATAAGTATATAAATAGACCAACTTATAATTATCCATTATATTTAGCAATGAGAAAATATGGTATAGAAAATTTTTCATTTGAAATTTTAGAAATTACAAAAGAGAATGATAAAATTATCTCTGAAAAAGAAAAACACTATTATGAAGTTTTTAAACCAGAATATAATTTAATGATACCTGATGAAAGTATTTCCTCGTATTTAAGAAAAAAAGTTTATAAAATAGATATGAAAACTTTACAAATTATTTCTTCATATGATGGTGTTAATGTTGCGGCTAGAGAAACTGGGTTAAAGAGAAGTGGTATAAGCAATGTTTTGACTGGTAGAGCAAAAAGTTGTGGTGGATATTACTGGTGTTTTGAAGACCAATATAATACATGGAAAAATCCAGAGCCGCAATATTCTCCAAACTGGAAGAAGATAGCCCAATTAGATAAAAGTAATAATTTAATTGCGGTTTTTGATAGTATAAAAATTGCTGCTAAAAAAACCGGAACCGAAAGAAGAGATATATCTTCGGTTGCTAATGGTAAAAGAAAAACAGCAAACGGCTTTATCTGGAAATATGTTTAATTAATATTTGTATTTTTCAATATTTTATGATATAATTATATTACAAGGAGAAAATAAATATGAATATTTTTTTTATATCAGAAGACCCTGTAATTGCTGCGAAAGCCCAAACTGACAAACATGTTGTCAAGATGATTCTTGAGTCAGCTCAATTACTTTCAACCGCACACCGTGCACTTGATGGTCAAGAGTATATTCAATTATCTAAGTCTGGTGCTCGTCTTCGTAAATGGAACCATCCAGACACACACATGGACGCAACGCTTTATAAGTCTACTCACCTTAATCACCCTTCTGGTATTTGGGTGCGGCAGTCAAAGCAAAACTATATCTGGTTGTTTCAACACTTTATTGCGCTATCGCAAGAATATTATGAGCGCTATGGTAGACGTCACGCTAGTGAATTGTTGCTTGCAGGATTGTTAAAAAATCCTCCTAAAAATATTCCAAACATTCCACGAACTGCAATGTTAGTTGCAATTACAGATACACAATGGCACGTACCAAACAATCCATTACAATCCTACCGCAACTATTATGTTGGAGAAAAACTAAACACACCCAAAGATACTGAGAGGTATTACAAAGTATTGGGTTTAAAGGAGGCCGCAAATGAAATTAGAATTGACAACCTATCAAAGCACGGGGATGGGTTATTATTGGAACATCTATAATAGTGAAATTAATTTTGAAATGATACAATGCTTAATTAAACATGTCGGCTTTGCTCGTGACTATGGAGCTGAACCTAAAAGACTTTATCAAATAATTTTAAAAGATGGAAATAAATTACATACCGATTTAGGTGGTTATAGAAAAATATTAAAGTTCAGCAGAGAGTATGGAGTTGAGTTAGATGTCCGATAATTTAGATACTGATAAGATATTCGCTTATACTATTGCATCTGTAAAAGATATTGGCGATATAATCAAAGACTTGATGTCAGAAGAATACTTCCACTTAGCTCTTGAGTTTTTAGAAGAAGAAAAAAGAGCTTTGACAGAAGCAAAAAAACTATTATTAAATATTAATAATGCCAGATATCGAGAAACCTTTGGTGAGATGATACCTACAAAATTAAAAGATATTGAGTTCGCAATTAAGTTTTGCAACAGTAGACTAATTGATGGTAAGTATAAGTTAATGGCTCAAGAAGATGAATATAAATACGATAAGAAGAAAAGAGAAGTCAAGATAAAAAATCTTAAAAAGCTAAAATCGATAGCACTAAACACAAATGAGTGGCAATTTGCGGACCACATTGATACTGAAATTCGCAAAGAAGAAAATAAAATGTTTCAAGCGTAGGAGGTAGCAGTATGAAAGTAATGACTTATAAATTAAATGAAGAAAAAAATGAATGGCAGCAAGATAAAGAAGTAGATATAAAAATTAAAGAAATGGGATTTTCAACTATTTCCTCTGAAGATTTAAAACTTCCACAAGAAAAACAATTAAATATGTATTATTTGTATCTTGAGGGCACTGGATATCCCGACTATAAAGGAGAAAGTGAGTACTACGTTTTAAAAGAAGATGTTGATAAACTGTGGTTTGAAAAAAGCAAAAGAAAAGTTCGCAAATCTTAATTAATGGGGTCGTAATGGTCTCGACAGGTAGTAATCAGTAGAAATGCATGCGGCGTGGTTGCCTAAAACCAAAACAAGATAACTGATAACAGTTACATTCCTGCATATACGCCTTCAATGGCATATGCATTAGCTTAACTTAGAAGGAGCTATCTGGGCGAGTCCTCTCTGGTGGGACAAACCCTGAAAATAAAGCCAGATATGAGAGTGCGGCCCAACCAGCTACACTTAAAGAATACATGGTTTGCGCACAGTTCAATTTTGACTTTTTATAATAATTGTGCTAAGATAATATAAGAAGCTAAGCATGTAGAAATTTTTATGGGAGAGCTATTTGGACACGGGTTCAATTCCCGTCGACTCCACCATATTAAAAATTTTAAGCGGGTAAAAGTGTTGACTGGCAATTTATTAGTGTCGGTGCAATGCTAACAGGATTATTCTCAATAAGAATAAAGAAAGAACAACAGTTCTAAGGAGGACTGAAAATGGAAGACTTAAAGAAGACAGTAGTGGTAGAACCTAAAAAAGAAAAAGTTAAAAAGATTACACCTAAAAAATTAGTTAAGAAATCAAGTATTATCGAAACTAATTTAGCTAGAGGTTTCTTTGTTACCGGATTTTTAGGAGCAGTATTTTTTGGACTAATTACATTTAATGTATTAACACCAACAACTGGAATACCCGAACAATTATTAGAAAATAATGTAGAACTATTACAAACAAGCATTGGTTTATTTTTAATCGGTGCGTTCTCGTTTATTAAAAAATAGGAGGCAGATTATGCCAGAATTAAAAAAGACAAAAGACGAAGTGGTTAAATTCGCCGAAGGTCAAAAGGTATTTGTTCCTAAACAAACATTTGCTTTTGATACGGAATTGATTGAAGTATTTAATGTATTTCAAGATGATGGGAGCGAAGCTTTATTATTAGTTAATAAAGAAGGTCATATAATTATGCGCGCACGTGGAATGGTATTTGGTGATATTGTTATCGCTAAACAATACTATTTAAATTGGTTGCAAGTAATGCATGACAAGTTGGCGGAAAGCTGGAAACCAGCTGAACAACCAGCTGAACAACCAGTTCCGGAATCTGTATTGTAGTTGCCAAAATTTGTAATTCTAATACACATATGTTATAATATGTGTATAAGAAATAATTCTGGTGCGAAGACTCAGGGCGCAAGCCTATTAGTCACAAGAGTTTGAGTTCTCTCGATAGAAGAGACAAACACGGAAAGCACTTAAGAGAAACCGCCAGAGATGGTTCCTACTGACATGGCTTTAGGAGCTATTAAAACGAGAGTCGTAAAGTCGTCCTCGAGGGTTAAAGTCCCTTCTTTTTTATAAAGAGGTATTGTATGCTATTAATATTATGCGGCAAAACTGCTAGTGGTAAAAATACATATCGAGAAACCCTGATCCAAAGAAATATTTCTTGGCACAGAGCAGTTTCACATACAACAAGACCGATGAGAGAAGGGGAAGTAAATCACCTTCAATATCATTTTGTTGATAATGTTCCATTTATTACAATGGCTATACAAAACTTCTTTATTGAAACAACAGATTATCGTTTATCGGATTATACAGAAGAAAAATGGTATTATGGATTAACAAAATCGGAAGTTGATAATGATAAGATAAACTTAGCAATATTAAATAAAGATGGTGCAATAAATGCTATTAATTATTTTGGTAAGAATAGAGTTAAAATAGTTTATCTTTATAGTGATGATGAAGAGCTTCGCCGCAGAGGGCATAAGCGCTTAGATAATAGTGTTAGATTTGAAATGCGGCTACGAGACGATGAAAAACAATTTGAAGGTATACAAGATATCGCGGACCTTGTTCTAAATACAAACTGCTCACGAGAGCAGCATGAACTAAATTACCGCGCAATAGAAAAACTATTGGAGGAAAATTAATGTTAAATTTTTTAAAAAGAAGCTGGGCATGGATAGCTCTTTTAATTGGTGCAGTAGTAGGTACAGTTTTAGTTATAACCTATCTTGAACCAATAAGAGTATTTATCCAAGATATCCAAGAAAATTGGTATGCTTTTGCTTTAATGATTGTGCCAGCATATTCAGCAGGTGTGTTCACAGACTCATTTGTAATTCGTAAAATAATTGCAACAGCAAGAAGAACAGGCAAAGACAGCTTAGGTGTAAACTTCGGTGAATTAGCAGCAATTGATATCACTGACAAGACAAGAGATAATTTATGGTTCAACGGCATATTATTTATTTTAAGCTCTGCGGTAATCGTATTAATATTTGTTCTATAGGAGGACATAATAAATGCCAAGACGATATGACAAAACAGACTTAAGAGCAGAAGTTCAGATGGCTAAGATGAGTACGGATAAACTTCGTAAAGAACTTAATCTTAGAAGAAATAGACCAGAAATTTCTGGTTGGTCTCAACCCTATGAAGTTTTAATTGCAAAATCAAAACCAATAGTAAAAAAAGTTGAAGAGCCTAAACCAGCAAGGCCAACAAATAAGCCTTTCGTCAATAAACCTAAGCAACAATTTAGACCTGAATTTAAGAAGGCTTTCTAAATTATGTTGATGTATTTTAAAAACATCAAACAACCTTATGTTTTAGTTGCCGATATAGAATATGATAAAGACAATGTGCTACAATGCGCAGGTCTTATATTTAAGTTGGTTGACGAAAAAAACTATATATATCAATTGGCGGTTAACTTCAATTGGTACATTAAAGTTCCGAGTGTAGACAAGTATGCTATCAAGTATACCGGTCTTACAGCAGAGTTCTTAAATGAGAATGGAATTAGCAAGGAAGAGTTTATAAAAACTTTCACGCAATTAATCTCAAACTACAATCCTGAGGATATGTTATTCGTATCACACGGGGCGCAGAACGATCGATTAGTCTTGAAAAAATTTGGAGTAAACACATTACCTCTCCATTCTTATTGCACATATAAGAATGCGCGCCGTATCTTAAACAGGGAAAGTACATTAACACTAGCGAATGTCGCTGAGGAGGCTGGTTATAAATTATTTGATGAGCACGATGCTCATTCGGATGCTATAGCTACAGCAGTTATATTTTCATTCCTACAAAAGATAGAAAGCAGCGAAAAACAAGAGGGTTAAATACCCTCTTTTTTGTTCGGGAAAAATTTGAGTTTTGTTAAGAACTGTGCTACAATTATATTAGAAAAAAAATAAGTGAGGTACTTATATGAGAATTATAGATTTTAAAAATCTGACTATGAAAACTGAAATCAACTATAAAGTTGTTGATTTTGAATTTAACCTAAACGGTAAAATGGATATACCTTATACCGAGTTTGTTAAAATGTTAAACGAAGATATGCGGCAAAAGATTGCGGCGGCAAATTTAGCTCAATACAAAGATGTTAATCTTGTTTTACAATTTAAGACAGATTTAAAAAATATGGATTTAGACCCAATGATCCCAGCCCTATTGACTGCCTTTGTTAAAGGATTAAATCTAGACAAGACAGTTTATAAACATGGAGAAAAAATATTAGGTGTTCCAAAGCAATTAAATATTGACAAAGGTTTTATGCTAGATGCAAATGCCTTAGATTTAATTAATTATAATCTGCCAGCAGAAAAATTTAATATCGTTTTCTTTAACTATAAAAACAAAGCGACTGTAAGTATTGTTGCCTAGTATGCGCACAATAGAAGTTTACACAGATGGGGCTTGTACTCAAGGTGCTTTTATGCCTTGGCCCGGTGGTTATGCTGTTTATGTAATATTAACGGATAGAGAACCAATTATTATACAAGGTGGAAAATTACACACTACAAATAACGAGATGGAACTAACTGCCTTTTTGAAAGGTCTTGAAGTTGCGGATTTTCAAAGTTTTATGAAAGAGTATGATGCTGTTAATATTTATACTGACAGCGCATATATTCACAATTGTTTTCAACAAAAATGGTATGAAAAATGGTTTAAAAATAATTGGATTAGTTCTTCAAAAGAAGAAGTAAAAAATAAAGATTTGTGGATAAAAATTTTCAATGTGGTAGATAAAGTAAAAAAACAAACTAATTTACAAATACTAAAAGTAACTGCACACTCAACTAATAAATACAACAATATGGTAGACGAGCTAGCGGTAAAAGCTAAAGAAAAGGTGGTAAAAGAAAATGAAAACTATACTATTACTAAATAATATTTTTTCAGCAGATATGATTAAAGATTTTGATTATCTAAAAAAGAATTTAGATATGAAAAAATTTAATCTTATTTCGCCTTTGACCTTTATGAAAAAAGATGACAAGTATGATGTGAAAGATTTTACATTAAAACTTATCGCCACCGCAATATCTTTAGGAAATATGTATAATGATTTTGGTACAATTAAAAGCATTGCAGACCAAAATAAAACAACAATATATTATGGTATGGCACATACTAATGTTAAAGCAAATCAAATATTTGTAATTAATTCTACAGCTTTAGACGTTCAAGAAAACTTGCTAGACCTATACCTTAAAGAATCTAATGTTAGATTTCCATATTTTAAATCTTCTCAAGCAGAAAAGCAATTTAAAAATATTGAAGAAACAGTGGTGTTTTTAAATGATTTATAATAAAAAACAATTAGAAGCAATTAACTCAACAGAGCCTAATGTTGTTGTAGTTGCATCTCCAGGATCTGGAAAAACACTTACGATGATTGGCGCAATTAAAAAGTATTTAGAAGAAAAAGCAAATAAATCTGTGGTTGCTATAACCTTTACTAAAAAAGCCGCAGAAGATATTCAAAGCAAAATTTTTGTTTCTAATAATAATCTTTCTGTTGCTACTATTCATAGTTGGAGTTTAGCAGAACTAAACAAATTATCTATAAAATATCAGTTTAGAGTAAAGATTTTAGCAGAAGATAAAATTAGAAAAATATTAAAACCTTTTATGGAAGAATATAAAGTCCATGAAAAACTTGAAGACTCTTGCTATATGTATATGATGGGAACAATGAATCCCGACCTTCACCAGAATGTGCGGGCAAAATTCGATGCTATATTTAAAAAATATACAGACTATAAAAAATCAAGATATCTCTATGACTTTACAGACTTACCAATGTATTTAAACGATATATTAGTAGAGTATAAAGAAACAATAAACATTGGTGGTTTATTTGTAGATGAGTTTCAAGATGTCGATCCAACTCAATTAGAAGTTTTTGATAAAGTGGTTGCTGATAAGAAATTTTTTATCGGAGATCCAGATCAAGCAATTTATATATTCAGAGGAGCGACTAAAGAAGTCTTTAATAAACTAAAAGATTTTAAGATTTATAAACTAAACGACTCTTATAGAAGCTATCAACCAATACTAGATCTTGCCTCTTGTTTTAAAAAGCAAGTTAAAGATAACTGGTGGATTAATAAAACAACCTATCACTATACCGATGACATGAAAGCAATTAGAGGAAACGGTAAGGGTGAGTGTCAAATGTATTTTGATCGAAGAGGTCGTTTCTCAGACATGATTATTGCCGGCCCAACTATTGCGCCAAAAGATTTGTTAACAGAGCAGTTAGAAAACAATCCGTATCAAGTTCTTTGCCGCACAAATATTGAGGCAAAGACACTACAAAAACTTGGTCTTAAAAATGCTATGACAATTCATCAGGCAAAAGGACTAGAATTTAAAAATGTAATGTTGGTAGATTTCGAAGTTCAAAACGAAGAAGATAAAAACGTTGCTTATGTTGGTCTTACAAGAGCTAAAGATAGGCTTATTGTATCCCATTATGAAACATTATTAAATAATTTAAAGTACTGTGATAAGAAAAAATTAGAATATATGAGTAACGAATTTCGGCTAGCCTTTTAATTGAAAAATATTATGACTTGTGATATAATTATTTATATGGAGGAAAAATATGTTAGATTATAAAAAGTTTCTCGAAATGGAGCCAGGTAAATACTGGAAGCTTCCTGAGAACAAGAAGACTGAAATTGATAAGTATATGGTAGATAAAAACTATATACCTATGGTGAAGTACGATGGTGTCTGGGCCAGAGTGGTAATTACTGATAAAGAAGTTATTATTCAAAGTAGAGGAATTAGTGTGGCAACAAACACTTATGGTGAATACCAAACTAGAGTCCCTCACATTGCGGCTGAATTAAAAAAGTCATATCCAGTTGGTACAGTTCTTCTTGGGGAAATTTGTTTTCCAGTCTTAAAAAAAGATGCCAATCAAGTTGGTTCAATACTTAGGTCTTTAACTGAAAGAGCTATTGCTCTTCAAGAAAAAGAAGAAGATAAACTACATATGTATATTTTTGATTGTTTAGCTTACGATGGCCAAGAGGTTTTAAATAACCCTTTTTGGAATAGAATTTCGGGAGACTGGATTAAAAAAGGTGATTACGTGCATAGAGCTTTTATTGGTTCTGACGCTAAAACATTATTAAACAGCGTCTGGGATGAAGGTGGAGAAGGTATTATATTGGTTAATAAAAATGAGCCATATAATATTGGTCGCGCAAAAGCTTGGCATAGTATAAAAGTAAAGCGAGAGCTAGGCGAAATTGAATCGCCTGTTGTCGCATTCGTAGATCCAAATAAACAATACACAGGAGACGACCCTCACTGGACACACAGAGATATAGACGGAGATTTAGTAACAGAGGCATATGCCAAAGGATGGAAAGCAGGAGTAACGGTAAACTACGAAGGTAGAATTATCAATATTACAAGCGGCCTTACAGATGAAGACGCTGAATATTTAAGTACACCTGAAGCTGCAGAAATAATGAAAGTGGGCAAGTTAGTTGCGGTATTTACCGGAATGAGTTTAACCCCAGACAGTATAAGACATCCAAGACTAATCAGGCTTCGAGATGAAGCTTAGTGGAGGAAATAAAGATGAGAAAATTAATAGCATTTAAAGCCGCATGGTGCGGCCCCTGCAAGATGTTGACGCCGATTTTAAAGCAATTACAAACAGAAGGGTATGATATTCAAATGGTTGATGTAGATGAAAATACACAAATGGCTGAAGCCAATAATGTTTTAAGCATTCCCACATTAGATTTTTTTGAAGATGGTAAAAAATATCGTCGTGTTTTAGGATTTCAAGATAAAGGAAAATTAATACAATTCTTTACTGAAAAGGTATAACTATGTTAGTTACAAAAAGAAACGGAAACATAGTAGCTTTTGACGCGTATAAAATTGAAAACGCTATTGAGCGCGGTCTTAAAAAGATTGGTGTTGTAGATGCAAACATACCAAAAGAAATAGCAAATGAATCTAAGATTAAAATACTTTTGACTAACAAAAGTGTAATTCATGTTGATGAGATTCATACAATAGTAGAAAATGTGATAATGGAAAAAAATTATCACAACTTAGCTAGAGAATATATTACTTATCGCTTTCAAAATAAGCAAAGCATATTTAAAAAAAGAACTAACTTTAAACCTTATGAATATCCTGAATTACTAGAATATGTAAATGCAATTCGACACTCGTATTGGATTCACACAGAGTTTAATTATTCAAGTGATATACAAGATTTAAAAGTGAATCTAACTGAAGATGAAGTCAATATAATTAAAAACGCAATGCTAGCCATTGCTCAAATTGAAATACAAGTAAAAACATTCTGGGCTAAAATTGGAGATCGCTTGCCAAAACCTGAGATTCAAGCAGTCGGTGTAACTTTTGCTGAATCTGAAGTGCGGCACACAGATGCATACTCTGCGCTTATTGAATTAGCTGGATTGAACGATGAGTTTAAAAAACTTGTTGAAGTTCCCGCTATGAAAAAGCGTATTGATTATTTAGAAAAAGCAATACAAAACCCCATTGATGATAGAGACTATTTTAAAAATGTAATTCTATTTTCTATGTTTGTTGAAAGTGTTTCTTTATTCTCACAATTCCTAATCATGATGTCTTTTAACAAGCATCGTAATGTTTTAAAAGGTATATCAAACGCTGTTGAAGCAACTTCAAAAGAAGAAGATATCCACGCAAGATTTGGATTTGATATTGTAAATATTATTAAAGAAGAAAATACAGGATGGTTCAATGAAATAATGATTCAAGATGTTAAGAAATTAGTTCTTGAAGCAAATGAAGTTGAAGCAGAAATCGTAAACTGGATTTATGGAAATATTGATTTAGACTTTTTACCAAAAGTAGTTGTAAAAGAATTTATTAAAGATAGATTTAATAAAGCTATGAACACTATTGGTCTAGAAGACATATTTGAAATAAATCAAGATATGGTAAAAGAAACCGCATGGTTTGCAGAAGAAATGTTAAGTACTAAAAATGTGGACTTTTTTGTAAAAAGAAGCACGGCTTACTCAAAGAAAACTAAGTCATTCACAGGAGACGACCTTTTCTAGGAGGCTATTATGGCATTTGAATGGTTAAATAAAGATTCGCGAAAGTTTTTGTCGCGCGGGTACTTGCTGGAAGGACAAACTCCAGAAGAGAGAATTAGACAAATCGCAAATAAAGCTGAAGAATATTTAGGTATTCCAGGCTATGCGGATAAATTTTATGACTATATGGGAAGAGGTTTTTTCTCGCTGTCTTCACCTGTATGGTCTAACTATGGGATTACTAGAGGTTTACCTGTGTCTTGCTTTGGTTCTTATATTGAAGATGATATGGAGTCTATTCTTTACGGACATGCTGAAAACGGTATGTTGATGAAGAGTGGTGGTGGAACATCTGGATACTTTGGCGAACTGCGCGGCAGAGGAGCCCCAATTAAAAACAGTGGGGAATCTAGCGGTGCTGTTCACTTTATGAAAATGTTTGATACATTAGCATCTGTTGTTTCGCAAGGTAGTGTGCGGCGTGGTTTTTTTAGCGCCTACCTACCTATTGAACATCCTGATGCAGATGAGTTCTTAGATATTGGAACTGAAGGTAATTCTATTCAAGGATTAACTCACGGTATTACTGTGACCGATGCCTTTTTAGAAAAGGTAAAAGCTGGTGATAAAAGTGCTCGTAAGTTATGGGCTAAAGTATTACAGCGCAGAAGTGAAATAGGTTATCCCTATATTCTATTTACAGACAATATAAACAATGGAAGACCTGATGTTTATAAAGATAAAAACATGCCAATCTTTGCAAGTAATATGTGCTCAGAGATTGCGCTACCATCTAGTCCCGACGAAACATTCACGTGTGTATTATCTTCAATAAACTTACTACACTGGGATGAAATCATTAAGACTGACGCGATTGAAACACTTACCTATTTCTTAGACACAGTCGTTACTGAGTTTATCAATAAAACAGAAGGTAAGGAATATTACACCAGACCAAGAAACTTTGCGATGAGACATCGCGCCCTTGGACTTGGAGTTTTAGGTTGGCACTCATACTTACAATCAAATATGTTTTCTTTTGAAAGTCGCAGTGCGGCTAAAAAGAATCTTGAGATTGCAAGAACTCTTAAAGAAAGAACTTATAAAGCTTCAGCTGAATTGGCTACAAAGTTTGGTGAACCAGAACTTCTTAAAGGTTATGGTCGCCGCAATACAACATTGATGGCTATTGCTCCAACAAAGAGTTCGTCTTCAATCTTAGGTCAAGTTTCACAATCTATTGAACCTGAGTTCTCTAACTATTACGTTAAGGACTTAGCAAAATCTAAGACTACAATTAAAAATCAATATCTCAAAAAGCTATTGAAAAAATATGATAAAGATACAGAAGAAATTTGGGAGTCAATACAAAAAGCAGATGGCTCAGTACAACACTTAAAATTCTTAACACAAGAAGAACGTGAAGTATTTAAAACATTTTCCGAAATTAATCCGCATGCCATTATTGATCAAGCTGCTGTGCGGCAAGAATATATCGATCAAGCTCAGTCTATTAATCTAATGATGCCTGCAAGCGTTCCTGTAAAGGAAATTAACGCACTCATGCTATACGCCCACGATATGGGAGTAAAGACACTGTATTATCAGTTTGGTATGAGTCAAGCACAAGAACTCTCTCGTAAGAAAGTTATGAGTGAGGGCTGTGCGAGTTGCGAAGGATAAAATAATATTAAACACAACTTTCTTGGAAAAGGAGGAGTTGGTTTAAAAATACAAAAACGCTCACTATTTCATCTTAGCGTTTTAGGAGGAATTGATGAAAAAAATTATGATTATGGCCGCAGTAGCCTTTACTGCAATTTTAGCGGGATGTGCACAAGAAACATATGAAATCGCATTAGTTACTGACGTAGGTGATATTGATGACAAGTCCTTTAACCAAGGTGCTTGGGAAGGGGTTGTTGATTTCGCAGAAGAAAATAATAAAACCTATCAATACTACAAACCAACTGCCGTTGACAACACTGAATATGTAAACACAATTGATCTCGCCATTGAAGGTGGTGCAAAAGTTGTTGTTACTCCAGGTTTCTTATTTGAAACTCCAATTTTCTTAGCTCAAGATGAACATCCAGATGTGTCCTTTATCTTATTAGATGGTGTTCCGCACAGTGCTGACTATTCCGAATTCCGCCAAGAAGACAATGTTCTTTCCATTCTCTACGCTGAAGAACAAGCAGGTTACCTTGCTGGTTATGCTGCCGTTGCTGATGGCTATCGTTCCTTAGGATTTATGGGTGGGATGGCAGTTCCAGCCGTTGTGAAGTTTGGTGTTGGCTTCATGCTTGGTGCACAAGCTGCTGCTACCTTTGAAAACGCAGACGTGACGATTCAATATCACTATACTGGTGATTTTGCTGATACTCCAGAAAACGCTGCGACCGCAGAAACCATGTATGAAGCTGGCGTTCAAGTCATCTTCGCTGCTGGTGGTGCTGTTGGTCTTTCCGTTATGTCAGAAGCTGAAAAAGATTCTGAAGGCCTTGATAAAGTTATCGGTGTTGACGTCAACCAAGGTCCAGGCGGTGCAGACTTATCTGATACCGTGATCACTTCAGCAATGAAGGGTTTAGGAACCTCTGTTGTCCAAGCCTTAGAAGAATACTACGCAGACGAATTCCCAGGTGGTGAAGTTTGGGTCTTAGACGCCTCCAATGATGGCGTTGGTTTACCAACCGATGTAGACTCATGGGGTTTTGAAAACTTCACAGTTGAAAGATATAACGACATATATGAAGATTTAGCCACTGGATCGAAGACCGTTGCGTTAATCTTAAATGGTTCTAACGTTACTGGTGCAACTCGTGGCGAAATCACTGCATACGATACGGCAATGAACAAGGTTTCTGTAACCTGGGTTGTTTAATTTAATTTGAGTTTTAAAGGACACAGGGTGGCATCCCTGGTGGAGAAATTACAGTTTTAGATGCAACTAACAACGGTGTCGGATTACCAACAGCCGAAGGTTCTTGGAAATTTGAAAACTTTACAGTAGCAGAATATGAAGAAGTATATGAAGATTTAGCAGAAGGTTTATATATTGTTTTTGATAATAGTGTATATGGCGTAGTAAACGCTGAAGCCTTAGAAGATTTAAATGCTGATTTAGACTCAGTTAACTTAATTTGGGTAGGCTAATCTAAGTTTATAAAATTAGACTTTTTTCAAAGTATGTGCTATAATTATAGTATAGAAAAGAAAAAAGTCTTTTCATTTAAAGGAGCAATAGATGCAAAGAAATGATGTAAAGAACTTATGCGATAATTGTCTAAATGAAATAACCGCATTGGGTTACAATCTGCCGCAACTTGTATTTGATTTAGATTTTAATTCTGTAAAAACTATGGGTGTTTGTGTAAAAAAAATGCGAGACTTCTTTGTAATTAAAATATCAAAATTCCATTGGGAGAATAATGGACCCGATGAAGTTAGAAATACTATAATGCATGAACTAACCCACGCAGTAGATAGGAATAAACATTCTCATGATTTTAATTGGGCTAAGTTAGCTCGTGATGTATCTATAGCTACCGGCACTAATATCACAATGTATGCGGCCCACACAGAAGGCGAAGATAAAGCATCCATGGAACGAGCAGTCGCTTATGTTGATTGCGATAAGTGCAGCTTTAGGCACTATGTGTTTAAGAGAACAAAAGTATATAAAACAGAAGCTGCCGGTTATCACTGTGCAACTTGTGGACCGAGTTCAAAACTTACTTTTGTAAAACTTAAATAGCTTATCAATTTCAATTTGTAGAAATTGACTTTTTTAAAAGACTATGTTACAATTATTATAATGCTAAAAGATAAGTAGAGCGCCTTATCAATAGCAAATATAAAAAGAAAACAGGAGGAAAAGATATGGAAAAAATTACGCTAACGGCAAAAACAGCTTCTGTAATTAGCTTTTTACAAGCTAATCATGGACAATACTTCGGCGACGAAATCGCTGCCGCAGTCGGTTTAAACCCACGAGGAATTCACGGTGTTCTGAATTCATTAGTGAAAAATGGTTTTATCGAAAAGGTTGATACCGAAAGAACGATTTCAGCAGATGGCGTCGATGTTGTCAAGTCATACAAAGTGTATGGACTTACACCCAAAGGTGAGACATTAGACGTTGAAGCAGCGACTATTGACGCTGAATAATATCAATAAAAAATATATAGGACAAACCTATAATTTATTCTTGGAGGAATAACAATGGACGCAAACAAAGAATTAGCCAAACAAAATAGTTTTAAAATCGTAGGAGACTTAGTTGAAGTAAACTTAGATACTAAGACCTCTGGACGTAGTGGTAAGGATTTTATCTCTGGTAAAATCGTTGTCAAATCATTAATTAATGGTAGACAACAACTTACGGAAGTAGAACTTTACTCAAACAAGTTCAAACAAGACGGAACACCAAATAAGCTTTATGACACATACGCAAATTTAGGCGCGCTCTTAAATAAACGTATTCGTGTTTCTGGTGAATTAGGAGAAAGTCGTTTCTTCTCAACCCAAAATTCGCAATTAGTTTCTACGGTAATTAACCGTGGCCGCTATGTTGCTCCAGCCGACACTGGTGAAAAAGATATAGCAGATTTCTCATTTGCTGGTTATATCGTCAAACCTCTTTACGAAAAGAATGCTAAAGATGGTGAATTACTCGCTTACGAAATGATTGTTGCACAAGCAAACTGGAACAACACTAAACCTAATTATGTTAAGTTTACTGTTGCAAAAGACAACAAAGCCGCAATTGGCGCTATCCAAAAGCTTTATGAAAAAGGCATGACGGTTAGTGTTCGCGGAACAGTATCAATCATCAGTGAAGATGTTCAAGTTTCTGAACAAACAGCATTCGGTGAATCCACTCGTGTTTATCACAATACATATAAGAACTACCTTATTCAAACCGGTTCTCAACCATTAGACAAAGGCGCTTATACCCCACAAGACATCAACGAACTTACTCGTGCTTATAATGACGATGGCATCGCAATTGAAAATGCGGTCAAAGGTCAAGCTACAACTGGTAAAACAACCACTGCAGCCCCAGCACCAGCTAAGACTCCAAGAACGTCTTTACTTTAATCCAAACACAAAAAGGGGCTGTTTAGTTACAGCTCCTTTTACTAATTAAAAGGAGAGTGAACAAATGGATTTAACAAAATTACAGCCGCACATTATTTCAGAAAGTCTTCATGATAAAATATTTTTATTTTACGGTGAAGCAGGTACTCGCAAAACAACCGTCGCCGCAGAATTCGAAGGAAGCTTAATCGCTGCTTTTGAAATCGGTTATAAATTTATTGATGGTGTTAAAGCGCAACCAGTCCAAAGTTGGTCCGACTTCAAACAATTTCTTCGTGAATTAAAACGCGACGAAGTTCGTTCCATGTTTAAAACAATCGTTATTGATACGGTTACTTTAGCTTATTCTGCATGTATAGAATATGTCTTAGGTCAGTACGGTGTAACTGATGCAGGTGATCTTGGTTTCGGTAAAGGTTGGAGAGCAATTCGGAAAGAATTTGAAAAATCAATACTATCTATTCCACAAATGGGCTACGGGTTAGTCCTTATCGCACACGCGGATGAAATTGAAGAAAAGAATAATATCAAGAGTAAAGTAGATATCGATAAACGTCCTGCCGCAATCATTAAAGGTTTAGCAGATTTTATTTTCTATGTTCGTAAAGAATATAAAGATAATACAGACGGCGCATTAACTACCGAAAATCAAACAGTATTCGCTTATAACCAATTGGTTGAAATCGAAACTAAAACACGTTCTCGTTATTTCTCTAATAGATTTGAATTTACTCATGCCAATCTTAAAGCAGAAATGAAGAAAGCAATTGAACAACAAAAGAAAGTTGAAGGCATTGTAACGGTTCAAGAAAAAGAATTTAGTTTACATGAATTAGAAGTAGAAGACTTCGAACAATTAAGACTTGATGTGGTCAATCTTGCCAAAGAGCTTTTAGAAACTGATGCATTCCAAATTGTAGAACAAAAAATTATTACAATTATGGGTGCGGAAATTAAACTTAGCCAAGCAAGTAAAATATACGAACCCCAACTCAAAATACTTCAACAAGAACTTTTAGATATTAAAGTTTCTCTATAATGACCAGGAAAGAATTAGAGCAGCTTATTGCGGAGTTGTATGGCGTAGAAGCTATAAACTCAATGATAGATGCTCAAATTACAAAATTCCAAAAACTGCACGGCTATACCGAAAAAGATATAGCTCGTGCCGTTGCTTATTATGTTGAAGTATTGGGTAATGTGCCAGATCGAAGAAAAGGCATAGGTATAGTTCCCTTTGTCATGGAAGAAGCGAATCGTTATTATAATGCTCAGGCAGTAGAACGTTCGCGCTTAAAAGATGAGGCACAGAAGATTAGACAAGGTGAGACTAAAGTTATAAAGGTCAAACCTAAAAAATACAAACCCCACAGTGGTAGGTATATAGTAGACATCGAGAATTTATAACAGAAAGCAGAGGTGAGTAGTCGTGTCAAAAGCACTATTCGACAGAAATGCGGCCATGATGGTTATTGCCGGACTTATTAAAACTCCGGAACTAGTACATGACCAAGAAAATTTCAAACTCACTACTAACGATTTTGATAATGAATTTTATAAAATAGTTTTTGGTGCAATTGCAAATCTTGCAGCTGAGGGTTCACAGAACATTTCTCCGCAAGACATTGACCTTTATGTAGGTCAGTTTAATAAACAATATGAAGTATTTAAAAGCGCTGGTGGGTATGAGTATCTTAGAGGGTTACAGCCCTTTATTGAAAGCATGGACGCCAGTAAGTTTAATTTTTACTATGAAAGATTAAAGAAGTTTACCGTTTTAAGAGACTTGCAAAAAGCAGGTATTGAAACTAAAGAATTTTATAATCCTGAAGTAGACTTCATGCACCTTGATAAAGAAAGTGAAAAACTTAATGCCATCACGGTTGATGACATCGTAAAGACTATTTTAAAGAAACTTAATAAAGTAGAAGATAGTTTTGTATCAAGAACTATTACTACAACTCAAAAAGCCGCAACAGGTATACAAGACCTATACTATGAATTGAAAGAAAGACCAGAAGTTGGAAAACCTCTTGAAGGCGATATTTTAAACTATATTGTCCGCGGAGCTCGCTTTGGTAAAATGTATATTAACAGTGCGCCTTCTGGCCACGGTAAAACCAGATTCATGGTTGGTAATGCTTGTGCTATTTCGCTACCAAGAATTGAAGGAGATAAGGTAATTATAAGAGATGACTTATCACCTGTCTTGTTTGTTACAACAGAACAACAAGCTGATGAAATACAAACACTTCTTCTTGCGTATGTTAGTGGCGTTAATGAAAGAAAAATATTATACGGAAATGCAAACTTTGAAGAAGAGCAAAGGATTTTACAAGCAATAGAGTTGATTAAGAAATATGAAAACAACTTTATTATTGAAGTAATACCAGATCCTTCTATTGCATTGATTAGAGCAAAGCTTACAAAACATATTTTACAAAATAATGTGCAGTTTATTTTTTATGACTATATCTTTACTAGTCCTAGTCTTTTAGTTGAGTATCAACAAAGCAAGATTCGCGAAGACGTGGCGTTAATGATGTTGTCAAATACATTAAAAGAAATTGCGGCACAATATGATGTTTTCGTTCAATCAGCAACTCAACTTAATGAACGTTGGGAACAAACAATGATTAGAAACGTAAACCATATTCGCGGTAGTAAAGCTATTGCAGATAAGGCTGACGTGGGTATGATTACAGTAAAGCTGGAAGAAGTACCTGAAGAAAAAGAAATTGTAGAGCAGTTATGTAAGCACGCGGGAATTGAAATACCAAATGTGGTTACAGATATTTATAAGAACCGTCGCGGAGAATTAACTAACGTAAAGTTATTTAGATACTTTGATTACGGAACTTGCAGAACAAGAGATTTGTTTTTAACAGGTTTAAATCATAACATACTTAAGAACTATGATAAGATTGAATATGAAACAACAGAACTGGATCTGCTTGATCTTATGACTAAGTCTAAGAAAAAAGAGGTAGATGACAATGGCGAAATCGATTAGAGATTATCGTGAAATGCTATCGCCTGAAGACATCAAAAGAATTTTAAAAGACCACGGTGTAGATGTTGCCAGAGAAAACAACAGTATGATTGTGTATCCTACTGTCTGCCATAATCCTGCGCACGACCATGGTAGTCAAAAGCTTTATTATTATAAAAAGAATAATATGTTTAAATGCTATACAGAGTGTAATGCGGTGTTTGATATCTTTGAATTAGTTATTAAGATGCGGCGAAATGCTGGCGAAGAAATATCTTTGCGTAAAGCAATTCAAATATGTGGCATTGAAAATAATGAAAGTATAGATGAGAATGAATATTACGGGGTTAGGGATCAATTAGATTATCTTTATGAGATAAATAATCATCCTGAAGATGAGCCAACTACGCTTAAGATTTTATCAAAAGAAATTATGAACAGATATGTGTTTGATTTAAATTATTTAACACCCTGGATTTCTGAAGCAATTACACCAGAAACATTAGTAAAGTATGGAATTAAGTTTGATACAATATCAAATGCTATTGTAATACCATATTATACAGATACTAAAGAGCTTATTGGTGTTCGTGGAAGATTTTTAAACCTAGATGCTAAAGCAAAGTATATGCCAATGAAATACAACGGCGAATATTTAGCACACCCAACAAGCAAAATACTATACGGTCTCGATGTAAATAAAAACGCAATACAGCGATTACAAACAATCATACTATTTGAAGGTGAGAAGAGCGTCATGAAGATGGATAGTCTTTACGGCGACAACAATATCTCAGTCGCGGTTTCAGGCCGCAACTTAAGTAAAGAACATGTAGCATTACTTATGAAATATGGAGTGCAAAACATCATACTAGGTTTTGACAGAGATTATAAATCACATAAAGAAATAGAGAAAGAATTAAATGAGTATATAGAAATCTTCAAGTACGCTAAGAATTTCTTCAATGTCAGTGTAATAGTCGACTACGACTTCGTATTGGAACATAAGAATGCTCCAATCGACCAAGGCAAAGAATTGTTCGAACAGCTAATGCTAAAAAGAATATACTTATAAGGTGAATAATGAATAAATTTAATTACAAATTAAAAGAGACCCCAATAAACCTCGATAGTAGCAATATTATCGAGGACTACTTAAAGTCTCTTGGAATTGAAAAAACTGAAAGCTTCTTGTCAGAACCGTCAATCTATGATGAAGAAAGCTATAAAGAACTCGAAAGAGTAAATCAACTAGTAGATACTTTGCATGAAGGGTTTACTACAAAGCAGAAATTTTTTATGCAGATTGACAGCGATGTGGACGGTTTCACTTCAGCTTCAATATTTTATAGATACTTTAAAGACTTATACCCTGCGGCAGAAATTAAGTGCAGAGTACACAATGGAAAAGAACATGGAATTGTAATGAATTCTATTCCGCAAGACGCTAAATATATTATCATACCAGATGCCGGCTCAAATCAAATTGAAGAGCAAATCGAACTTGTTCGTAAAGGCAAGACGGTTTTAGTAATCGACCATCACTTGGTTGATAACTATCAAGAAGTTCCTGGTGCCATAGTTGTAAATAATCAACTATCACCTAACTTCAAAAATAAGTTTCTTAGTGGTGCTGGAATGGTCTACAAAATCATACAAGCATATAGTAAGAAATATGATAACAATGAACATCATAAGCAATATATTGATTTAGCAGCGCTAGGACTCATTTCTGACATGATGGATACCAGAGAACTAGACAATAACTTTCTCATCGCTACGGGCTTAAAAACCATTAAAAACCCCATGTTTAAAGCCTTGCTAGTAAAACAATCTTACAGTGTCAGCTCTGTTGACCATCCTAATAAAATTGACGTAGCATTTTATATCACACCTTTAATTAACGCCGTGATTCGTGTTGGCACAACTCAACAAAACGAACAACTGTTTCAAGGTTTTACAGAATATGACCACACGGAAACATATGAAAAAGAATATAAAGGAAACAAGAGTTCTGAAACATTTTATGAAATGCTTGCAAGAATGGCCTACAACATTCGCAATCAACAAAATAAAGAAAAAGAAAAGTCTATGGAGTTCATTCACAGCATTATCAAAGAAGATAACCTTGACCAAAATATGGTTGTTACGGTAATTAGTTCTCAAGAAGATGCTGTTACGGTTCCTAAAACAATGACTGGTTTAGTTGCAATGGACATTGTAAAGAATTACAAAAAGCCCGCAATGCTTTTAAGACCAAGAAACATAGATGGAGAAAGTTATTTTTATGGTTCAGCTCGTGCAAATGTGCGGCCTGGATTTAAGTCATTTAGAGAAGTGCTTCAACAAAGTGGTTTAATCCATTTTGCAGAAGGTCATGATATGGCCTTTGGCGTTGGGGTTCGTGAAGATGACTTGCCAAAATTAAATGCTTATCTAAATGATAAACTAAAAGACATTGACTTTGGCACAGAAGAAATTGAAGTAGATGCAATACTCCGCGGCAGAAGAATATCTCACGATATACTTACAGATTTTGCAAAATATAATTATCTGTATGGCATGGGAATTCCACAACCTAAGTTTGCTTTTGAAATCTTTATCACAAGAGATATGATTAATCTTATTGGCAAAGAACGCAATACAATAAAGTTCAACTATAATAATATTGAGTTCATTAAGTTTGGCGCTAAAGATATTATTGCAGAATTATTTAAAGAAGAAGACGATGCTTTTGTAGATATAAATCCAAAGCTTCGCGTAAAGATTGTTGGACGTGCACAATATAATGAATTTAATGGCACGAAGACACTTCAGATTATAATGGATAATTTAAACTTTGAAAAATCCATAGGGTCTGATTTAATATAAGAGGTATTATATGGCATTTATAGAAACTAGTTTACCACCAATGAAAGTATTTGTACGAGATGGATTTTTTTTCGACGACCCTGATAACCCAGAATATAAAGGTAAATATACTAAAGGAATTTTAATATCAATTAGATGTAATGAAGGTTCTGCGGCATTATTTCAAGTGTTAACTGAATATGGTATGATGCGTGATAAGTTACCAATTTCTGCTTTAGCTTGGAAAATACCTGAAGATGAAAAGGTATGGGATACATATCCATTCCATGCCCTACAACTATGGGATTGCTTCTCTAAAGTGTTTACTCTTGTTACACTTAACTATGTGTACAATGCCAGTGTCGATGTCAGGATGAAAAACAAAACAACACTAGAAGGGACTTACTTGTATACGATCCAATGGGGTGCCAACGAAAACAATGGGATGGACTTCACGCTATCAGAAGATCCACAGGAACATAAGTCGCATCACTTCATCATGCTGTCAACAGGACAGTTTGCCTTACAGCCAAACAACCGAATTTTAAAATGGTACGAACCAAGTTTTGTAACAAAAGAATACAAAGATAAACCATGGAAAATTAATACTCAAGAATATAGTTGTGAACAAGAACATGCTTGGGTAACTGAAGATACTGATGATTTCTTATATGAAGCAGATATTGTTATTAAAAAATAGGTGGAGGTAATTTATGATTAATTGGAAACTAGATGAATTGATGAAAGTACAAATGTCGGTGCGGGACGAAGTTATGAAAAAACTTACTACCCCACCAACTAAAGAAGATCACACACTTGCAATGCATGTTGAAGTCTTTGAATTATTTAATGAAATTGGTGTTTGGAAATGGTGGAAGAAAAGTCACGTTCCTAAAAAAGATAGGATATTAGATGAGTTGGCAGACGTTATTGCCTTCTTCTTGTCTTATATGTTATTGCTTGAACCAACAAAGCAAGCTCAAGTTGCTATTTGGATGGACGATAACTTTGATAAGTTTATGGATAAAGATGTCGATGTAATCAGATACGTGTCTGAAAATATTACAGAAGGCGTTGCTACTCCACCAATGGTATTAATGCTTGCGTCACTCGCCGCAACCATCAAAACATTAAACTGTGAATGGACTGAAATCATTTATGCCTATAACGAAAAAGCTAGAGTAAACATCGAAAGACAAAAGAATAATTATTAATTTGACTTTTGATAAAAACTATGATATAATTATTGTATAAACTTAAAAGGAGTAAAGAAATGAACGAAAAGAAATATGCCAGTTTGCACGCACATTCCGACTATTCAAATCTCAAAGTTATTGATAGTATCAATAAAGTTGGCGATTTAATAGATGGTGCTTTCAACAAGGGCTTACACGCTATCGCATTAACTGACCATGATACTTTATCTGGGCATGTAAAAGCTATTCAACATTTCAAGTCTAAATATTTAGACAAACCTTTTAAGCTTATTCTTGGAAATGAAATCTATCTTACAAGAGAAGGTTTGAATTCTGAGAACTATGAAAAAGGCGAAAAGTTTTTCCATGTTCTTTTGCTTGCAAAAGATGCAGAAGGACATGAGCAACTTCGCAAGCTTTCGTCTCGTGCTTGGTCACGTTCTTTCATTCGCGGTGTAATGAGAACCCCAACATACGGAAGCGATTTAAAAGAAGTCATTGGATCTAACCCAGGACATCTTATTACAACAACAGCCTGCTTAGGTGGTGTAACCGGCAGTCTGTTTATTTCCTATGGTGCGGCAGCCTTAGATGATATTTCTACTCACCTTGAAAAGATGCAAGGACTTTTCGGTAAAGATAATTTCTTTATCGAAGTCCAACCATCTATGGATGAACAACAAATAGCTTATAATAAGTTTATGGTTGAAAACTTCTGGGGTAAATACCCTTTTGTTTTTACCACTGACGCTCACTTCTTAAATGAAGAAGATAAAGAGCTACATGCACAATTTCTTAGTTCAGCCTCTAATGGCGACAGAGACGCAGAAAACTTTTATGCGTCTGCTTTTGTGATGACAGTAGAACAAATCTTTGAAAGATTAAATTACTTAGGCGAGGATAAGCTTGAAGAGATGCGGCTAAATACTATTCGTATTGCCGACTCTGTTCAAACTTATGATTTAAAACATGCGCAAGCAGTTCCGGCTGTCCCTGTGCAAATTACGGCGCAGATTCAAGACAACTTAAATAAATTAAAATTACAAATTCCCGCGCAATACCCCTATATTCACAATTACTTAAACGCTAAAGAAACACAAGACTTATTTTTTATATATAAAATATTTGAAGGTTTTGTTGAAAAGATTAATAATTTTAATGAAGAATACCTAAAACGTTTTAACGATGAGTTAGAACAAGTCTGGGAAACATCTATTACAATTAAACAACCATTGTCAAAATACTTTGTCACTATGGCAAAAATGATTGACATTATATGGAACGAAGGAGACTCTCTTTTAGGGGTTTCTCGTGGCTCTGCTGCGGGTTTCTTACTTAATTACTGTCTAGGTATCACCCAACTCGATCCGCTTCGCCAAGAGCTTATAATGCCCTATTGGCGCTTTATTCATAAGGACCGCCCAGAGTTACCTGATATTGATATCGACACAGAAGGTAGCAAGAGAACAAAAGTCTTTAATAAAGTTAAAGAGTATTTTAAGTCTATCGGTGGAGATGTTATTAACGTTTGCACTTTCGGTACTGAAAAGTCCAAGTCTGCAATTAGAACTGCGGGCCGCGCATTGAATATTGATGATGACGTGGTTTCTTTTATCGTATCATTAATTCCCAACGAACGTGGGTTTGATTGGACTTTAGACCAATGTATGTATGGAGATGAAGACCATAAAGCAATTTCCAAATTCCAAGATGAAATGGGTAGAGAAAAATCCTTATGGAAACTAGCATATAGTATTGAAGGACTGATTACTCGCTTAGGTGTTCACGCATCTGGTGTTATTGCTTTTAACGAAGACTTCACAAAACACAATTCTTTAATGAAAACAAGTCGCGGCGTTTTAGTGTCTGCTTACAATCTTGAAGACACTGAGTACGCTGGTGGTTTAAAGTATGACTTTTTAACCATCAACGCATTAGATAAAATCCGCACAACCATGAATTTACTTTTAGAAGATGGTAGAATTCAATGGCAAGGTGGTTTGAAAAAAACTTACGACAAATATCTATTACCAAAAGAACTAGAATATAAAGATGAAAATATGTGGGGTATGGCTGGTCGCGGAGAAATCGTAGACCTATTCCAATTTGATACAAGCGTTGGTTCTCAAGCTATGCGCTCAATTAAGCCGCAATCAATTTCACAACTTGCTATCGCTAACTCTTTAATGAGACTTATGGCGCAAGAAGAAGGTGGAGAATTGCCGCTTAACACTTATGTTAAGTTTAAGAACTCAGAAAATATGTGGTATAGAGAATTAGAAACCAATGGAATAAATGAGAAAGAAATAAAAATATTAGAACCTTATCTTAAACCCTTATCCGGCGTTGCAGATTCGCAAGAGTCTGTTATGATGATGGTAATGGATCCCAAGATTTCGTCATTTACAGTTCTTGAAGCCAATGGTCTGCGCAAAGCAATCGCCAAAAAGAAATTTGACACTATTGAAAAGATTAAAAAAGGCTTTTATGAAAAAGGCAAATCAATAGGAACGAGAGTTAAACTTCTTGACTATGTATGGAACGTTCAGATTATGCGGCAAGCAGGATACTCTTTTAGTGTTTTACACACTATGGGTTATTCAACAATTGCTTTGCAAGAAATGAATTTAGCTTACAAATTCCCCGTTATTTATTGGAACACTGCTTGCTTATCAGTTAACGCAGGTGCTGTCAATGAAGAAGATTACGAAGACTTAGTTGATGAAGGTATTATAGAAATTGAAGAAGACGATGACAATAAGCGCGAAGCAAATAAGGTTCAATATGGCAAGGTCGCCGCAGCAATTGGTAAGTTTAAAACAGAACTAGGTATGCGCATTGAGCTACCAGATGTTAATCGCGCCAAGTTTGGATTTACTCCAGACGCAGAAGCGAATGTTGTTTGGTTTGGATTAAAAGGAATTTCTAGAATTGGAGATGATTTAATCAGAGCAGTAATCGATAATCGCCCATATATCTCTGTTGATAACTTTATTGAAAAATTAAATAAAACAGGAGCGAGAGCGCTTGTTAGTAAAGATAGAGTTATCTCATTAATTAAATCAGGAGCTTTTGATAAGATTGAAATGCGGCCCCGTGAAGAGATTATGAAGAGCTATATTTTAAAAACCTATGATAAAAAAAGCCGCATTACTTTACAAAATGTTTTAGGACTAGTAAAGTATGATATGTTGCCTATTGAGTTAGATATGGAAAAAAGAGTATTTAACTTTACTAAACATATTCGCAAAACTAAATTAAAAGACTTTTATGTTCTTGATGAAGTAGCGCAAGAGTTCTACTTTGAAAATAACTTTGGTCTTGACATTGAAAATGTAAAACGTGGCGCCGAGATTGTCATGGCAATTAACGCGGAGAAGTGGGAAAAAGTTTATGATAAGCACATGGAGAAAGTCCGCGACTATATTGTAAAAAATCACGACTTACTACTTGAAGAGTACAATAGAGAAGCTTTTAAAGAGGAATGGGATAAGTATGCTTCTGGTAATGTATTGCAATGGGAATTAGAATCTTTAAATTTCTATCATAGCGGTCATGAATTAACAGGAGTTGCCAAAACGGTAAACTACGATATTACACCATTAGACAAATTACAAAACGAAGAAGTTATCGGTATGTTTAATATTGATGGTAAGTCATTCCCTAAATATAGAATTAGACATATTATTGGAACTGTACTTGATAAAGATAAACTAAAGCATACAGTAACACTCTCTACTCCTGAAGGCATTATCATGATTAAAGTCTATCGTTCACAATTCTCGAAGTATGACCAAGTGCTTTCTACCGTTGCTGACGATGGAAGTAAAAATTTAATACAAGATAGTTTCTTTAAAAAAGGCACTCATCTAATGGTTACCGGGATTAAACGCGGCGATATGTTTGTTCCTAAAGTTTATAAAGAAGTTGGAATAGCACCTATCTTAAAATTAGAAATAGAGGACGGGAAGTTTAAAAACTTCTATGAAAAACAATGAGAATAACAATCTGGGATATGGACTGGTTTCATAAACAAAGTTTTATACCAAATTACCGAGCACAAAAAATATCTTCCTTTCATAAACAAAAGGGAGATATTGTTAATTTTATTGAAGAAAGCGAACATTTGACTTTTGACTACGATTTGTTGTATATTATAAGAGAGAAGAAAGCAACTCCAATTCCTGCGAGAAAATACATTGATAAACAAAATGTAAAACTTATTGGTGCAGAGTTTAATTTTTATGATAATAATTGGGACTTGAGTTCTGAGATGAAGATGGTGCGGCCTGATTATGGGTTATACAATATCCCTGAAAAAAATGCCTACTCCAATGCACATGTAATTCAAATGCTTGATGGAGTTAAATTTCTTCCTATCTGGCAAGATGCCACAAACGCCGCATTATCAGGCAAACAAAAAACATATATTGTTGATGAAAAAATTTGGGATCTTGGAAATGAAGATTTAAATAAGTATTTAGATTTAATCAAAGATTACAAAGACATCGCATTTGCGCATCCAATAAGTCTTAAGAAAATAATCAGTGAGCGCTTTTGGGATAAGTTTAAAAAACTTAACTTTCAAGGCGGAACTTTATTTAAATTCAAAAATGATTACGGCTCAGAATATTCTGAAGTTAAACAAATAATTGATAAGCTTGCAGAGTTTAAAAATCTACATCCACACATGGAAGTTCAAGGATTTCCAGTTAAGTCAGTAATTTACGACCACTGGAAAGATCAGACCAATGGCATTAAAGACCTAAAGCGTTTATTAAAAATTACGGACTACGCAAAAAGAAAAAAAATATATGTTATTATTAAGACTCCAAAAGACAGGATGATTACTCCTTACTGGTTCTTCTTTGATATGATGGAGAACTGGACTACAGAATCGCCATTTATATCTTATATAGAAATGATGCTTCTATCACTAACTAATAGAACGAAAACAACTTGGCAAGAGATACTTAATAATCCTTTAAAATGGTCTGTACCTCGAGTTGATTTTCTATTACATGTAATTACAAAATATCCTGAAGTGTTGCCCTACACCACAAGAAAGTGGGGCGAGAACAGTATAGATGTGACGCACATTAACTTTAAAAAAGTAGTTGAGTTCACTTACAACTTTGAAAGAGAAGATACACTTGCAAAAATCGGGGAATCAATAAAACGAGGTGAAGAGTTATGAGACTACTTTTTGTAGATATAGAAACCACAGGTTTTGATAGACGCTGGGATTCTATTATCGAAGTCGCGGCTGTTTTATATAATACTGACTTAAAGAAAGAAATTATAACCTTTCATGAATATATAAAACCATATAAAAAAATACCAGAAGAAATTGAAAAGATTACTGGTATTACAAATTTCCAAGTTGAAAAATGTAGAGATGAGTTTGAAGTCCTTAAAGACTTTGTCCAATTTGTTAAAGAATATGATCCCGATGCAATCGTGGGTCATAACTATGATGCGTTTGATGGTGAGTTTTTTAAAGCAAAAGCCTCTTTCCATTTCTTAAATTGGCCCAACATTAAAACTATTGATACTCTAAAAATTGCTAGACAGGTTAAAGCGCCAACTACAATGGTTACTCCAACTGGAGCTCCATCGTATAAGCAACAATCTATTGCGGCAGGGTATGGTATAAGCTATCAAGCCCACTCCGCAATTGAAGATGTCAAAGCATTAATACAAATATATAACAGAATGACAGGTACTCAACAACGTTCTGTAAAACGAAACCTTCTTGGTTTCTAGAGGTGATATTATGAAATTAGATTTGAGTAAATTTACTACGCTACAGCTTGAAGATATGTTAGAAGAAAGAAAGCGTGAGCTTGGAATTTTAACATTGAATCCAAAACTATCTGAGCTTGTTGATGAAATCGAGCAAATTGAATTCTTTTTAAATAAAGATATCAAAGGATCGACAGATGGGAAAGCTTAGTGAAGAAAAGGTTATTGATGAAATAGAAAGCAAAGGTTACATAGTTTTAGATTTACAAAACTACGAAACCATTAGAAGTCCTTTTGTTATTAAATGTCAGAATGAGCATGTTATAGAAACAAACTTATTCTCATTTAGGAAAGATACTTTTAGATGCCCCAAGTGTGATGGTGGAGAAGTAAAAATTACTGCCTTTCCTCCAGAAAAAACGGGCTATAGAATTCTAGCTTTAGATAACGCAACAGAAAAATTAGGATTATCTATTTACGATAATGGAAAACTAGTATACTATAACTTACTTACCTTTAATGGAAACTTTGATTTTAGAATCACAAAAATCTTTGAAGTAGTTAATGATGTTATGATTGCAAACTGGAAACCTGATTATATAGTTATGGAAGATATTCAATATCAAAATAATTACCAAACATATAAAAAACTTGCAATGCTACTTGGTGTTCTTACTATCGCCGCAAAAAGAGCTAAATTAGATTATAGAATTATCGCCCCTGTTCAATGGAGAAGTCATTACCAAATCACAGGTAAACGAGATGATATAAAAGCGAAAGCAGTCGCATTAGTTAAAACAATGTATAACATAGATGTAATCGATGACGTAGCAGAGGCAATTCTGATTGGTCATTATATAGCCGATATTAAATATCAAGAGTCCTTTGAGCCCGCATTCTAGCGGGCTTTTTCTTTGCAAATAAAAAACCCCTTGAGGGGTCAAGGGGCTAGTATTAATACTATTTAATTTGATTTAACGCTAGGTTATTTCTTAGCTTTCTTGGCTAATTGTGCTGCGCGGATTGCTTTAGCTTGGTCCTTACCGACATTTAATGCTTTTTCGAGTTTAACAATAATTGCTTCTTCTTTCTTGGCATTAACTGCAAGTCTGTCTGCTTTAGCTTTTTCTTCCTTTGCTTTTACAACTGTCTTGGCTTGTTCTAAGTCAATACCAAGTTGTTTTGCTAACTGGAGAGCTTTAGTTTCAATTGCGAGTTTATCGCTATTTAATGCTTTAGCTTTCTTGAGTTCAATTTCTTTAGCTTGACGAGCTTTAGCTTGTGCGACAGTTTCTAAACCAGGTCCTACTGCAGCTTTAATTGCTAAGAATCCTGCTAAAATTTGACCACCTAATGCTAAGGCGACAGCTAAGTTACCTTCATATAATATTGCGTCTATTGTTCCTTCCCCTAAGGGTTGGCCTATAATAGCGGCGCCGGCTACACCAGCAATACCTAAAATTGTCCACTTGTTAGCGACAATACCGTTAAGAATGTCTTTAAAATTCATTCTTTGAACACCTCCGTGTTGTTCACTACCATTAAATAATTGACGTGTTTTCTCAATCCTGTCAATGTATTCTATGGTTGTTTGTTGTTCATGTTCTTCGTCGTCTGATTCGTCAATCATCTTCTGTGCCTTTACAGGTCTTAAGATATTGTAGAATCTTTCAAGTAAACCTACCTTCCACTCGAATTTCTTCGCGAATAGGAGAGGCCACATGATATTGCCAAGCAAAATTTTTAGCACGCCGTACCCGACTATAATGGCCATACCCCATCGAATGATGAAGTCTGCCCATTCATTTGCTCCCGCAATCCAAGATATCCCATCTGTTAGTAAGAACGCTCCGGCAAATCCGACTACCAATTCGGTAATCATTCCTTTGAACGGGCTTTCATTACTCATCTGAACCACCTTGGCATTGGACGAAACAACGAACATCAGAGTTAATATATTTCATAATATCACACTCCGGCGTTTCGCCAATGGTTTCTATATGAGAAAACCGTAGGGAACCATTTTCCCTACATTATCATTATAACACTTTGATATGTAAAAATCAAATTTTACTTTTTATCGCCTAATTCTTTGATACCGTCTTTTGTTTCTTTGATAGTATCTTGAACTTGTTTTACAACTTGTTCTACTTCGGCTTTAATTTGTTTTGTAGTATCAATAGCATCTTGAGTTTGTTCTTTAATTTTCTTTAAACCTTCTGTAACATTTTGTTTAGCGTGGTCTATTAAATCAAAGATTTTCCAAGGTTGTTTTAAAAGTTCTTTTGGTTCGTAGTTTGGGTTATGGGTAACTAAATACCACATTGTTCCGCCAAAAGCAAGAGCAATTCCAACTACAACCAATCCTTCTGTAATTAATGTGCAACTCATATTTTACCTCTAACGATATCTGCTTACTTTTTTTGCAATCTTTTCAGGTTGTTTTACAAACTGTTTTCCTTTACGATTGCCTGCGGCCTTGGCTCTGTTAGTTGCTGCTTTTTCAGCCGCACTTAAAGATTCCCATGCTTTCTTAGGTAGATATCGTTTCTTACCTTTAGAAGGCTTGCCGTCAGAAGTTGTCCATTCTTGTTTTGTCCAGTCATCAAGTGACCGTTGCGAAGCCTTCTTCGCCATAACTATCCTCGTCCGCGTGGTCTACGTGGCATTGGCATCTTAGGTGCTTTACCTTTTCCGCCGTAACCTGTACCTTTATATGGCATTATCTACCACCTCTCATAGCTGGTTTCTTTGTAGAAAGAACCTTACTGGCGCTTGTATGTGTTGCGCCTGTATGCATTGTACCGTTTGGCATCTTGTGCATTTTTCCTTTATATTCTTTTCCATTTGGTAAATAGTAATTCATTA
>Ga0247844_1001139_pt1 | contig 51632 bp, 44 predicted proteins | sample LaCtaG_FD_192421 | JGI IMG/M metagenome (GOLD analysis project Ga0247844, IMG submission 192421) | Freshwater microbial communities from meromictic Lake La Cruz, Castile-La Mancha, Spain - LaCruzMarch201714.5m_1 | ecosystem: Environmental > Aquatic > Freshwater > Lake | place: Spain: Castile-La... | reverse complement strand
GATTAATAGAGGTTTCTCTTCTCATTATGAGAATATTTTAAAATAAAAAAAACGTTTGGGGAAGGCCGAGGATGAAGATAAATTAGACTATTTTTAAAGAAGTTTCCCGACAGTCACTATTTATCTTACGGCACGAAAGTATCCGTTTCTCCACTCTGATAGCTCTGCCACACGTGCTCTAATCGGGAAACTGATTACAAATGATCTTAAAATCACAAAAAAAGTTTTGGTGAAAATGATTAGTGATTTGAAGTTTTATGAATTTGAAATATGGAATATTATTTCAGTTTCAGAAAATGAGCGTTTACTTTTTAAATTGCTTCAAGATGTAGCAAAGGCCCATAATGAAACTTTATACGAAGTAGATCAAAAGGCAAAAGATCTCTACGAGCAATTCATTAAAACATCTCAGGATAGTGGGAGTAATCCTCTTAGCTGTCGATCCTATTCATTCGATCCAAAAGTTAGTTTTGTAAGCCTCCTCTCTATTGCTGGCGATGCTTATAATTGTATTGGTAGTTCCATCTCCATGGCCGAAGTTCAATGGGCCCTCACTGCTTCAATTAGAGAGGATGTAAAAGTTCGTTATGAATCTATGCTTAGTGATATTAACAATTCAGTGGCCCTTCTTCCTTTTGAAAAGGAAAATCTCATGGAGCTTGTCAAAAAATACTACTATAATCGATTTCAACACTTATTTGATCATGAGGAAAATTTTGGGGGTTATTGGAATTGGACTTATCTTCCAGGATCAGGCAGACCTAGAGCAATTCACCCTGATTATCTTGAGTATATTTATAAATATGGCGAGTTTGATTATTCTGCCTCAATTCCCTTTGTTAAAACGAGCGAACGACAATAGCGTAGTGATAAAGAAATAGCGAAGCCTGCTTGAAGTTATCAAGCAGGCTTTCATTTATCAGATGAAAATGAATCAATTTTCTTAAGGCGTTTTTAAAGTATATTTCGAAGGAGGAAGGGCCGGATAATCTGGAAAACTCATCGTCAGACTATAGTTCGATTTACTTCGTAAATCTTCCAGTAAAACTTCTGTTGCCCCGGCCGCAATCGTCGCAGTTTGAGCTTGGCATGATTTTTCTTTTCCATTCTTTTTGACGAGGCAATAATTGAGATGAACTCTTAAGGGATTTATGAAATTGAGAGCATGAATTTTAAGTATATGTCTTTTTCTTATTTGTCGAATAAGAGTTTGCTCAACATTGACAAGCGGGGCCTGGGTTGTAAACGCAAGTGTCGCACTTTCTTTAGACACATCACGAATACTCGATTCAAATCCACAAACACGAACAAAGTATTTTGTAAATGGTTCGAGCTCTTGTACCTTGTACGTCGGTGAAGTCGTGTAAATTCCGTCTTCGCAGTCGAGATAATCTTCATTCTTCTTTATGACTAAGGAGTATCTTGTAGATTCCCCATTCCATCTTAGCGTCGCCTGATCTGCGGAAAGATTCTCTACGGTAAGATCTTTGGGAGAAGGTATTGATAGTGTCTTAAATTCAATTTGGGATGGAGCAGAAAAGAGTCCGTCTTCATTTTGAGCACAGATAATGAATGTATATTCTGAATCTGATCTGAAGTTGTTTAGCAAGTATGATTTTGTTGAAGCGTCTGCTTTTAATGACAAACTATCGCAGGTTATATTTTGGGCGTATTCTTTTTTTACAAAATCAAAGACAAAGCTTTGAGTGAGACTATCGCTAGAATTCCACTTTAGCTCTGCTGAACTTGCTTTTACATTTAGAGCAGTTAATTGTGTTGGGGTCTGAGGAATTGGTAGGAATGCTCTTGTGCTAAAACTTTTTTGAATAGGTTTTGAAAAATAGCCGACAGCATTGACCGCACAAATGGTGACGACATAGGCAGTGCTCGGTTTTAAATCGCTCACGGAATAAGTTCCCTTTAAAGAGGAATGCTCTAGTTTACTACAATCTGGATTTGCGAAAGGGGCCGGATCAATTGATAAGCGATATTCATAGGCCAAACTGTCTGAGGAGCTCCAAGAAAAATTGGCCGAGGTGGCTTTTACATTATTGAATGAAATATTTTCTGGCACTGAAGGTACATCTATTTTGCTTAATATTTCTATATTCGTGATGCGAGTAATGTCTTCTCCACGACAATCATATTTTGAGCATACTTTGGGAAGACTGCAGCCAGAAGATTGTTGTTCATAGTCATCTTCGCCACGAACAAGAATTCCTTCAACTAAACCGGTTTCCGCATCAAAGATGGCCGAACCAGAATTACCTCCAAAGCTATCGGTATTTGAGACGAAGAAATAAGGATTACCATTTTCGCGAAGATTGGCACCATCTGCAATTTTGGTAGGAAGTCCTGAGGGGTGGCCAATCATAAGAAGATCTACATTGTTACTAATTTTACCCTGTGTTCTTACCTGAAGAGGTTTTCGATCGCTCACTCTTCTATCAAGGCGAATAAGGGCGTAATCATTTTGTTTTGTATAGACTTGGTCGATAATTTCAGTGCAGCGATAAACTTGATCAGAAGAAACATTTTTTGGGGCAGTATTTGGCCCTGTCATTTTAAAATCGAATACCCATAGATTGTCTGAACAATCATCCTGAGTCTTCATACAATGCCCGGCCGTCACGAGTAAATCTGGTGCGACAAGAAAGCCCGAGCATCTGGCCGAAGTGACCTGGTCAGCAAATAAAGCAGAAGAACAAACGCCGTGACGTTCTTTCAGCGTCTCTCCTGAAATGTAAGACTGATTGCCAAGGGTTTTAATATTGGACGAGGTAATCATGGCAGCTGTTGATTTTGCTAATTCTAAATAGAGAGGATTTTTAGTTTGATAAACGTCTAAACGATTATCGACGCCATAAATGACTTTGTTATCATTTGCAAAGAGAGAGAGGGATAATAGGAAGGTTGCTGAAAAGACAATGCTGGATTGGAATTGTTTCATAGGCCCCACTGGAAATATTTTTCGGCATACTAGTGTGGGGTGTGGCTTCGATCAAGTTAACTGTAAAGTATTCCTTGTGTTTTTCGCTTGTGCGGCGTGCTGTAAAAAGCTAGTTACAACTTTTATTAAAAAGAAAAATCTGACTTTCTTTGGATCGAATATTTTTAATTTGCTTGCAGAAAGGCGTAGCAAGATAAAGATTTCTTTTTTTCTCTTTCTCTCTTTCTTTGGCAAAATTAATTAAAGCCTCAGGACATTTTATTTCAGTGGGGTAGTCTTCGGTGTCGAGCTTGGCAGCTTCAATGATCTCATTTAGTCCCGCTGGACTCATCTTAAGCGCATAATAATTTCCTTCTTCTTCGCGAAGAAACACAAGATCATCGCCATCAATATAAAGAGGATATTCCTCTCGAGGAGTCATGTAGGTTCGAACGATATTATCTTTTAAAATGGTGTAGGTTTGATCGATGACTAATTTTTTATCCTTTAGAGTATTGAGGTTGGGGGCCAAGACTTCAGCTGGGAAAAAAATGTTTCCTTCTTTTTGATGATGAAGGCAGCGCGAGTCCCAGGAAATAATTTCTTTTTCTTTTTGTTTTTCAGGCGTCACCCAGGCCGTAAGAGGGATGCCTGTTTTTTTTCTAAACTCTTCAAGTTTTTGTGTGCGGGTATTCCGACTTCCTGAGAGTTTCTCCATGAAGTTCATCCATTTTTTTCGTTCATTGCCGCCAAAAGGGGAACAATAAGAATTTGTGGGGCAGCCATCGTCAGCGTGATCGACGAAAGCTGTGACTATTTTTGGAAGTGTCGAAGGAGAAGATTTGCTCGCCGTGCTCGTGGGATTTGCCTGAGCGGAGAGAGAAAATATAAAAACCCAAATGATGAGATAGCGAAAATGAGTCATAATTGTGCTCCCTATGGTAAAATTCTATTTCATTTGATACGAAGCGAAAAGATCAAAAATTAATATTTAGGATGAAATAAAAAGCGTTTGTTTTTTGAAGTTGAGTAAAATAGTCGGCACTATATCTAGCGCCTTGTCAAAAACCCGACGCTTGATTAGCGCTATATATAGCGTTTATAAGATTAAAAAGATTGATAAAAATCTTGCGGGCCGTTTTCATAAAACATAACATCAATGACTAATGTTGTGGGCCCTTTATGGCCCGATTGAGGAGATCAAATGAAAGTAAAAAGATTGCTGACGAAAAAAGGTAAAGGCCCTTACGCTGGAATAGAATTTGAAAAGCGTTTTAGCGAGATTCGTCACAAGGATGGTTCTGGCAAAAATAATATGGAAGTGAGTGTTCCAAAATTTTGGTCACAGGTTGCGGCCGACATTATTGCCCAGAAATACTTTCGAAAAACTGGTGTTCCTCAAGTTGATGTTAAAGGGAAAGTTTTACTTGATGAGCACGATAAGCCGATTCTTGGAAGTGAAACAGATGCTCGTCAAGTCTTTGATCGTTTAGCGGGTTGTTGGAGAGTTTGGGGGGAAAAATATGGCTATTTTGATACCCATGAAGATGCCCAAGCTTTCCAAGAAGAAATTGCCCACATGCTTGCGATGCAAATGTGCGCACCGAATTCACCTCAGTGGTTTAATACAGGCCTTTTTTCAAGTTATGGTATTCGAGGATCGGCCCAAGGACATTTTTATGTAGATCCAGAAAGTGGAAAGCTTCGTAAGTCCACTTCTGCTTATGAAAGACCGCAACCTCATGCTTGCTTCATTCAATCTATTGACGACGATCTGGTGAATGCCGGAGGGATCATGGATTTGTGGGTGCGTGAGGCACGTCTTTTTAAGTATGGCTCGGGCACTGGTACGAATTATTCTTCGATCAGAGGGCGTGGGGAGCGTCTTTCTGGTGGGGGAGAATCGTCTGGGCTCATGAGCTTTTTAAAAATTGGTGATCGTGCGGCCGGGGCCATCAAATCTGGTGGCACAACAAGACGGGCCGCGAAGATGGTGTGCTTGGATCTTGATCACCCAGATATCGAAGATTTTGTAACTTGGAAAGTGAAGGAAGAGCGCAAGGTCGCGGCCCTTGTGACAGGTTCTAAAATTTGCAAAAAGCATCTTACGGCCGTGATGGATGCTATTAAGTCTGCCACAGGGGATGGACGTTTTAGTGCAAAAACAAATCCGAAACTTAAGCGCGCTATTGCAGAAGCTAATCGCGATAAAGTGCCGATGAATTATATTTGTCGCGTGATTGATCTTGCGAAGCAAGGCCACATGGAAATTGATTTTGAAGAATACAATACAGATTGGAACTCTGAAGCTTATGAAACAGTTTCAGGGCAAAATTCTAATAACTCTGTAAGAATTCCGAATCGTTTTTTTGAGGCCCTTGAAAATGATAGTGACTTCGATTTAATGAGTCGTACGGGTGAACAAGTTGTCAAAAAAGTTAAGGCACGCCAGCTTTGGAATAAGGTTGTTGATGCTGCTTGGGAATGCGCTGATCCTGGCGTTCAGTATGATGATACAATTAATGAGTGGCACACTTGTCCTGAAGACGGACGTATTAATGCTTCAAATCCTTGCAGTGAATATATGTTTCTTGACAACACTGCTTGTAATTTAGCTTCGTTAAATTTGGTGAAATTTTTAGATCCAGTGACGGACATGTTTGATGCTGAGAAGTTTGCTCATTGTTGTGAACTTTGGACGGTTGTTTTAGAAATTTCTGTTTTGATGGCGCAATTTCCTTCTGAAGAAATTGCGGAACGTTCCTTTGCTTATCGTACGCTCGGTTTAGGTTTTGCAAACGTCGGCGCCATGCTTATGATCATGGGGATTCCTTACGATTCTGAAAAAGGACGTAATATTGCGGCCGCTATTTCTGCGATCATGGGAGGTGTGAGTTACAAGACTTCAGCACAACTGGCCAGAGAGCATGGAGCTTTTGCTGGTTATGCAAAAAATAAAGAGCACATGTTGCGCGTGATTCGAAATCATCGTCGTGCCGCTTATGGTTTGAGTGAAGGTTATGAGAAGTTAACTGTCACGCCACAAATTCTTAATCCTGAAATGGTGGATGAATATCTTATTCAGGCCGCTCGTAAAGCTTGGGATGATGCTTTAGATTTAGGTCAGCAATATGGTTATCGTAACGCTCAAGTGACAGTCGTTGCTCCGACAGGAACAATTGGACTTGTGATGGATTGTGATACGACAGGAATTGAGCCTGATTTTTCTCTCGTAAAATTTAAGAAACTGGCCGGTGGCGGATATTTTAAAATTATTAATCAGTCTGTGCCGCATGCTCTTACGACTCTTGGTTATAAGGCAGAGGCCATTGATGCGATTACAAAATATGCTGTAGGCCATGCAACCTTGAAAGGTTGTCCTCACGTTAATCCTGAGCGCCTTAAAAAGAAAGGGATGAGCGATAAAGTTATTGACGCCGTTGAAAAATCCTTAGGTAGTGCTTTTGATTTAACTTTTGCTTTTTCACGTTTCATTGTGGGAGAAGATTTTTTACGAAGTCATCTTAATTTGAGTGAAGAAACTATACGAGATCCTGAGCTCAATGTTTTAAAAGAAATGGGCTTTACTGAAGAAGAAATTCAAAAGGCCACAGATTACGTTTGTGGAACGATGACGATCGAAGGCGCTCCTGGGCTTAAGAATGAACATTTGCCTGTTTTTGATTGCGCAAGCAAGTGCGGCCGTTATGGAACGCGCATGATTTCTGCAGAAGGGCATATTCGAATGATGGCCGCCGTTCAGCCTTATATTTCCGGAGCGATTTCAAAAACAATTAATCTTCCAAACAATTGCCTCGTGAGTGATGTCTCTGATGCTTACATTCTTTCTTGGAAGCTCATGGTAAAAGCGAATGCGATTTATCGTGATGGCTCAAAACTTTCTCAGCCGCTCAATGCGCAAGCTTTTGAAGATCTTGCCGTGATGGATTTAGAAGAAATGAGTCAGACTCAAAAAATTGAAAAAGTGGCCGAAAAAATAGTTGAAAAAATTATTTATAAGGAAGTTTCAAAAAGAAAATCTCTTCCAAATTGTCGTTCGGGCTATACTCAAAAAGCTCATATCGGTGGACATAAAATTTATCTTAGAACTGGCGAGTACGCTGATGGTTCTGTAGGTGAAATTTTTATCGATATGCATAAAGAGGGCGCGGCCTTCCGTTCTTTGATGAACTGTTTTTCAATTGCAATCTCTCTTGGCCTTCAGTACGGAGTTCCTCTTGAAGAATTTGTTGACGCTTTTACTTTTACACGTTTTGAACCTAATGGTGTTGTTCAGGGGCATGACAATATTAAGATGTCGACCTCTATCATTGATTATATCTTCCGTGATCTAGCGATGAAGTATCTTGAGCGTTATGATCTTGTTCATGTTGTGCCTGATGATTTAAAGTCTGACACTTTGACTGGTGAAAAAATTGATAACGAACCTCTACTTGCTATTATGGAAGAAACAACAACGACTCATCCTGATGGACAAGTTTCGGTGAATACTCAACAAGTTTTTAGTCGTGAAGCGAACTCGGATATGATTAAAGAACAAAAAAAGCGTCAGCAAGCAAAACTCAAGGGGTACACTGGTGATGCTTGCTCTGATTGTGGCGCTTTTACGATGGTGAGAAATGGGGCCTGTTTAAAGTGTGAAAGTTGTGGAGGCACGACAGGCTGTTCATAAGACTTATTGATACTGATCAAGCAGTGACGTTTTGTGATTGTAAATTTTGTGATTGTAAAGAAAGCTCATCTTCCTTATTCTTAAAGGGTTCCTATTTTGAGGAGAGGTAAAATGAGCTCTTTATTTAAAGTTACGATGTCTTGCTTGATTTTTTATCACCTTATTGCTGCTGGATTTGCTGCTACTGAAGTGGAAAATCAAATTCCGACTATCCCTGCTCAAACTTTAAATGAATTGACCTTACCTCCAGTGCCTCAGTGTGAGACTCCCTCTGTTAAACTGGAAAACCCTCTTCTTTCTGAAGACGATTTAAAGTGTCTTATGGCGTCGGGGATGGGAATAGAAAGTTATAATGCGAAAAAAAAATATCTTGAAAAAGTGATTTCGCTTATTACGCCGTCACTTAATTTGTCCTTTAAAAAATTTAATATTATGCCAGACAATGGAAATCTTGCCGTTTTTTTTGGTCAACTGATGCATGAAAGTGGATTTTTTCAGTACACTACTGAAATAGGAAGCACACGTTACTACACTCCTGAAGAATCAAATCTTTCAAAAAAAATAATATCAGGGGATTGGAGTGAAGAAAATTTTTGCTCCATTCATGAGGCTTCAACGGAGGGCGGGAAAAATTATTTTGATAAAAGTCGGAAAAAATTTGCCTGCTATCCAATCGATCAATATAACGAAGAAGAACGAAGAGGAAAAAATCTAGATCGATTTACGCTGCTTAAAAATGATCAAGAAGGTTACGTCCTAGAATCATACTATGCAGTTAATTCGTATCCGAGTCGCTGGAGAGGGCGAGGATTTATTCAACTCACTCATTGTATAAATTATCTTTTATACGCTCAGTTTACGGCCTTATATGAGGCCTGTGAAAAAAATAAAAGCGCCAATAAAGTTGATGTTGATTGCCTTGTTGATGCAAGTTCTAAATCAAAAAGTGCTTTCATTGTTCCTTCTACAAAAAAAGAAATTAGTTTTAACCCTACGGGAAATCTTCAGTGCACAGAAAGTGAGTTAAATGAAATTATTAAAGATTTTAACGCGAAAAATCATGGCCTTGATATTGATGGAGGCGGGCTTTTAACAAAACCTTATTCGCTGGCCAATATTTGTTCGCCTAGGCATATGACAGATTCGGCCGCATGGTTTTGGACAAAGGGTTCGACGAGTTGTAGTGCACTTGCGACGGGGCAAAAACGCTACACGGGGGAAAGGGAACTTAAACCTTGTAACTGCATTATTGAAAATGCCCCTGAAACATGGAATGCAAAAGTTGCAAAAAATGCTCAAGGAATTATCGAATATGGTGACGATGGTGAGCCTAAAAATGGTGAGTGCAAAAAAGAAAAAAGAAGCGGTGTGTGCGGTGATGCTGAAGTGATACAATCTTCAATGACGGGGGAAGAACAACTTCGTCTTGCTGGGGCGTCTGCTTGTATAAATGGAAGAAACTGTCGAGGCCTCGATGACCGCTCAAAACTTTATCGAGTTGCTCGCGATTTTTTTAATCGTTCTTTGGATGAAAGAAAAGTTTTTTGTAAAGATCTTTTTCCTAAGAGAGAGGAGTCAAAGAAATGAAAACTATTAAATATCTTCTTTTTTTCTCAATTTTTTCTTCACTCTCTTTGTTAGCAGCTTCGCCAACATCTCTGCTTCCTGGCGGATTATTAAAAGGAGCTGGCAAATCTTTTCAATTTGAAATTCAAAAAGATAAAGTTTATCAAGTCGTAAAAAAAATTCGAATCTTTTCTTCGAAGTCAAGCGGCACAAAATCTATTCAAGAATTAAAAGTTGATAATTTTTCCGGCGTTTCGTTGCAATCTAAAATTCCTTTTAAAGTGATTGACCTTGATGAAGATGGTTTTGACGATATTGTCCTTTTGGTTGAAACAAGAGCGAATGGAGCAGATTATCAGTATTTTATTTATTCAAAAAAAGAAAAAAGATATGTAAGTCTGGGAGTATTTCCTGAATTAAAAAGGATTAAAAATACTTCAAGATTTGAAGCAGAAGAAAAAATTTCTAGGGATGAGGTTGAATATAAAACCTATAAACTGGAAGGGGATAAATTACATTTAGTAGAGCGTTCTAATACGAAAAATTAAAAATCAGTTTACAAGGATTTTTGCTATGACCAAAATGATTTTAGTGTTTCTTTTATTCACATTTTTTTCTCTTTCTGCTTTTTCAAAAAATTGTCTTTCGACTCGAGAATATATAACAACGTTGAAATATTTAGAGGAGCATAAAGAATTTCAAATGTCACGAGAGAATGCCATGCTTGTTGCGGATGAAATTTCAAATACTTGTACAGGTGGTGCCGAGCGCTTTATCCGAGTTCTGAATTTACTTTTAAAGGCCGAAATAGATACAAAGACTTCTCTTGAGGCCGCTAAAAAACTAGCGCTTGCCGGAAAAGAATCAAGCGATGCTTTTATAGAAATTTTTAAGAGTTCCTTTTTAGAGAAAATGCTTGATCGCGATGCCCAGTCCTCTTTTAAAATGGCCATGAGTTTTGCGCAAGATTTTAAAGGAAATTTGCCGCTTGCTTCTCAAAGCTTTTTTGCAGTGGCCGCTTATTGCTCCGAAGAAGGAAAGATTGAACTCACCAAAGAGCGTTGTGGGCAGATGGCGCAAAAGGTTGCAAAACTCACTGGGAAATTTGACAGCGATTTATCAAAACCCTTTTTTAAAATTCTTGAATTTTTAATGAGCACGAAGCAAGCTAATTTGCCTTTATTTCAAGCGCTCGAAAAATCGGAAAAGATTATTGAAGCTGGGCCTCTTGCTGTTGGCAACTTTGTGGAAGCTTACTCGTTTGCTTCAAAAAAAGAGGGCCTTGCTCTTTCGATTACTGCGGCCATTTCCTTTGCAGAAAAAATGGCCGTGCGTTCGTTTAAAGATTAAAACTGATAATTTAAAAGTAAACCCTGAGCAATTTTACCTTCGGGAGAAGGAAGAACTGTTGGCATAATTGAAAGTGGGCCATAGATTCTTTTCTTGTAATTGTTTTGTTCATTTCTAATGCGAGTCCATTCTGGTTCAAAAACAAGGGGGATGAAAGCGGCAACAGCTGAAAGGCCCCCAAAAAATTGGGCCGAGCTTTTTTTCTCTGCCTTTGTAATCATAAAAACAGACGTTCCAAAATTTGTAAAAGCGGCAAACCAATTTAGCTTATTGGCCAGTGACCCTGCTTTATTTAGGGCCTCCTCAGCAAGGCGCTCCATAATTAATTGTTCATGAGGAGATTTGTTTGGAAGTGAGCTAAGTTCAGTTTGTGCTGTCGTGTACGGTCTATGCACATAGGCGAGGTATGAGTTGATAAGTAACCAGCCTCCTCCAACAACGATTCCGCTATAAGGTGAATATCCATCAGGATCTTTGACCTTATCAACATCACCGAGCATCAGCGCACCAGTGATAAGGGTTAGGGATGATGAGATTTGCAGAGGAAGGTTGAAAGCTAATCCGGTTTTTTTTTCGTTCGCAGCTTCAATAGCAATTCTTTCGCTGGCCTTTGGGCTAACCATAAGCTCAGGATAATTCATTTCTGCTGCTAAAAGTGGGAAGCTAAGAAGACAAGGTATAAGAGTTAGAACTTTTAATTTCATAAGGCCCCTTCTTTAAAAAGCGTACTTCATCTAAAAGAGTTTTTAGGATATCCTTCTTGGGTCAGTCTTTAAACACTTTTTTTGAAGAGGCATTAATGAATACCCGCCTAATTAACTTTACTTTTATTGTTGTTACGCTGATGAGTTTTGGTTTCTTTGTCTATGCAGGAAGTAGTCTTGAAGTAGGAAAAGTGAGTCGCTTAAGATCACCTGTTACTATTTTAGAAATAGGCAAGCGTGCGGCGAGAGAACTTAAACAAGGTGATGTCGTCACAAATGGAAGTTCGATCCTTTCTGGAGAAAAAGGTTTTGCTATTATATCTTTTTATAATGGCCATCAAATGACAGTGAGTCCGAGTTCAAAAGTTCTTGTGGCCCAAGAAAAAAAGAATGATCCCGAGGTGGTGCAACTTCTTATGGGGAAAATTCGCGCAAGTGTTCGCCCTGATCTTGAACAAAAACAAGAGAAATTTTTTATTAAAACACGTTCCGCTGCCATTGGTGTGAGGGGGACAGAGTTTCAGTCAAGTTTTAATCCAAGTAATAGTGTGACAACTTTACTGACCTTTTCTGGAAAGGTGGCCATGAATAAAGTTGATGAAAAAAGTTTGCCAAGTGCTGGAGGGAGCTTTGATGTGATTAAATTAAAAGAAACATTGAGTGCTACTTCAGCAGTGACTGCGAAGACGGGCGATTATGCAGGAACTGCGGGTGAGAAAATGGTGGCCCCTGTTAAAATTTCTCCTGTGCAATTAACCCTTCTTAAAATGAGTAAAGAGGAAGAAGAAAAAAAAGAAATTCCTAAAGAAGAATTAGAAAAAGAGATTGCGAAAACAAAAGATGAGTATGCAAAAATAGTTACAGAAAAAGAAGATAAAAAAGAGGAAACAAAAGCAAGTGATATACGATCAGGAGGACTAGTTGATTTAGCGACTGGCTTTTATATACCTCCGACAGAAAAAAGTGAGTTTGATAAAGTGACAAATGTTTTCGTTCAAAAAGGAGATATTGGAACTCTGAAAGGTGATGGAAGCTATGTTCCTCCAATTGGTCTAAAAATTGATGCTCTAAAAGGTTTCGTTGTCGATGAAGAAAAAAAGGGAAAGGATTCCAGCGAGCTTGCTCAAAAATTGAATGGAGAGATAAAAAAACAAATTCTTCCAGTTCATATAAAAAGCAAGCTTGAAGATGAAATAAGTAATCCTTACGAAAAATACTATAGGCATGAATGATTGTTTTTAGAGAAAAATATATGAATCAATTTAAAAGAATAAAAGTTATTTCTTTTTTGCTATTTTCATTTTGGTTGACTCCTCTTTTGGCCCAACTGATGCCAGATGATGTTCCTTACTATGTTTTCGAAAAAAATAATTATAAATTTATTTTTCCTGAAGAAGATCGTGTCTTCATGCCACAAGTGACCTTTGCTCAAGAAAAAATTCAGAAGCTTTATGAAAAAAGTTTTTCTTGGAAGCTAGATGAATTGACCTCTCTTGCCTTGGCTTCAAATAATAATCAAGTGGCCAATGCTTATGCGACAGTCTTTCCTAATAATCTCAATTTTTATTACAATGGTGGGGCTTCGCTTTATGATAGTTTTGCTATTCGCTCTTGGCTTTTTACTCTGCAATCTCACGAAGGGGCCCATCTTTATCAAATAAATCCCAAACGTGGACTTTCAGCTTTTTATCATGATTATCTGGGTAACAGTCTTAGTCCTCATCTATTGTCAGTTGTTCCCATTTTTGTGACACCCAACATGCTTTTACCAACATGGATACTAGAAGGGAATGCTGTTTTAAATGAATCTCGACTTGGAAATGGAGGGCGTCTTTATAGTGGGGAAGAACGGGCCTTATTTTATACGATGATTCGCTCGGGACTTTTAGATGAAGCGAGATTGACTAATAATCATCTCGACTTTCCCTTTACCCATGAAAAATATAATATTGGGGCGCAGTTTAGTCTTTACCTTGCCGAAACATTTGGTGTTGATAAAGTTAATCGTTTTTTTTATGCGCACGCCGAGCATTACATTAACCCTTTTTTACTTAATTTTTCATTTGAAGATCATTTTGGCATATCGTATTCAAATGCGATTAAGCAATTTTTAATTCATAGTGAAAAAAAGGCAAGGTTGCAAAAAATCTCGTATGCTCCACGCTTAATTGAAACTCCCTATCTTGGGCCCATGAATGCGGATGATGATAAAATATTTTTTATAAGTAGCGACGGAAAAAACAAAAACAAACTTAATATTTATAATAAAAAAACTTTTCAACTCAAGCAGCAATCCTTAGATTTGCCATCAGGGAAAGTTTTTGAATTAAAACCTGGGCATTTTTTTTCGATGAGTTCTGGGGTGGTCAATCAAAGGCAAACTCTTTTTTCCCTTTGGAACGATACAGGCATTGATCTTGAAAATTATCGAGGAAAAATTCTTCTTGATAAACAAGGTCATAATCAGCTCTGGTTTGACCCACTTCTTTCCTTAGATGAACCTCAGCTTTTTTTGAATGATGAAAAATATGATGTGGCCCATTCGAGCGCTCTTTTTGATCGTGAAGAACATGTGTTTTATTTTAAGCAAGATAAAAACGAGCGTGTCCTTTATAAAGACAAAATTGAAATTTGTCGTTTCCCTTCCTACTACGGAAAGTTAGTTGATATTGATGAAAGTGGTAAACCATATTTTATTGCTTCAACGGAATATGGCTCTTCACTTTTTACTTATGATCAAGGAAAGTTTTTTAGGCTTTTAGATTCTGATTCTGTCATGGATGCACGTAAAGTTAGAGATGGAGATTTTCTTGTTTCCGAAATAGGGCCTGAGGGGTATCAATTAAAAAATCTTCGTCTTTCTGTACGAGAAGAAAAGCCAGTTCTTTACCATTATTTTTTTGAAAATGAAGAGGCCATTCATCAATTTGACCAGTACAAAGAACTAGGAATGTCGCAAACGGCAACACTTCCTCTGTTTCGTGAGTATTCAAGTTTGAAAGATCTGAGATTTTCAGGACTGAATACTACGCTTATGTATAGCAATAGTTCACTTTTGGCTTCCGTTTCTGGTCTTTTTTCTGATCCTTTAAATTGGAACAATTATATTTTAAATTATCTTCGAGATGAATTTAAAGGAAAAGATACTTACAACTTCACTTATTTAAACAAAAAGCATCTTCTGCAGTGGTTTATTAACTATTCTCGTGAAGAATTTTATAGAGGAAAAAACGAGATTCGAAATGATAGAAATTATCACAACGATCGACCGGAGGGAGGAATTCGATTTCCCTTTTTCAAATATGGTTTGTGGTCCGCTAAAATTGAAGAAGCTATTTCTTTTCGAACGAAACGTTCGGCCTTTGTTAATTATTCGGCCTTCAGTTTTGAACGCGAAAAAAATCATGCCTTAGAATTTTACCCTTACAGGAAAATAGGATTTATGCTCGAAGATGATCGTGGCAGTGACGATGAAAAAACGTCAGCAGTAAGTTCCGAGTTATATCACGTTCTCCCCTTCAATCTTTTTGTGCATGCGTTTGGTGTTTATAAAGAAAGTACTGAAACAGAACTAGCAATGGAAGGGCGTATTCGTGAAAATTCATCTCCTATTTTAACTCATGGGTATTCTCTTCTTGGGTATAATAAGCATCTTTTACGAGGGGGAAGGGTTTCTTTTGAGTTAGGGCAATTTTTTGAATCAGGAATTTACTTTGCTTCATTTCCACTTTCATTAAGGAGAGTGGCCCCTAAATTTATTTTTAACCATTATTATTATCATCAAGGCAAATATAAAGATTTTCAAGAACGTGGAGTAGGTCTTGATGCTGAACTTCTTCTGGCCCACCTTTGGCCATTTCGAATGACCATTGCGACACTACGGCGTGAAAAGGACGCTGCTCAGTTTATGATGAGTATTGGTTCACAAGCTTCATTTTAATTAATTACAATAAGAATGATGGTTCCAACGAAAACCTTCGTTGAAACGGACGTAACCATTATCATTTGTTGTTGTTGCATCGTAATCTTTAATCGAATCCACAATACTAAAATAGCGGTCGCTATCAGACGCTGCGTGGGTGTAATAACCTTGGTTCGGTTCCGCATAAAATTTTCCAAAGGCGCCACCTGTTCGAACAGTTTTACTTGAGCAATATTCATTTCCTAGGGCCACAATTTTATCATAGGTTGATTGACGGAGTTTGGGTTCGCCAGTTTCGGGAATAAAATCATCATCGACAAGACCACCAATTGTTGATGCTCCACCTTCGCCGGAAACAAAGCGGTTGAAGTAGACGTGTAAGTCTGTTCGCGAGGGGAGAGCACATTTCATTTCAGTTAAAGTTCCAGCGGCAAAATTACTGCAACAATTACTTCCGGCCACTGTTTTACTTCCTAGTGGTAAGCAGCACATAAATTCATTATCTGAAAATATTTTTCCTGTGGCCAACTTATCCATGAAGGTTATTCGCGGTGAAGCGGCTCCGCCTTTACTACTTTGAGTGGAAGCATCAGTGGATGAAATGGATGAATCATAAATTTGTCCAAGTGTTCTTCCATTAACGGCTGAATTATAATTAAACGAGATCCCACTAAAACCTGTTCGAGTTGGTAAGGAGTTAAAAATTCCATCAACCATTTTACTTCTGTCACTGTTGCACATAAGTGGTTCATAAAAAATTTGAGGAATGCCTGAAAGTTCAAGGCGGCCTAATTTTGTAAGATAGTAGAGAGCATTTGCTCCTGTTAATCCAACGCGAGTTAAATCTGTGTATTGAACACCTGCTGCGTTTCTCCAAAGATAGGAAGCACTATTCATTTTATAAAAAGTAATTCGAAGGCCTGCATGATAATAAGCTGCTTCGGATGATGTTGTATCAAATCCTCCCCAAGTTGTTCTATTGGCTTTCGCGTAGAGTGCCGTTTGCCCAGATGAATCTGTGCCAAGGCACCATGTTTCAGGAATAAAACCTGCAATCGTGTCATCGAAAGAATATGGGTTTGTTGTTCCTGCTGCACAAACCCCCATGCTTGCCCCCGTGATATCGATCACTGTCGGATTTGCATGAGCTTTTGCATAATAAAGGATTTCAATTTTTGTAATGTTCATTGCGCTTATGTAAGAAGGAAGAATAATGGCAGACCCAAAATAGGTGAGAGGATCTTTAAAAAAGTCAACAGGAGGATAGGCCGCCAAAGTTGGTGAAGCCACTAAAGACGCTGGAGGATAAAACGCCGTTGGAAGATAAGGAACATCATGACTGTAGTTTGAAAAGGTAGGGCCAACCGAAGGATCTTGTGAAGTATCCATGACGGCCAGACTTCCTCCTGAATCAGCATCTTGAGGATTTGTAAGCTCAAATGATGTGACTTCTGTTATAGGCGTTTGGGCGCAGCCGTTAATATCAGGGGTGAGACAAAGTTTGTCGTAGTCTTTATTGTAGTTTTTTGTATTGAGAAATGTATTACTCAGATTAGTAATGTTATAAAGTTCATTGCTATAATTTAAGCACGCAAAATTTTCAAAATTAATATTGAGTCTATTGCTCACATTCCAATCATGAGTGCCATCAGAAAATTTTCTCATCCATGAACTTCCACAACATGTTTTAGCACCAGTGTCCGCGATTGTTTTCCATTGAAATTCTTTGGGGGTAGTTCCTGAGGTAACTTTGGGGGCTTGATCGTAGGGGCTACTTGCTGCTCCATTTGCGCGGTCTTCAATGTTAACGACAGAATAACGTGAGTAGCGTCCTGCTGTGCTAGGATTATCTTGAGGAAGTCGTGTTGATACTAAATTGGTAATGTCATCAGAGCTGCTACTTGGAGTGAGGAGTTGACTATCGCTTTGAGTGTACATAGTAAAACTATTTCCAATGGCGCGACAGCAGCGATTTTTAGTCAAGTCATATGTACTGTAATTTGTAGCACCAGGATAAGGAGCAGGATCGGCCTGTCCACAAACAAGATTTTCTCTCCAATAATTTTTTTCAGCATCTGTTTTCCCAAAATAATTAATAGAAAAATATTCGGCCTGAGCTGAATGAAGTTTATTAGGAGAACAATCGAAATCATCATGACAAACAGAGCCTGCACGACGTAGGCAAGCATCCATCGCAATTCCAGGTGTATAAATTTGAGCTAAGCTACTTAAAGGTTTTAATTCGATACTTGAAAAGGGCGAGTAAAAATTGATATTGTCAGTGGTGTAACGTTCTTCATATCCGCAAGTGTTTTGATAACGAAATCCTAATAAGACTTCAGCAGTTGAGCTAAAACCTGTTGTTGTGTTTAATTGATAATAACCAGAAAGATCTGTCGGGACTATGTTTCCATCAGTCCCAAAAAGGGGGCAACTCGTCACTCTTGAAACGCCAGTTTTACTAGAGTCACAACTTGAAATTTGAGAAATATAATCTGTACGGTATGCAGTATCTTTGCCTTGATGTTGACCTAAAAAATTAAAATATCCTATTCCTGCTCCGGTGATTTTTTTTCCGGGACGGCACATTCCAAAGTCTGATTGTTCTGCATCAGTGCTTGAAAATAATGAGGCATTTTTTTTAATGTTGCTTTGAATGACATCGGACAAACGATCTGTCGCACCTACGTAATAGAGAGGGCGACCTAAAACATCCGCTTCTTGTCCATAAAGATAATTTCCTAAAAAATTTGGAGTACGAGCAATTTCGCTATTAAAGGCACCGGCCGTGACGTTGGCGCAATAAAAATTAGGAGCGCAAGTTAAGAATTTTTTTTGTTCAGTCGTGGTAAGCGTTGAGAAGTTTGCCTTACAAGGAGCACCTGCTCCCCTATACACGCAGCGTTTTGTGCTTGAACCATTGAGCATTCCTTGAAGGATGCTATTAAAGGTGTATGTTCCCGCATCAGATTTTTCGTTGGCAGAAGAATCAAAAAGAGGCCAATAGGTTTTAAAGGTTCCAATATCAGCGCAAACGTATTCCCAGCCTAGTTTTGTCACGCATTCTGTATCTGTGGAGCACTGATGCCAAGCTTGACAAGATCCTGCTTGGTTTTGTTTTGGATTCGTAATCGGGAGGTCTGGATCATAATCATATGGACTTGCGAAATCACTACCTCCGCTTGTTGTAATGCTTACAACTAAATCATTATTCGACGTTAAATCTGAAAAAGGAGTGTTGAGTGCTAGAAAAAGTTTTGTGCTTGTTGAAGTGACTTTGCGCCCATTTCCAATAGCAAACCAACGAACTCCATCAAAAGAACCAATGAGAGCTCCATAATTAAAGCCATACCAATCACGCTTATAACCATTTATGTAAAAGGCAGCTTGTGTGGCCAAGCGATTTAATCTTTGAGTTGGAATGCTCGCATTTTTTTGATGAGAAAAAGGAAGCATTGTAGGAGGAACCCAACAAGCGCGTCCCCAAATGGTATCTTCATAATTGCCGAGTGTAGCATTGTAGGCGTAACTATCTCGTGAAGTACTATAGCCACTTGTTTGAAGTCCATTTCCATACTGAGAGCTTGGGGCCGATTTAAAATTGGAAAACCAACTATCTTTCGCACACTGGGGACAAGGAGTAAAATAACCTGAATTTGCCGCGATCACGTAGGTCTGATCGTATTCTACAGTAACAACTTTTGCAGGCAGCGCTCCTGTAAGTTTAACTGAAAATTGTCCAGTAAGAGAATTAATATTGTAGCTACCATTTTGAGGATTTGTTTTATTTAATACATCTAAGTAGGAAAAAACAGATCCTTCTGGAAAAACTTCGGTTGAGAGTGTTGTAAGAGTTGTGATGTCATCAACAGCGCTACCATCGGTTGCTTTAAAAAAACGATGAGGAGCAGATCGAGCTGGAACTCGAAGATTTAAATTTTGAAATGGCGTGGGTTGCACATTGGGAGGAATATCACATTCAACTCGAACCGTGTTTCCTGATAAATCTTTAATTAATTTTAAAGAGTAGTTTGGACATAATGTTTCTGCATTATTCGGAGCAGTTCCATCAGCATCCGCTGTGCAACCACAGCGATTCCAAACATCTTTTTTAACGGCCTTATATCCATTTAAATCAGTTGTGGGAGTGCACTGAGAATAGTCAGGAGTATCTGCTTTACCTCCGATGATGCAATAGTATTCTTTGATGAGCATTTGTAAATTTGCGTCGGCCGTTGCTTGCGCATTTGGTGTAGCAGTTGGTGTTGGTGTTGGATGAAGTTTATTTGGACAGACGTAATAGATTTCTGGCCAGTAGATATAACGGTAAAAATTTGCAGCAACGTCTGCCTTTGCTTGCGCATAACTTGAAAGGGTTGAAGCACCTGACCTCTCCGTACTGTCGATGGCACATTGCCCGTCGATGCAGCAATCATATCCTTTTGCCTGACACGAACTATGTGAGCAAAGATTTGGATCTACCGAATTTGAGAGAGGATTAATGCGAAGATAAATATTGGCAAAATTTAAACTACTGCTAGGAACTAAACTTGCATCACTAATAATTCCTGAATTTGATGTGTAAATAGCGATGCTACTAGAAGTATAAATTCCATAAAGTGTTGAGCTTAAATCTGTTGGAGAAAAAGCAACATTAACGCCATTTCCATAAGTGGAAATGATTCCTGAACATGCAGCAGTGTTTTCGCTACTTAAATGAAAATCTAAACGAAGAGATCGGCGTAAAATTCCCGTGCCCATGTCTGTTGCACTCACTGGAATGGCCCGTGCTCGTAATTGTTTTTTGACTCCACTTATTTCAAAACTCACGACTGCGCAGTAAATTTTTGAAAGAGTTGTCGTCGATGTTGAAAAATAATTTGTAATTTGTGTGCCTCTAAAAAATACGCTGCTTTGAGTATTTTGATCAATGAGCAGAGAATTTCCCATGTTGGCCGTGGTGAACCAATAGAGCTCAGAATCAGAGCTGGGTGTACTTGGTATTTTTGCTGTTGTTGAAGTTTTGCTTGCAAGGGAGCGACTATTTTTCGGCGCTTGAGCTACACAAGCGCAAAGAAAAAATAAAATAAAAAGGACCAGCTGAGTTTTCATTATCATCATCCGTAATAACTTATACTGAACGCATTTTTGTTTTCCATTATGGAAAACTAAAATTGCCTCGTGTATGCCTCCTAAGTTTGCTTGAAAAGCAAACTGGGTTCGGTATAAGACCTCATCCTTGTTTCTTTTCGGAATTTGGCCTTAGTTATTGAGTAACTTCTCTTCATTCTATATTCATTTGCCTTTGATAAAGGGGGGAGCTTTTATGGAAAATAATTAACTTATTGAATTGAAAGAGGAATTATTAAAAAAATAAAATGACTCAGTTATTTGATATAAAAATTCTTGAGGCAAAAGATGCCCAAAATTTGTGACTTTAAAAACAAAAACTTTTTCAGACTTTTTTTAGTTGTCTAAAAAATTGACAGGGTCAATTTACATAAAGCAAAAACAATATTGACGCAATGAGTTATATTGTTTACCTTCCTTAAATTGAGTTGTTTTTTACGGAGGCATGTATGAGGATTTTTATTTCAGCAATACTTTTCGCGCTACTTTCTCAAAACGTCCTCGCTCGCACAACAATCTGGACTAATGACAAAACTGAATGCCTTAAAAATAATACCTGTGATCTCAAAAAATTTTCTCTTACATCTACAGCTGATTATGCCAGTTTTGATGGTAATCCTATGCAAAGTACAAGCATGAGTGCTTATTGGGAGACAGAAAAAAAAGAAGACCTTGCTCGTTATGGTGTTGTTCAATATATCAAGGGATGTTTGTATTCACAAAATTTAACACCAACAAAAGAATCCCCGGTATTATTTAATCGTGATTTTTTTGGAAAGACGGTAAGGTTTAATCATAAAAAATGGGCCATCGATAGTCTTGATGAAGATCCTCTTTTTGGGTCGTATCTCGATTCTCAGAGCGAAATGGAGAAACGAGCGGCCCCGGAAATAATGAAAGAGATGAGTCGTTGGAGCAGACATTTAGCAATGAAAACGACTTCAACAGGGCATGGGGATACTTATCTTTATCAATCACTTCCGCAGGCCTCAAAACTTTATGTAACAGATTCGCCGACCTCATCAGATTATTCAGTTTTTAGAAATGGCAGTTATGTAAGTAGTCAAATAACGATAGCTTCAATGATTTTTAAAACTTGTCTTTACAAGATTGAAGATATTCCAGAACGTTCAGATCCTGAACAATTTGATCTTTCCAAAGCAATTACTTGCGTGGAATGGGAAAATAATTGGGAGTATAATTTTAAGGCCCAAAAATTTGATGACAAGAAACGTGAGATACAAGATTTTTGCTTAAATTAGGAAACGACTAAAGCAAATTGCTGAACTTAATTTTTTGCTGAAAAAGAGTGATAAGTAGTTCTCCTTCATTTTTTTTGACTACATTCTCGCACCCAATAGGTAGAAGTAACTTTTCTAAAGAAGAATCAAAGGGAAGTTCAATTAAATTTACAAAAAGTGGTTTTTCTTCGAGAGTTTTGTTTTCTTGCACTTCAATTAAAGCCGGAAAACCAGGTCTTGCTAAATAAGCCGTTTTAACTTGTTTTATTGTTTTAAGACTTCGAGGATGTAAAAGCCAACCGGATTGAGCAAGTGATTCGATATAAGTTTCAATATTCGTAACATCAATGGCCAAATGATGAATCCCAGGCCCTCGTTTTTCTAAGGCGCGTTTGTAAGCTCCATCTTTAAAGGGTTCCATAAGTAAAAGTGAATTTCCTTTTTCTCTTTCAATATAAACTTCTTTAGTGCCTTCTCCCTCCCAAAATTCATCAGGGCCAATTTGAAAATTAAATTGACGAAGATGTTCAGTTGCTTTTTGGGTTGAAGGAACAAGAAGGGCCACATGGCTTAATTGAATTTGCATTTTTTTCCTTTTGAAATTAATTTTGTAAAACTATTTTTGCTGATTATAATCGGCAGGAAAAGAAAAAGTATAGTTGGCGCCAAAGTTGCTATCCCATTCCTCTCCTGAAGAAAAGGCAATTTCTATTTTCCAAGGATTTAATTGATTTTGATCATTGGTTGCCCAGTAAAAAAGAATTTGCTCAGCATTTGTGGGCCCCAGACAACTCCATTTATTGTCCGTCGTTTTTCTGTCGGAAGAAAAACATTCCTGAGATTCTCTTCCTTGCTGGCAAAAGACACAAGCGCGTTGACTCGTTCCAATAACAAGATGTTCGGCAAAATTAGAATTGCTCATTTGAAAATGAGCATCACGATCATTTAATTTCACGTAGACATTGATTTTTCCCCAGTGATCGCGAAGGAGCTTGCCATGATAGATAATTTCAAGAAGGTACCCAGATAAAGTGTGGACCTGGCAAACATCAACAGTCTTACTTGAAAGGCAATTTCGACTTAAATAGGTGTCTGGAGCGTACATACTGGCAAAAGTGCTGTGGAGAAAAAATAGGTGAAAAATAAAAATGAGTGCATATTTTTTAAGGTTCATTTTAAGTCCTGTCATTTGTAAATACCTCTACTTAATCCTCCAATAATAAGCGAGAGTCAAATCAATTTAGTGTAAAGATTTGTAACAATATTTATCTTGCATCGCCATCATCTTTTCTGAATAATTAATAACTCGCAACATAAGGATGACGCTTATGAAAAAGATTTTTGTTTTTATTTTTTTCGTTAGTTCCCTAGCGGCCTTTGCGGGGAGTACGGATATTTTGATGCAAGGATTTCATTGGGAGTCACATCTTACAAGTCCTTGGTACAACGTCTTAAAATCAAATGCCAAAGAAATTGCGGATGCAAAAATTAACATGATTTGGTTTCCCCCTTCAGGAGCTTCGGCCAGTGATGAAGGCTATCTTCCAAACGAGTGGTATAATCAAAATTCAGCCTATGGCAGTGTTGATGACTTGAAAAAAACTGTTGCAGCTTTTCATTTCTATAACGTAAAAGTCATTGGTGATATTATTATTAATCATCGTGTAGGTGTTCGTGATTGGGCCGATTTTACGAATCCTACTTGGGGAACAGACGCAGTGACATCTGACGATGAATGGGCAAGAGGCACAGGGGCACCAGATACTGGAATTGGTTTCATTGCTGGAAGAGATATTGATCATACAAATCCTCAAGTAAGAAGCGATATTGTGAGTTGGTTAAATTGGCTTAAAAAAGAAATTGGTTATGATGGTTGGCGCTATGATTTTTCCAGGGGCTATGATGGAAAATTTATTGAAATTTACAATGATGCTTCTGTTCCCTCTTTTTCTGTAGGAGAGTATTGGCCGGATTATAATACAAACAACCCAGATCTTTCGAGACAACTGATTAGCAATTGGCTGGATCAGACTAAAGGGAAAAGTTCCGCGTTTGATTACACGACAAAAGAAATTCTTCGTGAAGCAGTGGCTTCGAATAAATATTTCAAACTCAAAGATCCGAAAGGAAAAGCGGCAGGTGTTATTGGTTGGTGGCCAAGCAAAGCAGTCACGTTTATTGATAATCATGATACTGGTCCTAGTACAGGTGGTGGCGGTGGACAAAATTTAAGTTCATTTCCCTATGACAAAGTTACGATGGGGTACGCGTATATTTTAACTCACCCTGGGACGCCTTGCATTTATTGGGTTCATTTTTTTGATTGGGGCAGTGGCGTAAAAAATGAAATAAAAAATCTTATCAAGCTAAGAAAAGATTTTGGAATTCATTCTGAAAGTCGTGTTGATATTGCTGTTGCTGATAATTCAAAATATGCCGCCATTATTGATGGAAAAGTTGCCGTAAAAATCGGCAGTGGTGATTGGAATCCTGGCGCAGGTTTTTCAGAAAAACTTCGCGGCAATAATTATATTATTTGGGCAAAATAATGATTTATTTCTAATGTACGGTAACCTTGTTAAAACCCTGCCTATCTTACAGGAAAACAACGCATGAATACATTAGGCAATCCTGGTTCCATTCCAAAATCCATGCTTTTTTTATTGCTTGCGTAGAACTTTTTGTCTTTATCAAGAATGACGACTTCGTAATTTTCCGCATCGATGAGTCTTGCCACAACTGAAAAATCTTTTGTGATCGCCAATGGCTTTCCTATCTTTTGAATTTGTTTGTCACCAACTTTTCCCAATGAGAAAGTAAGAAGTGGTGTCGCCTTTGTGCCCATTTGATCTTTTGTAGCGTAAAATTCACACTTCACTTGTTTTTGCGCTACAAATAATTCATTAAAATAATCATTCAGTTTATCTATGGGTTCCTTTGAGCAATTTTTTGCCGCAAAAATACTTGTACTAAATGAGCTAAGGATTAAAAATAAGACAAGAATGCGCATACTAAACCTCCGGTTTTAGTCACTTTTGAATATTATCGGAAGTTTTATAATTATCTTTAATATTTATCATCAACATAAATAGAAATCTTTTGGAAATAAAAAAATCAAGATATAATTATTCTAATTTTAATGGTTTCTTTTTTTTAAAGGTATTCATGCTTCATCATTTTTTTCATTATTTAAAAGATTCGGCTTATTTGGGAATGATTCACGATGATGGAAAATTGGGAAATTTTTTTGAAGTCAATAAATCGGCGTGTTCTTTGCTTGGCCATACGATTGATGAGTTAAAGCAATTTTCACTAATAACTCTTGATGCGCCAGCGATAGATAAAAAATTTCAAATGGACTATCTCTCTCAATTAGACATTAATGGAGAAGTTACTTTTGAGACAATTCATCTTACGAAGTCGGGAGAATCTATTCCGATGGAGGTCACTGCAAAAGTGATCTATGTCGAAGGGAAAAAATATTATTCTGTCGTAGGGAAAGATATTCGTGAAAGAAAAAGAATCGAAGCGATTGTTCGTCAAAATCGGCAGTTTGAATCGACTCTTGTTGAATCTATTCCAATCCCGCTTTTTGTGAAAGATATTAATCTTCGTTATAGTTATTGTAATCAAAGGTTTGAGGAATTTTTAGGACGAAGTAAAGAGAATCTTATTGGTAAGACCGTTTATGAGATTTCTCCGAGTGAACTTTCAAAAAAATATAATGAAGCCGATAAATCACTTCTTTTGAGTGGTGGGACTCAGATTTATGAATCGCAAGTGAAAAATAACGATGGTAAATTGCAAGATGTCATTTTTTACAAAACAGTTTTTTATTCGGAGGATAAAAATCCTCTTGGTATTATTGGAGCTATCTTAGATATTACAAATTTAAGAGGTGCAGAACGAGAAAAAGAGCTCCTTCAAGCTCAACTTTTTCATTCTTCAAAATTAGCTTCGATAGGGACGCTCGCTGCTGGTGTTGCCCATGAAATTAACAATCCATTAACGATCATTCTTGCTTTTGCCCAGGTGATGCAACGGAAATGTAAAAATAATTGTGAGGAAGGTAATCCTGAAAATTTATCTAAAATTATTCATGCGGCAGAAAGAGCCAATGTCATTGTTAAAAGTTTAAATAGTTTTTCAAGATATGATACGGTCCGTTTGGGGGCGGTCGATATACATTCATGTCTAAATGAATTGCTTTTTATTGTTAAAGAGATCTATGAAAAAGATAATGTTCAAATTAAGGCCGATCTTAATGCTCAGTCTTTTTTTGTAAAGGCCAACGTTGGAATGGTTCATCAAATTTTCATGAATCTTTTATCGAATGCAAAAGATGCTTGTGAAAAAAAGGATGGAATGATTAAAATTTCAACTGAAGATTCAATTGATGGCCTTGTTATAAAAGTTTCTGATAATGGCCATGGAATAGCACCTGAAATACTGAATCGAATTTTTGATCCCTTCTTTACGACGAAAGAAGTTGGAAAGGGAACGGGTCTAGGCCTTTCTATTACCCACACAATGATTCAATCTTTTGCGGCTAAAATAAGTGTGGAAAGTGAAATTAGCGTAGGGACCACTTTTAAAATTGTTTTTCCTAGAATTTAGTGAAGTATCCTGCTGTCAAAATCGCTAAGTCAGTACATGTCACTGTCAAAGTGTCACTGTCAAAGTGTCACTGTCAAAGTGCCCAATTTAGGACACACATTTGCTGGGCAAAATATTCTTCATTAAAAAAAAAAATGAGACAAATACTTGAAAACGCTTGATTCAGGATTTTTCTAGTACCTTGATCCTTAAATTTTAAAAGCTCTGATTTACAATGAACTTGACCCAGCGAACGAAGATTGGAAAACACAGAGTATACATAAGGGGCTAATTTATGACGAAGTTTAAAATGATTGCGATATTATCAACTGCTTTTTCCTTGGCGAATTTAAATACTGCGATTGCGCAAGATTGTATTTCAAATTGTATAAAAGTCCACCATATGCCAGATGCAAATATTACCTCACTTATTGCTCCCAAAAAGGATGCTAACGGAAAATGGATTAAAGAAGATTGGACAGCATTTTGGGGTGATACCTCAACGATAGAGGGAACAGGTTCGGGTACAAAGCGAAGAATAGGGACAGCGTTTAATCCTGGATCTCGTTCGCCAACCACCTCTACTTCTTCAGCTTCCTTGCAGGCGGGTTGGAACATTGTGAGTTTTAATGTTGGTAAATTTGCAAATGACAACACAACCATTATTGAAGAACCAACACACTCTGTTGCAGGATGGCCTATAAAAAAGTTCACAGATTGGGATCCGCTACCTCCTTATGTTTTTAAAGGAAAAGCTATCAAACAATTATCTTTCAGCAATAACTATACTGGAATTGGGTCAGAAAGAAGCGCTTTGCAGGCCACTGGAAAATCATGGGGGGCCTATTTAAATAGTGACGACTGGATGAATAACAATCAAAATATGACCGTCCGTTATGGATATAATTTTGGAAAAGGAACTTCTAACTATTCTCTTCCTCGACCATTTAATAGTTCACTATACGGCTTGAAAACAGCAGTCTTGGTCGAAGCTAACATCGCTATTAGTAAGTATACAGGAAAAACTACGGACCTTAAGCATTCTGTTGGTTATGGAATTATGAATATAGGATTTCGCGATATGAAAAGTGGACAATTTCTCACTTTTATTGGGAAATTTTTTGATTGGAGAGGCTTTACAACTGCGAATGATCCTGGGACAGGTTTTCCTAAAAAGGATACTTATGTTAACAGAATTGGTAAGGGTTATTTAATGGAATCGGCTTTACGAGTTGGGACAGGTGAAATGTGTGTAAGCTCACATTTTGGGCCAGAAACAAAATACTCTTCTAAAACAGATGATTCAACTATATCTCAAATAGCCCCTTGGAAATGGAAGAAACATTTTGCTTATAAAATTTCGAGAAAACAATTTGTTCAATTAATTAAAGATACAAACATTTGGCTTAGCGCTCATGAACCAAACACTCCAATGTATTCTGAAAATCCAGATGATTACATCATAAATGGGGCGAGTGTCGGGATTGAAATGGCAAAACTAACTCCTAAAACAGATACTAATAATAAGATAGAAATGTCTATGATTGGAGATAGTTTCAAAATATCAACGTTGCACAATTAATTCAGTGTTTTTTATCAAGTTCTTTGTTTTTCGTCTTATTTTTATAATTTTTTTTACACACTCCCCACACATGAATAATGTCTGGGGAGTGTGCCATTTTATTATTTCCTATAACTTGCTAAGAAAGCTTTTACTGTTGTGACAACTTCTTGAAGCTCATTTTCTTTCATAAAAGGGTTCATCGGTAAGCAAATAGTCTCAGCAGCAAAACGTAAGGCCGTTTCTTTTTCGCCCTTAGCATTGGCCATTGGTTTTTCTTCTGGAATCGCTTTTTCATAGAAAAGAGCATTTCCAATACCTCTTTCTTTAAGATAAGCGCCCAAGGCATATTTTTCTTCACGACTTTTAAGGCCCACTGGGTAGAGGTGCCATGAAGATGTTGCAAGAAATTCTTCAGGGACAATTCGAATATCAACGCCTTTGAAAAGTTGATGATATTTTTTAGCAATTTCTTTTCTTTGCTTGTTGTACTGTTCAACTTTTTCAAGTTTAAGATGGAGCACGGCCGCTTGAATATGATCACAACGAGAATTATATCCGCAAACAATGTGTCCACTAGGTGAGCGTCCATGGTTGCGAAGTGATTTTATTTTTTCGGCAAGGGCACTATCATTTGTTAAAATACCGCCAGCATCACCAAATGCTGAAAGATTTTTTGTAGGGTAGAAAGAAAGAGTGACAAGTGAATTTGGAAAACTTCCAATGGGGCCATTTTTTAAATGTGTCCCTTGAGCTTGAGCACCATCTTCAATAATTTTGATGTCGTGTTTTTGGCAGATGTTCCAAAGTTCTTCAATCGGCGCTGGCTGGCCATAGATATGCACAGGCATGATCGCCTTGAGTTTATGAACTTTGAGTGTGCGCTCTAAAGACTTAGGGCACATGAGACCCGTAGTGGGATCAACGTCTATTAAAATAGGCTCTGCTCCACGAGTGACAACGGCCTCAGCTGTTGCAAAAAAAGTAATGCCGGGCACGCCAACTTTATCGCCATGACAGACGTCATAAGCGTGAAGGGCGATTTGAAGAGCGTCCGTGCCGTTGGCAACGAGTAAGCAGTGCTTTGCTCCTTGCATTTTGGCAAACTCTTCTTCGAATTTGGTGTTGTATTCACCTTCAACGTAGGCATTTTTGTCAATAATTTGTGAAATACGATCTTTGATTTTTGCTTTGAACTCTTCATTGTGAAGATCAGCAAAATTGTAAAAGCCGACCGCCATGGGATCCTCCTAAGTCTAAGTTAAAAAAATAACGTAAGCTTGAGGATCGTAACACCCCTGATTTTGATTGTCAGTTATTTGTTAGAGTTTTGCGCTGAGGAATGCAGCATTTCCTCAATGATGTGCGCTGCTTTTTTGACATTCTCAGGGTTACGAAGAAGTTTATTTAAGGCCTCTTGAAGTTGTTTGATACGGACCTTATCAGCGTTGCAATTTGTAGCATTAGTTTCTTCGACCTTTTCACATGGGGTGATTTTTGGGGTGGCCTTTAGCGCCCCTTGAGAATTTTTCATTTTAAGCTCCAAAAACTAAGCGGCCATTTCTAAATTTTTGGCCTTTTTTTCTTCTTGATCAGCGATGACTTGCATAAAATCAATTTGGGTTTTTTTAGGATTCATTCCATGAGGAAGAGCGCGAAAAAGAACCTCGCCATCAATTTCAGCAAAGGCGTACCAAGTATCGCCCATCTTTTGATAAAGAACGTTTGTTTCAATTGTTTTGTCTTGAGTGTGAGTTTGAGTTTTTGTATTCATGTGATCCTCCTGAATCGAATTCAATCTCTTCATGAGATTGTTATGACGCATAACAGCTGATCGTCGAAATTCTTTTGGAACTTTAGTTTTTTTTTGAATTATTTTTTTTGATAAATTTTGAAAGAAAAAGTGTTCTAGTAGCTTGTTTGAAGCCCTATAAAAACAGTAAAAACCCCACCAAAAGGGTAGGCTATTTGATCACTATCTTTATTCCATGAGGTTTGATTTATAGGGCGAGCTGCGGGAAGGAGTTCATAGGGAAGATTAAACTGTAGAGAAGACCCTAAAATAATATCAGCACGCGGGAGAGCGTTGGGAAATTGTAAAAGAGTGCCGAGTGAAGGGGTAATGGTGTAGGCACTAAAAAATCGATTTTCTTCTTCGTCCTTTGATTTTAAATTAACGTACGTGCGATTCCAGTTAAAAGTAAACCCTCCGTTAAATGAAACTCGATAGCGAAAATCCCTATAAGCATCATAAGAAACATAAGAGCCAACTCCAAATTGTCCATGCTCTTCTGTGGCCAATTTTTTTTCATTATTCCAGTCATATAAAGTAAAAGTGGCCTCATCTTGCCAGAAGTGAAATTTGGCGCCGAAATAAAAACGGTTCACAATATCAAATTCAATATTTTTAAGATACGCCAACTCAACACCGCGTCTGAGATTGTAATTTTCTCCTTTGAGTGTATCAGCATAAGGGTAATTTACTTTTGTGGCCGGGCCTGTGGCCAAATTAATAAAGGCCCGATAACGATCATCTGTGAGGGCCGGATATTTTGGTGGTAAGGGTTCTTTAAGACGATAATCCGTAGGATCATGGTCGAAGGGGGAAATTGGTTCTAAATTTTCTCGTTCGTCTTTATAAATTTTTTTCACAAAACGTTTTTCTATATAGGCATCCTGTCCATTTTTATCTTGAACCAAGTAAAAGTCACTTTGAATATTCGGAATTGTCTGCCCGTAGTCCCTTTCATTGGGAGAAAGATCCAAGTGTCGATCGTGAATGAAAATTCTTTCGCCTTTTCGAATATATTCAACAATAGCTGAGCCTTTCATTTCTTTTTCATAAAGTGGGGCCTCTAAAACGATAATGACTCCTTCAGCACTCAAAACTTCTTGGGTGAAAAAGAATAGTAAAAATAAACAAAAGGAAATTTTCTTTAGAGCTACCAAAAAAACTCCCGGCCGTAGCCAAATGAAAAAGCAAACGAGTTTTGATTATTTTTATAAATGCTTGGCCTTCGATTTTGATCGTCTGAGGAAATAAGAGAATTTCTTATTGTTCTCCAGTGAAGCCCCGCTGTAAATTGGCCGAGAAAAGTTGGAAAAATACTTTCGGTACCAAATTCAAAGACATCTGAAGAATAATAATCAGCACCGCTTTGAAACTCTTTTTTATGATTGATCGATTTTTGAAAACTTGTTTCAAGACTTACGATAACAAAATCTCCCTTGTAGGGAAGATAGCGAATCATAGGGCCTATGAAAAAACTTTGAAATGGAACAGCTTCTGGCGAAGTTTCACTTTGAAGTTGTTGACCGTTTTGAAGACTGAGGCTCAGGCCAAATTCAAGGGGAAATTTCCAACCATAATACATTTTAAGTTCGTTACGAAAGGCCCTTGCTGTTTCATTTTCATAAGTGAATGCTTCAAAGTGAAGAGCGTAATAAGTTTTTAAAAGAAGTTCTGTGTCCCCAGCATCGTATTCTCGAGGGGGGCCATAATCAGAAAAGCTTTTTGGAGAGGGTTTGAGATTGGCCACATCTTCTACCGCAATAATATTGTCTTTGGCCGTTTTATAAAGAATTTTATTTTCTTTGTTATATAAAAAATAATACTTATCATTCTTTTTTTCTTTGTGGGCCCTCACAAAAATTTTTTGTGGGACGATGAACGTTTGTTTTTTTCCTTCAAGTTCTGTGATTGCCGAATCCGCTTTGAGCATGGCCCAGAAATCCTGCGAGTCATCTGCCCAAACGTTTCTTTTGTTGAGATTTAGTTCTTCGCTTTGCTCGGGAGCTGGGCCATAGAGATGCTCTTTCGCTTGCATTTTTTCTAAATTTTTAATGAGAGTATCTTCATGGGCCATTGGGAGAGTTTCGCCTCGAGAAACGAGGGGAATCACAAAAAATAAAATGTAGACAAAGTGCTTTATAATTTTTTCCTTGAAGAAGCTCTACACTCTTATTGTGCCTTGAGTTTTGCTTTTAGGAAAGCATCATAGCTTGAAGCAAAACCAAAATGTTCTGGGCGTACATCTTCTAAAGGGATGTAGCGAAATTCATCGTGTTCGTGTGAGAGCTGAACAACATGCGCCGATGTAAGCAGGGCCAAAAAGCAGTGTTCTTCGACAGTTTTTTCTTTTTTTATTAAAAACTTAAAATGAAAATTAAGATCAGTCAGTGGCCCTAACTTTAATCCACTTTCTTCAAAGAGTTCACGAACGGCCGCCTCTTCCCAAGTTTCACCTTCTTCGACAGAGCCTGTTATATTTTGCCAAAAACCTCCGCGCAATGCGTTGGTTTTGAATTGAAGAAGTCGAGGCGTTTCTTCATTTTTATCGATAATGACGACTTGAACTTTTCGTTTCATAAAAATAATCCTTGGAAATGAATAAAAATAATTAAAACTAAATAAAAAAAATTATTCTTCACGAAAAATAACCGAAAAACTCGGTTGGGTTTGCCTGACCAAGTTTGATCTGTTATCTTTCTAGCTGCTATGCAAGACATAAATACCATAATTTTAAATCTAAGCACACAACTACCTGGCTTTTTGCTAGCGATCGTCATTCATGAAGCTGCTCATGCTTATGCGGCCTATCGATTTGGTGATCATACTTCAAAACAGCTTGGCCGTTTAACTCTTAATCCTACTGCTCACATTGACCCTATTGGGACAATTCTCTTTCCTATGATTGGAATTATTTTTGGGTCAATTATGTTTGGATGGGCAAAACCAGTTCCTATTGATCCACGGCATTTTAAAAATATTCGCAAGGCCACTTTTTGGGTGAGTTTTGCTGGGCCTCTGGCAAATATTTTATTAAGCATCATTATGGCGTTTGCTGTGGCTATCGTTGTGACAAAAGTTTCTCCAACCTTTTATCTTTTTGAGCAGGCCCGCGATATTCTTTTACAAGCTGTTTATATCAACATCGTCTTGGCCGTTTTCAACCTTCTTCCTTTTCCGCCTCTTGATGGCTCAAAAATGGTGGAATCATTTTTAAGTTACGAAACTGCGCGACGTTATGAAGAACTTGGCCGTTACAGTTTTATTTTCTTTATTGTTCTTATGATGACAAATTTTTTCAGCTATATTATTCGTCCCTTTTTAGTAATGGGGCAAGGCCTTATTGGCCTTTTTTATTCGCTGTTGGTGTGAATTTATGAGTGTTATTTTAAGCGGCATGCGTCCTACTGGAGCTTTGCATTTAGGCCATTATGTTGGTGTCATTAAAAATTGGGTTGCGCTTCAAGAGCAGTACCAATGTTTTTTCTTTGTGGCCGACTGGCATGCAATGACTTCAAATTATGATAGCGTAAAAGTGATTCATGAATCGCGCCGCGAATATGTGCGTGGCTGGCTGGCTTGCGGAGTTGATCCGAAAAAAGCCATTATTTATAATCAGTCTGATATGCCTGAAGTTCTTTTTTTAGACCGTGTTTTTTTATGCCTCACTCCTCCTGGATGGGCAGACCGTTCTCCTTCGTGGAAAGATCTTTCAGTCAATCCCAATAAGCGTCTCGATAATTTGGGTTTTTATACTTATCCTATTTTACAGGCCGCTGACATTGCTATCGTTCATGGAGAATTTGTTCCTGTGGGCGAAGATCAAGTGACTCATGTTGAAATTTCAAGAGAGATTGTGAGGAAGTTTAATAGAACTTATGGGGCGAATCTTCCTGAGCCTCAACCGAAATTAACCGCGGTTCCAAAATTACTAGGAACTGATGGTAAAAAAATGTCGAGCTCTATTGGCAACGTTATTACATTACGAGAGACAGAAAAATCTCTTCAGAAAAAAATAAATGGAATGAAGACGGATGATTTACGTAATGGGATTGAAAATCCGGGCAATCCTGACAATTGCTCTGTCTTTGATTATCACAAAATTTTTTCGCCAAGTGATTTAGTTTCTGAAGTAAGCGAGGCCTGCAAAGGGGCCAAGCTCGGCTGCGGAGAGTGCAAGCAAAAACTTGGCGCGTGTATGAAATTAGAGCTTATACCTATTGCTGAAAAAATGAATATGATTACGGATGCCGAGTGTGATCAAGTTCTTGCTGATGGAAATAAAGTGGCTTCCGAAATTATTAAAAAGAATTGGAATGAGCTTCGCCAAAAGGTGGGCCTTTAATGCTTGATACCTCGATTCAAGTCAAAACAGATTCTTTCGATGGCCCCTTGGCCCTCCTCCTTCATCTCATCGAAAAAGAAGAGATGGATATTCGAAAGCTTGATATCAAAGTCATCACTCGCCAGTATCTAGAGTATTTAGATAAAATGCGTGAGCTGAACTTTGATTTAGCAGGGGATTATCTTTATCTTGCAGCAACTTTGATTCTTCTAAAATCACGAACGGCCATTAGTGAAGAAGAAAATGCACGCCTTAAAGAGCAAATGGATAGTGATGGATTAAACATCACTTCCCACTCCGAACTTATTCGTCGCTTAGAACAATTGCAATTGTACCAGCGTCTTGGACAAAAAATTTGGAAGCTTCCCCGCTTAGGTCATGAAATTTTTGCGAAACCTAAAGTGGATAGGAAAACAATTGCAAATTCTATTTTAACTCCAACAGACTTGATTCAACTGACTCAGGCCATGATGGATATTATTCAAAAGCAAAAAAGACGCTACTGTGTGATCAAGCGCGACCGTCTCACGATTAAGGAAAAATTAATTGAGCTTAAAGGCCTTCTTTCAGAAGGTGAGAGAATTGAATTTGACAAAATTATTGAAATGGCGAAAGAGGGAAAAACGATCCCTAATATTATTGTGACTTTTATTTCTATATTGGAATTAGCACGCCATCATCGGGTTTCACTTTTTCAAAATGAGCCGGGCAGTAGTATTTTTATAGATGTTCTTAAAGGAATGGCCGAGTTTGATGTGCAGTTAGCGGCCGGTGATTATGAAGAAGAAATTGATGAAGCTGAACTTCCTGTAAAGGAAGCCTCTCCTCAAGACACTGCCGCTTTTAAAGAACCAGTTATCCTTGAAAACGTAGAAAATAATCCTGAAGTTGATGATCCTATTTTAGAGGTGAAAGATGGAAGAGAATATCACTAATACTCAAATTGAAGCACTTCCTCCTCTTCCAGAGTTGCCTCCTGAATTACCGATAGAGGTTATCGAAGTCGTCGAATCAGCAGAAGAAGAAAAAGACGAAGAGGAGTTTGCTTTAAAGTTAGACAACTTTGATCCTCAAAAGCAGATGGATGAATCTTGGAAAGAGCGTACTGGCCTTAATGAAGAAACTCTTTGTGGGGCGATAGAGACCATTATTTTCATGAATGATCGTCCAGTGCCTCTTATGAAAATTAGAAATCTTATTGATGGTTTACTTCCTCTTCGTTATGTTCACGAGGCCCTTGCTCGTTTGCAAGAGGGTTATGAAAAGGCCCATCATGGACTTCGCTTAGTAGAAATTGCAGAGGGCTATCAGTTTAGAACAAAAGCGACTTATGCAAAATTTGTTCAAGATGTCCTTAAAGTTAATTCGCTTGAACTGACACCAACAGCGCTCGAAGTCTTGGCCATTATTGCCTACAAACAACCTGTGGCCAAAAATGAAGTGGATAAAATTAGAGGCGTTGATAGCTCTCATATTGTGAGGGCCCTTATGGATAAGCGGCTTGTGAAAATTGCGGGCCGTTCAGATGAATTAGGTCGTCCGACTCTTTATGGAACGACAGTTGAATTTTTAGAAGTTTTTAATCTTCCCGATTTAAAACATCTTCCTCCTGAGCACGAATTAGAGGCGATCGTTGGGACAGGCTTTGGTAAAATTTCTGACATTAGAAATATTGCCGGTGAAGATGATAAGGCCCGTTTCAAATTTGATGAAATTGAAGAACTTGATAAATTATCAAATGCCATAAAACAAATTGCTTCTGATACGGCCTTTACTCGCTCTCTTGAAATTCAGACGAAGAAACGTTTGGGTGATAGTGGTGAAGTGATCAAATCGGCCTTTGATATTTTAGAAGAGTTTATCGCCAATAAAACGATTTCTGATGAAAATAAAAAAGCGAATTTTTCTGAGCTTCTCAATGCGGGCATTTCTCCACGAGTTATTGTCGATTTAGAAGCTGGCCCTTTTAACATTCCAGATCTAAACGATGATGATGATGACGAAAACTTTGTGATGATTGACCTTGATACAGGACTTCCCATTACAAATGAACCTGTTCAGATGGCCAAAGAAGTTGATCAACAAAATGAGCAGCAAGACAATGAGGAAAATGATCCGGAAATTTTTCTTTATTCAAGAGATGATGAAAATGAATTGCCTGTTGCTGATCAACTTTCAATGAATGTTCACAAAGCTCATGTTGAGCAAGTCCGTGAATGTCTTGAAGGCGAAGCGGTTGAAGAGGCCCAGGTTGAAGAAATTGAAGAAAAGGCCGAAGGTATTGATGAACTCACTGAAGAAATGGTAACTAAGGCAAGCAAACTTGATATTGATTTAAGTTTTATGCAAAACAAAAATGAGGAATTTTGGGATGGAGAAAACATCCATTAAAATTTAGTATAATCTATAAACTTTGAACTGCCGAGAGGCGAGCTTAAAGGAGCTTTTATGATTTCAAAGAACCAAGACGTGTCTGTGCGTTTACAAAAAGTAATCGCTGATTGTGGTGTGACCTCAAGACGTAAAGCTGAACATTTAATTACCCAAGGACGTGTTACTGTAAACGGCGAGAAGGTGACTGAGCTAGGGACGAAAGTGAATCCACATGAAGATGTGATTGTTGTTGATGGCGAAACCATTGATTTAAATTTTGTCCAACGTGTTTATATTATCTTTAATAAACCACGTGGCTGCGTAACAACTCTCAATGATCCTGAAGGCCGTGAAACAATCATGGATCACCTTCAGCAAGTCCCTGAACGAATTTATCCTGTAGGACGTTTAGATTATCTTTCTGAAGGGCTTTTGATTCTCACGAATGATGGAGATGTGGCCAACTTAATCATGCATCCTCGCTATGAGATTACAAAAGTGTATGAGGTAAAAGTTTTCGGCGCCATTACAGATTTAATTTTGAAAAAACTTCGTGACGGCGTAGATATTGAAGGAGAGTTTGTAAAACCTCTTAATGTGCGTATCATTGAACAACTCCCAAATAAAACATGGCTTGAGTTTCGTTTGGGCGAAGGAAAAAATCGCGAGATACGAAGAATTTGCGAAGGCTGCGGTGTGACTGTTGATAAACTCAAGCGTGTGGCGATAGAAGGTTTGGGCCTTGGTGATCTTCCAATTGGAAAATTTTATTACATGACTAAGCCTGAACTTTTACAGGCTTTAGGAATGAACGCTGATGGAAGTAAGGCCAGCAATCGTATGTATCAATCTGCGAAGAAAACTGTTGAACTTAAACGCAAAGGCCCACAAGTGGGGGCGACTCCTTCAGATGATAAAGGGTTTTATAAGTTTCGAAGAGATTATTATTTTCAAACGCTCAAAACTCTCAATGAAAGAAAAGCTGAAAGGCGTCCTGATGGTTCATTAAAAGAAGTTCCTCTAAAAAAGAAAGCAACTCCTAAAAAATAGAGGCCCTCGCGTGAGCAAGGGCCTTATCGTCAGCTAGTTTTTTTACAAAAACTAGTTGTCGTAATTTAATCCTTTTCCGTGAGTCATGTGCTCTTGAAGTAAATCGACAGAGTATTCAAGGGCCTGCTCCGCATAGGGAATCTTGTTCACTTTTTTAAAGCGTTCGGAAAAATTTGAATTTTGAATAAGGGCCGCACAGATTTTCATAATTTCTGCACTTCCTTCAAAAAATTCTATCTCTTCATCAGTTGTGATTGTGTTCATCAGTTGATTCATAAAAGTTTTAATCAGGCGAATTTGAGCTGGACTCAGTTCTTCTGTATTAAAAGAAAAATTTAAATTTTTTTCTTTGGTCATCGGCATGAAGTGCTCCTTTTTAGTCTTCATATAAATCTTTATCGGCAGATTTTCTAATAATATTAGAACTTTATGCTCGAGCGTCTTAGTCGGGAAATACTGCGTTATTTTGCTCAACTAATTGAAAATATAATAAAATCATGAACATATGCGCTTGATGTTGGAAAAAGCGAAAAATATTTTTTAAAATTTTTTTTAAAATTAAACTCCAAATTAAATTTAAAATAGTCATAGACAACAAAGGGACCTTGACCTATTATTGGCCCAACTTGAAGGAAGCTACCGATACTTCAAACTTTATCGCGGGGTGGAGCAGCCCGGTAGCTCGTCGGGCTCATAACCCGAAGGCCGTAGGTTCGAATCCTACCCCCGCAACCAAAACATTCCCAAAGCCTAGGATTTATCTCTTGGGCTTTTTTTTGCCTCTCATGTCCACAGATGCTTTCGTTGCAAGGAATATAATCTTAGGCCATAATCACAATATGGAGTATTTAGATATAGTCTTCAGTGGACACGCCATTCGTAGAATGTTTGAACGTCAGATTTCGAAATCTGATGTCATTTACGTCGCTAAAAAAGGGCAGGTTGTTGAGTCGTATCCTACGGATACCCCTTATCCCAGTTACTTGCTCTTGGGAATTATCGATAAGCGCCCCATTCATGCGGTTATCGCTATTAGTGATGAACAAAATTGTATTGTCATCACTGTTTATGAACCATCGAATGATCTTTGGGATGAAAATTTCTCAAAGAGGAGATCATCATGAAATGTACAGCTTGCAGACATTCAAAAACAAAATCTGGAAAAGTAACTGTGACCCTTCAAAGAGGCGAGAGCACCATCATTATTAAAAATGTTCTTGCTGAAGTTTGTGAAAATTGCGGCGAGTATTATTTAAGTGAAGAAATGACGGAGAAGATTTTTGAGCTAGCAGAAGCCTCCATTAAAAAAGGTGTTGAGGTCGAGATTCTTCGTATGGTTGCTTAATAGTTACTGAGTTCTTTTTAGGGAGACTTTATGCGTGAGTATTTTGTTAATCCTGGTTTAGAATCTGTTCTTGAATCTTTTGATGGGGAAAAAGAAATTGGAAACACTGGTACTCTTAAAAAAATTTTACTAAAAAGTTTGTTTTTTATTTTTATCTATGTTGCAAGCAGTTTTGTTTTCTGGGAAATTCTAAAACGCAATATTATTGATAATGAAATTCAAAATGGACATAGGGGGTTTTACTTATGTCTTTTTTTAAGCGCATTTAAAGTTATCTGATGAATTTTATCACCAAGAAGTTCAGAGAATTTTCCTGATATCGTGACTCCTCGTTCTTCTGCGACAAATGTGCGAACAGCTAATTCGTTAACAGTGGAGAGTCGTTCCAGTTCGTTTTTTTTCCAATGAAAAACAGTTCATGATCATTTCTTCATAAAATGCTTCCGTCTTCATGAACACAAATAATACTTAATTCTTCTTCAGCGCAATCAAGCTCAGTTGCTTGTGTTTTTCGTTATAGCTTTGTTTTGAGAACAGTGTTATAACCAATAAGGGTTTATTTTAACCCATATTGAGGAATAATGAAGGCCATACTTAAATATCATGAAAAATATCAGATTCAGAATCGATATATTGTTGAGATAGAACTTCATGAAGTTGAAAACTAGAAGCGTTATCCTCATGGCGTAAAGTATGGCCTGATTTGCATTGATCTTAAAACTAAGCAGAGAGTTTTAATGGATAACCACCATCCAAAGGGTGATCATCTACATATTGGCACTGAAGAAATTCCGTACGATTTTATATCGCCTGAAAAAGTGATTGAGGATTTTAGAACACTTGTGCTTGAGCACTTAGGAGTAAAGTTATGAGAACATTAACTGTTTCTGTTAAGACTTCGACAGAAGTCCTTAATGGTTTTGCTAAGGCCTTTAAAGATGTTTCAAAAAGAAAACTCAAGGGAACTCATTTTGAAATTTCTTTTGATAATAAAAAGAATTTCGATAAGTTTGTCAAAAATATAGGGCTACTCAGTCTTATTCATTCAATGAAACCAAAATCAATTTACGAGCTTGCAAAAATTACGGGAATGGATGTTTCGAATCTCAACAAGATCATTCTTTTTTTTGAAGAAGCAGGCGTCATTACAATCAAGCGGAGTAAAGTTGGTGGACGTGCTGTTGCGAAACCGATTGTTGAGTACGATAAAATCGAATTTAACTTGGCAGCTTAGGGCGTCGGTTTAATTTCTGCTTTGAATTTTAAAACAAATTTCATCTGCACACATTTTGCGACATTGTTTTTTTTGGATAAAGACTCCGCCTTTTTGAATGAGGGGGCGTAACATCGTAGAGGCGAACTTCGCCGCTTGAAAAATAAACGTACACTTTAAAGTGGAGCTGGCCTTTTTCATTTGCTCTTGAAGAAGAATAGTCAGGAAAGTCTCTTGTGAAATTTGGTTACACTCCCGTAGCGAAGCGAGAAGTTTCCCCAAATTAGGTGCTTCCTTAAAGAGAGATTCAAAAAATATTTTTGCGTTTTTAGTAGTCATGTTTATTGACCTCCCTAACTTCTACAAATTTTAAAGTAGCATCAATTTTTTTCAATAAAAATGCCCCGATGGTCTTAATTCAAACGGATAGAGCGTTGTCCCTAGCATGGCAAGCCTTTCCCACTACTAAGTTTTTATCCTCCCCCTTAAACTATAGGCGGGAGGAGCATGGAAAAAACCAAAATTACTACCATCATTTTCTTGATTGCCCTCTTTGGCCTTTTTGAAATCTTTCCAATTGAAATTCAGGCAAAAGAATCAGCGATCATTAAAGATTCGCCCATTCTAAGTAAGAATGACTTTATGGAAAAAATGCGTGCCCATATTGACCGAGTTGAACGCCTTGGTGTTCAAGTTTTTAATGAGCTAAAAAATCGCTATCCAGACCAATTTGGAAAACTAAAGGCCCAGGATGTGCGAAATTTTTTACGGCTCCACGATAAAACTAAACTGGATCAAAGTCCTCGCTTTTTAAAAATACATGGATTAGTAGACAAACCTCGAATAGCAGATACTCTGAGTGAGTTTTATGGGCTGTCTAAAGATCAATTAGAAAAGATGCCTGGACATATTATTGCAAATGGAACTCGTTTCGATGATTTAAAATATACGGTGGACTTACTTAACAAGGTTGACAATGAAGTTGCAGAATCATTTTTAAAGGGCATGCCCGAGTTAGCAAAAGAACAACTTCGCCTCATTGAAAAAGTTGCAGATGGAGTTGATACGGCCATGAGCAGAGCTAATGAATTTAGTCATAACGTTCTTCCGGCCAGTGAGTTTTTTTCAAAACAATTGTCTACGGGAAATATCCATGGCATCGGTGACCAAGGTCAACATCTAGTAGAAATGTCCCAATTTTTAGAAAAAAAATCTAAAAATGGATTTTCAAATTATGAATTATTTTTGAGAGATTCAATTTATTGCCCACTAAATCTTCTGCAAATGATAGCTCAGTAATTCAATTTTAGTCTTCAATTTAAAGTTCCTTTTTTTAAGCGAATCTATTAGTATTAGTTTTTAATATACTATCTCGTTTTCTTATAAGGTTTATATATGCAGATCAGTCATGATTTACGAAGCCGTGGGATTATAGACACTCTTTCTCATCCTCAAATTGAAGAAAAACTAGATACAGATTTTTTAAGTTTTTATTCGGGATTTGATCCTACGTCAGCGAGTATTCAAATTGGAAATCTGTTTGCGGTTATTACAATGAAGCGTCTTCAGATGGCCGGCCATAAACCCTATATTCTTGTTGGTGGGGCCACTGGAATGATTGGTGATCCATCGGGAAAAAGTGCCGAACGCATTTTGCAAAGTGAAGATATCATCCGATACAATGTGGAATGCCAAAGAAAGCAGCTTGAGCGTTTTCTCGATTTTAATGGAAAAAATGCTGCGAGTGTAGTGAACAACTACGACTGGTTTAATAATTTTAATCTTCTTGAATTTTTGCGAATAGTTGGGAAGCGATTTCGTATTACTGAGATGCTTGCAAAAGACTCCGTTAAAGGCAGAATGGAATCAGAGACGGGAATTAGCTATACCGAGTTTACCTATCAAATTCTTCAGGCTTATGATTTTGCGTTTCTTTATAGAAATCATAACGTGAAACTTCAGATCGGAGGAAGTGATCAATGGGGAAATATCACTGCGGGAACGGATCTTATTAGGAAAATGTACCAAGCGGAAGCTTATGGAATGACCGTTCCACTCGTGACAGATTCGAGTGGGAAAAAATTTGGAAAATCAGAAGAAGGTGCTCTTTATCTTGATCCTAAAATGACGAGTCCCTATAAAATGTATCAATATCTTCTTAATTCAGATGATTCAAAAGTAATCACTTACTTAAATTATTATACATTTTTAACGTTAGATGAAATTGCACATTTAAAACATCAGACCGAAACAATGGCCCACTTGCGTGAGGCCCAAAAAAGGCTTGCGTGTGATGTCGTTAAGCTTGTTCATGGAGACGAGGGATTTGAGTCTGCAAAAAGGGCGACTGCTATCTTCTTTGGAGAAAAAATTGAAAATCTAAGTCTTGATGATTTAAATTCAATTTTTAAGGATGTTCCTTCGACAGCAGTGAGTATAACTGAGTTGGAAAATGGTTTTGATATAAGTGCTCTTCTTGCGATGACACCTCTTTTTAAAAGTCGTGGTGAAGCGAGGCGATCGATTGCGCAAAAAGGTGTTTATCTCAACAATGTGCTTGTTGAAAATGAAACATTAAGCATTACAAAAGATCAGCTTCTTGAAGGAAACAATCTTGTTTTAAGGAAAGGAAAAAAGAATTACTGCTTGATCCGATTCTCGTGAGAATCTGGACAAACAAGTAGTTTTTTTATTTTTTTAAGTGTTTCTGAAATATTGTTTTCAGTATCATTGTTGAGAATTTCGTTTTGTAATTGGTCGATTGTTTTATGAAGTTTTTCTTCTTCTTTTGAATCTTTCCATGGATCATTTTCTTGCTCAGCTTCTTCTTTTTTAAGTTTGTAGCGAACAAGCAAGTTTTCAATTTTACCAAATTGACTAACCACTAGGCTTAATTGTGTTTTAGGTTGGCTTATCAAGTTTTGATCGGAGACCGTTTCAGGAAAGTAAGTGATATCTTCAACAATACTTCTTATTAATTTTCTATAGTCATGAAAAGCGATTGCATTTTTTTCGTTGATCAAAGAGTCAAGGTCAAACACTAATTCCTTATCTTTTTGAGCGACTTTAATAAGTCCATGAATCATACAAGCAATGTTTTCATTCCCTGTCATATTCGCCTGTGGCAAAAAATTCGCTCCGGCCCAATAGAACTTTGATTGCAATTTAAGGGGACGATCTGAAAAATGAGTAAGCATAGGGGTCTTGAGATATTTTTCAAACTCTTCGTTTTTTTCAAAGTGCGTTTTTTTCCATTCGAGAATTTTGGCGCGGATTTTTTTTAATTTACTTTGATCATATTGAATTTTGCTAGGGTGTACGCCTGCACTCCACGTTTGTGTATTTTGATCAAAAACGGCCAAGCTTAAGCCTTGAGATTCAAAAAGATCTTTAAAGCTTCCAATTAATTCATAACCGTCATCTAGGTGTTTTCTGATTTCTTGCCAGAGATCATCTTGGGGCTCGTAGGGATAGGCAAAAGAAAAAATATCTAAATAATCTCTCACATTACCAATAAGTTTACGCAAATTTTTCGATTCATGTGGCAAAGTCTTTTTGTTAAAGGTTTTAAGACTTTTAATAATTTCGTTATAGATAGGGTCTATCTTTTGGGTAGCTAATTGTCCATAGGAAGGACTAGTGGCATAAGTTGTGAAAGTTAAAAATAAAGAGAAAAAAATGATGAAGTATGATCTATAGGTATGAGTAAAAAAGGAAAGCATAAATTCTTCTCCTAAAGCAATTTAAGTAAGATATTGAAACCCGTCGCAAGCTATCAAAACAAAATAGAAAAGTATTAATCATTGGAATTATTACAGTCTTAGTAAGCGACTTCGACTGAATAGTTTTTATTAACTGAAAAATAAATTGTCGACTGTCCTATTCGTGATCACATTTTTGATGAAGACGCATGATTTTAAGCTTCTGTTTTGTCGGTTATTTTGTTGCTTTTTCAGGAAGATACGGATTCTGGCACTGATTCTGCAGAAAGAATCATATGAATACTTATTTAGAAAAACAACATTACAACGCCTTTTTATTGATCAACAGAATACAAAGATTCTGCTCAAGCCCAATGACTATTGTTATTGTAGGATTGCTTGTTATTTCTCTTATGGCCTGGCAGATTTTCATCAAGACCAATGACAAGATTGAAGCGAAGGAAGTTTTTAAAAGTAGCTCGCTTTATCAGACACTTTTTTCAGAAAAAAATATGATGGTAGAGTATGAAAGTGAATTTTTAGCGTATTATCATTTTCCTAAAGTCAAAAATGCCTTTGGTAATGCTGATGTCACTAAAGTTCATTATTTTTCAAAAGAAGAATTTCATCAAATTATTCTTTCTACTGTTCCAGAGGAACTTCGTCCTAAACTTAGTAGCTATTTATCTTTCGTTCTTAAAACGGCCCAAAAATATCAAGTTGATCCATTTTGGCTTTTGGCCGTTATGTGGACAGAAAGCCATTTTGAAAATATGTCAGTAAGTACAAGGAGCGCTGTTGGTCTTATGCAAATTCTTCCACAGACGGGTCATTTTATTGCGCAAAATGTTTTGAAAAAAGAAGTTGGGCACAAAGAGATAAAAAACTATATAAGAGAACCGTATGTAAATATTGAGTTGGGAGCCATTTATTTAAAAAAACTATTGAAGCGTTTTAATAATAATTATCGTTTGGCAACTGTTGCTTACAACATGGGCCCGAGTCGAGTTCTTTCGCGATTAAATTCAGGGCACTCAGTAGGTTTTCGTAATGAATATATGAATAAAGTAAAATCTTCATATGAGAAAATAAGTCTCAATTTTATTTCGGCCATCAAAGTTAGAAATGTTTATATTGATAGTATTTACGTAGCGAGCAATTAGAATTATTAAATTTCCTCAGCGAAAACTTTCTCGGTAATTTTCCAAAATTTTTCTTGCTTCCTTGCGATAACAAAAGAAGGCATTCTAAAGTATTTTTGATTTTTTATAACGTCTTGAGTGTTTTTGATTTCGATTTTTAATTCAGGTCTTTTGAGATGAGATCTTAGAAAATTAATCTGAAATTTTTTGAGGGCAGTGGGACTACTGAAAAAGTGGGCCTCTGAAATATATTGCGCATCAGAATCATAATACCTCACTTCAAGATAGGGGTTGGAAAATTTATCTAATTTCTCATTCAGGAGAATTTTTTCAGGCGTAAGAATGTGAGCATTTTTTGAAAGTTTTGCTTGCTTAAGTTTTGAATCAGCATCGATGAGAGTGGCCGCACACTTATGACAGGCCTTTGCCGTTATGTCATTTTCAATTCCACAAACATGACAAAGTTTAAATCGGAAGCGATAGCCACAGGGAGTAATGTTGAGTGTCCGAGGATCATGGGTGGCCCCTTTGCATTTCCTCCCAAAATGTTCAAGGATCTCTCCATCTAAATCAGTAATTCCCCAGAAATTATTTTCAAATCCACATTGAGGGCAAGGAACCAACACGGGTACTGATTCTTTTGTAGGTTTTTTGTCGCTAATTGTGGGAGCATAGATATCGTGCCCCATTCCTGTGTAATCGAGAATAAAGCAATCGGTTTTTTCTGTGTCCAGTCTTAAACCGCGGCCTACAATTTGTTGGTAGAGGGCATTGGATTCTGTTGGGCGCAAAATAGCAATGACATCGACGTGAGGTGCATCGAATCCAGTAGTGAGTACAGAAACGTTTACGAGATATTTAAATTTTTTCTTTTTAAAATCATCAATAATAATTTTGCGTTCGCTTAAGTCAGTATCACCGATAACAAGTTGAGCAGAGCCCTCAGGAAGCGTTGAAAGGATTTCTTGAGCATGTTTGATGCTTGAACTAAAAATCATGACGCCTTGGCGATTAAAGCGTTCTGTAATGTCGATGATGTTTTTTACAATGAGAGGTGTGAGACGCTTTTGGTTTTTAAGAAGTTCTTCTACTTCGGCAATTGTGTACATTCTATTTTTTTCGGTGAGCTCAGAAAAATCATAACAAGTGACAGGAATATCTATTTTAACAGGAACTGTAAGAAATTTATTTTTGATCATGTAGGACAATGGAAGTTCATAAAGGCAGCGTTTAAAAAACCGAGCTTGTCCTGATTTAAGTTCACCTGTGTGAGAGTATTCGTAAATCCAACCGAGCCCTAGGCGGTAAGGAGTTGCCGTGAGGCCTAAAATGCAAAGCTTGGGATTTAGTATTTTGAGTTTTTGAATCACTTCTTGATATTGAGTTTCACCATCGTCGGCAACTCTGTGGCATTCATCGATAATAAGAAGGGAGAAGTTTTGAAAAAAATCATTTGGCGCTCGTGCTACTGATTGGACACTTCCGAAAATGGCCTTTTGACTCCAGTCTTTTTGACCGAGGCCAGCTGAGAAAATTCCGGCAACAAGGCCATAGCTTGCGTACTTAGTATAATTTTGTTCAACAAGTTCTTTCACGTGCGCAAGGACGAGAACTCGACCTCTCGCAATTTTCGCAAGCTCAGCGATGACGAGACTTTTGCCTGCACCAGTGGGAAGGACGATAAGTGCGGGGTCGCGCTTTTGCTTAAAGTATTCAACTGTGTTGTCGACTGCAATTTGTTGGTAGGGCCTTAGCTTGTACATTGGAAAAAATACTATGATTTTTTTTCGGGCCTGTACATAGCTTCATTATGACCTGCCTCATAATGTTGGCATTATTTTAAGATTACACTTTGCTAAACAAAAACAAATGGAGCAAGTCCTGAGTCAAGCTAATGATAATTAAGGTTTAAAAAGTGAATGAAATTTCTCAACTTTTTTTGAGATATATCCGACTAGAATAGTGAGAAGAGGTCTTTCTTTTTCGTAAGTGAGATAAGCGATGAAGGAATTTTTATCATATATTCTTGCTCCCGCTCTTGTTATCGTGGGTGCAGTCGCTGTTTTAAAAACGGTTAATTTTTCTTCACGTGAAAGCGATCTTGAAGAGACTAGCGATCAGGTTGCTATGACCAAAGAGGTGAAGAAAAAACAAGGGGCCAATCGCTCTCCAGCTTCAAATGAAACGCCTGCATCAGCCCCGAGAGAGATCGTCGTTCCACCTTCTGCCGAAAGGAGTAATCCAAATTTTGATATACCTTCGGCACCTATGTTAAGTGGTCAATCTGTGGGAGGGCAATCTGGGCGCTCACGTTCAACAGCGAATGATTCACAAGCTAAGTCGAAAGATGCTGGACAAGATCAAGAAGGGCCGAAAACTAATGAGCCAAAACCTCCAATAAATGCTGTCGTTAAGGATTGCAGTGGTTCCAGTTGTAGTCAGGCCTCAATAACAACGACGGTCTCAACAAGTACGACTGGCAGCTCATCACAATCAGGTGCAAATAATTCTCCGACTTATTCAAGTACGATAAAAGTTGTGGCCAATCATGCTGATGCGACAGTGACGGGAAGTATTAGTGTGACTTTAAGCTTTGATCCTTCCACGGCCACAGGAACGATTTTTTATTGTAAAGCTCAGGTTGCTGTTGGTGCAAGTTGCTCTTGTGATCCAAAACTTTCTCCTACGACTTATTCGAGTGCTTTTGCTCTCGGAAATAATGTTGCGGCCAAGTACTGTGCAGAGTTTTATGGAGTCAGTAGTGCTGGCCAAGAAGCAATTGGAACTAAACTTGAAATTATTGTTGAGCTTCCTGATGTAAAATCGAGTACAGCTTCAGGGACATATTCGGCTGCCCAAAATGTGAGTTTAAGTTTTACTCCTTCTGGATTAGTCACTGGTGTCATTAAGTATTGCAAAAGTACTGGTGCAGCTTGTACCTGCGATCCCATTTCGAATCCTACAACTTATGCTGGTGCTTTTAATTTAGGAGCTTCTTCAGGAGGAGAAGCTTGTGCTTTTTATTACGGTGTAACGAATGACGGTGTAACAACGGCCGTTCGTGAACTGCAAATAGATACACCTTTGAATGCGGTTGTTCCTAATGTGAGTGCTGGCTCTTATACGAATCCTCAGGCGCTTTCTTTTACCTATTATGCAAATAGCATCCCTTCAACACTTGATGGAGATATTTATTATTGCTTAGATGAATCTTCTCCAGGGCAAGGTTGCTGTGATCCAACAGATCCTGCAGATGCTGCTTTCACTCATACTTGGACGGCAACAGTGACCGTCGGAAATGCTGGTAACGGCAGTTATTGTCTTAGTTATTTTGCCGTATTTACAAGTGGTGCAACTCTTACGACAACAGCAAGCCTTTCTTTTGCTATCGATTCGATTGCTCCAGCGGCGCCCGTTGTTGATACAAATACAATCGTTATGCAGACAACAGAGCAATATAAACTTCAAATGGAGATGGGCAATGATCCACTTTTAAGTATTGGTCAGGTGCTTTCATTTCACCGTTTAGATTCGGCCCAACTGGCAAGCTCCGGTTCAAATTGTAATACAATAGCATCAAGCTATCCTGCGCTTGATTTAGATGGAAATGGCACTCCAGATACAATTGATTTTGTAAGTTACTTGATGACTTCATTGGACGTTCTTGTCTATGGTTCGCCGTCTTATCCTCTCTCTCTTAATTATACGGATATCAATTATATTGTAAGTGTAGTCAGCAAACCCAATATTGATGTTGCAATAAATAATTGTGCTATTACTCCTATTATCATGCAAGATTTCGAGGTTTTTAGTGATATGCCTTCTTATAGAATTCCTGCCAGTGATTTAAGTGGCAGCACGCTCACAGGCGAAATTAGTCCTTACGGTTATTTTGAAGGAACAGAAAGCGCAACAGGAACAACTGCAGGAAAAGGGCGCTATGATGAATTACGTTCTGATTTTATGAATATGATTCATTAACTGAAGTCACTCACAAAAGCGTCTTTAAAAATTTGTAGTCTGTTTTTCCTGTTCCAAGGATTGGGATGGACTTTATTTTTTCCACTCGACGAATATTATATAATCCTGAAAGGCCACTGGCCCTAATGAGTGTATTTACTTCATCACGCTCAAGCGGGATAGTGGCAAAAAGGATGAGTTCAGGTTGTGTGTCTGCGTTTGCGGCTTCAACGGCGACACGTGGGCCTTCATCACCTGGAGGATAGTGTGAGCTTAGAACTTCTTCTACGGCCATAAGAGAAATCATTTCTCCTGCAATTTTAACAAAGCGTTTTAAGCGTCCAGCAAAAATAAGAACATCGTGTGGCCCTTTTTTTACTAAATCGCCAGTGTTGTACCACTGTTTGCCTTCAAATTCGACGAAGGGAGAAGGGCCAGTGTGATTGAGATAACCCGCAAAAATACTTGGGCCTCTTACAAGAAGGAGCCCTGTTTCTTCTGTTGAAACAAGTGGCATCTTTTCTGGATGGACGATGCGATATTCAAGTGAAGGGATAATTTTTCCGAGACTTCCCCAAACGGGAGATTCGGGATCGTTGAGAGAAACGACGGGTGAACATTCTGTAATACCATATCCTTCAGCAATGGTGGCCGCTGGACAGTACTCATGAAGTTTTTGATAAGTTTGATCAGAGCATTTTTCAGCGCCAGTGATGATAAGACGGAGACTTTGAAGTTGTGCTTTGTCAGCTATTCTTAATATTCCATTAATAAATGTGGGAGTACTTAGAAGAAGTGTTGCTTTATAGCGCTCAATGAGACTTGCAAGAATAATCGATTCTGTTGGGTTTGCATGATAGACAACTTGAATGCCGCAGCAAGTGGGAAGAATAATTCCCGTGAGTAATCCGAAAGAGTGAAATGGTGGAAGCATTCCCAAAATTTTTGTTTCGGGGGGAACTTTAGCGCAAACTAAACTGTCGTGCGCATTTTGTAAAAGGTTGGCGTGACTTAGAGGCACGGCCTTTGGTTTTGCTTCAGAGCCGCTCGTAAAAAGAATAACCGCTGGTTCATTACTGAGAGGAGGCGCTTTAAGCGTGCGCCAAGGGAGGTGAACGGAGATGAGTCCACAAATTTTTTCACGAGCTGTAATTGTTTTAGCAAGGTCCTCGAGATAAACCCAATTAAAGGGTAGGGCCGCAAGATCGATACCTGTTGCTTTTAATTTTTCGATTAATTTTTTCGAAGTAATAATCGTTTTAACATGAACGCTTTCAAGCGTTGATTGGAGAACCGAAGTACCCACTGTCCAATTAATCATCGTCGGAACTTTATTCGCAAAAAGTGTGGCCATATAAACAGTCGTGGCCGCAACAGTCGCAGGAAGAAGGATTCCAATATTTTTCCCTTCGAGGGGAATAATTTTTTGATGAAGAAGTGTTACTGTAAGACGAAGTTGGCGTGAGGTTCGTAGTCCAGACAAGTCGTCAGCGATAAGAGTTCGATTCGGCTGAGTGTAAGAGTGCTCTAAGAAGGCTTCGGGAATGCTTTTTACTTTGGGAATATAAAGGCCATTTTTAGGAAGCGAAGTAAACCATTCTTGAGGAATTTCTTTGTTCACAATTTCTTTTTTGAGACTTTGTCCACTGGCCACAAGAATGACATCAGAAACAGTATTAAGCCCTTCTAAATTATCAATTGTTTTACCAAACTCCTCACCAACCCAACCCATTAGTTCTGCAAGCGCTAAACTATCCATTCCTAAATTTTGAGAAAGATTGTCACCAATCTGAGGATCTTTGGCGCCCGTTAATTCTTTAATTTTTTCTTTGATGGCCTCAATTGTTTTTACAGGTATACCTGAAAGATCAGCACGAGTTTGAGGAGCGACAAATTCAGGGAGTCTTTGAGGGGTTGAACCTTGCCACCAGAAATCGGGGATAGCAGTATTAAATTCTTCTTCCTCATTATAAAATTCCTCAAGGAAGCGATTTAGTTTTTGGCGGTCAAGCGTAAGTGCTTTCTCAAGAGGAAGTTCAAGAAATTCTACAGTGACTTTTCGACGAGGAATAAAAAAAATCGCATTGGCCACTAAGCATACTAAAAAGCGAGGGGCCACTGAAAAAAGTTTGGGCGATTTTCCTTTGGCCCAACTGAGCCGACTTCCCCAAAGTCCCTTGGCCCTCACGAGAAGAATTTTTAAATCGGGGACACTTTTAAGGAGAATTTCTACGCTTGAATTTGATCGTAAGTCTTCACGTTTGTAGCGGTAGAGCCTTCCTGAGGGATATAGAAGGACGTTATCGCCTGAGCGTAAAGTTTTTGCGACTTCTTCAATGGCCGCAAGTATGGTTTCTTTTTTTTGTGAAAGATCATCGGGGTCTGGCATCGCTATCGTGCGGAATAGTTTTATGATTTTCCGGCATCCAGGAATATTAATTCTATTCTCATCGGCCAAGGCGCGTTGGTGAAATTTTTTGTAGAGAACACTAAAGAGGATAATAGGATCAACAAGAGCAGGATGATTTGGGAGTATAAGAACTTTTTTGGCAGGATGATTTTTGGGAAAATTTTTAACGGTGACTTGATAACGAAGACTAAGAATAAATCTGACAAGATGATAAATCATTCCTTGGATCATAGCTCTTTTCCCTTATTGTTAAGCATAATAACTGAATCATTTTTACCTCGTAAAAAACATGTTTTCAACTCGCATTTGAATGAATAAGGGCATAAATAAAGCAACCACCTCAGTGATCTTTTAATCCCTGAGGTGGTGGGCTTAAGGATGTGGCAACGATAGGCTAAATCGTTACCGACCTTGAAACCGTGTATATGAATAAGTTTTTAACTTTTATTTTTTAAGTTATAATAAAGTTTGAAAGAAGGAGAGAAGAAATATTTCTTCTCTCCTTGCTTCCTAGTATTAACCAATCAATCTTAAAGCAGAGTTAGGAATCGCATTTGCTTGTGCTAATGTGCTGATAGCAGCGCTTTTTACAACGTTTGTTGAAGCTAGTTT
>Ga0247844_1001129_pt1 | contig 51840 bp, 49 predicted proteins | sample LaCtaG_FD_192421 | JGI IMG/M metagenome (GOLD analysis project Ga0247844, IMG submission 192421) | Freshwater microbial communities from meromictic Lake La Cruz, Castile-La Mancha, Spain - LaCruzMarch201714.5m_1 | ecosystem: Environmental > Aquatic > Freshwater > Lake | place: Spain: Castile-La... | reverse complement strand
TTTCAAATGTGGAATCTATGACAAATCCAGAATGTTTAAAAGAATATGAACAATTTAAAAGTCATTCATGAAAATAAAAAAAATCATTCAATCAGAGATTTTTCTCATCAGTATTTTTCTTTTCATACTTTGTACATACACTTTTTTGAAGGTGAATAGGTACTACGATGAAAAATTGAAGGGAACAAAGTTGCAGGTTCTCAAGGAAATGCCCAGAGAAAATCCTCGGTGAAACTTTCATCATAAACATCTATAATTAGGTTTATAAAGATGCTCCATTCAAAATCAAAAAAATCTATAAAAAATAAAATTATCCTACTTACTGGTGGCGGGAGTGGGGGACATGTGATTCCAGCTCTGACAGTGTATGATTATATTAGTAAATTAGAATATGATATTTCATTTTTATATATTGGAAGTAAGAATGGTATCGAGCGTCAACTTGCGGAAAAAATGGGGATTCCCTATTTTGCTATTTCCACTGGGAAATTGCGTAGATACATGAGTTCAGAAAATATTAAAGATTTTTTTTCTTTTCTACAAGGAATCATTCAAGCTTTTACTTTTTTACCTAGGAAAAAAAAGATTGTTTTGTTTTCTACAGGTGGATATGTGGCCTTGCCAGTGATTTTGGCCTGCTGGATGAAACGAATTCCCATTGTGATTCACGAACAAACTACTCATGTTGGACTCGCCAATCGTATCAGTGCTTGGTTTGCAAAAAAAATTTGTATTAGTTTTGCTTCTTCAAAGCAATATTTTCCAGAAAATAAAACTTTACTTGTGGGATATCCACTTCGGTCAGAATTTTGTGAAGCAAAGCCTCCCATGATGGAGAAATATAAAAATATTAAGTTGCCAAGTTCCATGAAGGTATTGCTAGTTTTAGGTGGCGGTAATGGATCAGAGTTATTGAATAAATTTATTCTAACTAATTTAGAAATCCTCACAAAAGAATTTGTGGTTTTTCTTCAATGCGGTAGTCGATTTGAAGAGGAAATGTTGGCAAGAGAAAGTGAATATTTTATTCCCTTTGCCTTTATGTCTGAAAGTCTAGTTGCTTTGATGGAAAGGGCCGATTGTATATTGGCTAGATCTGGGGCAGGAACAGTTTGTGAATTAATGTCTTTAAAAAAGAAAGTATTATACGTACCTCTGGCCATCGCTCAAAAGCAGGAACAACTTTATAACGCCATGGAGGCGCAAAAATGTCTTGGAGAGGGGCTCGTTCAAATTAAAGAGGAAACGGCCTTTAAAACCATGCCGATTGCAGAATTTATTTATTGGGCCAAGGGTGATAGTGGTAATGGTCAAAATACTATTGGCTTAGGAACTAGCGGGATTGCTTCCTTTGATGGTGAATCAGATCCTAGAGAAAGAATCCGCCAAGAAGTGTTATCACTCATGAATTTACAGTAAATTTAAAATATTATAAATTTATAATGCTTTATAAAGATGTTGAAGTTTTTTTATGAGATATTGCAACTGGTTAGTCTTTTTTTCTAATTTTTCCATTTCATTTTGCAACTCTATTCCAGCAGGATGAATCGTCGTATACCTAGGTCTATGGTAGAGTTCCTGCCAGTAAGTTTCTCCCTTTAGGGATTCTTTAAAGGCCATCTGATAGGCATAATCCTCAAAGGAATCAGGTAAATCTTCAATCCTAATATTTTCCTCGGATTTAGTATTGTATTGGGTTTTTTCTGTTTTAGTGGGATTAGAATTGATACTAGTATTCACATCTTCAGATAAATCATTTTGCTCAAGAATGGTGGAAATGAGATCTCTCATCTTTTGAGATTCTAGGCCTGAAAAAAAATCTCCACTATCCTTTGGGGCCATGAAACTACTTGGAAATCGGAGAACATTACTTTGTTTTTCTTTATCATTCTTATTTTGATTGATTTCCATGCTCATATAACAAACGCCCTATATTTTTTTGTATTTTAAGCGCAAAGCATTGGCGCACACGACTTCAAATAATTTTGACAGAAATTAAAAAAAAAACATTAAAGAAATACTAAATTGGTAAACATTATGCCCTGGGAAATTATTACTATGCAATTACAACAGCCTATCTTGGATTTAAAATGGGAATAGGTACTATAAGGGAAAATAATGTCAGAATCTACAAACCCTAATTGCAGCAAATGTCGTTACTACTATGTGACATGGGACAAAAATATGCCCCATGGCTGTAAAATATACTCATTAAAAACCAATACAATTCCCTCAAAAGTAGTGGAAAAACAATCTGGACAGCCCTGTCTGGGATTTGAAGAAAAAAAATTGAAAGAACAAAATCTTTAATTTCATTTTCTTGTTAAATCATAAAATGTCTCTAGAGAGAGCAGTTTCATTTTTGCATTACTTATAAAAAAGGGGCGCGAGTTTTGTGTGGAATTTTCTAATTCAGTTAAGAGTTTTTTACCTATGGATTTTTTAAATGAAAAAATTCCCCATGCCTGATTAAAGTTTTTTGGCCAATTTTTAGGCTTTTCACACCAGATCAGTTTATTCTCATTAGGCTTGGACACCATTCCCCAATTGTATGAATCTTTGACGGGAAAGGTCCAAATGATCAGGTTTTTTTGTTGAAAATGGTGATTTAAATTTTGAAAAAGCGATTTTGGAGAAAAATCCGTATCAGGTAGGCCAATAATCATCCATTTTTTCCAAAATTTTTTTGAAGCTAAAATAGTTTTAGGCCATTCTTCGCCAGGTTTTGGTTTATAAAGCTGAATGGTCATTTTTAATGTTGGGGGGAAAGTAAAATCTTCTAAATAATGAAGAAGGGATTTTTTTTCGGGCCTAATAATAATGTGAAGATCAAATTGGTTATCAATAGCGATTTGCAGCCATTTTTGAATGATTGGAAGTCCAGTTTGTGGATCAGGTAACATTTCTTTAGATTCAGGAGAGCCTACCCTCTTCCCAAATCCACAGGCCGGAAGTACAAGTTGATATGTCATGTTTATGCGCCATTTTAAGTTTTAATCACGCGGAAATTACGAGAAAGGCAATTTCCTCTGCTCTTCAATTTTTTTTATCTGAAAATATATTACTTGTTCATAATGGAAGTGAACAAAAAAATGTATCACTTTTGCAGGATTATTTTCCTGAAATTAATCATCATGTTATAGAAGAAAATAAGGGTTATAGCGGTGGGGTTAATGGTGCTTTTAATTGGTTTTTAGATTCTAGAAAAGATTTTCAGTGGTTTTTTTTGGTGACTAATGATTGCGAAGTGGAACATTTTTTAGATCATAGTCTTTTAAAAAAACTGTTAGAGGGAGTTTATGCCCCAAGAATTCTTTTTAAGTCAGGGAAAATAGATTCTCTTGGAGGCATTGTTAATTGTAGAAGAGGTCGCCCCCTTCATCTGAGATTAGGCGAAGGAGTTGAGGGACCACTTGTTTTAAAAGAATCAGAATTTCTCTACGTGCCAGGATCTTCCTTTCTCATTAGTAGGGGATTATTAAAAAAAGTTGGTGGATTAGATGAGAGAATTTTTACCTTTTGGGATGATATTGATTGGAGTTTAAGATTGCAGCAACAGAGTGGAAAAATATTTTTATTGCCAGAGGTGGTTCTCAAGCATGGCGGAGGTAAAACCACCCATCACCAACAGCTTTACACCACTTATTATTATCAAAGAAATAGGTGGGCCGTTTCAAAGCGGTATCTTTCCTTTGCAGGAAAATGGCATTTATTTTTTTGGTGGTGGAGAGATGCCATCCAATTTAGAGGATTATCTTTATTTAAAAAGCATCCTGAAAAGTCACACCCTGTATTTTTGATGAGAAAGGCCTGGGCCGAGAGAAATTTACCTAATAAAACTGTCTAATTTTTAATCAGTTCGTGGAATTTTTTCTTGCACAGAATGTTCAAAGGAAAATCTTTGCTAATCTATTTTCACCAGAACACTTTAAAACTCTTGTAAGGAGTTAGACATGAAGCGATCACCAAAATTTTTTCTTATGGTATTACTAGTTTCAAAAATGTCCTTTGCCGTTGATTCTATCAGCGATTTAAAGTCCATTGTAGAGGGAAAAACCTATGTAAAAACCCAGGCGAGTCCAACAGATTGTGGTGAATCTCTAAAGATTATTTCCTTTGGATTTTCCGATAGTTCAAAGGGAGAATTTGTCATTTCTCCGCCAGATGGTAAATCAAATCAAACTTTTAAATATTCTTCGGGTAATGGTAAGGACACCTTCTTTTTTAAGGGTAAAGGTAGCGGTCTAGGTTCAACAAAAATGGCTTCTTTTAGAGGAGATCAGGCGCAAAAATTGCAGATTACCTCTAAAGCAGGACTCTTTGGTAAAAGTAAAAAATCAGTTCCTCTATGTGAATATGAATATAATCAGGCAAAAGCGATTGTGGATCTCATTACAAAAAATGGAAGATATGGTCTTGAAGCACCTAAAAATGGTCAAGCAGCTCAAGATCCAAAATGTCCTCCAACTATGGAAATATATTTAGAAAATAATAGCTTGAAAGTGAAGGGTCAAGCGCTTCTTCATATTAAGACAAAAAGCGCTCCTGGTTCAGTGGTAGAATTTAAAGAGACTACTGCAAGTGATGGAAGCGGAAATTTGGTTTATCAATTATCAGAAAAGGTAACAGATAAGGATTTAGTTGCTTGGACATATTTACTGAGAGCAAGTGGAGATCTTTTAGACTTTGCTGCTTATAAAAGACCTAATGAAAATGTCGATCCAATTCTTCATCGAATGTGTAAATACATGAGAGAGTTAAGACCATTTTAAAATAAAATATTATAAAATAATTTCATTTTTCTGAGATTTTTTTCGCTCCCCCCTTCTCCTTTTTTGTGTTTGGTGTGTGAGGCTTTCAGGTGAAAGCCTCTTTCTTTTTAATCTTATTATGACATTTTTATTTATTATAATATTATGATTTTTTAATAATTAAATCCTGTTTTGAAAACCTTACTTTTTTATTTTGCTGATAAGCATCTTCAGTTGATCGATATCCAGCTACGCAGGCAACTACTGTTTTATATCCAGTGTTTTTAATGCCTAAAATTTCGTCGTAAGCCTCGGGTTGAATTCCTTCCATTGGACAAGTATCAACTCCAAGTAGGGCGGCACAGGTCATGAAATTTCCCAGGGCAATATAGGTTTGTCTTGAAGCCCATTCGGAAATAAATTTGGAACGTGGTCCATTAAGGAGATCTCCCACCATCATTTTTTTGTAACCATCTAAATTTGCTGCTGGAGTATTTCGCTGTTCTGAGAGTGTCTGTACAAATTTAGTGATGTAGGCTTCGTCCATGGTTGTTTTGACCGTGAAGACCACTAGGTGTGAGCATTCTTCCACTTGTTTTTGATTCCAACTTACCGATGTTAATTTTGTTTTTAAATCAGGGTTTGTTACCACATAAAAATTCCAAGGTTGAAGCCCATAGGATGAGGGAGTGAGGATGAGTGATTGTTCAAGGGTTTGCCAAGTTCCATCCTTTATTTTTTTGTTAGAATCAAATTTTTTCACTGCGTATCGCCAGTTTAATGCCGATATTAATTGATCGTCGTTTAGGTAATTCATAAATCTCCTCGCCATCATTAATTTTTTTAGTTGGTATTATTTTGCCAAGGAAACAATGAGTACGCCAAGTAGAATTAAAAAAAGAGTAAGCCACTCCTTTAACTTTAGTTTTTCTCCTAAAAAAAAGGAAAAAATCAGGGCAAAGGCTATGGAGGAATTTCTAATGGTAAGGGCAAGAGAGGCTGGGACATGGAGGAGCCCCTGGAGATAGATGGAAAAAGAACCCGTGAGAAGGATGGCCACAATGAGAATATTTTTTATTTCTGTGTAAAAGATTTGTTTAAGGCATTTTTTTTCATTAGGTTTTAAAGAGAAAGCAATAAGGGGAATTGTGAGTGTGAGACTAAGGGCAAAAATGCTAAAGGGGCCTGCCCCGGTTTTTAGTGCAAAGGAATAAAAAAAATTATAACTCATAATGCAAATGCCGCAGAGATAACTCCATAATAGGCGATGATTTTTTGAGGAGTTTTTATTTATCGCCGGCAAAAAAAGTCCCAGTAAAATGAGAATGACACCGCTGAGAATTGTTAAATTAAAATATTCCTGGAAAAAGAGAAGGGAAAGCGTCCAACTTAAAATCATGGATAGGCTTCTCATAATCGTGTAGGAAAGTGCGAGACTTGCTTGGTCAAGAGCTCTAATGAGAGTGAAAAAATACAAGCCTTCAGCGATACTTGCCAGTAAAATATAAATGATCCCTTGATAGGAAGCGAAAGAAATTCCCTCAATGGCATAAGCGAGTATCCAGGAGAAGACAGCTGCTAAGATGACGGAAAGGAGTAGAAAGGGAGCTTTTTCTTTTTGCTTTTTAAAAAGCGAATTCCAGCTGGCATGAAAAAAAGAAGAACAAATCAAAAGTAGGATAGCGGAATTCATAGGAGGCTAGCTTAGAATGACTAATCAAAGTTTAATAGGAAAAAAGTGAGGTGAATAAGTTATTGTAAGGTCACCTGGTGGCGAATACACTTATGAAATAGAATCAATAGAATATATTTCATGGGTGGATTGCTATGAGTCAGTTGAGTCAATTAAGTGATCTGTATGTTTTGCTTAATATAGAGGGATTTTCTCAAATTCTTCTAACACTTTTTATTTTTTTTCAATGTATTTTTTTATGGTCAGTTTTTAAAAAAGATTTTTCTAAAGTAGATATGGCCTGGGCGCTTAGTCCAATTGTATTAACTTTTTGTACTATTTATTTTAGTGATCGTTCTTTGATGGATAGAAGTTTAAAGGAATGGCTTATCTTTTCTTTACCTATTCTTTGGGGATTTCGATTGTTTGTTTATTTGTACATTCGAAATAAAAAAACTGGTGAGGATTTTCGTTATGGTGAAATGAGAAAAAATTGGGGGCAGAATGCGAATTTTCATGCCTATGGGAAAATTTTCCTATTTCAGTGGTGTTTATCTTTAATCATTTTTTTTCCAGTTATTTTATTTCTATCAATGCCCAGTAAATCAATGAATTTCTTAGATTTTGTGGGAATTTTTTTCTTTCTTTTCTTTTTAGTTTTTGAAACAGTGGCCGATTATCAAAAGTTTCAATTTAAAAAACAAAATAGGGAGAGTGGTTCTATATGCCGCACTGGACTTTGGGCCAATTCAAGACATGCTAATTATTTTGCTGAAGCGAGTTTATGGTGGAGTTTTTTTCTTTTTTTCTTTGATTCTCCGCTAATTATTGTCGCTTGGCTTTCGCCCTTTTTATTAAATGTTTTTTTACTAAAATTCTCAGGAGTTCCCTTTTTAGAAAAAGGTAAAGAACATGATGGGCAATACCAAAAATATAAAAGTGAAGTACCAAGGTTAATTCCCATTAGGAGCAAGTGGTTTTGGACAGGATTGGGGTTGATATTACTTGCAGGAATGTTTTATACTACATTGCAAGCTAGCTTTTCCCAAAATATTTTGGAACTATTTAGAGATCCAACGAATGAAGTTGGGCCTTGGTTTAAAGCAACACTGGTTGATTTTTATCTGAATCAGTTTTGGCTTTGGATAGTTCTCTGTTTTTTTGAGTCTAGAAGGAGGTTTCAGTTTTTGTGGGCCTTGATAATGTTTTTCTTAGGATCCATGGCCACTTCCTTAGCAGTTATTATTTATTATAAAAAAATTCTTTCAGTACTCATTCCAAATCGGAATGGTTAATTAATAAAAAAGGAATCATTATGAAAAAAAAATGGGCATTTTTAGTAGCGATGTGTTTTGCGACAGTTTTCACGGCAAGTGTTTTTGCTCTTGAAATTGGAGACATGGCACCAGATTTCACCTTGAAAGATATGAATGGAAAAGAGGTAACACTATCTAGTTACACAAAGAAAAAACAAATTATAGTTTTGGAATGGTTTAATCACGATTGTCCTTTTGTGAAAAAATTCTATGGCGCAAATAAAATGCAGGAATTACAAAAACAATATACAAATCAGGAAGTTATTTGGTTATCAATTAATTCTAGTGCAACTGGAAATGAAGGCCATAGAACGATGGATGCTCTTACTACTGAAGCAAAGGCCAAGGGAATGCAATCAACTGCAGTTTTGATTGATGAGAAAGGTCTTGTAGGGAAATTATACGTAGCAAAAACTACTCCTCATATGTTTGTGATAAATAAGGAAGGAAAAATTGCTTATCAAGGCGCCATTGATTCAATTAAATCTACTAATGCTGCAGATATTAAAAAAGCTGATAATTATGTTGTGAAGGCCTTGGATTCACTAAAAGCTGGAAGAGCTATTGCTATGGAAAAAACCGATGCCTATGGATGTAGTGTTAAATATAAATAAAAATTAATTCTGAAATATTACATTCTCATTTTTTTATTTTAAAAATATAAGGAGAGTTATGGATCGACTCGATAAAAAAAATGTTTTTATTATTTTATTTTCAATAATACTTTTTACAGCTTGCTCCTCCAATTCGAGGGGCAAGTTTTCTCGTGAGCTTGCTGCCACAGATTTGGGTGAAGAAAAAACAGTTACATTGTCGGGAGATAAGGATTTTTTCAATTCAGTGAATTTTGGATTGCCCTACGATGATATGGTCAAATTAGAAAGTTTTAATAAAAAACTTTTTCTAAAAATTAAGGCCACTGAATCAGTGGAGTGTCGTAATAATTTGGGTCAACCGCAAAAAGGCACGGAATTTACATTAACTTTTGATAGATATGGATATTCTAACCCAGAGTGTAAAAATTTAAATCCTGGACTTGTCACTCTTACTTATCAGTATGGAGTTAATGAGATGAAATCCAGTGAAAGACCAAGTAAGTGGGTATATAAATATTACGAAATTATCGATGATAAAACTGCAGAAATATTGACTGATTTAAGTTACATTTCAAAACATGATTTTTCACTTAATACGATGTTCAAACATGAGGAAATTTTAGGCATTAAATCTCAAAAAATTGAAATAGATTTAAGTAAGGAGAAGAGTTTTGAAATCTCAATTTCAAAAGATGATTATGTACGCATTTCTAATCTTCAGGGAGAGATTTCTGTAAAGGGATTATTTAAAAAAAGAGTCTATTCACTTCTAGCTCAGGATAATGGGAAGGATTCTTCTAAATTTGATGAAACAAAACTTCCAATGTATAGCTTCAATTGCAAACTTAACGACATCCCAGTTGGTAAGTCTCTTGCTTCAAATCCAACGGGGATAAATTTTGAATATGTTTCTGGAAAAATTCAATGTGCTGTTAATTTGCCTAAGAAAAAATTAGCAAAACTGTTTAAAAAGAATTCTGGTTATGTCAGTTTTGATTTAATAAAAATTAATAAAAAAGAAGTTCAAGCTACCGCAAAAAAATTAGTTGAAGAAAAAGAAACGGGCATTGATCAAATTATTCAGGGCAAAGTGAAGGAATGGGTTCAGTCCGCATCAGTATCAACGGAAAAATATGTGAACTCAACGAGAGAAAATCAAGAAAAATATAAATCATTTCCCTTTCCCGCAAGAAGAAATGTCGCAATCGATGAAATTTACAATCAAGTGTTATTTTCACCCCAAGTAGATGTGGAAAAAACTTCAAGAGGTGAAATCGCCTTTAGAAGTTATCAAGTTTTTTACACAACCATTGTTTCTAATAAGGGTGTTGGTGGTAAATTTAGCATGCCAAGTAAATTAGTAGTGCGAACAAATGAAATTGTAGATATTAAAGATAAATGGAAAAGTGAATTTCCCATTTTAAAACTAACAATGAGTGAAACGATTCAATTAACCAAGGACTTAGGCGTTCTGATTAAAAATGGAATTGTCATAAAAGAAAATTTTAAATCACTAGTAGATTCCTATGTTACAAGACAGGGGACTGATAGAGGTGAAAATAGTCTTAGTGTCACTCGGTTTAGTTTCGGGCATTGTTCAAAATATTATGCTAAGGGTAATGATTACTTTCAGGCTTACGATCATGCCTATGCAGATTATAATATAGAATCGAATGGTAATTATGGCGGAGGTTGGGGATATTTTGATGTTGGAAAAACTAACCCACCACTACAAATTTTAGTAACTCCCTATAAAGAAGCAAAAAAAGAGTCAAAAAGAGATAATGATATTTTTAAAGACACAGCAGACACTCTTCGTTTTTGCAGCAACGAATCATCCGCTGCAGAGATTATTGAATTTTTAAAATAGTAAAAATTTTTCAGGGTTCAGTTGTAGTTTTATTTATAGTTTAATTTATATTTTAATTTGAGTCAGATTCTATTTCAGTTGATGAATTAGAATCTGACTCACTCTCATCGCTGATATCTTCAAAATTTTCATTATTTAAGTGGGCATATTCTTCAGAATTAATTATAGCTGGAGCACGATTAAGATTATCTAAATCAACATTTTCATCTCTATCAATATCAGCTTCGGAATAAATATTGGCATCATCTTCAGCGTTATCACGATCTCTATCATCTTCAAATTGGTCATTAGAATGATCATCATTATCACTTGTTAATTCTTCGCTTGTGGTTTGAACTTCGCTACTAAGAATATTTGCTTTTGTTGCAAAGGCGTAGAGGTAGATGCTAAAAAGTCCCAATAGTAAGAATGCATTTTTTTTTATGACCACAGAACGTCCTTGTTCAAAGTTAAATCCTAATAGAATTATAGCACTAGAGTATTTGTTTAGGTCAACCACTTGAAAAAAAGGTTATACTTTTTTTCATATTGGTGTCAGTAGTCATCTCATTTAGTCTCAATTTCTCAAAAAAAATCATTAGTGGTGTCGAATTGTCTAGTTTCAAATTAGAAAAATGAAAAATGCATTATGGTTTAGTAATGGGAATTTTTTTATTTAAATGAAAATCCACAGTTTCAGGTGTATTTGAAGAAGGTAAGGATTTTTTATTCGGATCAATTTCCAGTGTTTTAAAAAGCGAAGAAAATAAATCTTGCCCATTATTTCTCAATCTTGACTGAACCTGTACGACTAGAATGAGAAAGAGAAATAAACCAAATATTCCTCGAATAACCTTCCATTTTTGTTTTCTGTTATTCATATAGTATTGAGTTGTTGCATATCAAATTCTCGATATAATTATATTAATATATTAAAATATTATTATCAAAATGAAAATAGGTCTTGGTGTTAGGCTGCGTAAGAGAAAGGATAAAATCAATGTTGAATAATTGTGTCTTATTTTTCGCACTGCTATTTTTTGTAAACAATACTTACGCTCAATATCAATTTCAAGATTTAGATGGTGTGGAAATTAGGGCCATTGAAGAATATCCATCAATTAAAACCAGCGAATTTACAGTGGGTTTTACATCATTACCCTTTGATCCCTATTTTTATGGTTATGCACTTAATCTTGGGTTTAATCGATATTTTAATAAAAGATGGGGATGGCAGGTTATTGATGCCATGATTATTTTTGGAGTGGAAAAACCTTTGACCACTGGATTAGTAGATGATCGTGGTCAGGACCCTGAAACAATTGAGAAATCAAAATTTTTATTAACTTCTAATGCCAAATATGTTTTGTCCTACGGTAAAAGTATTTTTTTTGATAAATATATTCGGCTCACAAGGACGGAATTTATTTTTGGTGTAGGGGGGATGACGACAAATTTGCAAACATTAGTCACCGTAAATTTAGGTTTAGAAATGGATTTTGTGATGAGTGAAAATTTTTCCTGGAAATTAGATTTTATTAATTATTATCCTCCTTCCAAAAAAGATGTAGCTTTTCTTGATTACGCTGCCATTAGTTTAAAATCTGCCTGGAGGTTTGATTAATGTTAATGTTCAGGCACAGGTCAATGTTTTTTAAAAAAACTTTTCTCAAATTTTTTATATTGAGTAATTTACTTTTTTCATCGTTATTTGTGATGGCCCAATCGGTAACTGTGGATAACAGTAAATTAAAGTGGACTTCTGAAATTCCCAAATTTGCCAGTGATCCTGAAAAATGGGTGGAACTTATTGAGGAATTTAAAGCTAATCATTTAAACTATGCCGTACTTGCTGCTGGCATTAGAATGTTACTTTTTTTTGAAGATGTAAAAAGTAAAAAATATGCCTATGAAACTATCATAAGTGTTATCGACATGGGCTATCCCAATTCACTTTTTCATCTATTCATTATAGGAAATATTGAAACCGAAGGCGGTGATGAATTTTCGCAAAATTATAATTTTTATAAAGCTGTCGTTAATAAAATGCGAGAAATGGACAAGTGGGCAGGGGATTATTTTTTAAAAGTGGATGCTGAAAAATTAGCAAAGTATAAACTTTATCAATCTATTCAACTTTATGGTGAAAAAAAATACAAAGAAGCTAGTGATATATTAGTTAATCTTATTAAAGGGCCACTACCACTAAAAGATTATAGTTTTGTAAAAAAGGTGGTGAGGACTTTAGCTCGTTATGAATTCGAGCAACTTAATTATCAGAAATCTCTCATGTATTATGATGATTTTTTATTAAAGACAAATCCTATCACTCCCACGGATTGGCTAGAAAAGGCCTGGAACTTATATTATTTAAAACGTTACGAAGATACTCTTGGAACTCTTTATAATTTGGAAGCAGGTTCAGCAGATCGTTATAAGAGTTTTGAAAAGTATATTATTAGAGCATCTATTTATTTAAATTTTTGTGCAACTGATAATGTAAAAAAATTAGTGGAAAATTTTGAGACAGAATATAAATCATCTATTGATGGGATTATTAATGGAAAACAACTCAGCACATTAAAAGATATCGAAGAAATTGCTCAGTTTTCAAATCCAAGATACAAGCAGGCCATGGATAATTTGCATTTCATGAGTCAAGAAAGAGAAATTGCTACAGATGAAATTGGAGGGGATTTAGTGGTGATCATGAATTATTTATTTGATACGGAAATAAAAGTATTAAGGCAATTATCAAGATTTTATAAAGAGAAGGCCATGAACAAGGCTGCATTAGATCTAACGATGTTAAATGAATCCTTGAGATTTTTGCAATTTGGAACGGAACGCGAAAAATATAATCCAGCAGTGGTTTTTAGACCAAGAGAAGAATTAGATGAAGTTCTCGTTGATCAAATTGATTTAGCTGATCGAGGTTTTCTATTTCAGTGGAAGCAACAGGGCCAGTTTTGGAGAGACGAACGAAATAAATATAAAGGCCCTATCAAAAATCAGTGTGATGTTGAATGATTATTAATAAATTAATTTCTAGGATTTTTTTCCTATTACTTTTTTGTCATCTTTTTGGGGCGAGTTTAGTTCATGCCCAAATTGAGGCAAAAACCCTAGAACCAGCTGAAGATGAGGAGATGACTGAAGAAGAATTTAAAACAAAACTTTCGGAAATGTATAATCGAATTAATAAATCCTTAAAAATTTTAAGAGATCAAATTACCGCTAATCAAAGTGCTCCCTTTCTTGCCAATTTATACATGCAACTGGGAGATATGCTTACTCAAAAATCCAATGTTTTATATTATATAAAAATGGAAGGAAGCCAGGGAGAAGTTCCCGCGGAGAGTGGTGATGCTGCCGCTAGTGGAGGCGGAGGTGGAAGCAGTGATGTAGCGGCCGAGAAAAAATTTAAGGACGTTGTTGATGCTACTAAAGAAGCAATTATTATTTACGAGAAAATCTTAAAGGAATTTCCAAAATTTCCTGGGCGATCTCGCGCCATGTATCAACTTGCACTTGCCTTAAAATCTATTGATGAACCACAAAAATTTTTAATGGTGGTTAATGATTTAATTAAGGCCTTTCCAGGAACAAAAGATGGCGTTAAGGGAGAATTACTTCTTGGGCAACATGTTTTTGAGCGCGGCATTTTTGATGAAGCATTAAAAACTTATATGCCAGTATCAAAAACAAAATTTCCCTTTGAGAGAAATCAAGCCAAATATAAAATGGGAATCATTAAAATTACTGAGGAAAAGCATAAGGAAGCATTAGATTTATTTGTTGAAGTCATTACCGATAAGGAATTTCTTGATGATGACAATGATGCGGAAGTAAATTTAAAAAAGAAAAATGTTAAATCAAATTTAAAGCGCGAAGCTTTAGTTGATAGCGTTAGGGCCTATACCGAAGTTTATAAAGTAAGTGATGGGGCGGTTAAATTTTATTCAAATATTGCGCCAACCGAAAATTTATTCCAAGAAGTAATTGAGAAATTAGCTTTTCGTTATATTAATTTAAAGCAATATGGCGATGCCATTAAATTGCTTAGAACCTTAACTGAACGAACTTCTTCTCCAGAAAAAGTACTTAGTATTTATAAGGAAGTTCTTTTAATGATTCCACTTAATGATCGGGTGACATTGCCCGTAAGTGAAATTAGATACGTCTTAGAAAAATTTGTGCAGTGGAAAAACTTTTATAAATTATCTCCAGAAGTTCGCAGAAGTTCAGATGATTTCTTTGAAAAACAACTCAGGGATTTGGGAACACGCTCCCATGAAATGGGTAAAGAAAAAAAAGAACCAGCGGTCATGGCCCAATATTTAAAAAATGCCACGGATTTTTATGAACTCTATATTGCCCTTATACCCAAGGGACCTAATACCATGAAGATGGCTTTAAATTCCGGTGATTCCTTTTTTCGTCTTGGTGATTTCATGCGCTGCGGGGATTATTATTTGCGTGCCTATAAAGGCGAATTTGGAAAAGTGTTAAATGCCCAAAAGGGATCAGTGATTAAAAATGCGGTTTTTTGTTTGCAAAAAGAAAAGGAATATTCCTTTTACGAATTAAGAAGAGTGAAGGGATTATTAATTGAATCACTAAAATTATTGATGGAAATTGATCCCACAAAAAGAAATGATCCTAAAACTAATTTTACACTAGCGAAGGCCATTTACGATCAGGGTTTTTATACTCCAGCACTTCCGCGTTTAGTGGAATTTATGAAAAAATATCCTAATACACCTTATGCCACTGATGCAGCCAATTTAATATTAGATTATTTTAATATAAAATCAGATTATCAGGGACTCATGGAATGGGGTGGTAAAATTCTGGCCCTTAACCTTCCCAATCAAGAACTTAATGCAAAAGTAAAAGAAATTAGAGAGCAGGCAAAATATAAAAAGTTGCAGGCCCAAGTGGAAACCTCTTCCAGTTTTGATGGATTTGCCCAGGGAAAAAGTTATTTAGCTAATGCTGCTAATATTCAAAACGTAGAATTAAGAAATCTAGCTCTAAGTAAAGCTCTAGAAGCATCTAAGCGCGAAAAAGACGTGGAAACATTTATGGGTGCAGCAAAATCCATTGCAGCAAAAGAGCCCGATGCCACTAAGCGTGCTGAGGTGGAATTATCCATGGCACAGGAACATTTGAAGATGGCCAATTATGTGGAAGCAAAAGAACTCTATTCAAAAATTAGTAGTGGATCAGGTTATCCAGAAAAATCTCGTCAAACTGCCTACACAGAATTAGTCACCATGTCAGTTGCCCTTCGCGATTGGGACCAGCTTGCACAACTCACTAATAGTGGAAATTGGTCCAGTGTTTCAGGGCAAGTGAAACAACAATTGAGTGATCTCGCAGGAAACGCCCTGGAATCTCCCATTGCACCAAGTAGTAGTTTATTAAATGTAGTACGAAAACTTAATATGACGCCACTTCTTGCCCTTGGTCTTTTTAAAGCTTCCCAAAAAGTAAAATCTCTTTCGGGATTAAGTAATAGTGCTACTAGTAATTTATGTAGTAGTTCTGCTGGTGCAGCAGTTTGTCGTTGGAATATGTTAACTAAAGTTGATCAAAAGGCCCGATCACTTCTGGCGGCCCTTGGTGGGGCAGCTGATTTAGCTAAGATGGAAGGAATTGCTAATCAATACGCTGGTGTCTTGCAAGATTATACATCACTTGAAGGCAGTGAGGATGCTGCTCTTGATATTATGGTTTCACTTAGGCAAGCAAATTTATATGCTAAATTTGGAATGTATTTAAGTAACGTGGCAAAAACGAACGCTCAAGTGGCACAAATCCTATCGGCAAAAGCTAATGAATCCATGCAAACAGCAAAGGCCTATAAAAATAGATGTAAAAAAATTATTGAATCAACAGGACTCATTTCATCTATTAATAAATCTTGCCTTGCTGGATCAAATCCCACAATTAGCGATGCTCTAATTTGGGGTAGTGCTTCTAGTCCCGTTTCCATTAAGCGAGTCTCTAAAAGTGAACTGAGTGCAGAAAAGAAAAGTGTTTTTTCTGTTTATGCTCCGAACACTGTATTACCCCTGGCCACTGCCCTTCTTAAGCAGGGGGCTTTTCACTACGCTGCTGCTGCAAGTGTTTACGGGCTTTCACTTGGATCACAACAACCTGATTTTAATACAATTTTAGGTTGTAGTGTCTTGCAGTTAGGATATTTATCTGAAGCTGGATATTATTTAAAAAATGGAAGTGATATTGATGGGCATAAATCAAAGTGTCTTTCTAGGTTAAGGGCCATGGCAAAATAATGGATATTAAAAAAATGAGATATATAAAAAGAATAATATTTGTTTTTGTTTTTTATTCTTACTCAGTTTTGGCTGCGGAGTACGCCGAAGAATATAATACTGATTTACGTTTCAGTGAAGTCAAGGAAGAAGTTAAGGATTCTCAGCTCATTCAGGATTATCCAGAATTAAAAAAATTTCTCTATGTTCCTCCAAAAGCTCCTATTTATATAGGTCTTGGAGCTTCGCCCATATCTCTCATGGGTTCAAAATTATATTTTTCCTTTAATTTATTTCAAGTGCATTATTTGTCTGATTATTGGGACATTGAAATTTTTTCTGCCAGTATTGGCCAGGCAAAATCAGATAAGGGATTTGCTAATTCCAGGCATTTTACGGCACGAACCTCTCCAAAATTTGTTTTTTTTCATATCTTTGATACAGGACGCGTGAGCGTTGGACCACTATTTGGTATGGAATATGTCACTTTTCCATCCATTGAAGTAAAAAAATGTCGCAACAATATTTGCACTAGAGATTATGAGGAATTAACAAATTCAGGGTATATTATCGGAGGAGAATTATCCCAAACTTTTACGTTGAGAAAGGATCGTCGTTTTAAAGTGACAGAAGTTTTTTATAAACAAAAATATATTGTGGATAAATCTGAGCGTGGCTGGAACTATCAACCAGAGGACCCCGATGTTTTTGGTGTGTCAGAAAATAAGAAAGAGTTAGAAGCGAGTACGGTTTTTATGATCGAGTTTTCTTACTTATTTTAGACACAGATAAATTTTAAGGCGAAGCAATTCGATTACTGAGCATTTGTTTAAAATCCTTTGTTGATAGGTTTGAAGCACTATCAAGATTTACGGTTGCTTCATAAAAAAACGTATTACTATTCATTACGGTATTTTGATAAACTAATGTAATAGAAATTTCATTGTTTTGTAAGGCCACTGGAATTTTTTCCACCTTTAATTTATAACAACTTCCACCCTGATTATTTTTACTTACTTCCTCTAATTTATAAATCATTCCTAATTTATCAGATTCAGCTGAAATTAATTCATTATGTATTCTTGGTGGAAGAAATTGTTTAGTTTCTATGTAATCTGAAATTCCATCACCATCACCGTCATTTGCCATAGTATTTTTTTGAACGAGGTTATTCCCATCATAAAATTCATATTTATCTGGATAATAATTTTCATTGCTATCAGGAGCAAACTTATCACTTGCTAATTTGATCTCATTTGCATCATCTATTCCATCGCCATCACTATCAGCGGGAATTCCATTTGGTAAAAGATTACTTTGATAAAATGGATCATAGGCAACTGCTTTAGAGCAATCATCAGTGGAGCAGGCCTTTTGAGTTGTACGATAACTTACTCCATCTAAAATTCCATCGCTATCAGTATCGCGATTATTAATATCTGAACCTAAGGTATTTTCTAGATTATCTGATAATCCATCATAATCAGTATCTGGAACCATTTGTGGAACGCCATCAACAGTCTCCCACAAAATTCCAATTGGGCGAACGAAGTAGCTCACAAGATTTCTTTGGAGCTGTGTTTTTAGAGGAAGAAATTGATTTAAATCAGGAACAGTACCATCTTTAAAAGTAAGTGCAGTACCTCTTCCAACTCGGGCGATTTCCTTCATGAGTGCTTCATTGGCGGGATCTTCTGGAATAGAAAATTGTTGATCTCCAGAGCGATATTCTCCCCAGTAGTATGCTGTATGAATGACTATCTCATTAAAATATTCCTGAGTTCTTGTGGATTTTAAAAGTCCAAGCAGACCGCCTTTTCCATCAGCGCCATGAATGGATTCTAAAACTTCATTAAGTGAGAGTGGACCAGCTGGTCCTTGAGGATATCCATCACTTAAAAGGTAAATAATGACGTCAGCTTTTTTTCTAAAAGGGTTAAATTTTTCCATGTCGGCCCACTTAATAAGGTCAGCTGTAATTTTATTAATACCCGATGGAATAAGGGAAAATCCAATGTCTTGCCATTGTCTTTGAGTCCAAAAGAGATCAAGGGCCGTGGCAAAATCATCTCGATTAGCTCTAGGAATTCTCATTTGTCCATCATCAGAAAATGTCACAAGAGAAAATCTATCAAGTGAACTTGCTTCAATGGAATTCACATAATCATAGGGACCTGTGAATCTTCTATCCCCAAAGCGGTCATTTAAAATTTGAGAAGCAGAAGTATCAGTTAGAAAATAGGTAAGAGTTATTGTTTCTTGTTTTTCGACAACTGGTTCGCAAAATTGTGCCGTAATGTTTTTATAATTTAGAGCAATACCCGGGGAAGTTCCTTCAAACTCCTTTTTATTACAGGAGTAGAAAAAATGAATTATGAAAATTATACATGTGATTTTAGTAACAATATTTTTCATGGTTGAGACTCCATGGCAGGAGTTAGATTGGCATATTCAATTTTAAAAAGTGTAGGAAGTTTTACAGTTCCTTTGTTAATTTCATCTCGATTTGCTTTTACCACAAATCTTTTAAAATTTACTTGATTACTAATTGCTTCTCCGAAGATGAGTTCCACAGTATTTTCATCTTTTGTCATAACATAACTAATATTATTTACCGTGTAGCGATAACAGTGTTCACCGCTGGTATTGGCATTATTTTTTGTGGATTCAATATTTTCTAAATTATAAGCAAGTTTATTTTCTTCGATAAAATTTTTATCCTTATTACTTTCAAGATGAGGCGTTTGAAATTTTGCTTCCTCAGCATTTGATAAATCATCCATATCAGAATCAAGTTCTGCTTCATTTGCTGTTGGATTAAGACTTAGTCTTAATTCAAGTCCATCGGGTATCCCATCTCCATCACTATCAGCATTATCAGGTTTTGTTCTGAGAAGTAATTCTTGGCAATTGGGGATTCCATCAAAATCAGCGTCAACAAAATCACACTCTTTTAATTTTGATTGTTCTGCCACATCAAGACCTGATCTAAAAATAAAAACGTCGTCATAACCATCGTTATTGGAATCACCAATTTCAGCATCTAATCCTAGGCTTTCTCCATAAGCACCTTTTTCATCAATATCACTAATGCCATCACCGTCGCTATCAATAATCATACCGTCTCCAGAAGTGGTGTAGTGTTTATTAAAAGCGTAAAAACTAACTCGTTGAGTGGTTCGTGGCAAACAATAGTTTTCGATCATAATGGAAAATTTTTTAGGTTTTTCTAGAGCAGCTTCAATTTTTGTACTTTGAAATTCTTTTTTTGAACAGCTACTTATTAATATAAAACTTGTAGAAATAGTAAAAAGAACTAGAGTAGTGTTGAACACATCCCTAGTTCTTTCTTTAAGATTAATTTTATTTCCAGTTACGTACTTCATTATCTATTCTTTTTTTGTAATATTATTAAAAATTCATATTACATCATTGTTATTAAACCCATTTTTTATTCTGGGCTCGGAGGAGGTGCACCACCGCCACCACCACCACCGCCACCAACACAGGTATATTCTTGAAGGCCAACGACGCAGAGTCCTTCACCCGAAACTCGGGCAGTAACTGTTCCATTTTTATTTGTAATGGAGCTACAGTTATAGGCATATCTAATATCGTAGCTCACACCCTTAATCTCACCACCGGTACAGCCTCCCACATTTCTAACTTTTTCAACGGCCGTTGCTGTTAATCGACAATTTCCATTTTTTGCTAGATTAATGGGGCCATATCCATCGCCTTCACCAGGTGCTTGAAAACTATAGTTAGCAAGTGAATTACTATTAATGGTGAGTATTGGATAACCATTAGCATCCTTTGATCTTGAATATCCAAATTCACCAGCAATAAGATAATTTCCGATGGAATTTAAATTTTCACCTGCGGTTTTTAAACGCATTTCTTCAGCTTTAAACATAATGGTGTTACCTGAAACTTGGCAGCTAACACTAATTCTTGGAGCATTATCAATTAATATATGTTCACCAGTTACTCTTGGATCACATCCATCAACATAATTAACTCCACCATCAACTTTGACATCGCATCCAGCAAGATTTGTTTGCACTTGATTTTGATGTAGGAAGGGAAGTTTTGTGGCAACCATAAAGGTTGAATCAGCTGTTAGTGATGGAAGTGTTAAACCATCACTATCAGAAACATCCTGCTCATGTTCTGTTGCTGTTAATTGATCGTAACTAATTTCAAGTGATCTTGATGCGTAGCAAGTATTATAAACTCTAAGAACTAATGTTCTATCTGTATCAGCAAAGGGAACATATGTTGTTAGCGGACTTGAAATATCAATAAGGGTGTGATCGACACCGCTATTAACTGCAGGTTTAGAAAATTTTGCGTGATTTTGCACAAATAATGTCCCATCAAAAGTTGTATCTGGGTCAGCAACATATTTTCCAGTGCCACCGCCGCTAACGATATTTTGTAAATTAAAATTATATTGTCCAAGATAGATTGGTCTACCATTCCAATTTGCTTGAGCTACAGGTGTAATTTGAACTGCTCCAGCATTTAAATTAAATTCTTTATTACTTGGATCATCAGGGTCACACATAACGGCAAATTTTCCCTTGAGGGATTTTACAACTTTGCCTTTTCTTAAAATATTAAGAGTAACGATATAAATACCTGGAGCTAAATTTTTAGAAAAACTTAACCCTTCTCCAGTGAGTTGTTGTGACCCAGAATCAACTAGAGATAAAATATTGGTGCTGACGGTGTAGTTTTGATTTTGTAATTTTGAAATAAAAGCAGCATCAAAAGAAATAGCTCCAGTAATGAGTGGAGTATTATTTTTACTACTAATAAAAGATTTTGAAGAGACTGCAACACTTTGCCCAGTGGCATCAGTAAATTTTAAATCAATGGATTCGATTTCATTTGGCTGGTAACCATTGGTGTCACCATCTCCTAAATCACCAGTTAGAGAGTTGTCGGAGTTTCCATCTTTTGAACCACATCCAGTGGTTAATATTGCAAGAATACTTGCAAGCAAGATGGAGGCATAGAAATTCTTTCTATTTTTTGCCTTCATGATACGTCCTTAGGTTTGTGACGGTAGATTCTGGGCCGTCGGTAAAAATAATATTAGTTTCTTTTCCTGGATTAATGGTCATTTCTCCACTCACTAATTGCTTTTTTAAACCTTGATCTTGAATGGCATAGTACCAAAGTTTTATTTTTGCCGGTTCAGTTTTAGAACTTAATCTAAAATTTGAAATGGTGGCATCTCTGCAGGCATCTTTTGCTGTTGCATCGGAAATCGAATAAGTTTGTTTTTTTAAGTCTTTAGATAGATAAATATTATTAATATTTAATGGAAGAGTTCCTTCCTGTTCCTCTTGATTAGAAAATCCATCACCATCGGCATCAAGAGTTGTATTTGTAGATGAAAGTGCAATCTTATTTACAAAATCCATCCAATCAGGAAAGCCATTGTTATTAATATCACTTACTGCATAATCAAGCCCTAGAACTACTTCTTCCATATTTGTAATACCATCATTATCAGTATCATTTATATCGTAGGGCCCATTATAATTAAATGAAGTGGGAGAACCACTAATGCGCATTTCCACTCCATCTCTAATACCATCATTATCTGAATCAGCATCCTTAGGATCTGAACCAAGTTCCAATTCTTCTTCATCAGCAAGAGCATCTCCATCAGCATCCTGAGCGTATTCTGCAATGCCAAGCTCATTTAAAATCCAAACAGAACTCATATCAAAAACGATGACTCGATTTGTTTTAAATCCGTTATAAAGTGTTTGTAGGGCAAAGTTTCCAAAATTAATATTGTCATTTAAATCTTTAAACACACCATTACCAACAGTGGCCATATTTTTAAGAAGATCCTTGGGATCTGGTTCATTGGGAATAGTGCAACTTCCACCGCCCATTCCTGGAAGTAGATCAAATGCTTTTGTGTAAAATGCTGTATTTAAAAATGTAGTGATACTATCAATATTAGATTTATCAGTTAAATTATTCAGATAAATGTAATCATAAGCTTTTCCTAATATTTCATATTTATCTTGAATGATGGGATTTCCACCAGGAGCTGGTGCTTTAGGAATTCCATCGCTTAGAAAAATACTATAAAAAGTAATGTTAGCTGCTTCAGGGGATCCTTCATAATAAATTTGTCTCATTTCATCGACAAATTCTTTTTTTGTTTTTGAAAGAGAATCCAGTGCCTGTAAATAATTGGTCCAACCATCTTTGCAGGCAGCATCCAGATAGCCTGTTCCATTAATGGCATCATCAATCAGTCCATTTAGTACATCAAAAACGGGATGATTTTCATCAGCGATATCATCTTTATCTGTAAGATCATAGCGTATATAACTTTTTGTACGACCATTAAAAAAAAGCCTGCATTGATCGGCGGCAGCAGTGGACCAAGTTTCTATCGCTACATAAAGAATATTTTTATCAGTTACTTTTTGTGATTGAATAAATTTTTTAGCTTCAATTAATCTTTTTGCCTCCATGTCAGTACCAATAAAACAAGTGGAGCGTTTTTTATTACTTCCACTAAAATCGAAACTTAAATCTAAAAAAGCGATGGATTTTGTTTCGGTGGCCTTGGTAGGGCAGTACTTAATATTGAGATCAGTAATAATATCTTTTGCTTTTACAGTTGAATCTTTAGTAAGGTCGTTGAATTTTTTTGGACTTTTGTCCATAAGGCAAGAGTTGATCGTTAGAACAATAAGCACAAAGCAAAGATTTTTAATCCATTTTTGCCTTTGATTGTTTTTAACTTTCAACATACTTATACACTTTTTTTACTCAATTATTTTTGAAAATATTTTTCAAAAACCTGACTAAAACTTTTTACTCTATACTGTTTCGTATGAATAACTGACTTACTTTAAAATTTTAGACAGGATTACTCAGATAATTAGAAGTATTAGAGAAATGTTATTGATTTCAAGGAGATAACTTTTTAGAGGAAACAAGTACTCTGACAACAATTGGAGGCAATTTTTTTGAGTTGACTAAAATATGGTCATATACCTCTTAGATAAAAAAGGGGGAAAAAAGTCCATATCCAGCAGCTTTTTATCCTTGAGATAGAATGATTAGTGAGTGCTAGGGCCTGGGAAAGTGAAAATGCATGGGGCAATTTAATTTAATAACATTTTATTTGAGTGGTGGGATGTTTATGCATCTCATATTAATTCTCTTATTTTTGGCCACCGTATTAGTGGTGAGGCAATTTTTAAATTTAAAATATAATTTTACAATTAACACAAAATTTTTTGGAAAAGTTAAAACTCTGATAAAAGATGGCAGGACTCAGGAAGCTTACCAGCAGTGCTTGACTACTTCGCATCCATTATCAAAAGTCCTGGCCAGCATATTATATAATTCTAATAGGGGAAGTGAGGCCATTACGTCGGCCTCAAATATAGAGATACAAAAAGTTCTTCCCTATATAAAGGGTTCAACGAGTTATGTTCAATTGTGTGGACATGTTTCCATGCTTCTTGGGCTTCTTGGAACCATACAAGGACTTATTCAGGGACTAACTGTTTTGAACACCCTTGTTCAAAATGAAAAAGAACAAATATTATCTACTGCACTTTCTACGGCACTAAACACTTCTGCCTTTGGTTTTGTGGTGGCCATTCCCTGTATTATTTTATTTACAGTCATTTCCAATCGAGAAGATTCCATTTTAAAAAAATATGATGAGATCATTGCGGAAGTGACCCATCTCATTTTATTTAAACCTCAACTGGAAACCGTCAATGAGGATCCAGACAATCCTCAAAAAGAATATCGAAAATATGGAACCTAATTTGCAATGTAAATTTAATGAGGGAGGGATTCATTTTTATTCAAACTCTAAAGAAAATAAAATGAATGCAACCTTTAATTCCTTTTTAATATTATTTTTTATGGGGATTTTTATTTTACTTGGCAATTTCACGTTGATGAAATTTGGAGGATTGTCCTCATCTTCATATCAATTGAATCAGTATTCTAAAGAGAAAGATTTAGTGCCCCAACTCTTTATGGAAACTAATAAAATGAAATTAATGGTTGCTAAAATTCATTCTCCTCTTATCATAGAAAACCATCATTTTCCCTTAAACAAGAAGGGGGCTAAAGAACTTTTTACTGTATTACAAAAAAATAAAATAAAATCATCGAGCTTAAATATGTTGCTTGTTCGCGTCGGACAAAGAGTTTCAGTGGAAAAAATACATTCTGTCTTTGAGGAACTTCAAATGATCTATGGCGAGAGAAAAATGTATTCACCTAAATACCTTTTTTTAGAGGGTGAATTGTTGATTAGGAAAAATTCTCCATGAATAATACAAAAACAGAAAGAATAAGTTTCTTTCAAGGACATTCTGCAGAGGATTTTAAGACATATTATATTTCCATAATTAATGTGGCAGCGGTTCTTTTAACTCTTATACTTTTAAGAATGAATTATTCACCCCAGCAACAAAAAGAATTTTCATTAAATAAGAAAATAGCATTGAATTTTGTGACGATGAATGGAATTTTTCAGAAAACAAATGAAATTGTAGTCGTTTTGAAAAATAACTCAATAGCTGTTGATAGGGAAGCCTGGAATGTCATCGGAAATAGGGCCAAATTAGAATTAGAATTTAAAAAAATGTTGGCAAGTACTCTTAAGAAAAATCCTCAAATAAAACTCATCAAATTTCAATTTGAGAATGCTCTTACATTTGATTTTGTACAAGCTCTTATGAAAGCGGGAAATGAATTTGGTATTGATCATTTTGATTTTACAATCAAAAAGGAGAAAGAATGAAAGTTAAAAGAATTAAAAGTTTTAGGCAATTAGAAAAATGGCAACTATATTTTGGGCCAATAGTTCTCCTGTTATTTTCAATTAATGGATTCACTGCAACCAATACAAATACCAATATAAAGGGCAAAAGAGTAAATACTCTAGTAAAGAAAGCTCCTCCAGCAAGTACTCATTCCATGGCAAATTTATCAGCTGGGAAATCTCAAATGATGAGGCGAGCACCGGCTTCAGACCCCAATGCTCCCATCGAAGTACGTGGACAGTCACGAAATTTAAATATGTTACTCATATTACAAAATCAGAATGAAGCTATTGATTTTATTAAAATGAGAAAAGATTATAAAAACGAGACTCAGAGGATGAGTTATTAAATGTTTTTTAAAAAGAAAAAACTGCTCAATGTAAAATATAAACGCACAGTTGATAGTGTAAGGCTACTTGATAAGCAATTTTCTATTACTGATCATCTCCATTTTAAAATTAATATTAAAGATGTGACCTATTATTTTTATCGCCGCGATTCCACCATGCCCTTTCAGATTACATTAAACGTTGATGTGTTGAAGGGAACACCTGCTCATTTTGGGCGTACGGTAAAAATTAAACACCGCGATGGAACATTTGTCTATTTTACTCTTCATGAGGATTTTTTATATTCCATTGATTACGATACATTTAGTTATGCTTCAATAATCTGTTTGTGTTATTTTGTTTTATTTGGCGGGATTCATTTTTTTCTTCAATTATACCAAAATAAAAATATTCAAATTTCTAATGAGAAAGAAGCAGTGTTCATAGAAGAAGTTCAACGTTACCGCGTAACAGAATTTCTCAATTCTTCAACACACTAACGCATTTGTAGATTGTAAAAAGTCCAAATGGAAAGATTTAATAACCCGATGCTTTTAGGTATTTAGGGCAATTTTGTGAATTTGATGACTTTCAAATGTAACCGGAATTTTTTGCTTCATAAAATCTTAATCAAAAAGAATCTTGTTAAAGGTAATGCCCTGTTTTAGGATCTGCAGGTCTAAATAACCTTCATCCTGGAGATCATACATGAAAAATTTATTGCTCATTATTTTTGCCTTTTCCATGCAAACACTTTTGGCGGGCGATATTTCACTATCTAAAAAAATTACCGAAGCTCCTGATTTTACTAATACTTTCACCACCACAAAAAAGACCAAAGCTAGAAGTATTATTCTTACGAAAGCTTATGTGGCCAAAGATGAGTGCGTTAATTTTGAACACCAAACCTGGGAAACTACCTGCGAAGATTGTACTCAGGACCAAATTTGTCATACTAATGATAGCGGAGAAAATGAGTGTAGTTATACTTGGAATTGTAAAACTCGTGCTTGTACAGATTCCTGGGATGTTTGCACAGAGTGGAAAACAAATTACACTTTAAAAGATATAAAAATGATTCTTCAATTTGGAAATATTTTTGGACCAAAGGCTGGGCATAAGATTGAAGTAAGTTTGCCTAGTAAATCTGGAGAAAAACAGATGTTGGTCAAATTAGATGGTAAATCCTGCGACATAAATTCGAAAAAAAATGGAGCTAAGTTAAAAGTAAACATGAAAAGTTGCAAGTAAAAATGCATTTTTAAATACATTTACCTGAAGCCCAAAATGATATTTATCCATCATTTTGGGTTTGCAAAAATCTCTCAATAGAAAGCAGCATTTTCTTTTCAAAAATTTCGGAATCTTCCAGTGGATATTCTAAAACCGCAGCTGCCGAATGGGAATGTCCACCACCACCCCAAAGTGAAGCCAGTAACCCCACATCCACTTCGCCCCTAGAGCGAAGGGAAATTTTCACTCGCGTTCCATCCTGCCGGAACATGCAGGCAACCTTTACGCCTTCAAGGGCAAGTAAATTATTGATGAAGGCATGGGTTTCTTCGAGATCAGTTTGATATTCCATTAAATCACTTTCTCTGATCCATATCCAGGCGACATTTTGTTGATCATTTAATTGACAGGATTTTAAAATGTGTCCGAGCAAATGAACATGGTGAAGTTTTTTTGTTCCATTAAAAGCATTGTAGGCTGCAGTAACTACAATTCCCGTTTCTAAAAATTCGGCAATAAGTTTATGGGTATTTGGTCTCACCGAAGGATATCGAAAAACATTTGTATCAATGAGAATGGCACTATAGAGTGCGTCTGCCATGGCACGACTAAATGTTATATTCATTAATTGTAATAAGCTTCCCACCATTTCTGCTGTGGCCGCCGCTTCTTGGTCTATATAGTGAAATTCAGTTAGGTTTTTGCAGGGGTGATGATCCACATAAATAACTTTTGAATGTTCAGTCAGTCCAATAGAGAGTCTTGCCCCAACTCTTGAAATTTTATTGGTGTCTACCACGATGACGAGATCGTATTGCAAAATATTTTGTTTAATTTCTTCTTCAGTGAGGGGGTAATCACTAAGAGATTTATAGGGAACTCCCTTTAAGAGATGTTGGTATCGTGGATGCAGATCCGATTCCAAGAGTAAATCACAACTAATTTTTTTTAAACTCAAGGCCATGTGGAGGGCCGCGCAACTTCCTATGCCGTCGGCATCGGGGTGAACATGGGTCGTACAGAGAATTTTTTTATGGGATAAAATGATCTTGGCGAGTTTTTCATATAATTGATGTGGATGCATCATTTTATTTTAGCTGAGAAAGCCCATAAGAGAAATTCTATTTTTGTAATGAATCGCTGGGGCAGTGTCTGATTAAAATACTTTTTATTTTTAATCATCATTTACTTGAGATCTTTGCTTTTCTCTTCGGTGGATCTTTTGCATACTAGGACTATGAATCAAACTCAAGTTGGAAATGTTTTATTAAATGTTAATAATGTGAATTTTTCCTACGGAAATTTGGAGGTATTAAAAAGTGTTACCTTTAGTGTAAAACAAGGTTCCCTTCATGGTTTTTTAGGAATTAATGGAGCTGGTAAATCTACACTTTTAAAATTAATTACTGGATTATATTGTTGCCAAATCGGTGAGATTTCCCTTTTTAATTTAAGTCCTTTTGAGAATAAAAAAAAATTGAGTAGGCTTCTAGGATTTTTACCTGATAAAGCCCCACTTTATGAAGAGCTTACTGTTCTTGATTATTTAATTTTTGTTTTGCATTTAAAAATGCAAGCACCTCAAAATTCATCTGAGAGAACTGCTGTTATTGATAAAATATTAAGTGAAGTGGAATTAATTGAATTAAAAAATCGAAAAATTGCACAACTTTCTTCCGGACAAAAACAGCGAGTGGCCCTTGCTCAATGTTTAATCCATAACCCCTCATTTATTATTCTAGATGAACCAACAGTTGGTCTAGATCCTCATAGCGCAAAATCATTTAGAGATTACTTAAAAAAAATGAGAGGAGAAAAAACAATTTTTTTTTCTAGTCATTATCTTGCTGAAGTTGAACAACTCTGTGATGAGATTACCATTATTGATAAGGGATTGATTTGTTACAGTGGAAGTTTGGAAAATTTAAAAAAAGAAAATCCTAACAGGAATCTTGAGGAAATTTTTTTATCTCTGACCAAAAAGGAGATAAATAATTGACATGAAAAATTTGATTTTAAAAGAATGTAAAATTTATTTTAGATCTCCTGGTCTTTATATCATCGCAGCACTTTTTTCAGCCTTTGCGGGAATTCTTTATTATACATTGCTAAATAATTATATCATGAATATTCAAGATCAGCTCATTCGTGACCAAAGCATGAATAATGCTAATCAATCACTTGCTCAACTAGCACAGGGATTAATTTTTCCACTCATTGGAAATTGTAATTTCCTCTTAATGTTGATTGTTCCTGCAATTGTGATGAATAGTTTTTCTGAAGAGTATCGACGCAATACGTTTATGCTCTATCAGCTTTCCTTTCAATCAATTTGGAAAGTGATACTAGCAAAATTTCTAGCGGGATTTTTAGTCGTTTTATTTATACTTTCAACTCTTATTTTTTATCCAATTTTACTGTGGCAGGCGGGAATTTATGAATATAGTTTTTTATTTACGGGTTTTTTTGGGCTTATTTTAAATTCTCTTTTTTATTTATCTATTGGAATCTGGGCTTCTTCGATCACGAATCATATGATGCTTTCACTTTTTTTAACCTATGCTATTTTATTTATTCAATTTTTTTTAAGTAGCCTTGCCACGATTACAAAAGATATTTTTTTTCTCAATCTTTTTCAGTATATTTCTTTTTCTAATCATTTTGAGCAAATTTCGAAGGGTGATATTACTACTTCGGATGTGTTTTTTTACTTTATTTTTATTTTTTTCTTTTTATATTTAACGAGAAAACAGTTGGCCCTTAGAGAGCAGGTTTATTAATGTTAAAAAAAATTCTGCTGGCCTTCATCATTTTTTCCCTATCGGCCCAGTGCTTTTTAATAATTATGGTGAAGGAAAATTACGGTACAAAAATTACATTTTTATTATTTAATATTTTTTTACTTTTTCTATTTTTTATTTTTTATTACCAACCTAGATTGCCCTGGAAAAAAACATTGTTAAAAAATCGCCTTTTCATTTTTATGGAAATTTTTTTGATGAGCTGTTTTTTATCTCAATTGCATTTTTGGAATCAGCAATTTTTTTTAGGATACGATTTTAGCAGGCAAAAAATCCACGATTTAACGACTACCACAAAGGAAAAACTATCTCTCATTAAAGATCAGGATCAGTTAGTTTTCACCTATATTGCCACTAGAGATAAGTGGTTGGATGCTCTTGCTGTTTTAAAAAAATATCAGCATTTTGCCCCCATAAAAATTCGCACTCTTGATCCAGATGATCGTCCTCAAATGATGAATCAATATAATATTTCAAAAGTACCCATACTCATTATGGAAAAGGGCGGAGATGATAGTGAAATTAAGAAGCATCAGTTTCTTGAAAATCTCACAGAAAAAGATTTAACCTTTGCCATTCTTCAATTATACGCCAGTTCAAAAATTCATTATTGTTTTTCCACTGGCCATCAGGAAGCCAAGCTGCAAAATACTGCTCCTGAAGGCCTTAGTCTCCTAAAGGAATCCTTGCAGGGAGAGGGACATGTAGTTAGAGAAATTAATTTAGCAAATAGTGATTTTCGTGATTATGAAACTCAGAGTAAGACTCAATGTACATTGGTTATTTGGGGGCCAAAGGATGATTTCTTGCCAGTAGAATTAGAGTTTTTACGAAAGTGGCAAAATAGGGGCTTTCCTCTTATTATTGCCCTGGATCCAAGTTTTGATAAAAATCACCTCACTAAACTTCAACTCTATTTTTCATCACAAAAAATATATTATAAAAATGGTATAATTATCGATCAAAATGCAGCTGATTTAGGAGAAGAGGCCATCAATACAGTTTGGTATTATCCAGAAGATATGGCCGAGAAAAGTAAAATACCCTTTGCTAGAGATTTAGAAACCAGAGTGTTATTACAACTGAGTGGTGCCTGGGATATCAATAAATATGATTCTCCAAATGCCATACTACCAATCATGAGTTCTGCAACTTTTCCTCGCAGTTGGTTGGAAACTCAGTCCAAGGAACTAGCCTCTGGAAAATTAACTTTTCAGGAATCAAGTGGTGATGAAAAAGGTCCACAACTTTTAATCTTTGCCACTAAAAAAGATAAAGAGTCTTTGCCATTTTCCACATTATATATTTCTACTTCAAGAATTGCTTTAAATGGAATTGCATCTTATAAGGGGAATTTTCAATTTTTATTAAGTGCTTTCCAATGGATTGCTCTCGAATCAAAAGATATTTCTTTGGAAGAGAAAAATCTACTTATTAAGGGAAAATTGCGAGCTGATTTAATTCCTGAACGCCTCTGGATTACTGAAAATCAAATGCGATTGTCTTTTTTTCTATCGGTGATTTTTTTTCCACTTTGTTTTTTGCTTTTAGCATTTTGGCATTTTAAAGGAAAAAAGTCATGAGACGGATTAATTCATATATTATTCGAAGCATCTTATGAAAATAAAAAAAAATATTATTATTTTAATTTTACTAAATGGTTTATTTCTTTTTTTCACCGCCCTTTGGCAGGAAAATTTTTTGCAATCTTCTAGACTAAATAAAGAAAGAATAGATAACAATTTAGAGACTGATTCAGATTTTTATTTTACTAGGGAAAAATTAAAACAATTGAGTCTTTGGAAATCAAGTGACTATGTCATTAAAAAATCTCAAGAAGGTTTTTTATTAGATTTAAATCAAAGGCATCTGACCATTGATAAAAATAAGTGGTTTTCTCAAATAGAAAATCTCAGAGTTATTAGAACCCAAAAGGAACTTCCGTCCTTTGATGATCAAGATATTCATTTAGAAATACATTTTGAAGAGTCTAATCAACAATTACAAAAAAGAATTGAACTTTGGTCTGTGGAAAAAGTTTCTACTGCCACGGGCAATTTTTGGGTTAAAATTATTAGGCAAGATTTTAATAAACAAATTTTAGAAACGGCCTATTATCTCCTATATGCAGACTTTATTGAAGATGGCTATTTTCGTGATGAAATTGATAGGAAGGTTCAGAATTATTATTCTTTTCTTCAATATTTTAACCAGTGGTATTCAAAGTTTTTTCCACAACCTCTTGCCTCCATTATTGAACCAAACAAGGAATTAATAGATATTTCCTTTGCTACTGAGCGTAGGGAATTTTACTCGGTTTTAAAAAAGGGTACAGCGCTTTTTCCAGAACCTCCCTTGGAGCTTGGTAGTGATAAAAAGGCCCTTCAGGATTATTTTTTTAGTTGGCGAGATTTTAGGCCCACAAAAATTCTTCCTCTTACGGAAGAGGAATTAAGGACCTTAAAGTTAAATAAAAACCTTCACTGGAAATTAACTTTTGCAGCTACTCAGGGAAAGGAAGTGCAGGATTATCATTGGTGGCTTGGTGTAAATTTAGATAAAACTTTTTTGTGGTCAGATATATGGAAAGTAAAAATTCCTCTTGAAGAAGGTGAAAAGGATAAATTACTTCAATTAAAAGATCGTTTTTATCATAGAACCTTGAAGACATTTAGAGATCATTTTTTAGATGCTAAAGAAAATGTAGTGCCATTTTCTTTAGTTTTTTCTCAGAAAAAAGTAGATTTATTTTGGCATAAAAATGGATTAACAAGAGTGAGTCAATTTTTAAAGTCAAAGGATTCTGATGTCATGGCCCATTTGCCCTATAAAAATCAACAACATTGGGAATTGTTTTTTTGTTATTTGCTCGCTTGTAAAGATAATCTTAGTTATTTGAAGGCCGATCAATTGCCGCCCATCGAGGTAGAATTTTGGAAAAAGAAAGTCAGCGTAGAATTTATCATTGGTCAAGAAAAATATGCTTTTATTCTCGATCCCTGGAAACTGAGAGTTTTAACCAAAAATAATCTGGTGCTTACCTATATAATTAAAGACGAAGTTTTAAAATCACTTTTTTAATACTGAAAATTTAAAAAAGAACCAGTAATATATAATTCAATATGATTACTACGATATCACAACATTATCAGCGCTTTTTTCAATTGCTCGTTCACCCAGAATGGAATTCAAAGGGAAGTCATACAACACTTCACGAGGCCATTATTTTAACATGGCCATTTGTTCTTTTAGGAAAACTAACACAACTGGCACTGACTTTACTTATTTTTTCAAAACTTCGCGAAGCAAATCATTTTTATTTTTTCGTTCAGGATGCAGTTTTTAAATTTGGATTTCTTTTTGTTTTTTTTTATTCACTATGGAGCATTATTTTTTATCCCCTTAAACAATGGCTTTTTTCCTATGTTTGGGTTTTTACTTTACAATTTTATCAGAGAGTTTCACGGCGCTATCATGATGATCAAAGTCTGGGAAATGATTTGACAGCAGCTTCACTTACAGGGGATTTATTTCTCATTGTTCCCATTTTTGGATCCATCGTTAAATCTATTGTAAAATTTTATACTCTCTATAGAGGAATAAAAATTCGATTAAATATTAGTAAATTTGCCTCTTTTTGCATTTTGGCATCTCCACTACTTTTTGGGATTGTCTTTTTTTTATTTTCTTTATTTTGTTTTTTATTGTTTTGCTTTTTTTTATTTAACTAACGACATTAATTAAGGAGTAGTCCCTATGGCACATGGTTCTTTGCAACATGGACAGTTAGAAGTTATTTGTGGGCCAATGTTTTCTGGAAAGACTGAAGAACTACTTCGTCGTATTCGAAGGGCACAAATTGCTAGGCAAAGAGTACAGGTTTTTAAACCGGCCCTCGATACCCGCTTTGGCGTTACTACTGTGGTTTCCCACTCTGCTCAGAGTATGGAAAGTACTCCCGTTAATGACGCTCTAGATATTTTAGAATTTGTAAAAGATTCCACCCGTATCGTTGCTATAGATGAAGTGCAATTTTTTGCTCCGAGCATTGTGGCCGTGACACAAAAATTAGTTGCCCGTGGACTTCGCGTCATCGTTGCGGGATTAGATTTAGATTATTTGGGACGACCCTTTGGCAGTATGGGAGAGCTATTAGCATGTGCTGATGAAGTAGCAAAAATTCAGGCCATCTGCACCATTTGTGGAGCTCCAGCAAGTAGATCACAACGCCTCAGTGTTTCTAAGGAAAAAATTCTTCTTGGTGAAAAGGAATCCTACGAAGCAAGATGTCGCTCACATTTTGATGGTGAAGAGGAAGTTCAATACGAAGGAAATCCCAATTCTGATTCTCCAAACATATTATTAAATAGTAATATGAATTAATTTTTAGCATTAATTTGATAGAATTTTCTTAGAAGGTACCATTGGCAATGACAAATAAGAATGATTTAAAATTATCCGATTCTTTTCAAGACTTGGCCTATCAGTTTTCTGATTCTAAAAATGTGGAATTAAATCATGAATATGGCGAGCAATTTCATTTTTACTCTAATCCCTATAGTACCACTTTAGTTTCTCAAATTGGGCATCCACAGACCACTCAAAAGGATTTATTTTTTTATATAAGAAAATCCTATGAGTATTTATTGCAGCAAATGATGAGTTATTATTTTCCAAAAGTGATTAGATCAGTTGAAACAAGAATGCATCAATCAACGGAAAGGGGAATTTATCATGGCCATGTGATTGATCCAACACTTTCATTTTGTTTAATTGATATTGCACGAGCTGGAATGATTCCAGCTCAAACCTGTTTTGAGTTTCTTTCCTTTTTTTATCCCACATCTCAGCTCACTCAGGATCATTTATTTGTGCAAAGAATGACAAATGAGAAAGGACAAGTGACGGGGGCTCATTTTCACGATTCTAAAACGACAAAAAATATAGATCAAAAAATTCTCGTCATACCAGATCCCATGGGAGCCACTGGCAGTAGTATGATTAAAGTGGTGGACCATTATCATAAAAATTCCAAGGGTACCCCAGCGGCCATATGCGCCATGCATCTCATTGTTACACCAGAGTATATTCAGAAGATAAAAAAAGAGTGTCCTCAGTTGCAGGTGTTTGCGCTTAGGCTTGATAGAGGTTTTTCTACGGAAGCGGCCTTAAAAAAGAAACCGGGTACACTTCCTAAAGAGGAGTCCGGTTTAAATGAAATTCAATATATTATTCCAGGGGCAGGCGGTATGGGAGAAGTGTTAAATAATAATTTTGATTAATCATGATTATTTATTAATGATGATTTTATAATATATAAAACCTTTTTTTGGAGATTTAGTTGTGAACATTTTGATAGATCAAAAACAAATACAAAACCGAGTGAAGGAGCTTGGACAGAAAATCAATGAGGATTTTAAAAATCAAGAAGTACATTTACTGTGCGTTTTGCGAGGCGGTTTTATTTTTTGCGCTGATTTAATGCGCGAAATTACAATCCCTGTGGAAGTGAGTTTTGTGACACTCTCTTCCTATGGAGATAGCAAAGAAAGTTCGGGAACTGTGAAATTAAAATCACAAATTCCAGAGGAAATTAAAGGAAAAAATGTCATTGTTGTCGAAGACATTGTGGACACTGGTTTAACACTTTATGTTTTACTAGAACTTTTAAAAAATGAATTTGAATTAAAATCCTGTAAATTAGCATCTCTACTTATTAAGCCCTCTAAAGTCCTTCATCCTGTGGAGGTAGATTATCTAGGCTTTAGTATCGATAATCATTTTGTGGTTGGATATGGACTTGATAATGCACAAAAGTTGAGAAATTTACCCTATATTGGTTATTTTTCATGAAGAGTTTTACAACAAGAGGTTCAGTTAGAGTTGATTTTTTAGGAGGTACTTTAGATTTATTTCCGCTTTTTCACTTACTACAAGATACTGTGACAATAAATGCTGCCCTGACATTACAAGCAGAAGTGACTCTTTCAAGTTTAGATGCCCATAAAAAAGGCATTGAAATTATATCTCAAGATTATAATAAGATAATGTTTTATCCCAGTGCTGATTTTCATTCGGAAAATTTCTATGAACAGGGACTTTTGAGTCCATTTTATTTTAAGGAATTTTTTTTTGTTGCTTTGCTTTTAAGGTCTTTTCACGTCACTGAAGGTCTAAGTATTACGCTTTCCTCTGGAGCACCTCCAGGATCAGGTCTTGGTGGATCTTCGGCCATGGGAATTGCCCTTTATAAAGCACTTTGCAATTGGACTGGAAAAAAATATGTTCCCCAGGAAGCTGTAACATTTGTTCAGGAAAGAGAGGCGGCCATCCTTCAGGCCGGAGTTGCTGGACACCAGGATTATTATCCTGCTGTTTTTGGTGGAATACTTTCCCTCACTCCCAGTCTTCTTCAACCTTTTTCAGTGACTCAACACCATACATTACAACTCAGCGAGGAACTTGAACAAAAAATGAGTCTCATTTATTCTGGTCAGTCTAGATTTTCAGGAATTAATAATTGGGAAGTTTATAAAAAATTTTTTGATCGAGATGATCATATTTTGAGAGGGATGAAAAAGTTGGCCTATTTGGCCAAGGAAGGTTTGGGCTTTTTAAAGGAAGGGGACATTGATTCTTTTTTAGGAACAATTGTTCAAGATGGCCACCTTAGAGAACATTTATTTGAACATTTTGTAACCAAAGAAATGAAAATTTTAGATCAAGAATTAAGAGACCATGCCTTATTAAAAGAGGGATATCGAGGTTTGAAGGTTTGTGGTGCAGGTGGGGGAGGTTGCTTTTTACTTATAGGTGAATTTCAAAGTAGCGATCTGGAAAAAAGTGAATTGGAAAAAATATTATTAAAACATAATATGAAAAAATTAGAATTTCGCATTTTGCCACCTTCAATAAACATTGAGGAAGAGTAAGATGAAAAAATCTACTCAGTTAGCATCTTGGTCTTGCACTGGTGGTAAAAGCGAAGAGAGTTTTTTTGGGCATTTTGATAAGGACAAAATACATATTAGAAATGTGACTGAGTTAAATATTCAGCTAAATTCTGAACCGAATAAGAAAGACCAAGAAAACCAGAAAATGAGTGAACCATCTATTCTTGATTTTATTGCTGAATATAAACCTAAGAAAATGATTTTTGATATTCCACTTAGTCAGCCACTTTGTGCTACCTGTGATCTCCTTTGCCCTGGCATGGAGCTTTGTCCAAAAAAATCCTTTGTGGAAATTCGTTTAAAAATTGAGGAACTACTTAAGGAAGATCATCTTTTTCAAAGCACAAGTCCAAAGCGCTACGAGAGAGAGCGTGAAGAATTGGATTTAGTAAAATATAATTATCCACTACTTGATAAACGTACTGATGTTCCACTGCTATCTAGAAGTTTTAAACGTAAGTTGCGAAGAGGGGTTTTGCCCTATTGGAACCGTCCTTTAGATTTTTGGATTTGGATGAATTATTTCGATGCTTGGTTAAAAATTTTTGGAAGTTCCTATGATTCATTTGGACAATCTTCTCCCATTCATTGGGCACAGATGACCTATTGGAAAAAACATTTTCCACAAAATTTAGCTTTATATGAAACAATGCCTCAACTGGTTCTCCTGGAGTTACATAGAGGAAATATTCTAAGCAAAAAAAAATTACTTCAACTTTTTGATTTTGATCAAGCTCCCTTTGCAAGGCTTGATACAATAAATACATTATCAGAATTATTAGGTTTTCAAATGACTGAGGCCACGATTGATAATATTGTGCGCTATCCCCGCGCTTTTAATAGTGCTCTTTTATTGCTTGCACTAATGCAAGAGGAAAAGGGAAAATATTTTGATTTGTCTCATTCAGCTTTTCTAATGGATAGTGGGAATTCCCATTTTTTAGTTTCGCACTTTTTACAAAATTAGATTATTTTTAAACATTTATTGATGTCAAATGGATTTAAATTTAATTATGTCTATTCATCTTCATCTTGTTCCGATGGTGATTGCACTGAATGTGGCGCACTTTCAATTTTAGCTGAACTTGAAATAGTAATGAAGTGAGCTTTTTCTTTTAATTCGATAAGATTTTTTGCACCTAAATAACCCATCCCAGCTTTTAATCCGCCCATTAGTTGATAAAGTACTTTTTCCACAGGGCCCTTATAGGGAACAAGGCCCGCTATTCCTTCTGGGACAAGTTTTTGATTTATTTCAACGGAGTCCTGTCCATATCGATCCTTAGATCCTTGAATCATGGCGCCTATTGATCCCATTCCTCGGTAGGATTTATATTTTTTTCCATCTAGAACAAGTTTTTCTCCTGGAGATTCTGCTGCACCAGCAAGTGTTGAACCCATCATGACTACTGTGGCACCTCCAGCAAGCGCCTTGACTATGTCTCCTGATGATCTTAGTCCACCATCAGCAATCGACGATTTATTATGTTTTTGACATATTTCGGCACAGGTTATTACTGCTTCAAATTGTGGAACACCAACTCCAGCAACAAGTCTGGTGGTACAAATAGAACCTGGGCCAATTCCAATTTTAATAATATCAGCTCCAGAATCTATGAGAAATTTAGTTCCTTCTGGTGTTGCTACATTTCCCGCAGCAATAACAAGATGTGGAAAATGTTTTTTTATCCAATTAAGTTGTTCGGCGACACCTTTAGAATGTCCATGGGCAGTATCAATAACAACTAAATCAACTCCAGCATCCACAAGAGTTGTCACTCTTTCTCGGTCGTAAGCATTGACACCGACGGCAGCACCGGCCAGCAGTTTGTTGTTGCTGTCAATGGCAGGAGTTTTATATTTTGATATTGTAAAATCATAATTTTTTAATTTCTTAATGGATTCACTTTGATCTTTAATGGACATATTTTTATGAATAATTCCCATTCCTCCAATTAAACTCATTTCCAAGGCCATTTTCCATTCAGTAACTGTATCCATCGCACTAGAGAGCACGGGTATAAATAGGGGGATTTTAGGATGAAGTAAAACTTCAAGGCGAGTTTCTGTGGGTAACACTTCAGAGTATTTGGGTAAAAGCAAAACATCATCGTAGGTCAGTTGAATTTGTCGATTTAGTTGGGTCATGGGGAATAACTCCTATTTAGTATCCCTTATGCCACTAATTTTAAAAAAGGAAAAGTCGAATTTAAGTTAAATTATTAAATTAATAAACATCGTTATTTTGGGGAGTGGTCTTTTTTAATTCTTCAAGAAGGAGCTGGTAATCAGGGGTTTCAACATCATTAGGTCCTGGAGCATAGACCTCATTAACTTTGGACACTGTTGTGGGAATATGTTTTGAAAATTTTTTTATTTTTTTCTTTTCTTTTTTGCTACTAATTTCTCTTTTTGCTTCATTTTTCGTGCTTTTGCGAATCAAAGGATCATTAGAAGGTTTAGGGGTAGTAATTGTCGAGGAAGCTAATTCCTCCTTATCTACTTTATTTCCAATGATGTTTATCGAATTAGTTTGTTGTCCTACGGGGTAATAAAAAATTTTTACTATGGTGGTGTTGTATGTATTATTTTCCACTTGCTGTAAATTCAGCGATGATTTATTGGTCCATTTATTCACAGAAGCAATTTCTCTTTTTGGGAAATTTTTTCTAGGGCCATGGGACTTCAATGGATATTCTCTTTTTGGTGCAGAAAAATTTTTCGGTATAAAAATAATTCCATCCATTCCATTTTCAGAACTCTTATCAAATTGATGTGATTGATAGTTTGATTCTGGATTAAATTCATGATTGAGCATTTTTTCAGATTGAGATAGGTCATCATGCTTGCTTGCAATTGTTCTTTGTCCATGAAGCGTTTCACTTTTATTTCCAAGGGCAACATTTTTTGTGAGTGAATATTCATCATCAGTTAAAGTGGCCAGTAGTGATTTAAATTGATCGTCACCTGGAGAAATTCCTCTAAATTTTTTTAATACAGCAAGGAGTGTTTCTTTTCCAATAACCACAGGTCTTCTAGGCATTCCCTGTTGAAAATCTTTTTGCACGTAGGAGATTTCTCCAGAAACCAGCAGTTCCTTTTTTTCTGTCATAAATATATTGCTAAGTGTGGCATTCCCACTAATCACAAAAACCTGTGTTCGTTTGATTTTTTCGTGAAAATCGATAACTAATTCACCTTTTTTTAAATTAACTAGTCCATTCATGGTTTCAATTTGAATGGGCTTTCCTTCAGTTGGAGCTTGAATCCAGACTGTACCAGTTTGAAGAACAATTTTATCGGGAGAAATTTCAATCGCTGAACTTTGACTAAAGTGATATTGCTCACTATTTGGTCCTAATAATGTGATCTGTGAACTTTCTCCAATCATTAGTTTTGCATCTCTAGGTAAGAAAACACCCTTGTGTAAATTTCGGGCATCATTTTTTTCGTCAATAAGGGAAACGTTACCAACAAGATTTATAAGTCTTAATCCATTAGCAGTTTGTCCCAAAACATTTAATGAATATATTTGGGAAATGATTCCAATTGAGAATAGAAAATGATAAAATATTTGTTTTTTGTAATATATATTTTTCATCATTATTTATCTTTTTCCGATGCTACATTTCTCTCATGCATATTATTTAACAATTGCCATTCTTTTGTGTTTTGATATTTCCTTTTAAATTCCAGCATGATGGATTCAAAAGCCACATTATCTTTTGTTTTATGATAACTAAGGGCAAGCCAAAGCTTTGCTCTAACAATAAGAGGTGAATTGGGGTATTTTGAAATCATTAGTCTTAATACCTGCTGTGATTCCTTTAAATAGATTTTTGATTGAAAGCAGGCGATTCCTAAATTGAGATAAAAATTTTCAGTAATTTCTGGAACAGAAATTTTAGAATTTTTATTCATTTCATTTAGAAGAGTCATTCCAAATTGTGCAGATGGAATGTAATTTTTTAGTTCATATTCTTTAGTTGTCAGGGCATATAATTTTAACGGTGACCACTTATAAATGGCTTGTTGAACATGGTCAGTATTTGTTTTATTTTTTCCAATTAAAACAAATGTTTCATCTTTGCTGGCAATTCCTCTTGCGATATAGGAATCATATTCAGCAGGCATAATTTCTTTAGCACGTGAAAGGGCAAATTCACTTTTTGTTAATTGGTTGCGAAGAAGGGCATTTTCTTTTTTTAGTTTTATGTTGTCGTAGGCAAATTGTAGATCAGCTTTTGTGGGGATAGTAATAAATTTAAAAACACTTTTTGATCCATAAATACTTATATAGATAGCTGCAGTTCCCCCGACAATAAAGAACAAATATTTCAACATAGAAATGCTACCCCATGAAAGAAATGATTTCAAAAGCCTATTGAATTGATCGGATAGTTATTTTTAAAACTTTAGAAAAAATGATAAAAAAAGTTAATGACTCAAGTTTTTATTTAAAGTGGCCGATAAAAACAGTGTCATCAATTTCCTGGGAGATTTTCATGCTCGATAAAAGCTTTGTATTTGTTTGTTTTTTACTTCCTTTTATTTCCTATGGGTTTTTGTGGTTGTACAAATTTTATCAACAACAAAAAGAATTAAAAAATTTAGAAAAGGATTTAATATTAAAAAAGCATGGCCAATTAATGAATGTCACAAAGATATTAGAATTTCATGATCCTGAAAAAAATGTACAGGATATAAAGAATAAATTTAAGGACGTAGCATAATTTATTATTACAAGGTCTGTATTAAAGCAAAACCCACATACCCTTTTCTTCGTTGAAAAAGAATCCTCTGCCTGAATCTTGAAATTGTAAAATAATTCCACCCTGACGAGGAGGAGCTGGAATAACGGAAGTAGTTAGTTCAGTACTGATAAACTGTAAATTTGGCAAAACCTCATTGACAAAAAGATAACCTAAATCCTGCACTGTTGCCTTTGTTAAATCATCTAAATTAAAACTGAGCGCGTAGAGTCTATTACTCGTTATTTTTTTATTATATCCAACACTTCCTGATTTATAAAAAATGAGCAAGCTCGCGTAAATTGAACTTAGTTGAATATATTGAAACTTTGTCACTTCACTTCCACTACCCATGGGGGAGATGTTTGTTCTGAAAAGTTCCTTATCTTTTTGGTTAGACCATGAGATTGCATCTTCATAAATACCCTTATGCCAGTAAACTTTTTCCTTTAGTCCATCACCATTTAAATCAATGAGGATGGCAGGGGCATTTAATTGAATTTTTTTCCAGTCAAATTCTTCAAGGGAGATTGCTGGATTATTTGAGATTAGGGTGTTGGCATAAATAGTATTTTGTACAACACTAGGGGTGATCAATAAAATCCAAAAAAAATAAATATACCACACAAGATGAGTTTACGATGAAATCAAAAATTACACAAAAAATGAATGAATTTTTTTTTCCAATAGATCACACAATTAGTCAAATAATAACACTAAAGACATTTTTCCTGCTGGCCATTTTTTTTTCACTAGTTGGAGATCTTAGTTATTTGCTCTTTTTAAAATTACAAATTTCTAATGTGAGTGATTTCTCCAAAATGATGAATGAGTATGTAGTTTTTTTTCCTAATTTAAAAGGAATGTTTTTAAATCCCATTTTTGTGGAAAAAACTTTTAGTACCTTTCAATTTGTAGTGTCTTCTTTTATTTTGATCACTTTAATTTCCAATGGCGTGGCCTATTATTTTTTTAGTAAAAAAAAGAAATATGGGATTCAGTATATGTTTAGTTTATCGGTGACTGGACTTTTATTTTCTATTCCAGGAATTATGGAAGCAAAAAACCATGGAACTTTTTGGCTCAGTCTCATGATTTTTATGATTCCACTTTATTTTTTTTTATGGAGAGGGATGCATGCCTTCTTTGGCCCGATAAAAAAGGTCAATTTAAGAAAATAACCATAAAAAAATTAGGATAATAAATCTCCGAGATTTTGAAAAAAATCGGCCTTATATTTTTCTGCCTCATCAGCACTTAAGTGACCTAGAGTTGTACAGTCTCTTTCAACAAATAGTCCCTCAAGTTTTTCTAAAAACCTTGTTCGTTTCCTAGGTACTACTTTTTGATAACTAGTTTTACTTTTTGCATAGGTCATGATGAGTTGTTTTTTTGCCCGTGTAATTCCCACATAAAAAAGTCTTCTTTCTTCTTCGATATCACCGCCCTCTTCCTCCACTCTGGCATGGGGTAGTAGCTGTTCTTCAGCTCCTAGAATATAAACTTTTTCAAATTCTAATCCCTTTGAGGAATGAAGTGTCATGAGGCTGACCTGTTCTTTTTTTGGTGTTTCAGAGTGGGCATCATTATCTGGAGTGTGTTCCTGTAAAAGTAAGCGATTTAAGAATTCGTAAAGAGGTTGTTTTTCCTGGCGTGCGGCCATGTTGATAAGAAATTGAATATCTTGTTTTTTGATGGCCACAAGATGGGGAGTTTTTTGATATTGCGATTTCATAAAATCATCATATTTTATTTCAGTAATAAGTTCTTCAATAGCAGTATTTAAATTTGTTTCAGCAAAACGCTTTTTGCATTTTAAAATGAGTTGAACAAATTCCTGAACTTGTTTATGTGTGGATTTCATTCCCGCTTGAAAAAGGGAACAGCGCATCTCTTTTGCTTCCTTACTTAATTGTTCAATCGTGACTTCACCAATACCTCTTGCTGGTACGTTACAAATTCTTCGAAAGCTCACTTCATCATTATTTTGAGATATAACTTTTAAGTAGGCCAAGATATCTTTTACTTCTTTTTTTTCATAAACTTTTTGACCACCAAAGACTTCATAGGAAATTTGCTGGAGTGTTAGCTCATGTTCCACTTCATGGAACTGAGCATTGCTACGACATAAAATAGCGATCTCACTTAAGGGAAACATCTTTTGATCCTGGACTTTTTTTATGTCCTCGGAAATAATCGCTGCACCGTGATCACTACTTCCACAACCCCAAACTTCTGGTACAACTCCAGCTCCAAGTTCCGACCAAAGTTTTTTATCGTGTCGTTTAGAGTTTTTAGCAATCACTGCATTGGCGAGATTTAAGATTGAATTAGTTGATCTGTAATTTTGTTCTAATTTAATCACGGTCGCATCAGCAAAATATTTTTTAAAATTTAAAATGAGACTAGAATCAGCCCCTCTAAAAGCATAAATTGACTGATCATCATCTCCAACCACACAGAGGTTTTGATGTTTGGCCAGAAGCAATTTTAAGAAAGTAAATTGTAAGGGATTTGTATCCTGATATTCGTCAACTGTAATATATTTAAAATAATTTGAAATTTCCTCTCTTATCTTTTCTTGGTCTTTTAAAATTTTCATACTTAAAAGTAGCAAATCATCAAAATCAACGGCCTGTAAATGAGCAAGTCGTCTTTGATAGTAATCGTAAACATGAGCTGTGATAGCATCATAGGGATTGTGCTCATCGTAGTGGGCACTGTTGCCAAATTCATTGGGAGAAATATTAAGATTTTTCAATTTAGAAATTTTTCCTAAAATCAGTTTTCTATCATAGGCATCTTTACTTCCCTTAAATGATTGTATGCCCTCACGAATGAGAGAATGTTGATCGCTAGCATCATAAAGTGCAAAATTTTTTGGAAGATCAATGGCCTTTCCATATTCTTTTAAAATTTTTAATCCAAGAGAATGAAAAGTAGATAGAAAAACTTTATTACCCATTTCTCTACCAAGAATTTTTTTAACTCGATCTTTCATTTCGCTAGCAGCTTTATTGGTAAAGGTAATTCCTAGGACAGATTCAGGATGAGCGCCATAATGTTTGATGAGGAAGGCCATGCGGTGAGTGATGGTTTTTGTTTTTCCTGATCCTGCTCCAGCTAAAATTAAAAGTGGTCCCTGGTGAAAACTCGCAGCAATTTTTTGTTCATGATTTAAACTATGTAATAGATCAGTTTGTTGTAGTGTCATTTGTATACTCGAGAGAAAGAGTCAGTAATCTAAGATCTTCATTTCTAGTCTAATTCTAATTCTAATCTTGAAAGAATTACAGGAGCAAAATTACCTACTATTAAAAAACTTTAATTTAGAGCGAGAATGTCGATAGAGCAGGTACTTCACGGATAAAGAAGCACACTCATTTTTAAGGATTAACCATGGATTGGTCATTTTCCACTTTTCATTTTGAAAAAACTAAGCAAGGCATTCGACTTAAAATACTATTTTATTTCACTGCCATCTTACTATTATGTTCTTGTAATCCTTTAGGGAAAGGAAACGTGGTTAGTGATAACGTGGTTATTGATTCAACTCTAAATGGAAATGGTGGGAATGGAAATGGCGGTAACGGCAACGGTGGAAATGGTAGCGGAAATAGTAATGGAGGTGGTAATGGCGGACCTCCTCTAGATGAGGGAGGTAAAATTGGTTTTTCTCCACCAGTAAGTACAAATTGCGAAGATTACCGAACAAAATATAATCTTGATGATCCCTATTTTTGTAATCAGTGGCATCTTAGTAATCGCGGGCAAAAAGTTGAAAAAGTTCCTGATGCTTCAACCTATACTGGAAACGCAACTGCTGGTGTTGATATTCACTCCGATTATTCTTTAAAAAATTATTCTGGAAAAGGTGTGAAATTTTATATCACTGATGATGGACTTCAATTTAGTCATCCAGACATAAAAGATAATTATATTGGTGGATTTAATAATTGTACTGGTGAAGCAAATTCACTCCCCAAATCTAGTTCTAATAATCATGGAACAATGGTTTCTGGAATTATTGCAGCAAAAGGTAATAATGGAATAGGTGTGAGCGGAGTTTCACACGAAGCAGAAATTTTTGTTAATAATTATATCAGTTGTCAGATTGGAACTTCATCATTTATCAGTGCCATTAAAGTATCTAAAAATTATAATATATGGAGTGGTAGTTTTGGGATGCCTGCCTGTAATGTGGGACTTATTCCACGATCACAGCAGCAAACCATATATGATGCTTATACCTTTGGAGCAAAAGATAATAACATTCTTTATTTTAAAGCTAATGGCAATGACAATAAATGTGGTGCCATTGGAAATAATGATCCAGCCAATACACACTATGCAGTAGCTTCCATTGCTGCCATGGATTTTAATGGAAAAATTACCACCTATTCTTCCAGAGGACCAAATTTATTAGCTTCTGGTTTTGGAGGTTATGGAGGCAGTTCTCCAAATCCAGGAATTGTGACTATTTCTGGAACTTCCACATACACTTCTAGTATGAATGGAACTTCGGCCGCGACTCCCATTGTAGCAGGTACTGCAGGACTGCTACTTGAAGCTGCTCCTGGATATAGTTGGTATGATTATCAAGCAATATTAGCTCGTGGAGCAACAATAATTGAGGAACCTAAAACCGTCAGTTCCACTATTGCTGGAATTGATGACGTTAATTATTTAGTTAATGATGCAGGTTATAGACACAGTTTTACCTATGGATTTGGAGCTGTGGATGCTGATGCTAGTTTAAGTTTAGCTCTAACAAAATATTCAACACTACCTGCACTAAAAAAATTTAGTGATGAATTTTCAAAAATTCCTCAAACAGATACAAACTCATCATCATTTAATGGCGCTAGTTGTGCTGAAAAAACCGTAAAAATTGCTGATGATTTCCAAATTTTTTCAGGCGAATTTAGTTTTGATGTTCAAATGACAAACGTCAGTAACCTTTCAATTTTCGTGACCACACCTAATGGTAACAAAGCGCAAATTGTTCGACCAAACGGGATGCCTGGAAGCAATTTAATTTACGATCAATATTTTAAAACATTTCAATTTTTTGCCATGACTACAAAAGGTGATTGGAAAGTATCAGTTTGTGGAAACGGATCTGGGACTTTTAAAGGAGCAAAGCTGAATTTTTTTGGATTTAGTGGAGCGCCTATTCCTAAAAGAAAAATTTAAAGGATGAATAATGAAGCATAATAAAAAATTACTAGTATTTTTTCTCGTACTTACTTTTATCATTTATTTTTATAACAAAAATTCTGCAACTGATTTTACAAGCTATAAAAACGAAAATGTGGGAAGCAAAAATATTAATAATAGAGAAGTTGCCTCAGTAAAAAATGGAATGGAGATGAGCAAAAAAGAGATAAGTAATCCCACTAGAAATGAAGAAGCCACTTCTCGAGAAGTTGCTTCAAGTCAATCTGATTCCACTGATGAGTCTAGTATTGATAGTCTTAATCAAAATGATCCCATCCTAGAAAAATTAAAAAAATATGGCATGAATCCCAAAAACCAAACTTCCATGGAAGGAGATAAATTATTTTTTTCTAATAAGATTGTTTTAATTCCTCTTTCAGAATTTACCGAAGATATGGGAAAAAAAATTGGTGAAGCTCATAATTTTGTTATTACAGAAGCAGCTAATGATCAGGTTTTAAAAAACGCTACACCACTGACATTTTCCTATGCCACGGGATCTCCAGTACCTCTATCAGGTGACCTATTAGTAAAATATGATGATTTTAAAGATTTGCCCTATATTTCAGAAACTCTTTCCGCTCTAGGATTAAAAATTATTGAAACCGCCTCTCTACATTCTGTAAAACGGGTTATTGCAAGACCTCCTCATAAAAACGAAGTTTTACAATACTATTCTCAAATACAGGGATTAAAAAAAGATGGCTTTGAAGTTCTTCCCGATGTTGTCTATCAAATGAAAACACGATAATTTAAAGCCCAAATTTTCAGCTTATTTAAAATCCTTTTCTAGACGCATACTGGTTCTAAATGTTATAACTCTTGCCATGTCTTCAAATTTAAATTTAACAAATAAATGGTCTGTCTTTTTAGAAAAACGTTTTTCATTCCACCCGCTACACCCAGCAATTCATCACTTACTTTGTAATCCTGGAAAAATGATTCGAGCTAAATTACATCTTTCTTTTTTTTCAGAGGAACTCTTATCACAACTGACCCATGATGCTTGGAAAGTGGTCTGGGCATTGGAACTCCACCATACTTATACACTTATTCACGATGATTTGCCGGCCATGGATAATGATGATTTTCGCCGAGGACAACCATCCCTCCATCGCGCCTATAACGAAGCAACTGCTATACTCGTCGGCGACGTACTTTCTATTGAATCATTTAAACTACTTTCAGAAACTTCTAACCCAATTCAATCTCAACTTCTAACTAAAATTTTTTCCTGGTGCACAGGTCACAAAGGATTAATTCTAGGACAGCATTTAGATTTACTCATTAATCAAAAACCATCTCTTGCCACTTTTTCAGATTTTCTTCGCATGTTTGAATTAAAAACCGCACGCTTATTTCAATTTGCCCTTATCAGCGGATCTATTCTTTCTGGTCATTCTCCAGCGCAAGTGGCTTTTTATTTTCGTCTCGGATCTTGGCTTGGAATTACTTTTCAACTATTAGATGACTTTGATGGATTAAAAACCGAAGAAAAAAGCTCTAACATCTTTCATTTATTCCCTAAGGAATCTTTTGAATTTAAAGAAAAAAATCAATTCTATTTTCAAAATCATTTTTGTGAAAAACTTCAACAAGATAACCCTGTTTTATTTCAATTAATTCAAGAACATTTTTTATAGATTAAAATTTTAAATAAGAAACTGTGCCCTTAGGTTTTCTGGGAATGGAGATTTACTTTTTTTCTTCTTAGCTTCTGGTAAAAGTTGAAAGTTTTTTTGTAGTATCATTTTTTTAATCATCAATGGCAGTTGGATTAGATTGATCATTTCACCGAGGCATCGATGGTGTCCATACCCAAAATTAAGATTAATTTCATAGGGTCTATCTATTCTAAATTCTCTTGGGTTTTCAATTTGTGATTCATCAAACATCGCTGACTGAATCCCTAAAAGTATTAGGGTTCCTTTTTTTATTTCTCTTGGATGTCCACTTGCTTTTCCAACTACAGCATCTTTAATGGCAACTCTAACCATGGCAGGATTAATAGGATTGAATCTTAGAGCTTCCCATATCAGTTGTGCTAATTTTTCATCATCATTATTTTTTGCAGCAATTTTAGCAAGTTCAAAAAAATGTGGTCGTCTGCTTAATTCTTGAAGTGCATAGATGAAGGCAGTTTGAGTAGTTTCTATACTACCAATGATGGCGCCAATAATATTTACTAACACTCTTTCTTCAGTTATTTCATTTCGAGCAACTTCGTTTGATAAAAGTAAACGTTTTAAAATGGAATCTTCCACTAATGTTTCTGGATTTGATAAAAGTTTTTGTCCATACTTCACCATTTCCTGTTCAGAATTTTTTGATCGTTTTATAATTTTTTTGTTATTGCGTAAATTATGAAAATAATTTTCTTGTGTAGTTCTTGACCAGCGATACAGTGTTTTTAAATCTGGACCTGGAAATCCAAAATATTTATCTGCAAATTTTGCGGGAACTTTTCTGGCAAAATCATCAACTAGATTAAAATCAGTCAATCCTGTTTTTTTTACGCTAATTTCCTTAAGAGTTTCATTAATAATTTCTTCAAGAATAATTTTTATTTTTGCGATATCACTGTGAGGCATGAGACTTCTCATCCAGGGTTTTTCAATATTATTAAAATCAGTTTCATCGGCCGCAAGCATATGACCACCAAGGGCCTTCATTTTTCTAGAATAGGGAAGTACAGTAAAAATTCCCGGTTGTTCCATGGTTTCAATAATGTCCACACGCTTAGATAGATAAATTGTATCTGGACTATTTATGCCAAGTTTTAGCCCAGGAATTTTTGACATATTTGCTACTGGACGAAAATCGCGAAGTTCCTGATACATCTCTAGTGGATTTGATTTTTGCCATTTTGCTAAAGTTCTTAGCCGATGTTTAAATATATCCCTTGGTCCAAGCCATTTTCCGATGAGTGGTACTTTCGCAATTTTAAGATTATCGAAATCCTTAAGAAATGGTTGTGAGTTTTGTGCTAGCAAAAATTGTAGAGGTACTATGATGAGAAATAGAATTTTATTTTGTAATTTCATATTTATTATTCCACATAACTTGGTTCTAAGATTTTTAAATATTCGATAAGATCCCATTTTTCATTTTCAAGTAAATCAGTTCCAAAATCATGACCCATGTTTGAATTTCCCTCAAGACGAGTATTGGTACATTGATTAACATCCCATTTGTAGTCTTTTTTAGAAGATTTTTCACAGGGTTTATTGTGATATTTCCTATTTGTAGGGCCAACTTTTTTTGTATCAAATTCCACTTGTCCTATATCAAAATCAGTAGGACGTTTATTTGGTTTTTGTAATAAGTCCCAAAGTGTTGGAACAGAATTATTATGTAAGTAAGGCGCAGTTGCCCAAACCCCACTAAGATCTCGAGCTTCATAGGCCAGTTGAGTTTCCGAATTATAAGTATTTCGTACCCATTCCTTTCCCCTCAAGGTAATAAAACGGATGGAGTTTTGTTCAGCTAAATCCACATTGTTTTTTTTAAAAAATGCTGATGCGATTCCTTCAGTCATATTTAGGTAGGCATTTGGCAAGGTGTCTACAATTTTATTTTTTTCAAGAATTGGTTTAACAATATTGCGTGCTAAATTGAGATCTGTATTTATGATGTTTGATGCAATGATGGGATAGTTAAAAAGTAATGGAGATTCAGCTACATTATATTGAGCCCGATGACAGCTAAGACAATTTTTTTCAAAAACAATTTTTCCTCGCTCTGCCTTTAATTTATCTATGGGATATTCTTCTCCAAATTTCTTCTCCCAGGAAGGAGATTTTATTTTATAGAGAAGATTTTCTAAGCGATGTAAGTTAAATACATTGATTGTCGAATTTAAATTTGAATCTAAAATGACTGCTCCGCCACTAATTGCTTGGCCAATATTTCGGTAGAGAATGGAGTTAGTATTTGCTGTATAATGTAAGTTGTATTTATATTTAATACCCCATACTGCTGGAAATCCAACTGGTGCAATGGATTTAATATAGTTTTTAGGATTTCTTAATAATAGATTGCTTGCACCAACAAAGGCATCAACTCTGCCATATCCTCCAGCGGTACCTGGCAATGAAACTTTTCCATGTTCTTCAATCGTTTTTTTTCTTGAGCCAGTTGCTATTTTTGCAATAAATTCTAAGCGCTTTTCAATTTCATTTCCTAAGCTTTCATTCTCAGGAATGTGGTAAGTAAGTTTTGCAAGTTTAAATAGATGTTGACGAATGTTTTGATATTCTTCTTCTAAAGCATAAGTGGGGATTTCTTTTGTTATGTTTAATTTTTTTAAAAGAAGTCTCAATTTAGTTTTTAATTTACCATTTTTAAAAAATGATTTTTTAAATTGATGGGCAATTTTAGTTGCATCGGTTTTACTGTAATCAAAGGATTCAAGAAAAGGGATCATGATACCTTCATAGTTTGCCATAACTGCTAAAGTTGAAATAACAAATTCACCAAGTAATCTTTCAATTGAAACTGAAGACTGACCACCTTCAATTCTAAAATTTTTATTGGGAGTTTGAATATTTCCCGTATGACAATAGGCACAGTTTATTCCAATCATGCGTATTGAAGGTGTTTTCTCTAAGTAACGAATGATGGGAGCTTTTCCAATTTGATCATGAATTGTTTCTTTGTCAGATCGGAGTGCATTATTATTTTTGAGATCATGATTTGTCCAAATGGCACTTATACCAATTGTTCCAGCTAAATAATCCCCAGGATTAGGATCAACAAGCGAACCTGTTCTTTCTTCAAATCGATCTTTTAATAAAAGATTCCATTTTCCACTAAGATCTCTCTCTCTTGCACTTTTCATGCGTATAAACCAATCATATGGGAAAAAATCAGAACCTTCTGAGAGATGAAAAAAATTTTGTTTTTCTTCGGGAGTCATTTGGTCATTTGCAAACACTATGGATTTGAAAGTAAGAAGAATGATAAAAAAATAAAAATGAAACATTTTTAACACCCTAAAGTTTACTAATCGCTGATTACAAATTTTTAATATGGATAAGATAGTGTATTTTAAGTTGAAATTTAATAATAGAAGCTGACTATCAATTGCCCACATTTTATATACCCAGTAGAAAATACAGGGTTACTTTGTAAATCGTCGAAGTACCCCGTCTGGTCAATGTTTAAATTTCTGCGATATTAAAACTATCAATTAAACAGGAGGTTTTAATTATGGATTTAACAGTACTAAGCAGAAAAATTAGTT
>Ga0247844_1001127_pt1 | contig 51871 bp, 31 predicted proteins | sample LaCtaG_FD_192421 | JGI IMG/M metagenome (GOLD analysis project Ga0247844, IMG submission 192421) | Freshwater microbial communities from meromictic Lake La Cruz, Castile-La Mancha, Spain - LaCruzMarch201714.5m_1 | ecosystem: Environmental > Aquatic > Freshwater > Lake | place: Spain: Castile-La... | reverse complement strand
GCAAATTCAAAGCAGACAAAATCCCAGCATGGAAGGATTTAGAAGCACAATCGAAAACAGTCGTTTTTGAAGTGCTTGATAAAGCTACAGCTGAATGCGACAAACCCTATAAAAAAGGCAAAGTCTCCTTTGCAATTTTAGGGAAAATCAATCCGCAAAAAGTCAAAGAGAAGTGTCCAAATGCCAAACGTTTGCTAGATTTTTTAGCTGAAAAACGGTGAAGGTAAGTCACTCAATTTCCCACCTTCACCACCCGACTTCTCCCAACTTTTCTTTCTGCTACATTTAATATTTCAACGAAATACACCCCATTCGCCAACCCCTCGCCCAGCGTGATCTGATTCCCGGAAACGGGTTGCACAAACCTCGTCTGTCCCAGCGCATCTGTTATCCGTACGCTGAAATTTTGCCCTGACCACTCCGCAGGGAAATCTAATTGAAACACCCCGGTAGTCGGGTTTGGGAAGATCCGGACTTCCATGGCCGATTGATTTTCAATGGGTTGGATCCCCGTTGGAGTTTCCACGCATTGGGCCATCTGGTCCAATAATACCTGAAACTTGGGCCGGTCATTCCAGGGTGCGGGGTCGTCTTCATTGAAGATGTGGCCCCAGGAACCGTATTGGCTCTGCCAGGGACCTGTCATCACAAAAGCCAGGGGCAATTCGCTGCCCAATTTTCGCAGGCTGTCGAGCATACGGTCGTAGAGCTCGTACATGCCGGGTAGGACTTGAGCATCGTACATGGACTGGATGTAGGGCGGAATGCTGAAATCTGTAAAATGCTGGCCGCCTTCGTAGTTCACCACTTTTTTGCCGTAGAGTTTGGCGGTGTTGTACACCATTTCCCAACGGGGATAAAAGTTCAGGAAAACGTTGTTGGCATTCTCCAACACGTCTTGCGGCGTGGCCGCAACACCAAGTGCCTGAAGGTTGGGATTGCCCGTGGGGCCATGATCCAGGCCGACGTACCAGGATGGTGAAATGTAGTCGTACTTGCTTTGGTCGGCGTGGGCGAGAATTTCTTCGGTAATCCAATCGTAACCGTTTTGTGTGCCGAGTACCCGACGCAAGCGGTTGTTTTGGCTGCCCCAAACGCTCATCCAAATGTCAAAAGCGTGGGTGGAGCGTTCCACATAGCGACGTGGGTAGCTGATGTTCTGCGGACCATTATCCGTAACCCAATTCGCTTGCGGGAAAATCCAGTTCCAGACCTCATTGCTGTATTCGATGTACACGGTGATGCCGGGTTCGAGTTGTTCGCGGAACATCGTAGCCATTTGGGCAATATAATCGTCGTCGGCCTGGTGGGGGATGCAGAGCCAGATGTTTTTGTCTAACTGGTTGGCTACCTGGATGATGTACTCGTAAGCCAGGCCGCCGTTTGGGCTTTCGGCTTGGGAATAGTAGTTGGGGAGCGTTCTATTGGCCCATTGCGCCTGATTGCTGCCGTTGGTATGCGCCCAGTCCATGAAGCGCAGGGTGTTGAATTCCGCGCATTTGTCCAGAAATCCCTGCCGGAATGGCTGGCTTTGGTAGGTGTTGATATTGCTCAATTCTACTACGCGGATATTGCGCACAGGATTGCCCAATTGCGAAGCCGTCAGGTTGAAAAAGATGTTTCCGTTGTCATTTACCACAAAATCAATTTGCCCCGGCTGATTGCTGGATACCGTTACAGCGCCTTGCATTTGCAAGGTTCCAACGCCCTCATAAATCAAACGCAGCGGCACACCCTGTGGAATAAATCCATCGGCGGAAATGATGCCCCGGAGCAGGTTCTGGCCACTTCCGTTGGGTACGGTAAATGGAACTTGTGTGGCGTAGCCGTCTGCATTGACGGGAATATGTGCTTGATTCTCCGTGTTCCATATAAAGTTTCCGCCCGGCGGATTGGCGTCGTAAGTAATCCAGGTGCCGGAGGATTTGAAAAAATCTTTGAAGGGGCGACTCGGTGTCCAATAGGCCAGGCCTTCTATGCCTACGCCGATTTTCATGGCGCAAGGATCGGGCGTCCAGCCCGGACAAGTGTTGCTGTCGCGCTGGATGTGTACCTGGAAAGTATCGCGACAGCCGTTTGCGCCATGGGCCGTGAGCTGGTAAATGCCCGGGGTTAGGTTGTCATAAAGATTCGAATTTCCGCTTGCAGGGGCGATGGTACTCCCGCCACTGTTTTTTAATTGGAGGGGAATGTTATTGTAATTCGTGACCCGAAAACGCCCGTCACTGCCAGTGCAGGAGGCCAGTTTTTCATTGACCAAACCCAATTGACAACGGAAGGAGCCGCTTGCATCCAGCACCGTAATCGTTTTAGAATGAGCATGTTGAACCCCTTGGTCGTCTTCCACCGTCAAGGTGACGGTTAGGGTTCCGGTGGCCGTAAACGTGTGCTGTACGGTTTGACCGGAGGCACTGGGCGAGCCATCCCCAAAATTCCAGCTGTAAGCAACAATGCCGCCATCGGGGTCGCTGGAAGCCGAGCCATCGAGGGTGACTTGGAGCGGGGCCATGCCCGTGGGCGGGTTCATGCTGAAAGCTGCATTGGGTGGCTGATTCACTGCCACCGAAGGGTCAGGTACCGTACAGGCATAGGTTGCGCCCATGCGGATTTCGTCGGACTGTCCGCTCGCTGCGTCGTCGCCGAGATAGAGTGCCAGGCTACGGATGACCACGGGTGTGTTGGTCGTTTGGACTAAAGTGGGCGTTGGTGCGGGCGCGTCATTGCCCAGGGAACTTGGATTGACAAACAATGAAACAGTCGTTGAACCCGATAAGAACTCAAACTTTACCACAAAGAATGCCGTTTCGTTGGGCGTCATTGGCACGGAAGTCGGGTAGTATTGATCTTGGATGCGCAGGGTCCAACGGCGTTGACCACCCACATTGGAGTTGGAGCCGAAGTAACCCACCGCTACCTTGTTGGAGGTGCAGCCCTCACACCATTGCAGGTTGCTTTCGTGCCAGAGGACGGCCACGGTCTCGTCGTTGTTCTGGTTTTTTCGGAGCAGGATGCTGGCCCAGAGCGTGGTACCCGGTTTGCCTATCATGCCGTCTTGCGTCAGCCAGTCAGCGAACGGCCCGTCTGTGCTGGTGTTCAGTAGGCGTCCAGCGGTCAGGTAGGCAAAACCGCCGGAGGTGTAATTGCCCGCTGTTTGCAGATCAAGCCAGTTGAGCGAGGCCGTATTGCTGATTTGAAACCCTGGCTGGCTGGTGTTTTCGCTTTGCACATTCCAGGGTGTTTGCCAGCCCGTTCCACCTTGCAGGCCTTCGAGCGGCGAATTGGCAGAATAAGCAAAACCATCGTAGGCGAGGTAGTTGCAGATTTGGGCGGAGGCGTTTTGAAGGAAAAACACGAGGAGCGGGAGGAGGAGGCGCATAGGATTGGATTTGTTGGCCAAAGAACGACAAATTGTAGTTAAGGACTGGTTGTCTACAGCATAACACCTTCTTTTATGGGAAGAAAAAACCTTAGGCAGTAGAAAAAGCGATGTTAATTCTATTAGCTAAATTTGTACCTTGTTGCATAGCACTTTAACTATCCTTCCATGAACCGTTTATCCCTTTTTTTTATACTTTTTATCCACGCTTGCATTCTGAACAACACTTCAGCGCAGGTCTGGGATTCTCTGCCCTTGCCTACTTCGAATGTAAAGACCGCCATAAGGCATCAAGGAGCTCTTTTCGCAGCGAACGGCAATGAGCTAGGTCTTTTCCGTAGCCTCGATCTGGAAGGCAATTGGGAACAGGTAGTGAATTTCCCGAAGGGTAACATCATTTCAATCACGTCTCTCGACAGCTTTCTGTATGTTACTCGGCGTGACACTAACGACGCAGACATGATTTACCGCAGTAGCGACCATGGTGATACCTGGACGCTACTTTGGACGACTGCGGCCTCTTCCTTGGGCAAAGCTTACCGTCAAGACACCATTTTCAATTATATAGGAAACGGCATCGTCGTGAGGCACATGCCAGGCGGCGTGATTGATACAGTATTTTCAAACAATAGTCTGACCGTCAACCTTATAACGAACATTGGGAATGAACTGTGGATCCTCCGGCCCAACGAAATATGGCATTCTACTAATGGGGTGCAATGGAGTCTTTTATCTACGCCGCCGCCATTCCAGACCGTATCCGGCTTGTATTACCTGCAACAAACCGTTTTCTTTTTCGGCAACGGAAAATTATACCGTTCGGGCGATCTTGGCGGAAGTTGGTCGCAAGTAAGCATTCCACCCGCCCTGCAAGGCAGCGTCTTGAGCATAACCGAGGTTGATGGGGTATTATACGCAGGCATTTCGATCTCTGCGAATAATAGTCACTATATCCGCTCTGTCGATGCCGGCCTTACCTGGACCCTGGCGTATAAGGGCATTCCAGCCAGACAATGGCTTGCAAGTAGTAATCGCTGGATGGTCCAGACGGCCCGTGTTGGGTTTTTAACTTCGGATGACAATGGCGCTACCTGGTGGGATGGCAACCATGGCTTGCCGGACAACTATAGCCAAGGGTATTGCAAGCTGGACAATGGTATACGTCTTTGTAATTCTGTCCAGCGGGGAGTATTCCGAAGCATGGATAATGGTGAAACCTGGGAGTACGTGTTGCGCGATGGGACTGGAGAATTGATTGGGCAAGGTAACAAGGTAGCCTTCGTTGCGTATGATTCACTGTACACTTCGCTTAACAGCGGCGCAAGCTGGAGTGTCATGCCCTATCAGCCATCTCAAAATAAAAAAGGAAAATGGGTAGATAGCACCCACTTCATCTTTGGAGGCAATGGTAATCCCGACTACCTGTGTGATCTCGTTGCCGGGAGCAGTGTGAACATGTACCCGGTGGGTAACGCAGTGGTGTCGCAAGGAAAGATTTTTGGCATCTCGTCCATTTTGTTTTCAGGCCAACATGTCGTTATGAGCGAAGATCAGGGCCAAACCTGGATAATGGCCGATTCGACCGCGCCCTGGGCAGATTTGCCGCAGCAACTGTTCGCTACCGACTCCGTGCTCATTGTCTGGACGCAACAGGGGAAATTTTATTTAAGTCAGGACAACGGTGCGAGCTGGAAAATCGGCGGAATAGGCCTGCCGGCCGGAACGGATATTTCCTATGGTTATCTCTGGCGTGGCTGGGGTCGTTACATCGGGGTTGTCTTTGAATATTCCACCACGGGCGAATCTTATTTCAGCGATGACTACGGCGAAACCTGGACTTCTGTCTACACAGAATCTCCACAGGACGTAGGTGTAGGTTTAATTAGTAACGCCTCTTCTGAAGGGTATTATTACCTCCGTTCATTTGCAGGTGCAGCACAAGCATGGCCGGGGCTTCCAATTCCACCAGGGAGGCTGCTGCGTTGGGGGAATTTTAGTGAAAAAGCCGTTCGTGGATTTGTTTTTAACGACTTGGATAACGATGGACAACAGGATAGCGGTGAGATCGGACTTCCGAATGTACCCGTTTGGCTCCGTAGATCAGGTATCGTCGCTGCCACGGACGCGCAGGGGAATTTTTCCCTGCTTCCTGATCAGAACCTGTTGCCTGATACCTTAACGATACAACCGTTTGCAAGTCTGGATGGTGTTTCTCCCGCTTTTTATATCATTGACGGACCGGGAATTAACCGGAATTTCGGGCTGCATTTCGACGACGACGTGGCCATAGTCATCAATAGCGGAAGCGATCCGAAGCCTGGCTATTTTCAGAACGTAGTGATCAATTGCCAGAACACGGGTACTATACCACAATCGGGGATGTTAAAGCTGCTCCTTGACCCGCTCTTAACCTACATTCCGCCCCCTGATACGTTGCCGGCCCCCATGGTATCCGGTGACACGCTGGTCTGGAATTTGGGCCTGATCCAACCCTTTGAAATTCAAACATTCCAGGTATTGGTACAGGTAGATTCCGCAGCCGTGTTTGGCGACACGCTCCGATCTGTGGCTATTCTCTGTCTGGATTTACCTGATCTGGCGGCAGCCAACGACCGGGACACGTTGGTGCAAGCGGTAGTTGCGTCCTTCGACCCAAACGACAAATGGGTGGCAGAAGGCGAACAGATCAGTCTGGCTCAGGCGGCTGCCAGAGAGGATCTGCACTACCGGATCCGTTTTCAGAACACTGGCAACTTCCCGGCTTTTAAGGTCGTAATCCACGATACATTGTCTTCCGAGCTGGACGCAGCCAGCATGCGTCTGTTGGGTTACAGCCACCCCTGTCAGATGGTATTGAGTGGAACCAATGAAGTGGAATTCCGCTTCGACCCCATTTTCCTGCCCGACAGTATTTCCAACGAACCGGAAAGCCACGGCTTTGTGGTATTTTCTGTAAAACCTAAGCCCGGCCGTATATTGGGGGATGTTTTTGAGAATACGGCCTTCATCTATTTTGACGCCAACGCGCCCATTCAAACCAATACAGTGCAAACGACCGTCACTGAAATAACAAAAACTACCCTGCCCCCCAGAGGGGTATCTGAAATGCTGCAAATCATACCAAATCCAGTTTTGGGAGATTTTCTGACTGTTCGGCTAGAAAATACAGGCTACGAAATCAATACAGTCCGAATTTTCACATTAAAAGGACAAAAAATGTTGGAACAGCGCCTAATTGGGGAGTCAACAGCAGTGGTTTCGGTGAAAAACCTGCCACCAGGCTCGTACTGGATCGAGGTCATCAGTAAAGGATCCAGAAGTTCTGGAATATTTATACGCATGTAGGGGGACTTCGCAATATTTCAGAAAGTGTGCCTATTCAAAAATTTGCACAATTGGGAGAATTTTGAAAGCCAAAGAACGATAACTACTCACGCCCCCCACCCAAAAAGAAATTGGGCGCCGATGTTTCATCGGCGCCCAATTATAAAACTCCCTTTAACGTAGTAATGTTATTTCACCCTTTTGGGTCTTTTCTTCATCGCCTTCCAACCGGTATCGGTAGGTAAAAACGTAGGTATCTGAACTGGCGGGCGCTCCATTCGGGTTGGTGCCATCCCATCGGTCATCGTTGTTGGTGCTATGGAACACCAATTCTCCCCAACGGGAATAAATGCGCATTTCGGCAAATTCCAAATTGCTACAATCTGGTAGAAGTGGAATAAACGAGTCGTTTGCGCCATCGCCGTTGGGGGTAAATGCATTGGGCAATTGTAGTTTGCAGCAGCCTTCTGATTGTTGGGGACGTACCACCACGGCCACCGAATCCTCATTAATGCACAAATGCTGGTCAGTGCCAATCACGGAGTAGGTGCCTTCATGAATTTCTTCCAGACTCTTTATTGCTTTAACGGCACTGGTGGAGCCATCGTTCCAGACGTAGGTGTTTGCACCACTCGCGGTGAGGGTCATAATGCCGCCCTCGCAAAGGCTTGAATCCCCGCTGATATCCACGTTGGGCGGTGCATGAAAAACGATGGGCTGGCTACTACAGGTATCGGTGCAGGGGTTGGTCAAATTGGGGACCCCATTTGCATCGGGCTGCCCCACCGTTCGGAATGCATAATAGGTTTCGTCCATGGTCATGGTGCCCGGGTCGAAGGTAAAAAGGCCCGTTCCGTTGTAGTTAAGTATATCACCATCCACCGTATGAAGCACATACGCTACTACATCATTGGAATCAAGCATGGGTGCCTGGATGGATTGAACTTGTACGGAACCTTGCTCTGCGCATCCATGAAGCAATTCGCCCGAGAGTAGTCCAGCATCTGTGATGCAAAACTGAGCGCAGTCGTAGGTCCCGCTCACCACGGTTTGGCAATTGTTTACGTCTTCTACGATGAAGGCGTATTGTTCGCTGTTGGGTTGTGGGTCAGAAAGGAAATAATTGCCTGAAAGTGCAGCGCCATCCACTTTGAAAGGGGGGAACCCTGTGATCAAAAAAGCGACGGTGAAATGGGTGTTGCTTGGCAGGCAGTCCGGGAAAATATTGGAACAAACGGGTGGAACAATGTCTTCCCCCACGCTGAAAAGCCGAACCGTACAACTGTCTGATTGGCTGTAATTCCCGGATTGGCAATACTGTACCCCATTGAAAGTAATACAATTTTGAGCGCAGGTAACGACCCCAACCTCACCCAGATCGAGGGTGTCTTTTCCCAAACCAATTTGAAATAGGATCATCTCACAACTGTCATTGGGAGCACTGTAATTCCCTGGAACACAATAATCGGTACCCAAATAAGTAAAACAGGGCTGCAAGCAGGTAATGGCTCCAACCAGGCCAACATCCACAGTGTCGAAGGGCATAACCGTCACCAAAACGGTCGTCGTGTACTCGCAGGTGTCAGCAGGGTTTCTGGCGGTCACCGTGTAGGAAGTCGTAATATCAGGTGTAACGGAAATAGAAGCACCAAATTCCCCGGTACTCCATTCGTAGGTATAATTGGGGTCATAATTGGTGACTTCCAAACTTGTAGTATCTTCTACACAGATGGTTTGGTCGGGCACCACCGGCTCGGGCTCCTCTTTCGTAATGGTCACTATCATCAACACACAGGCTGGTGATTCGTATTCATACGTTCCCGGCGTATCGTAAGTGATTCCGTCTATCTCGCAGGTGGGTTGCATACAAGTGAGCTCGCAATCGAATTCCATTTCTTCACGCCAAATGATGACGGGTAATGGGAGGTTTCCACTCGCACAATTTACCCCGGAGCATTCACAAAAAGAAAGTGGGTCCATAGGTTCTGAAGAAAGCAAATGCCAGCTGGCCCAAACGGTATCGAGCCGTATCGTATCCAGGCCGAAGTAATTGGTGTCAAGCTCTATTACGACGTTTGTCCCCGTGCTGTCGCCCACAAAATGCATTACGGAAGGGATGTGCCATACCACCGCAATAGAGTCCAGATCAACCGGACAAGCGCTGGCGGGCGGACAGTATTCGCCATTGCCTCCGACGGGTAGGCCAAAACTTAAAAAACAACTGGGCGCTCCAATATTGTATGCCACAGCTGCGCCCGAACAAATGATGCCAGGCCCTTCTACACCGCCGCCGCCACAATCACAATCTGCAGGCCCTGGCAATGCGGTGCCAATGCCCTCCACCACCTGGATATTGAACTCGCACGCGCTTCCCAATACGCCCGTCACGGCTAATAGGTAATTGTTGAGTACTTGCAAGTTGTTGACTACCAGGGTGTCAGTCGTGTTTTCGTACACTGTAACTGAGCCAAGCACAGGGTTTGCAATACAAGTCTCCGTATAAAGTCGGAATACCAAACCGGTATCGCCCGCAGCGCAGTTCGACACACTAAACTGCAATTTTATATCGGTTTCGCAAGGTGCAAAGCGCAAGAAACCGCTGCTGAGCCCAAAGGCATCGTTGGTGAGACCGGCGTTGGTGCCACAGTAGTTTTCCAGATAATTGCCACATAACAACGGCGCGTCTTGGCAGGTGTCTGCAATAGCGGTGGGCGAATTCAGGTTCGCGCAGTTTTGTCCGAATAGCGGGGCAGTCGCCAAAATAAGGATCGTCGTACAGATGAATTTGATCATGGCGATTCAATTTTTGAAGGTGGGTACATCGTTTTGGCTGATGAAAAAAGGTTTTTTGGGGCGCAATTTGAGGGGTTTCACGCAGATTTTTTTGAGCGTTTCGCGCAGATGTTACACAGATGTTTCACGCAGACGTTACGCAGATGTTTCGCGCAGATGTTACGCAGATGTTTCACACAGATGTTACACAGATGTTTCACGCAGACGTTACGCAGATATTTCACAGAATTATTCCTCGTATGATCTGTGAAACATCTGCGTGAAACATCTGTGTAACATCTGTGTGAAACATCCTAAATTTTCATCACTTTCCCTCTGGCTATCATTATTCCTTCCGAGTTTTTTAATTCTAAAAAATAAACCCCTGCCGCCAAATTGCTCAGGTCTAGATGCGGGTTTTTGGAAATATCCCAATACCCCAATGATTCGACCTCCCGGCCCAGCGCGTCTAATAACCTGAGCCGCAGCCCCTCGCTTTTGAGGGGCTGGGCAAGGTGGATCAGTGTGTTTCCGAACGTAGGATTGGGAGCGATCAAAAGTGCCCCAACAGCAGTGTTTGTGTTCATGGGTTCGGTAACGGGTGTTATCAGGTATTGGAATGGTTCTCCGAGGGTATGCAGGGTTTGGTTGGTGACAACAGGCGTGTTTTGATCGAAGTAAATAGAGGCCCGGTTTTCAATGATTGTTCCGAGTGCAGTGCCGATTTTGGGGGTAATCCTGAATTTTACAAAACCTTGGGAGGCCGCCCAATTTGCGCCCGAATCAGGCAGCGCAATGGGGTCAAAAAGGAAACTAATCGTCCCGAAATCGGTGATTTTCAATTGGTAGGGATGGCTGCTTGCACCTTGTTGGAATGTGGCCAAATCCAGTGAAAGCGGCAGTGTATCGCGTATTTCTACTCGAAATGCGGTGTCTGTGCCGGTATTTTGAAAACGAATCAGGTATTCAATGCTTGTTTCAGGTGCAATGACGTGTTGTTCGCCTACGCCTTCTGGCAGGCCCGTTTTGTCGTTCGGGTCAAAGGAGCCAATGTTTTGGCGGCACTCGATGTCGGTACTGAAATCGCCGTCGTTTTGCGGGAATTGTAGTGCGTATCCAGTACTGAATGGGAAGCCGCCGCAGCCTTCTATCACTAGGGTGGGCTGGTTGCTGCCGGGGTGGCCATGGGTTTGATTTACAATGATGGTCACCGTGGAGCCTCCGGGATACAGCACGAAGCTCGTGTCCTGCCCGGCAGCCAATTGCAGCGTCGAAAGTTTGAACATAATCTGATCTTCGACGATGATATAATTTACCGAGCTCTGCATTCCCAGTCCAGTATTCGTGACCGTTAGTAACACCGAATCGCCCATACAAATGCCATCCACTTCGAGGTGTGCCCCGTCCCATTCAGGGTTTATGTCGTAGCAAAGCGAATCGGGGAAAATGTGCGCTTCTGTACAGTGTGTTTGCCCCAAGACCGTGCTGTCGCAATCAAGTGTGGCGGTGAGATAGAAATTCCCACCTTCCAGCGATTCCACTTGCCCCACCGAAAAAAACAGCGTGTCGCCCGATTGGGTGTAGGGCAAATTGCTCCCGGTAGCGGTGAGAAATGGATCCAATACAATAAAAATCAGTGCATTGGGGGCAGCAGCCGTGCCATAATTGAAATAGCGGACGTAGTAGGTGTTCTCATAACAGCGGCGCATATAAGGCGTGGACAAGTCCACATCCAACAGCGGGCAATCGTACACAGCCTGCACTGAAAAATCCACGGCTATGGTGTCGCCGAACTGCAAAGCATACACTTGCAAAGAGTCCTCACAAGGCGACCAGTATGCCGCCGGTGGAAGTACCGACACGAACCATGCGCCTGTGTCCACATTGATTGAATAAGCCCCCGATGAATCTGTGAGCGTGTACAGGGTGCCCGGTACGCCACTGGCCGTTACGAGCCAACCCGCAAGGGACGGTTCGCCTGCATCTTCGATGCAATTTTCCACTGCATCACGTGTCACGCGGCCTATCACACGATTGTTCCAAACATTGCCCAGGGAGTCGGTGCGCAGCAGCCAGGCTTGCAAATCGCCAGCAGAACTGAAGGAGGCCGTTTGACCCGCTATTATAAAGCCGTTGCCATCCGGCGCAGCTTGCAGGTCCCAAAAAATATCGCCTTTGAAGCCGCCATACGTTTTGAACCACAGCAGTTTGCCCATCGAATCACTGAGTGCGAGAAAGCCATCGCGGCTGCTGGAGCCTTCGGGAATGTGCTCGCCGATGATGGCGATGTTACCATTGGGCAGCACCAGGGATGCGTTTGCCAGTTGAAGGCCGGGTACCTCTATGACCTTACTCCAGAGGGTATCAAGTTCAGGGCTTAAAGCGATCAGAAAAAGGTCGCGCTTATCAACGCTATTCGTCCCATCTGTGCCGACCAAAAGGATCTGTCCAGCATTTCCTAAATGCAACTCCGAGGGCCTCTGGCCGCCTGGAAGGGATATTGTTTGCGATTTAATGGAATCGCCCGCGGCGTTGACTTTTACAACGACGATGTCGTCAAGGTTTGGAAAATCAAAAAAAGATCCTGCCACCACTGCATTTCCATCTTGCAGAAGCAAGGCGCTTTCTGCTCTGCCATATTGACCAAATTGGAGGTCTTTTTCCCATATAATATTGCCAGATGTGTCGGTTTTTTGGCATAAAAACCGAGGGATAAAGGCGTCCATGCTATCCGGGTAATACTTGGCGCCTAGAAACAAATGATCGCCGCCCCAAGGAACTGAATTATACAGGGTGGAAAGCGGGTACGACCAAGTGGCATTCAGGTTGCCTACAGCGTCTATCCGGGAAAGTGTTATCAGTGGCGCAGTTGAAAGGCTTCCTGCCAATGTTTTAGAACCACTTACAAACCAACCCCCGTTTGCAGCGGGTAAAATAGCAACAGCGCTTTCGTTGTAGAGTGTATCCCCCCAGCTACTTTCCTCCAATAAGTGCCCCAAACTATCCGCCTTCAAAAAATACCAGTCCGTGGTACCTGCCACTGAATCGGTGGTACTGCCCGTCGCGACGATCCCCCCATCGGGCAAAAGTTTTACCGCGAAAGCGCGATCATTGCTCAGGCCGCCGTGAAACCGCTGCCATCCCTGCGCTTGCAATAGCACTGGACACAACAGGAGGCATCCGATCAGGAATACCCAAAGTCGCTGTGTGAAATGTCCGTGTACCATTGTTGCACTGTTTTATACTTAGTGAAATCGTAGGTCAAACATCGGGTGCTTTGTAATAAAGGGGCGAATACAAAAAAGATTAATTCTCGGAAATTTTTGGATATTTGCCGGGAGGGATGGAACACGGAGGTCGCGGATTAGACACGGATTCGCACAGATATTTGTTCAATTGTGAGAAATCCGTGCAAATCCGTGTCTCATCCGCGACCTCCGTGTTCCATAAGTCAAAGATCTAAAAAAATGAAAATCCTCCCCATCCTCGCCTCCCTTTCAAAAAAAGACTGGCATTGGCTGCAAAAATTTGTCAATAGTCCAATCTACAACCAACATGCGGCGGTAATCAGACTGTTCGAGTTTTTCAAGAAAAAACCATTGGATTCGGGAAAGCAGTATTCCTCGGATTTTTTGCACAAAAAAATATTCCCGGAAGCCCCTTTTGATGTTGCAAAAACCCACCATGCCGCCAACTATCTCCTTCGCTGCACCGAAGATTTCCTCGCCTGGGACGCGTGGTGGCAGGATGAACCTGAGCGCCAACGCTACCTGCTTCAAGCTTGTCGCCAGCGCGGGCTTGATCGCCACTTTGATGAAACCTTTGAAAAACTGGAGCGGAGTATCCAACAACAACCTGTTCGTGATGCCGATTATTACCGATTTCGTTATCGGCTCGCCTTCGAGGCTTACCAACATTCATTACAAAGTGGAGGACGTAGTGCCGCAGCGCAATTGCAGCCGTTTTCAGATTGGCATGATGTGTCGTTTATAGCCGAAAAACTCAAGAATGCCTGCGGCATTTATAGCCATAAACGCTTGCTGCAAACAGAACTTGATCTGGGTCTGCTGCCTGCGATCCTGGATTATGTTCGGGCGCGACCTGCATTGCTGGAGCACACGGCGGTGGCTGTATATTTTCACGGATATTACGCGCTCAGTGAACCGAATGAGGACACTCATTTTTTTGCCCTGAAAAATTTATTGGAATCAGCGGCCTCAAAATTTACCCTTCCTGAATTACGTGCTGTTTACCTTCTAGGAATCAATTTTTGCATCAACCGTATCAATTTGCGGCAAGAGAACTATTTGCGCGAAATCTTTGATTTGTACAAAAATGGGCTTGAATCGGGTGTTTTTATTGAAAATAGTCACATTTCACGCTTCACATATACCAACATTGCCTTAACGGCCTTTCGTCTGCGCGAGTTCGAATGGGCGCATGGATTCCTATTGAATTACCGTGACAAACTGCCCGAACCACAGCGTCAAGGCACCTTCGCTTTCAACCTGGCCCGCTACCACTGCGAACGCGGCGATTATGTTCAGGCAATGCCGCTGCTCTTGGAGATGGACTTTGACGATGTGCTCCACAATCTGATTGCCAAAGCCATGCTAGCCAAAATGTACTGGGAAATCAATGAGCTCAACGCACTTGAAAACCTACTAGCGAGTTTCTCCGTTTACCTCCGACGCAAGCGGCAAGTGTCAGACCAGCTCCGTACTGGTTACCAGAATTTTATCCGATTTATGCGGCGCTTGCAGGCCATGCCGCCCGGCCAAAAGGCTTCTCGCACTGTATTGCTGGAAGAGATTGTTAATACAGCGCTGGTAGCGGAGAAGGATTGGTTGCTAAGGATGCTGTGAGCAATAAAAGAATAATGATTCATCCCGAATTTTGAACTTGGTTCGTCCCAGCGGGATCCCGATTTTATCGGGATAGAAATATTTGTTTGCGATCGATAAGCGTGCCGTAGGTACGCTATCTGTGCGTTTTAGATAGCGTACCTACGGCACGCCAACCTACATATTCGCCTGTTTTCTACAAAGATTCCGTCCCGCTGGGACGTACTAGATTCAAAATTCGGGACACATGATTGTCACCATCACTTTCGCAACGAAGGCTCCACCGCATACGCCTTTTCAAACCATTCCACCGAATTCTCCGGTTGTCCCATGTCCTTATAGGCGGAACCGATATAGAAATATAATGTGCCTGACTTGGTATTGTCGGCATATTTCAGGGCTTCTTTCCATTGCTCGATGGCTTGCGGGAACTTCTTTTGCATGGCAAGCACGGCCCCGAGGTTGCGTCGGCCATCCACAAAGCGCGGGTCAAATTCAACCGATTTTCGGTACACCTCTTCGGCTTTTTCGGGCTGATTGCGGGTGAAATAGATTTTGCCCATGTTGGAAAGCACTTCGGAGTTATTGTAGCGGTATTTGAGCGATTCCTGGTAGTCGGCCAGGGCTTTATCCCAGGCAGTTCGCTGCTCATCCGGGTTTTTAAGCACTTCTCCCAAGCGGAAATAGGCGAGGCCCCGGCTACCATACGCGTCGTGGTATTGCGGATAAAGTTGGATGCACTTATCATAACACTCAATGCCGTGCCGCACTTGTTCCACATCTTTAACGATGCTCTCTTTTTCGTCCATCCCGATGCGCACCTGTTCGAGGGCGTTGTGGTAATTGAGCTTGGCGCAGTTGGGCGAACTGGCCAAATCAGCTGCGTAAAGCGAGGCGCTGTCGTACCATGCGCCATTGCGGGTGATCGTTTTGAGTGCGTAAATGCCCAGTAGAACGCCCACGGCCAGCCACAAGGCCGTGCCTTTGCCGTTGGGGTTCCAAATTTCAGTTAGATCGTTGATTTTGAATATTTTGCAAAAGAGCCAACCCACTGCCAGTGCAAAACCAAAGGAAGGAATATAAAGCAAACGCTCGCCATAAGACGTACCGATTTGCATCAAAACGTTGCTAAATACCGAAAACGTGGCGAGGTAAAACAGGATGGCAAACGAGAGAATGTGTTTTTTCCTCAAATTCATCAGTGCCCAAACTCCCATACCCACATACGCGAAAAAGCCTGCCAAGGCTCTCCAATCGGCAAAAGTTACCACTTTCATTTGCGGGTATCCCATGTCGCTCACGAGCGGGTGCGGGAAAATCAGCGTCCACAAATAGCGGCCACACATCATGAACGCCGAGGCCAGCTTTTCCCCTTGATTCTTGGTTTCCGCCATGAAATTGTCGAGGATGGAATAAGATTCCTGGTAAGGTTGCGCATCCAGAATACTCTTTCGAATCAGCAGGAAGATGACCGCTGGAATGAGCAAAATACCCGTGACTTTTGCTATTTTCCCAAAAGAAGTTGTAGAAAAATACCACATGGCCAGGGGGAAAACGGCCATAAGTGTGATGGCACTTTCTTTGGAGAACATGGCGATGGTATAGCATAACACCGCCAATAAAAGCCACTTAAGGTCTTCTTTTTCAATGTATTCCCAAATGGCACGGAGCGTGAGCGTGCCAAAAAGCAGGGCCAGAATTTCGTCGCGGCTTTTGATGTTGGCCACCACCTCGGTGTGTACGGGGTGCGCCATAAAAACCAAGACCGCAATGGCTGCTAAAACAGGCGGGTGATTTACCAGAACACGCCGCCAGGTAGTCCACAACACCCAGCCTGTGAGTGCGTAAAACAGCGCATTGAGTATATGCCCCAGCATCGGATTGTCAGGCGACAACTGCCATTCCAGCGCGAACATCGTGAGTGGAATAGGACGGTAGAGTGAGCCCACACTGTTCCAGGAACCAAAACGGTATTCTGTGGAAAAGATGAGTCCGATATTTTTCAAGCCCCCTTTCGTGATCCAGTTCGACTTAATAATTGAAAAGTCGTCGAGGGTGTATTGATGGCCTAAAGTGTTGGCATACAACAGAAAACCAAGAATGGAAGCGGCCAGTCCGACCCAGAGGGCGCCTTTGACTTTTGACAATTGAATATTGACCCTTGACGGTTGATCGGATACCGTGGATCGTTTACTTTGAATGGAGGACCGATTTTGCGGTACTGGTTTGGCGAGTTTCTTTTTTGACATGGTGTTGCCCTTTTTAATAACACGAAGCACACTGGATTCGAGGGGCGAATGTACGGAAGGATTATTTTTTGAAGCAGCGGACTATAAACATCCGCAACGCTGTTCAAAAGTTTTGATAAATTCAGTCACAATGACTTTATCTTTGGGCACTCCAACGCCCTGCCCTTTAATTGTACCGAGTGCCAGACCTTCCAAATTTAAAAACTTGGAAGGTTTAATCTTGAAAACAGATTTAAAATCGGCCCAAAAATTCATCGCATTCCTTTTGACACAGTCCCGCCTTTCCAAAATATTCCAAAATTATGGTGCTAAGACTACTTTTTTCTGGCTGCTTAATGCTTTTAATGGTTGGGAATCGGGCCATTGCCCAAGATTGTTCGATCCCATACGTGCCTTCGCAGTTTAAGGCTCGGTTGGCGTGGAGGTCCAGCCAAAACAATACCTCTACGGTGGCTACGCCGGTAGTAGCCAACCTGAACCCTCAGGCGGACAGTCTGCCTGAAATCATTGTGGCCGGAGGAATTGGGCTGGTGGATAGGTTGCAGTTTTTCCGTGGCGACGGCTCGAATGCTGCGAACCCATTTGAACTGATTATCCCTGGCGGCATGGAGTTTTATCCCGCTCCGACTTCCACCATCGGCGATGTGAATGGCGATGGCATACCAGAACTGCTGATTTCCTGCGCGGACAACCGGATCAGGGTCTATAACAATTATATTGAAAACCCTACAGCCCCAATGAACCTTTGGATCGTCTCTACCGGATCACTGGATGCTGCCGATTTAAGGCCATCGCTGGCCGATTTCGATGGTGACGGGGTGCCGGAAGTTTACACCGGCAGCGATATTTTCAAATTCGATTTTTCTAATCCAGCGAATCCTCTGCTGACAAAAATTATCAATGGTCCTGCCGTTCATGGCCAAACCAGCTACAGTTTATATACAGAAAGGTCTAGCAACCCTACAGCCGTAGATATGCTGACCCAAGCCGAATGCAATGGTGACCCTGATTGTGCAGGACTGGAATTGGTGGCCGGGACCAAGATCTATTCCATTGATGTGGATTTGAACGACGGAGATGGATATGAAATCAAGGTGAAACGCGACCTAACTACCATGGTGCCACCGGCCGAGGGTTACAGAGACGGGTACACTTCTGTAGCCGATGTGAACCTGGATGGTATACTGGACATCATAGTCACCGGAATACGCCATACGAATCAGGCCGGAATGTATATCTGGAATAAAAACGGACTGATCCGATGGTTTCCTTATCCATTTAATACTACAAATAGTGGAAGTTTGGCCTGTATCGCCAATGTTTTTGATGATACCGATCAGGGGTTTGTTTCGGATTTTCCTGAAATCCTGATCTGTAGCTCGGGGAATTTTACCTGTTATAATGTGCAGGCTAACCCCTATTGGTGGAATCTGCCGACATCCGATGACTCGGGCTGGACTGGTTCCACCGTGTATGATTTCAATGGCGATGGAATCTCGGAGATCGTGTACCGAGATGAAACGGACCTGCGTATTTTGTACGGAGGGGCTACCCCTTTCCCGCCAGGGGTGGATGGGCAGCGAAACTGGTTCAAAACACCCTGCTTTTCAGGCACTGCGGATGAATATCCGGTAGTAGCAGATATAGACAACGACGGCGAAACGGAAATTGCCGTAACTGGCCGTGTTACGGCTCCACCCATCTTCGGGGCCAATGAAAGGTTCAGGGGTCGGTTAAATGTGTATGAGTCGGACGCTGGCCCATGGGTGCCCTGCCGCAATGTCTGGAATCAATTCAACTACTTCATTGTCAATGTAAACGACGACCTAAGCATCCCGGCAGTGCAGCAATTGCACCACCTCGAATTACCGGCACCCGGCTCTGGCATCCGGCCTTTCAACACCTATCTCTCGCAGCGACCTTTGCTGAACGACGACTTCCTGCCCTTCATTCCGCTCCCGGATGCCTCCGCTTTGGTGGATCAGTTTAATTGCCATGGCGACAGCGTTACCATTCAGTTGAACGTCTGCAATACAGGGGATAAAACACTGCCAGCGGGAACGCCAGTTGCCTTTTACCGGTCCGACCCGACCACCACTGCGGCGCTTTTGCTCGGAACCGTACAATGGACCAATGTCGCCATCAAAAAAGATTCCTGCAAGACTTTCAGTTTTACCCTCCCGAAAGTGGTTGGAACATTTTTCGGCGTGGTAAACGACGATGCATCGCTGCCTCCTCCTTTTCAATTGGACTTGCATTTTCCGGTTACCAATGAGTTGGAATGCTATTTTTTGAACAATATTTTCCAATATGATCTCCCGGATGTGCCTCCATCCTTCAGTCTCGGACCCGACCTGGGTGCCTGTCAGGATACCGCCGTGCTGCTGATTGCCGGAACTGGCTTCACCCAATACCTATGGCAAGACGGCAGTACGAGCAACACTTTGCAAACCCAAAATGCGGGCGTGTATTGGGTGGAGACAACCGATTTGTGTGCCCAAAAACTACGCGATACCGTATTGATAAACCTCTTTGACAAACCTGATATTCAATTGGATACGATCAATGGCGATTGTTTTGGCAATCCTGCCATTGTGACTGCTATGGTCCAAAGTGCTCACCTGCCACTCAGTTATGTCTGGTCTTCCGGCGATGTCTCGTCCAGCATCACTGGGCTTCCTGATGGAATGTACACCGTGACCGTGACCAATGCCAAGGGTTGTACTTCCACCCAGGAAAGCTGGGTGGAAGCAGGTGGAAATCTTCAGGTGGCGGCTTCCATTGCCGCGCCGATTTTATGTTTTGGACAAACGGGAGCGCTCAGCTTGAATTTTCTGACAGGAAACCCGCCCTATATTTTTCTTTGGTCAGACGGCAGCCAAACGCCCGATCTGTCCAATGCCCTCGCGGGCAATTATTCCGTGACCGTCACGGATGCCGACGATTGCGTTGACATGGCTCAAATATCCATTCCCCAACCCGACGCATTGATTTCAAATGGGGTAGTTGCAATGCCCACCTGCCCTGGTTTGGCCACAGGGGAGCTTTCATTTCAGGGTGCTGGACAAGCTACACCGCCTTACACACTGCTTTGGTCCAACAGCGGAACCACCCCTTTTATGGCGGGCTTGTCGGCAGGCAATTACCAGCTCACCATCACGGATGCCAACGGCTGTACGCTGGTGGATAACATTCAGGTGCCAGAATACCAGACGCCCAACCTAGCGACTACGGAGGCTGAAGTAACCTGTTTTGGAGCAAATGACGGAAGCATATCGGTGAATGTTTTAAGCGGTGTTCCCGGTTATGGATATACCTGGTCTAACAATTTCACGACGAACCAAATTCAGGATTTAGGCCCCGGGAATTACATCTTGACCCTCACTTACGCCAGTGGAACTTGCACCGAAATCTTTGATTTTCAAATAGATGAACCTTTGCCCGTCTTATTGTCTGCGGTGTCGAACCCGGCCATTTGCAATGGAGGTTTGGGTGGCGGCGTAGATTTGACAGTGCAAAACGGCGTGGCGCCGCTGGTATTTTTATGGTCGAACAGTACCGCTTTGGAGGATCTGACTAACGTGGGAGCTGGAACTTATCTGGTGACCGTCACGGACGCAGCTGGTTGTTCCCAAACCTTTGCGCAAGCAGTGGGGGATTTGCCCGCAATCACCCTGAGCGCTACCATTCAGTCGCCTCCATGTGCGGGCGGGGCGGATGGAAGTATCCAACTCCTGTCCGGCGGCGGCACAGGATCGTTTCAATTCCTTTGGTCGAACGGGAATGCCACAGCCTTGCTGAATGGGGTCGGGGCTGGCACTTACACGGCAACGGTGACCGACGCGGCGGCTTGCACCGAGGTAATTGTGGTGCAGTTGACCGAGCCCACGGCCCTTTTGAGTGCGGGCGTTTCGGCTGAATCTGCTTGTCCCGATGAAGCAAACGGCGCAGCCAGTTTTCTGGGTGCAAGTCAGGGTACGCCGCCGTACAACCTGCTTTGGTCAACCAACGAAACCACCCCAAATCTGAGCAATTTACCTGCTGGCAACTACCAGCTCACCCTGAGCGATGCGCATGGTTGTACGCTGGTAGAAAGTGTTCAAGTAGATGAATATTTACGCCCGGTCACCCAATCCGACATTCAAAATATAACGTGTTTTGGCAGCAACAATGGCAGTGTCTCGGTGGGGATCACGAGCGGTTCGCCAGGCTTCGCATATGCTTGGTCAAACAATGAAACGACTGCCGCGATAAACAATCTTTCGCCAGGGATTTATGCTTTGACCCTTACCTATGCAGATGGGTATTGTGTGCAACCCCTTCAATATCAGGTATCTGAACCTCCTGCGCTCGCGCTTGCTGATACGCTGATAACTCCTGTAAAATGTTTTGGTGAAACCAACGGCGCGGTGGATTTATCCGCCCTCGGTGGCGTTGCGCCCTATCAATTCCAATGGTCGGGCAATCAAAGCACGGAAGACCTAACTAGCCTCGCTGCCGGGAATTACGCACTGACTTTGACGGATAAAAACGGGTGTACGCTCCACGCGCAATTTACCGTGTCACAACCTGCTGCATTGATCCAGACGGCAGTAATTGGCGCCGACACTTGCCAAACCTCCAATGGCGCAATTAGCATCATTGCTTCAGGTGGCACACAGCCCTATCAATACGCCTGGTCCAACGCAGCCGTCAATCCTGATCTCCAAAATTTGTCAGCAGGAGCCTACCTACTTACCATTACCGACGCCAATGCCTGTACGGAACAATGGTCGGAGCAAGTCCCACAGCACGGCTTAATACCATCCGTGAGTACTTTTAGCGATATGCTTACCTGCGCCCAAACGGCTGTAAATGTGGGGGCTATGACCAATCAAAACAACGTGCAATATACCTGGCTTGCCCCCAACGGAAACCTGCCCAATCAGTCAACCCATAGCGTGCAAACAGCCGGAACGTATCAAGTGACCGTTACCAATGCTTTTGGTTGCCAATCTTCTGCGCAACTTCAAGTGACGGAAGACGTGGCCATTCCCGTGGCCGAAGCGGGTCCAACGACTTTGGATATTTCATGCGATGAGACGACAGCACTGTTGAATGCTGCGGGTTCTTCGCAGGGCAGCGGGTTTTTGAACCGCTGGACTCGGATGGAAAACGGCGCCATGGTTTTGGACACACAATCGGTCTTGCTGCCGATTTTTGAAAGCGGATTGTATGTCCATACCGTGCTGAATTTGGCCAACGGCTGCGAGGCGAGCGACTCGGTATTGGTCAACTGGGATGCACCCATCAGGGCAGACCTGGCCGTGGAATCCATCCATTGTTTTGGCGACCGCGACGGCAGGATTGACATTCAAAATTTGACGGGGGGGAATCCTCCATTCGTTTATTCTATTAATAATCAAGCTTTTAGTGCCCAACAAAACTTTACAAATTTATCGCCCGGCACCTACACCCTGCGTGTTCGCGACCAATTTGGATGTGCCTGGGAGCAATCGGTGGTACTCACAGAGCCCGAAGAACTCACGGTCGAACTGACCGCCAGCGACACCGCCATTTTCCTGGGTCAATACGTCCAGCTCAACGCCCTGGCGATGCCCAGTGGCGCGAATTTGGTTGAAATTGATTGGGCTCCTGAAGACCTGAGCTACACACCGTTGTCTCTGGAGCAGCGTGTAAAACCAGCAACACATACCGAGTTTGTGGTGCGGCTTACGGATCAAAACGGATGTGTCGCAGAAGACCGCTTGTGGGTTTCGGTGTACAACCACAACATCTATGTGCCGAATGTCATCCTGCCCGGAAGCGAGTCAAACACCTGGTTCACCGTTTTTGCGGGAGACGGGGTGCCGGAAGTGCGTTTGTTGCGGGTTTATGATCGTTGGGGAGATCAGGTGTTCGAACGTTTCAACTTTTTGCCCAATGCCCCGACGCAGGGTTGGGATGGTGTCTGTCGCGGGCAAGCGGTGAATCCGGGGGTGTTTGTCTGGTACGCCGAGGTGTTGCTGTTTGATGGTCGGGTGGTGTTTTTGAAGGGGGATGTGACGGTGGTGCGGTGAGAAATTGAGTGGGGAAACCCTTACCCTATCCAGTCTAAAAACGCAGGGAAACCCCCAATTTGCGTACTTACCTGTAATAGGCAGGCCCTAAAGGCGTTCCTTACGCTCTTTCTTTAACCGATTACTTAATTTCAATCATGACATTCCCCCGTTTTCTCCTCGCAGCAGTTGCGTTGATCCTTGGCATAGAAGCCTGCAAAAAGGACAACGACCAAGCCACCCTCCAAATCCGCCTTACCGATGGCCCCGGCGATTTCCAGCAAGTCAATGTGACCTAGCAATTCCGTAATGGTGGACATTATCCTTTATCTGCTCACTACGATTCGGGGTGCGACTTCAAGTCGCACCCCGAATTACCAGCAAGATTATTTTCGAAACACCCGTCATCTGTCATCTCTCTGAAGTGAGGGGTGGCAGATTTTTTTTAAAACAAAAAATAGTTTTTCGCGCTACCTTGCCACCCATTTTCTCAATGTCATAATGACCCAATGACCCAATGACGAAAATGACCCCAATGACTAAAATGACCCTACACCGCTATGACAGATAAAAAACTCTTCCTCCTCGACGGCCACGCGCTGATTTACCGTGCCCATTTCGCGTTTATTGCCCGCCCGCTCATGAACTCCAAAGGCTGGAACGTCTCCGCCGTGCAGGGTTTTATGCGTACCATGTGGGACTTGATGCAAAATGAAAAACCCACGCATATCGCCGTCGTGTTCGACCCTCGGGGCGGCACTTTCCGCAATGAAAAATACGAGGCATACAAAGCCAACCGCGAGGCACAGCCGGAGGACATCACCTTTGCACTGCCCTGGGTAAACAAGATCGTCCGGGCCATGAACATCCCCGTCGTCATTGTGCCCAACTACGAAGCAGACGACGTGATTGGTACCCTCGCCAAACAAGCGGAGAAAGAAGGTTACACGACCTTCATGGTCACGCCCGACAAGGATTTTGGGCAATTGGTATCGGACAACATTCAACTATACAAACCCAGTAAAGGCGGGGAGCCTGCCGAAATCTGGGGACCCAAGGAAGTTTGTGAACGCTGGGGAATCAAGCGTGTGGATCAAGTCGTAGACATGCTCGGCCTCATGGGTGATGCCGTGGACAATATCCCCGGATTGCCCGGTATTGGAGAAAAAACCGCCGCCAAACTGCTGGATGAATATGACAACATCGAAAACCTGCTTGCCAATGCCGACAAGCTTAAGGGCAAACAAAAAGAAATTGTAGAAACGCACCACGAAAAGGCTACGCTTTCCAAATGGCTGGCCACAATTGACATCAATTCGCCCGTTCAATTCCACGAAAAGGAATTCGAGATCGAGCCGTTCAATCGCGAGGAATTGCTGGAGATATTTAAAGAACTGGAATTCAAGACTTTGGCTGATGCAATTTTGCGCAGCCAATGGGGGGGCGCGGCTGTACCGGCGGCTTTAGCCGCAGGAGGTGTAACGGGGAATCCTGCGGCTAAAGCCGCCGGTACAGGGAAGGCTGCGACTAAAGCCGCCTCCACCGGAGCAGGAACCCAAGGCAATCTTTTTGGCGATGCCGAAATGGAACCCCAATCCCAGTCAAGCGATTACCCGGAACCCCAGGATACTACCTTTCACACCCGGGGCACCCATACCATCGAGAACACAGAGCATGTCTATCATCTGGCCGATACACCGGAGAAACGCGCGCAGCTCCTGGTCATTCTGAAAGGATCCAAGGCCATTTCCTACGATTCAGAGACCACCGCCCTCGAAGCGCCACAGGCCGATCTGGTGGGTTTTTCTTTTGCGGTCAAAACATTTGAAGCCTGGTACGTCCCCATTCCTGCTGAGCGCGCCGAAGCTCAAAAAATCGTGGAGGAATTCCGGCCCGTGTTTGAAGATGAAAAGATTGTAAAGATCGGCCAGAACCTGAAATACGATGCCATTGTCCTGTTGAACTACGACTGCGAACTTCGCGGTCCGTATTGGGATACTATGCTGGCGCATTACCTGCTCGAACCCGATCTCCGCCACAACATGAACTACATGGCGGAAACGCTGCTGAATTATGCCCCCGTTAAAATTGAAGAACTCATCGGGAAGAAAAAGGCGGGTATAAAACAGGGCACGATGCGCGATGTTCCGATTGATATTATCAAAGAATACGCTGGCGAAGATGCCGACGTGACCCTGCGTTTGCGGGATGTTTTGAAACCCAAACTCGAAGAAGGCGGCCCCGTGCTCGTCAAACTTTTTGAAGAAGTAGAAACCCCACTCGTAAAGGTTTTGACGGACATTGAACATGCGGGCGTTCGGATTGATCCCGATTTTTTAAAGGAGTATTCCGGCGAACTTGCCGTGCTGATCGTGGCTTTGGAGGAAAAAATATTAAAGGAAGCAGGTTTCAATTTCAACATCGCAAGCCCCAAACAAGTGGGCGAGGCTCTGTTTGACCAATTGAAATTGCCCTATCCCGGCAAAAAAATGAAGTCGGGCCAATACTCCACCGATGAGGAAATCCTTTCAGAACTCGCTGTAAATCACCCGATTTGTGCAGACATCCTCTCGCACCGGGGATTGATGAAACTGAAATCAACGTACGTGGACGCTTTGCCTGCGCTGGTGAACCCGCGCACGGGTCGGGTACACTCCAATTTCAATCAGGCGCTCGTGGCCTCTGGCCGACTCAGCAGTGTTAATCCAAATTTGCAAAACATTCCTATAAAAACTGCGGAAGGCCGCAAAGTCCGCGAGGCGTTCGTTCCCCGCGACTCGGAGCATGTGATACTCAGTGCGGACTATTCACAAATCGAACTTCGCCTCATTGCCGAAATCAGTGGCGACACAGCCATGTTGGATGCTTTCCAAAACAATCTGGACATCCACACGGCCACTGCGGCGGGCGTATATGGTGTGCCGCTCGATCAGGTTACTGGCGACCAGCGTCGCGCTGCCAAGACCGTCAATTTTAGCATCATCTACGGCGCTGGCGCCAGCAACCTGAGCCAGCAACTCGGCATCAAGCGCAGCGAAGCCAAAGAGTTGATTGAGAACTACTTCCGGCAATATTCCGGTTTGCGTGGCTACATGACCAACATTGTCGAATTCGCCCGTGCCAACGGTTACGTCGAGACCATGCTGGGTCGCCGCCGTTATCTCCGTGACATCAATTCGGGCAACGGCATGATGCGTTCCATGAGCGAGCGCATTGCGATTAACACGCCCATCCAAGGTTCTGCCGCCGATCTCATCAAAGTAGCGATGATCAATATTCGCCAGGCCATGCGCGATGCTGGCCTGAAATCACAGATGATCTTGCAGGTACACGATGAATTGGTGTTCGACGTTCGGAAGGACGAATTAGAGCGGATGAAGCCCTTGGTTTACGACAAAATGACGACCGCGCTGCCGAATTTGAAAGTGCCGATTTTGGTGGAGATTGGGGTGGGGGAGAATTGGTTGGAGGCGCATTGATTTGGCAAAAACCATTAACTTGCACTCAAATTTTACATTATGTCAGACATGCAACTATCTTCTAAAATCGAATCAACACCCGGTGTTGCAGGCGGTCAACCACGCGTTGCAGGCACCCGATTCACAGTCAAACAGATTGCCGTCTGGCACGAATTTATGGGTTTAGGTGCTGACCAAATTGCCACAGAATACAACCTTTCGCTGGCGGATATCTACGCTGCGCTCTCCTACTTTTTTGACCACCGGACGGAGATAATGGAGGCAATCCAGGCTGAAGAAGATATGGTCAATCAGATGAAAAAACGCTTTCCCTCTAAGTTAGCTGTTGCTTATGCCTAAGATAGATCGCATTTAAAGGTTTATGTTAGGCGTTCTTTGTTTTTAAAAATTAAATTTTGCATCATGTCACACAGGGTCATAAATGTTGACAAAGAAATCCTCGGTGGAACTCCCGTGTTTTGGGGAACTAGAGTGCCGATTAAAAACCTTTTTGACTATTTGGAAGAAGGTGATTCAATTGAGGAGTTTTTAGAGGACTTCCCTTCTGTTACTCGTGAACAGGTAGAGCAAGTGTTGGCCATTTCGCAAAAATTGATCGTTTCTTCTGCTGAAATCCTACATGAAAATTTTGCTTGACGAATGTGTCACCCGAAAACTGAGAAAATATTTGTCTGGCCACGCTGTACAAACGGTTACGGAATTAGATTTATCTGGATTAAAAAATGGTAAGTTGCTTGCAGCTGCTGAGCAAATGGGATTTGAAGTGTTGCTGACTATAGATAAAAATATTGATTCTCAACAAAATATCAGCAAATTCAATCTTACGCTCGTAGTATTCGATGCCGTTAAAAGTAACATAAAATATCTAGCCCCTCTTGTCCCCAACTTTTTGGCTCAAGTGCCTGATTTTGAAAAGGGTAAAACCTATGTAATTTCTTAAGCCTGTAAACTGCGGATTTGAATGGGTTTTAGGGGAGGATAGAATTGGTTGGAGACGCATTGCCCAGGCTTTGGCTCCAATCGTAAATCGTAATTCCAAAATCGTAAATCGTAATCCCCTCACTTCTTCTTATTCCGCTTCTTATTCTTCGCCTTCCACTCCTCCGCCTGCTCGATCTCCAACATCACCGCCTTCCACTTGTCCGGCTCTTCTTTGGTGAGCACCAACGTCTCGGAGTACTCCGTTTTGCTGAGTTTCATTACCTGAATCGGCTTGTCGAGAAAACTTTCGATCTCAGCGAGCATCTCTTTTTCCTCGGGACTACAAAACGCAATCGCTAATCCTTTTTTGTCGCCACGGCCTGTGCGGCCCACGCGGTGGACGTAGTTTTCGGCCACATCGGGCAGGTCGTAATTGACCACATAATCCACATCGGGAATGTCAATGCCGCGTGCGCTCACATCGGTAGCAACGAGCACTTTCACAGCGCCACTTCTGAACTGGCTCATCACGGTCAACCGGTCTTTTTGCTCCTTGTCGCCGTGAATCGTAATGCTTTGAATACCAACACGTTCCATGGCTTTCATCACACGTTCTGCGCGGACTTTGGTGCGCACGAACACCAGGATTTTGCTTTCATGGTTTTCACTGATGAGGCGTTCGAGGAAAAAACGCTTGTCGTCCATCTCCACAAAAGCGACGGAGTGGTTGATATTTTTAGCCACTGGATCTTTGGGCGAAATCTGGATTCTTATGGCGCGGGTCACCAGCGAATAAGCCAGTTCCTTGATGGTTTCGTTAATGGTGGCGGAAAAAAACAATGTTTGACGCTTTCGGGGAAGGAACTTCATTAAATCGCGGATGTCGCGGATAAAGCCAAGGTCGAGCATGTGGTCGGCCTCGTCCAGCACCAGAATTTCCACCCGTTCCAGACGGATAAAACCCTGACTCACCAGATCGAACATACGTCCGGGGGTGGTCACGAGAATGTCTATCCCTTTTTCCAGACGTTCAATTTGTGGGCCTTGTTCCACACCGCCAAATACGCAAAACGTTTTCACCCGCGTATGACGCGCCAGTTTTTCAAACACTTCGGTAATCTGCAAAGCCAATTCACGGGTCGGTACCATCACCACACATTTGATGCCTTCGGAACGCCCCGACACCTTGCGATCATGCAAAAGGTGGATGATCGGGATGGCAAAGGCCGCTGTTTTGCCTGTGCCCGTTTGGGCGATGGCAAGCACATCTTCCCCCTTCAAAATGGGCGGAATGGCCTTGTATTGGATGTCCGTGGGTCGCCGGAATTCCATTTCTTCCAAATTTCGCTTGATCTCTGTGGCAATGCGGTATTCTTCGAACTTCATGCTTGCTGGTGATTGGTTTATTGGTGATTGGTGGATTAGAGCGTGTTCGGGATTTTGGTTCGAGGCGAAAGCTAGCAAATTTTATTTCAATTGAGGCAAAATTTGCAGACATAGCCGGGTGCCTACGACGAAAATTTTAACGAAAAGTGAAATAAAATTTGCCGCTTGCAGCCCGAATCCAAAATCCCGAACACGCTCTTAGTGCCGACAAAGGTACACTTAGCAAATTTGGTCGAAAGTGGGAATTGGAACAGGACAGATCAAGTCAATCATTGTAGTTTTGGGATTCAAATTCACCACACCTCCGCCTTCGCCTCCTTTATCCTAATACTTCAGCGGATAAAAAGGCTTTGGTTCACCTGCGGCAAGCCTATGGCGACCGAAGGCGGGTAAAAATTTTCACAAAACGACTTATTTTATTCAACCATGAAGCAAATTTCTACCTTGTTTTTACTCCTGTTGACCTGCTATCTAAACGCCCAAACTATTTTTGTGAAGGCGAACGCATCAGGCTCCAACAACGGCAGCTCCTGGGCCAATGCTTACACTTCCTTGGATGTTGCACTCGGTGCCGCTGTCCCAGGTCAGGCGATTTGGGTGGCTGCGGGTACCTATAAACCCAGTATTCCAGCTCCCGACAATTCTTTCCCGCTTCAATCGGGTGTTCAGCTTTATGGCGGCTTTGCGGGCACCGAAACACAACTCAGTCAGCGCAATCTTGCCCTCAATGTGACTACCCTGAGTGGGGACATTACGGGTAACGACATCGCTGGAAACTTCAATTTAAACCGGACGGACAACGCGTTGCACATCCTGATTGCCTTTTTTAATACTTCTAATGAGGCAGCTGTGGTGGACGGTTTTGTATTTCGCGGCGGACATACGCTCGTGGGTGATACAATCCCAATGCTCAATCGCGAAGGCGGCGGCATCCTTGCGGGCACAAAACTGAGTGTGCGCAATTGCCGTTTCACCGACAATTTTGGCGAATTGGGCGCAGGCCTTGCAGCCGTCGGCGTCAGCAGCGATGGCATCTTAGTGGACAATTGCGTATTTGAGGCAAACAAAGCCACAGAACAAGGGGTACTCTTATTGCTCGAAACCCCTACTGGCGAGGTAAATAATTGCGTTTTCCGCAAAAACCAGACCAATCGCGGGGCGCTTTATCCGTTTGAGACTAGCGCCATTACCATTGACAGTTGTTTATTCGAGAGCAATAACGGAGCAGACAATTTTGGAGCGGCCATGTTTTCCTGGCAAGCCAGTTGGACGATGACGAACTGTACTTTCAGAAAAAACAAATCAGCCAATGCTGCCGGAATATATATTGATGGTCGCGATGGCGGTGACTTTGCTACCGTGAACAATTGCTTGTTTGAGCGAGATACCGCAACCTCTTTTGGTGGTGCTGGTATTTACGGTTGGCAGGCAACAGTAGCCGTTAAAAACACAATTTTTCGTGACAATCACGCCCCCAATGCAGCAGGAATGTACTTCCAGGGCCGGGAGTTCGATAGCGATTTTACGATTGACAGTTGCCTTTTCGAGCGCAATATTGCGACGGCCTATGGTGCAACTTCGATCTATAACAATGGCACCACGTATCTGCTCAGCAATTCGATCTTCCGGGATAATGTGGCTCCGAGTTCAGGCGCGGCTATTTACAACAGCGACTCCACCAGTTTTTTGACTACCAACTGTCTATTTGAGGGCAATACAGGCGCTTATGCTTCTGCTGTTGCCAACTACGGCATTGATTGTAATGGAATCTTCGAATCTTGTACTTTCAATGCCAATGAAGCCACCCAAGGTGGGGCTGCGGTGAGCAACGGTTTTGAAGCAGACGTTTTGTACCAAAATTGTGACTTCACGGCCAATGAGGCAAGCTTTGGCGGAGCTATTTTTACCCAAAATGCGGGTACACGCCTTCGTATTGACAACTGCTATTTCAGCGAGAATATCACCACAGGTAGCGGTGGTTGTGTTTACATCAATCCTGAAATTCCAACCAGTATCCGCAACAGCGAGTTTACTTTCAACACGGCTGATTTTGGCGGTGCTTTGCAAGCCATCGGAGATAGCCTCCTAATAATTGAAAACACCGTTTTTAGCGACAATTTTGCCACTACACAAGGCGCTGCGCTGAATTTCAATGACGCAAAAGCCGTACTCACCAACTGTCTTTTTGCCCGAAACCTCAACATCGGCACCGGTGCTGGTGGTGCAATGTCTATCAATGCTTCCGATAGTTTGTTCAGCGACGTAAAAATTGTCAACTGCACCTTTGCCGAGAATGATGCGGCCTTAGGGGCGGGCATCGCACAATGGGAAGGTCCTCTGGGCAATGCCAAACTTTCGCTTTTAAACTGCCTTTTCCAAAATCCTGAAGGCGAAAATTATTCCATCGAACAAGGCACGCCCGAAGTCTTCTCGCTGAATGGAAACCAGAGCAACGATGCGTCGCTCCAAACGTACCTGACCGCCAGTAAGGACGCTCATAATTTGCCGACTATTTTTGCCGATCCATCCAACGACGACTATCGGCTCACCATGGGCCCTGCGGTAGATGGCGGGGTGGCTGAAGGGGCTCCAACTTCTGATCTGCTCGGAAATCCACGCATTGGTTTGCCCGATCGTGGTTGCTACGAATTAGGGATCAACAGTGTAAAAAACCTTGGTTTTCAAGTGCTTCCGATGCAATGTTCGCCCAACCCGGCTAGCGAGCGCACCGTGCTGAAGTTTCAAAATGACCTCAACGGTTCCGCAGAAATCGTCGTTTGGAATCAGGCCGGACAACGGGTTGGAACCTATCAGGTGACAAAATCAAGTCCAGAGTTTTCCCACACGCTTGAACTGGGCGCATGGCCTGTGGGTGTGTATCGTGTGCAATACAGAATGGGGACAATGCTTTATGAAGGGTCATTTGTGAAAATTTGAGTCCATTTGAACCAACATGAGTCATGCGAATCAGGGGTTAAAAGCCCCATCGGGGCGACAACGTTTATAGCACATAAATCAAGCAAATATGGAGGGGCGCTAGCCCCGGCAACCAAGGTGGCAACCAATGTTGCCGCCGCTACGCGGCTCTTTTCTACTTCGTCACCAAGGCTATAAACGTTGTCGCCCCGATGGGGCTTTTAACCCCTGATTCGCATGACTCATATTTGATGTATTTTTGAGGGTCAAGTTTCTCGGCTTCTAAAAAACAATTTTTCGTGTGAGATTTCACAATTGTTATTAACTTCGTAGCACACACGAAAAATCCGCTTCAACCAATGAAACTTGCTACCTGGAATTTAACGCCTACCGATGAGGCTGCCGCCGAAAGGCTTCAAAAAGAACTCAATATTCCCCTTCTTTTTTGTCGGCTGCTCGTACAGCGCGGCATTCTGAACATCGAGGATGCCCGAATCTTTTTCCGACACGATCTGAACAACACGCACAATCCATTCCTTATGAAGGACATGGATTTGGCGGTAGAACGCCTCGATGCCGCGCTTCAAAACAACGAACGTATCCTGCTCTACGGTGACTATGACGTAGACGGCACCACCAGCGTTGCGCTGATGTACGCTTTTCTTTCCGGCTTCCATTCAAACCTGGATTATTACCTCCCTGACCGCGAAAAAGAAGGGTATGGTGTGAGTCTTTTGGGCGTTGAATACGCTCGGGAGACGGGTTGCAGTCTTATTATTGCGATGGACTGCGGCATCAAAGGACACAAACCCATTTCACTCGCCAAGACTTACGGGATTGATTTTATCGTCTGCGACCACCACTTGCCGGAAGGAGGTTTGCCTGAAGCGGTGGCTTGCCTCGACCCCAAACGCGACGATTGCCCTTACCCTTACAAAGAACTCAGCGGTTGTGGCATTTCCTTCAAACTCGCTCAGGCCCTTGCCCTTCATCACAATACGCCTTCTGAAGAAATTGCCTCCCTGCTCGATCTGGTAGCAGTCAGTACCGCCTGCGATATTGTTCCCATGACCGGCGAGAACCGAATCTTTGCACACTTCGGGTTGCAACGACTCAACCGATCACCGCGCCTCGGACTTTGGGCCATTTGCGAGCGAATCAACCGACCGAGGCCACTGGACATTACGGATGTTGTGTTTGGTATCGGTCCGCTCATCAATGCCGCCGGGCGACTCGCCGATGCACGTGAAGCGGTACGTCTGATGCTTTCTGTTGATAAAAACAGCGCACTGGACAATGCCAGCCAACTGGTGACGCGCAACAAGGAACGCCGAGAAATGGACTACGCCACGGCCGACGAAGCCCACCGTAAATTCAAGGAAATGGCCGATTGGAGTGGCCGAAAAAGTACGGTGCTTTTTGAGCCAAACTGGCACAAAGGCATCATTGGCATCGTGGCCAGCCGAATTGTAGAGACCTTCCACAAGCCCACGGTCATTTTGACGGAAAGTAACGGGAAGGCGGTGGGTTCGGCACGTTCGGTAGCCGGGTTTGACCTTTACAGCGCCTTACAACAGTGCGAAGACTTGTTTACCACTTACGGTGGGCACGCCCATGCGGCCGGGATGCAAATGCCCCTGGAAAATGTAGATGCCTTCATTGAACGGTTTGAAACCGTGGTAAGCCAAAGTATCGCACCTGAAATGGAAGACCCTCAAATTGATGTTTGCACAAAAATTAGCTTCGACGAGATCACGCCCGATTTTTGGAAAATGCTCAACCGATTCGAGCCCTTCGGCCCTCAAAATCGAAACCCGGTATTCTGGGCAGAGAATGTTTCAGATACGGGCCAAAGCAAGCTTTTGGAAAATAATCACGTCAAACTTTGCCTGCGCCAGGCGGGCAGCAAGGTAGAAATGACCGGGATCGGCTTTGGATTGGGCAAGGCTTTTGAAAAAGTGCAAGGCAAGTCGTTTGGAATTCTTTTCAACCTTCGGGAGGATGAGTGGCAGGGGCGGCGGACTGTAAAGATCTATGCAAAGGACATGCGGTAGGTGTTCAAAATCATCTCCGAATATGACCAAAATCGCATGTTTGGGACAGCGTTTTTAGTCTTTTAAACCACACCTTTGTATATCTCTTCACCATAAAAAAAGCAATATTATGACAACGGGTAAAATAGTATTGAGCATTGCAGCAGGCGTAGCCGCTGGTGCTATTTTAGGAGTGCTTTTTGCTCCAGACAAAGGTTCTGCCACACGGAAAAAAATTGTCCAGAAGCGCGATGAAGTTGTAGATGGATTGAACGAAAAAGTCAATGAAATGCTTGACACCGTCACGGACAAGTTTGAGGCCGTGAAAAAGCAAGCTGCCAAAATGGTCAGAAACGGAGAGGCTAAACTGGAAGAACTTGAGGCAGAATTTTCTGATGCCATAAGCGCTAAGATGAATTGAGCAACATAAGAGGTTGTTTCGTAGTTTTCAATTTTGACGATGGGATTCCGTGCAAGGTATCTTGCGCGGAATCCCATCGTCGTAAATCCAACAGCGTAAATTTCTGTGCTTTGGCTTTGCCTTTTCAAATCTCAGCTACCATCCTATTGGATACCTAATCGCGCTTAGGCTTGTACTTCGCCAGTTCCAAAAATTTCTGCGCATCCGTCATTTGCAGCAACTGCTCCATGGTAGTGTTTGGGTAGCGTTTCATGTACGAGCGCACGATTTGCAAACCCATCCAGTTGCCGATTTCGCCGGGTGCTTCCTGAAAAATAGCAGGGGCGTTTGGACTGGGGGTCACCAGTTTTCGGATTTTGTCGAAGTCTGTGGAGTACAGCATTTTTTCGCTTAGCAAGCGTGCCCACACTGCTGCTTCATTGGCGTAACAGCCTTCCATTTGGGTGCGGGTATAGCCCATTTTCAGGCTATCGGCCACATCGGGGAGAAGACAATCAGCGATGTAGAGTTGTTTGCCGTTGTGCAGCATAAGGTCGAGAAGCCGTTGGCCGGGCGCTTCATCGGCGCAATTTTGGGCCAATGCTTTGCTGAGCCGTACTGCTATGTAATCCTTTTGAAACTGTCTGCGCATGAAATAGGGGAACACATCGGGATTATAACCTGGGTAATTTTCTCCCAAAAACATATCCAACCCGATACCACAAAGACTATCGCCTACGGTGAAGGCATCCGTGGCGAATTCCGACACCATCGTAATGACTTGCGGTACCGGTTTTTTGGGAAAATAGTATTTGTAGTAGCGGAACATCTGGGTCAAATCTTTCTCAAGCCAACGCAAATCGCCGTATACCTGCTGCACCGTGTCATACAAATGACGCACCTGCGGAATCGAAAGGAATCCGCCCAAAGCTTGGCGCGGGGTCTCATTCGGATTCGATTGGTCATGGATAATTTCATTGCAAAAAAGCGGAAGCATCTCCGGGTATTTGCCCAGCAAGCGTTGCATGCCCATTTGAAGATCGGCGGTGTCGAGTGCGAAAATATCCTGCTCAAATCGGAGCAGTTGCAGTTCCACTTTGAGATCCGAGACATCGGGGCGAGGGGTGCGGTTGTCGTCGCCGCAGGCCGTGATAATGAGCAGGGAGAGGCAGAAAAAGAGGGCAAAAAGGGTTCGTACTTTCAAAACAATGGAAGGATTGGTGGGCTGAAAATTGAATGGACAAAGTTAAGGAACGCTGGTTTGTTCAATGTGTTGTTTGTGTCCGGGAGCAGCCTCGCAAGGTTTTAGAAAAGAAAATCAAATGGTTTTTAAACGTTTTTCCCGGGTGTCAAACACCTCCGCGCCGCGTATGGCTTCCAGCCGATTTTTGCCACTCAAATAGGTCAGCCGCCCTTGTGCGTCGCGACTTTCCCGGAATTTTGACTCCACATACCCCGAGGCGGCCGTGAGCGGGCGCAGATCGCGCAATTGGTCTTTTCTGACAAAATAAGCATTGTTGCCGTGGCTGTTGCTGCCTACAAACGCATAACCCTTTTCTTCAGCAAGATCACAGAGCGCGGTGAGCGAGGCGCCACAACAAAGGTTGCTGAAGTGGTAGTTGGTTCGGTAAAATTGGGGATTATAAGGCACCGTCCAGGCCTCCTCGGGGCCAAACACGCTGTTGTATTCCATGATGACCAGCACCGGGTTGACGACATTGATTGCCTTCCAAACCCAATAGTCGTTGCCGTCAATATCAATGTGCAGCAGTCCGAGTTCGCCTGCAAACCCATTGGTTTTCAACAGCTCATTGATGTTTTCTGCAGTGACAAATGCGGCATGGGCCTGGAAGTCGTGCTGCCAATAGATACGGTCCTGGCGGATTTGCGCCACGTTTTTTTCAGCACCATCCAGCACGAGTCCGCGCCAGTTGTTGTTCAAAAGCAGGAAGCGGGTGTTGGCTTCCCGATAATTTTCTACTCCAAATTCCACAAAGGTTTGCGGCATAATTTCGAGGTAATGAACCAAAAACTGGATAATGCCATCGTCGCCCCACTGCGAAAAAACCTTAAATTCAGCACGTTGCAAATTTTCCAGAATAGCCGCCTGCTCACTTTTATGGAGCTGGGTGAGCAGGCGAGCACTGAGTATTTTACCTTCCTCCACTTCGCGCGGCAAGCGGGTAAAGGAGCGAAGTGTGCGGAGGATTTTTTGAAACATAAAGAAGTGGAGAATTCAAAGGATGTTCGGGTCGCGTTTAATTCCTTACTGGCAGATGCGAGTACTCCTTTCCATAACGGAGCATCTGTTTTACGAAGTCATGTTCCTTTTCCACCTTTACGTCAATGATTTTGCCGCTGGCGTCTTTTTTGGCTACCAACTTGGGTTGCACAAAGCCAGAATAGGCCTTGGTAGGCAAAGCGGCATAGCGTTTTTTGACTTCAGCACCCGTTGCTTTGTCCGTTTTTACACCAAAAGTTTCCACTAAAGCCTCCGCAGCTTTGTAGTCGCCTTCGGATTTAATGCGTTGAATTTCAGCCAGTAATTGACCAAAAAGCACACGCAATTTGGCGTAGTTGCGGATGTCATAGAAGGTTTTGCCATTGCGCGATATCTTGGCTATCACGTTGTCGGCTTTTCCTTTTTCAAAAGCCCAGGCCGCCACGAGTTGGCGGTTGCGCATGTGGTCTTCTTCGATGTCGGCGCCGGCGGGAAGACGGCGGAGTTGCTGGAGCAGCCCGTTGCGGATGTAGTTGTCGTACTCAGCTTTGTAGGCGTTGGCATCAGGCAGAAGTCCCCATGCAATGAGTTTTGGATCTGGCATGAAATAGAGCGCTACCAAGTCAGCACGTGCTTCTTCCAGGGTGCTGGAATAATGCTTGAGCGTCACGTTAGGCTCTGGCACACCCGGGTTCATTTGGCCGCTCGCGTGGCCGATCACTTCGTGGAGTGCCGTGTGCATTTTGCCGCAGGCCTCGCCGTACTTTTTTGCGTATTTGATTTCGGTGGGGTCGTTGGCGAATTCCTGTAGCGCCATTGCGCCGCCGACGTTGTTGTAGGCGTTCTCAATATTGTTCAGGCTGATGGATTTGGAACCAATCTCCCGAATCCAGTTGGAGTTGGGCAAATTCACGCCGATGGGGGTATTGGGAGCACAGTCGCCGCCTTCCATGGCCACGTTGATGACACGGTATGAAACCCCTTTCACTTCCTTCTTTTTGTGCGCATCCGCGATGGTTGAGTTGTCTTCAAAATACTGGGCATTTTTGCTCACGATAGCCATTTTTTGAGTGGCTTCCGGGTCATTGTATTGCACCATGGCCTCAAAATCACCCTTGTAGCCCTTTGGATCGTGATAGACTTCGATAAAGCCGTTGATCACGTCAATGGTGCTCTCAGTGTCTTTCACCCATTCGATATTGTACTCGTCGAAGGTTTTCAAATCGCCTGATTTGTAATAAGCAACAAGTAGCTCGAGCGCTTTTTTCTGTTGACCGTTTTCGGCAAAAGGGATGGCTTTGGTGAGGTTTTCAGTGATTTTGTCAATAGCCGCACCGTACATTCCGCCAGATTTCCAAACGATTTCTTTCAGCATTCCCTCGTCTTTTACGAGTTTTGAATTGAGGCCAAACAAGGGCGGGTTTTCACCAGCAGCTTTGATTTTTTCCTGATAAAACTTGTCCACCTCAGTAGCGGTCACTCCCTCATAGAAATTGACCGAAGAATTGCGCACCACATCGGGGCCGTCTTTGCTGGTGCGTTTTGGCATTATTGCAGGGTCGAAGATGACGGGTAGCAGCCTGTACTGAATATCCGCTGCAGGCAGGGGCAGGGCGGAAGCATCGCAAGCTTGCACTAGGGAACTGAAGTATTCCTTGGAAAAATCAGGCAGGATTTTCACCTCGTTGTAATGGTGGTGTATGCCGTTGGAAAACCAGACACGCTTGGAATAAACCTCAAAAGCCTTCCAATTGGCAGAGGTTTTGTCGCCTTTATAGGTATGGTGGATGGCTTCGAGGGTTTTGCGGACCGCGAGGTTGTGCTTGCCATGCTGGTCGTAAATGATGTCGCGCCCAGCCAATGCGGCCTCGGAGAGATAGTAAATGAAGGTTTTTTGCCGGATAGAAAGTTGGTCAAATCCCGGTAGATCGTACCAAAGAATTTGAAGGTCAGCAAAAGTGTCGAGCAGCACTTTTTCCGCCATGGGTGCGGTTTCGGGGGTCGTGCCTATCTTTTTTTCACTGCAGGCTACGGCGGTTAAAAGGAGCGATAAGAAAAGGATGTGTTTGAATATCATTGTATCAATGAATTGAATGGGCGAAAATTTTGAAAAATTAAATCAGGTCAAAGACCGCAACACTTGTACCAGTTGGTAAACTGTGGTACAGGGGTTTTGGTCGGCAAAATCACGACGGTTTTCATATAGGTTGAAAAGTCGTTGGGCATTTTTTATAGCTTGATCCTCATTGCCATGGATTTGGAGAAGACTGTAAAAATTGGGATCGTTTTTCTGATAGCGGTAATTTGGGCCGAGGTATTTTTGAAGTCTCTGCGTGAGCATTTTAAGGTACTGTGCTCGCCCGATGGCGGAATCAAAATATTGAAAATGAAGCAAGTACCAAAGCTCAAAAGCTTCATTGCTCCAAGCACAATGGATACTCTCCCGCTTGCAGATTTCAATAGCTTCGTTAAAATGTGCCGGTGGGAATGCATCGCGGTCGAGTACTACCCAAAGGTTATCAATTGGGAGGCCCGAAGTTTCTTCCCGCTTTTTTTTCTCTTTTTTTGCTTTTGCTACGAGTGAGGTAGTATTGTCACCCTTCCCATCGACATCAATTTTAACCGTCTGCAAAACACCTGGCAACATATCTTTTTTGAGACCTTCAAAATAGAACGGCTCCGTCTTCTCCCCCTCGCATACGATGAGAAAATAACGACGTTTTGATCGTGTTCCAAATGCCCGTCGCGACTCTGCGCGACTAAACCGGCCAGCTATTGGTTCACTTCCGCTTCGTTTTTTTGCCATGTCGGGTTCAGCAAGTTTTCAAGGTTTCCAATGTGTGGGACAGCACCATAGCGGCCCTGCATATAGTCTTTGTAGAACGAACGGTCTTTGCGCACCTTGCCGTTTCCTTCTTCTTTGAATTCGGCTAATGAGTACAAATCCGTCGCGCCATATTGGTCTTTTTCGGTGAAATAAATCTGATCTCGGCGGAAATTGCCGTAACTGAGCAAGTTGGTGTCGTGGGTGGCGAAGATGAGTTGCGCGTTGTTTGGGTTAGTGGAGGGGTCGTTGAAAAGGCGAACGATGGCGCGGGTCATTAAAGGGTGAAGTTTTGCGTCGAGTTCGTCAGCGATGAAGAGGCCACCATTGTGGAGGCAAGAAAAGATAAGGCCAGAAAGGTCGAATATTTTGTTAGTGCCAGAGGACTCTGCCTCTTCCATATCGAATTCAACAGTGCCTATAGACTCACCAAGTTCATTAAATTTTTGATGAACCGTTTTAGCTGTTAATAGAGTCATTTCATAACTATCGCCTCCTTCAAAATCTTGGGTTATATGATTTTCAGATTTAAGGATGATTTTTTCAATGCTTAAATCCAGTTTTTGAATGAATGCTATGGCTTCTCCACGCAGTTTTGCATCAAAATATGTATTAATAGTCCAGTTTCTGGATAGCCATGTATGTTCGGATGATATGCCTAATTCGTTAAACCAAGCGACTATTTGAGCAGCCACCATCCCATTAAATTGATCGCATATAGATAGGAAGAGGGAGTTAGGTTTTGTCTTTGTATCAAGCCCTTTTCCTTCTTTGAAGGATCTGCTGATTTGAATATCCCCCTGTTCTCGAATAAATAAAGGCTTTTCTACCTCGCGCTTTGACTCAAAGAGCCACTCAGAATGACACCGTTGTTTATCAATTTCAAAGCCATATCGGTAACGCAAATCGCTGATCCTGAAGATGGCCTCGAAATAAGATGGTTTGGGAGCAGATGTTTCATTTAGCAAAAAAGACTCAATATTTATTTCATCTGACGAAGACCTACTTGCTGAATGCAACACATTACTCCGCATCACTCCCATCGCCCGCAATAAATTCGACTTTCCACTCGCATTAGCACCGTAAAGCACCGCACTACGCAGCAGCTTGTTTTTTCCCACCGAAATCAAATTTTCCCGATGCTCGCTGACCGAGGTCGACGCGTCCATGCGCAACGTTTTTTTATCTTTGAAGGAGCGGTAATTTCCAACTGTGAATTCTATGAGCATGACTTGTTTTTTGAACTTAAAGGTCCAAAAGTCGCTTTTGTTTTACAATAAATTGAAATTTTTTGAGAAATTTTCTCAAATTGAAGACAAAATAGATTTTTCCGTACAAGCAACCGCCTTAAATCCTTTTAATGGCGCGACTTTATCCACCGCCCCCGGACCGTGCTGAATTGACGAAGAAAGCTTGTCATGATTTACCTTGATTTTTCAAAAATTCCGGCAATTGCCGCAACGCAGCCAATTCGCGATACTTCGTCCGAGCCTCATCTGCCGGAATACCAAAATAGGCTTTACCCCCCTCCAAATCTTTGGATACCCCCGCTTTTGCTGACACCAATGCCCCCTGTCCGATATGCAGCGCCTGCGCCACCCCGACCTGCCCATACAGCACCACATTGTCTTCCACCACCGTTTTGCCCCCAATGCCAACCTGCCCGGCAAACAGGCAGTTTTTGCCGATCACCGCGCCATGGCCAATGTGAATCTGGCAGTCTAGCTTGCTGCCTTCCCCAATGATGGTGTCACCGCTCACCCCCTTTGCAATGGTGCATCCTGCGCCGATATCTACTTGATTTTCAATGATAACTCGACCACCGCTGCGCCATTTTTTAAACGAACCATCGGGCAGTTTTTTGAAATAAAAAGCATCGGGTCCAATGATGGCGCCGGGACCGATGACGCAATGTTCCCCAATACTGGTATGTTCCCCAATGTAGGCGTTGGCTTGAATGTAGGAATGTGCACCAATGCGCACGTTGGCGGCGATGATCACGCCCGGCTCAATGATGGCAGTTGGATGGATATCGGCACGACGGCTGATGGTTTCAGTGAGCGGCTCGAATGGGCGATGTTCGCGCACCAGGGTATCGTAGACCTCGAAGGGATTTTCGACAATAAGGATGGCTTTGCCTCGAGGGCATTCCGCTGGCGCATTGAGCAACAAGACCGTGGCATCGCTTTCGAGGGTTTTTTGGAAATATTTTTTCACATCGGAAAAGGCCACATCGCCCGCTCGGACTTTGTGGATTTCGTTGATACCGGTGGCAGAAAGGGTTTCATCCCCAATAATTTGGGCGTTGAAACGCAGCGCGAGGTCGAGTACGGGAATAGGGCGTGGAAAATCCATGGGTTAAGGCCGATTTGCCAGAATTGAGATGAAAAAGAAATAGCTTTCAAGGGGCAAAAGTCTGAAAAAATGACGGCTAAACTGGCCTCTCAATTTTCCGACAGCCAAGCCATGCAACCAAACAAATAGAAACTCCTACTTTCACCCCCAAAACCACCCAGTTTATGAACATGCCATTGCGTCTACTCCTCTTTTTTCTGCCCCTCTTCTGTCTGGCTCAAAACGCCGCCTTCGCTCAAAAGGCATCCGCCGCTCCGCCTGCCGAACTGCGCGGCGCTTGGGTAGCTACCGTGGCGAATATTGATTTTCCTTCACGACCAGGGCTTTCCTCCGCCGAAATAAAATCGGAATTCGATAGCTTGCTGGATATCCTGAAGGCGATGAATATGAACGCGGTCTTCGTGCAGATACGCCCTGCGGGCGATGCTTTTTACAAATCGAAGACCGTGCCGCTGAGCAAATTCCTCGTAGGTCAGCAGGGCGCTATGCTCGACGATTCGCTGTTTGACCCTTTGGAATACATGATTAAATCGGCACACGACCGCCGCATGGAATTTCACGCCTGGCTCAATCCTTACCGCGCCACGTTCGACCTCGACACCTCGGCCCTCGACCAGTTGCACCCGCTGCGTTCTTTGCCGGATCGCCGCAAAGCAGAGTGGTTTTTCCGTTACGGCAGAAAATGGTATTTCAACCCGGCCAGCCCTTCTGTGCGCCAATACCTGACCAATGTGGTGAAAGACATCGTGCAGCGTTACGATGTGGACGGCATCCATTTCGACGACTATTTTTATCCATACAAGGAAAAAGACAACAGCCTGGATGATGCCCTCGACGACTACAACGCATTCGCCTCGGGCGACCACGATTTCACCGACATCGGAGATTGGCGGCGCAACAACATCAATGTGTTGATCGAAGAAGTGTCAAAGACCATCAAGAAATTTAAACCCTACGTCAAGTTTGGCATTGGGCCATTTGGTGTCTGGCGAAACAAGGAGCGAGACCCGGAGCGAGGTTCCAACACCCGCGCTGGTGTGACTTGTTACGATGACCTCTACGCTGACGTGTTGTTTTGGCTTGAAAAAGGCTGGATAGATTACGTTGCCCCACAGATTTACTGGAGCATTGGATACCCCCCGGCTGACTACGAGATTTTGGTGGATTGGTGGAGCAAACACCTCTATGGGAAACAACTTTACGTGGGCCACGCAGCCTATAAAATCAACAATTCCTCCAACGACCCAAACTGGGAAAACGAAGCAGAGATCAGCGATCAAATCACCCTCAATCGCGCCAACCCGAATGTGAGTGGCAGCGTATTTTTCTCGGTTAAACCCCTTTTGAGAAACCCGCTGGGCGTGCAAGACACCTTGCTCAATTCGCTTTGGAAATTCCCGGCGCTTGTGCCGCCCATGCCCTTGCTTTCCAAAGCCACGCCTGCCACGGCCACCGTTTGTCGGATAAAAGGAACCCCCAGCACGGTGCAAATCACCTGGAATCTTTGTCAACTTCTATCCGGCGATGAAATGCCTTTTTACTTCGCCCTCTACCGTTTCGATGGGGAGGGCGTCGGGAAGTTCGACAACCCGCGCAACCTATTGGGCTTCACCCCTTTTTACGCGGACAAATGGTATTTTGAAGATTATAAGGCGATTGAAGGCGAATATTACACTTACATCGTTGTGGGCTACAATCGCGCCAACGTAGCGAGCAACCCCAGCGACCCGGTGTTTGTGAAAAAGACAAAAAAGGGGGCTAAGAAGAAGAAGAAATTTTGGGGTTATATGTTTTAGAAATGAAAGTCCTCCTCACCACACTCAACGCAAAATACATCCATACCAACCTCGCCATCCGGTTGCTCTACGAGCTCAACCGGGAATGGCCGGGCCTGGAATGGCGTGAGTTTACCATCAAACAGGATAAAGATGAAATCGCGCAGTTTTGCGCTGATTATGAGGTCGTTGCGTTCAGCTGTTATATCTGGAACATCACGCAAACCCTGGAGGTGGCCCGAAAAATAAAGGCCCTCAACCCATCGGTACAAATACTGCTTGGCGGCCCCGAAGTCAGTTATGATTGGCAGGATGTGATCGTACGCCCGGAGGTGGATTTTATCATTACCGGTGAAGGGGAAACGCCGTTTCGCGAGTTCCTGTATGCCTGGCCCGAAGTAGGGCATTTGGCCAATCTGGTCAGCAAAACCGAGGTGGGCGAGATCCGCTATTTTTCCAATCCTGTCACCTTTGATCTCGAAAATTATCGCTCCATTCGCCCCTGGCAAAATGACCCGCCCGAGGATTTGCGGAGCAAAGTTTTATACGTCGAAACCTCCCGCGGCTGCCCTTATAAGTGCGAATTCTGCCTCGCCAGCCTCGACAATAAAGTGCGTTACCTGCCCGACGAGCACATTAAACAAACCCTGCTTCATTTGATGGAACATGGGCGCGTGATCAAGTTCCTCGACCGCACGTTCAACATGAAGCGCGATTTCACGATTGATATTTTCACGTTCATTCTGGCCAATTACCGCCCCGGAAACGTGTTCCAATTTGAAATCACGGCAGATATTTTACATCCCGACATCATCCGTTTTATTCAGGAAAAAGTGCCAAAAGGGCTGTTTCGTTTCGAAATTGGCATTCAAACCGTCAATCAGAAAGCCAACCTGGAGGTGAGCCGCAAGCAGAATTTTGACAAAACAAAAGGCATCATCCGTCAGCTTGCCGATATAGTTGAAATGCACCTCGACCTCATCGTTGGCCTTCCGTTGGAGCGCTGGGAGGATATCAAATTCAGTTTTGAAGAAGTGTTTAAACTCTTCGCACCGGAGTTGCAAATGGGCTTTCTAAAATTTTTGAAAGGCACACCCGTCCGTGAAAAATACGAGCAACACGGCTTTGTATTCGACCCCGAGCCGCCGTACCAAATCATTGAAAGCAATTACCTCTCACGCCAGGAACTCGCCCGACTGGAGATACTCGAAAATGCCCTAGAAATTTACTGGAATAAGCCCCGGGTTTCCCGTACACTGAAATACGTGACTGCTCAATACAGCATTTTCGACTTCTTGCTAGGGCTTGGGGAGTGTTTTGGCGAGCGACACGATTTTCACCAATACACCCTGGCTGATGTATATGAACGCATCCTATATTTTGTAAAAAGCAATTACCCGGATGACCCGATTTTAGCCGAATTAGTCGAAATTGATTACTGCTTGTATCAAAAAGTAAGACCCCGACCGCTGCATCTCGCAGAAATCGGGGCCTTTGAAAAAGCCACACTAATAGAACAAATAGATTTCAATTTTGGCGAAAACTGGCAAGGGAAGTCCCGGTTTTTGGCCTTGCCACTTAGCTTCGATTTGGAGATTTTTGAACAAGAAAATCGAATCGAACCAGGTGAGTACAGCTTGCTCATTCGATATACCGGAACAGATCGCGGTGAAGCTTTTTGCCTGAATCAAATGGTAGAAGCGTTTTAACGACCACTTGTTTTTATTAAACACATAGGCACTTAGGACACATAGGATGACAAAAACCGCCTATGTGTCCTATGTGCCTATGTGTTTAATAAAAAAACCACTTATTTCTTGCGTTTCGAACTGCCCGGTACAGGATACCTCGTCGCATAAGATCGCGCTTTGGGCACCAGCGATTTCAGTTTGTCACTGCGCTTGGATGGATCCGGGTGCGTACTCATAAATACCGGTGGGCGATCACCCCCAGCTTTGTTCATCCGTCCCCAAAACGGAGCAGCTTCGGCAGGATTGTAGCCGGCCATCGCCATCAGATAAAGGCCAATTTCGTCGGCTTCTGATTCGTGTTTGCGGCTGAAGGGAAGCAATACGCCCAACTGGGTGCCCGCGCCGGCAGCCTGCATAATGAGGTTGCGGGTTTGAGCGGGTTTTTGCGCCATGGCAAGCCCGAGGTCAAGCGTAGTGAGTCCGAGCTGAGCCACCAGCCCTTGGCTCACGCGTTCGTTGCCGTGATTGGCCAGTGCGTGCGCGATTTCGTGTCCCATCACCACAGCCAGAGCATCTTCGTTTTGGGTTACTTTCAAAATACCGGTATACACCACCACCTTGCCGCCCGGCATACAAAATGCATTCACGGTGGGGTCGTCCACTACATTGAACTCCCAGGCAAAAGATTTTAGATCATTTGCCAAACCTCTCGATTTGTAATAAACTTCGGTGGCAGCTTTGATGTCGTTGCCGACCCGGCGCACGAGCTCAAGGTCTTTGCCCGAAGTCATCGGCTTGTTTTCCGAGAGGAATTGGCGGTACTCGGCAATGCTCATTGAGTTGAGTTGCGCATTCGGGATTAGATTTAGGGATTTTCTCCCAGTGAATACCGTTTTTTGGCAGGCAAATACCACTGAGATAAGTGCCAGAATGAAAAGGCTTTTTTTCCACATAATGTTTGAATGTTTGTTTAGTAAAATATCTTGAAAATCGGTTTCAGGCTAGGCTTCAACGATGCAAGTTATGCATTTTTTTGCGAAAAAGAGAAACCATTTGGGCCTGCTTTTGTTTGAGCCAAAAAATTTTTAAAGCATGAAAAAACTCTTTTTCCTTATTGCCCTACTAGCCGCATTCACTACTGCGAATGCTCAAATCAAAACTCCGGCACCCAGCCCTGTTGGTAAAATTAGCCAGGAACTCGGCCTCATCAAAGTGGATGTGGAATATTCCCGCCCCAGCGCCAAAGGCCGTAAAGTCTTTGGGGACCTCGTTCCATTCGGCGAAATGTGGCGCACCGGTGCCAATGCAAGCACCAAAGTCACGGTTTCCGATGACGCAAAAGTGGCGGGAATCCCTTTGCCCAAAGGCACTTATGCGCTTTACACCGTTCCAGGTGAAAAAGAATGGACGATCATTTTCTACAAGAATACCAGCTTCTGGGGAACCCCGGAGCCTAAGGACTTCAAAGAAGAAGATGTTCAGGCAAAGTTTACGGTAACCTCTGTGCCAATCCGCGATTTGGTAGAGACTTTCACGCTGAATCTCACTAACTTGCGCAACAACGGCGGTGACCTGGAAATCATTTGGGAATATACCAAAGTGGTTATTCCAATTCTGACAGATACGGACACCAAAGTGCTAAAGGCCATCGAAACCACCATGGCGGGTCCCGCTGCTGGTGATTACAACGCCGCAGCTCGTTACTATTACGAAGAGAAAAAAGACATGGCGCAAGCCTTGGTCTGGGTGGACAAAGCCCTCGAAAAAGGCGGCGAAAAATTCTGGATACTTCGCCTCAAAGCAAACATTTTAGCTGAATTGGGGCGCTACAAAGATGCCATCATGGTGGCACAAAAAAGCACCGAACTGGCTAAAAAAGAAGGCAATGAAGATTACCCACGCATGAATGAAAAAAGCATTGCGGAGTGGAGTAAGAAGAAGTAATTAGTTTCAAGTAGTAAGTTTCAAGAAGTGGCCGACAATGGAACATTGGGTTTCATTGTCGGCCATTTTAGTCTGCTTGCAGACAATTAGATCTGATCCTACATTTTGCAAACAACTCAAAGTCTCCAAAATGCGACTAGAATCTGTCAGAGTAATGTTCTGTCAAACAGTCAACAGCATACATTCAAATGTCAATACTTCGTATTTTCTCCATCCTATTTCTCCCCTTTTTTGCTGTTGCACAAGGCCCGCTCGATGGTTATTTGAAAGGCAAGGGTGTGCTTGATCTTGCACCTTCTTTTTCTTTCAATTCGGCCCAAAAATTTGAAGGCGCAGGCGGCCAGACTTACAACGAAATCTATAAAGGCCAAATGCTCAGCCTGTTTGCTGAATACGGCTTGACCGAAAAATTCGACCTCGTAGCCACGGCTGCGGCTGTTTTTACCCCCCTTCAAAGTGGCTTGCAAGACGGCGGACTTTTTGTGAAATACCGCCCAATCCATGCAAAACTTGGCAAAGCTGGAAAACTGGGGGTGCTTTTCGGGATGGGCACTACGTTCCCACTCAGCGATTACGAGCCCACGGCCACGGGTGCTCTGGGACAAAAAGCCATCACCGTGCCTGCCAAACTCATCCTCCAATGGGAAACCCCGCTCGGCCTCTTTTTTAACTTAACCAGCGGCTATCATTTCCGGCTAGACGAACTAAAGGATGACGACATTGCAATTATCCGGCAACAAAGGCCGGAGTACGAACCCATTGATCCTCAGAATTTTACCACGTTTTTGTTGAAAGTTGGTTTCCCGGCCCGCCATTATTACCTCGACGGCTGGGTAGAGTGGCAGCGCACTTCCGGCGGGGCAGATTATGTGCAAAATGTGCCGGATTTGCCGCAGGCTTATGGCGTGTCCTACACCCAAGTGGGTGGCACAGCCTATTATTCCGACAATGGGCGCACGGGATTTTACTGTAGCGGAGGCTACATCCTTCACGGACGAAATACCAGCAGGATTCAGCGGATTACGTTTGGGATGGTGTTTAAATTGGGGTGAGTTGGGGATGTGGTGATTTGTTTATTTGGTGATTTGGTTATTTGGGGTACCCAAGCTTGGTATTCGTTACGGCCATTAAGACGACTCAAATACCAAGCTTGGGTACCCCAAATAACCAAATAACCAAATAAACAAATCCACCTATTTCGGTATCCGAATCGTGTACGTTTTCCCCTCTTTATTGGTGAGTTTGCTGTCAATCAGCCAGGGGTTGTAGAGTTTGAGCATTCGATAATTTGTGCCCTGCTCGCGGGCAAAATCGCCCCAATTCGCCACAGCGCCCTTCACCTCGACCGTTTTGAAATCTGTGAGTGCGGGGTACAGGTGTTCTTTTTCGATGGCATACTCGTACGCTTCGGGATGTTCCATTACCTCTTTGATGGCCACGATGCGGAAAGGGTAGCGCATCGTTTCGTCGGCAGCGAGGTTGAGTTCGAAGAAGGTTTTGGCCCGTTGTTTTGACATTTCTTCGATGATTCGTCCTGGTCCGCCATTGTAGGCGGCGGCGGCTAAAGTCCAGGAACCGAGCCGTTCTTTTTCCTTTTTCATGTATGTGCAGGCGGCGCGCGTGGCTTTTTCGAGGTGGTAACGCTCGTCCACTTCTGTATTTACTTCGAGACCATAGCCACCAGCTGCGTCTTTCATAAACTGCCAAACTCCGCGGGCTCCTGCGGGTGAAATAGCATTGGAAAGTGCGCTCTCGGCCACAGCGAGGTATTTCAAATCGCTGGGTGCCCCTTCTTCTTTGATAATGGGTTCAATGATGGGGAAAATTGCGTTGGCGCGTTGGATCGCAAGAATGGTCTGCGAGTGGAAATAAACATTGCGCAGCAATTCAGCGTCGAGCCGTTGGCGCACGTCCCAGTTGTCCATCGGGAATTTTTCCCCACAAAAATCAAAGTCTTTATCGAGGTTAACGGAGCGCACACGCTGGTCGGGTTGATCTCCTTCGTTTTTGAAGGAAGAGACGCAAAGCCCGAGGAAGCCCATGCCAAAAAAAACATTGATAATCAGCAGGATACGGGTGGTGGGTGGAATGTTCATGAGAAACTTTTTATAGTGAACGCCAAACGAGGGGGGATATTTCAATAGAATATCTTTACAAACGTACGCCTTCTTTGCAAGAAAAAAGGCACTCGCCTTCTCGACGAATGCCTTTTCGATTTTTCAGGAGACTCAATTATTTGACCTCTTCTGATTTTTTGCCTGCGGCTTTTATTAAGAAAAACAATGCCAGACCAATGATGATAAAATTCAGCAGTGCATTTATGAAGTTGCCGACCATGATACCACCTTCGATCTTGGTAACACCGTCTACAATGACCTCTTTTCCACCAATAACAATGGACGAATAGTCTTGTTTGCCCACGATCAAACCAATAATGGGCATTATCAAATCTCCTACAAAGGAGTCAATGATTTTCTGAAAGGCGCCAGCAATGATGACCGCCACGGCCAGGGCCAAGACGTCGCCGCGAAAAAGGAATGCTTTGAGTTCGCTAATCATAATCGTTCGTTTTGTTTAAAAATAGATGAGTGTGTAAACCCAGACTAATGGACATTTTGACATTAGACATTGGACGTGCACTCTAAAAAATTGAAAATCATGCACTTGCTGAGTCGTGTCTAACGTCCAGTGTCAAAATGTCCAGTTGTCTGGATTAAACCTATGAATCGGTAAAAGTAGCAATGCTCCCATTTTGCAATACGTTTTGAAGGAAAATTTCTATTGTTTCACCACTTTACGACAAAATCCTGCTCCATTTTCCCCGGTCATTTTGATCAAATACACGCCTGCTGCCAGCTCCTTTCCATCCATTTCAAAAACCTGTTCGCCGATGGGCAATTGCCCCGCAAAAATCGTTTTCAGCTTCTTTCCTGTAAGGTCAAACAGTTCCAAACGAACCGTTTGTTGTTCAAAAACAGTAAAGGAAATCTGTGTCTGACTGACCCATGGATTGGGTGCAACACGAACATTTTCAATGGTTTGTGGCTCATGCGTGTTGGAAAACCAGGGCATGGTCGCTTTGTACATCGAACGTCCGTAAGTGGCTGCCAAAATCGTCCGTGTAGGCCTGTGTACGGTCAGGTCGGTCACGGGCACCTTGGGCAAACCATCGTTGACGGGCTGCCAACTGCCACCGCCATTGCTCGTCACAAATACCCCCGCATCGGTAGCAATGTACCAAACATTGAAAGGGTCGACTGGGTCAAGTATGAGGTCGTTTACGGGCAGGTCCGGGAGGTTTCCGCTCACACTCTGCCAGCTTTGGCCTTTGTTGGTAGTCAGGTAAATGTGCGCCATATCATCGAAATGACGGTAACCCGAAAGACATACCAGGGCGTAGTTTTCGTCCGGGAAACCGGCAACCACACGGGTTACCCATCGTTTGGGAAGACTGTTCGAGACCTTTGTCCAGTTGCCGCCCCCATTGCTGGTTGCCCAAACGTTGCCGTCGTCGGTGCCGACCCAGAGCAGGTCGGGATTTAAGGGCGAGGCTGCAATGGTGGTTATAGTGCCGTATTGCACCCCGTTTTGCCCCGTTGGGCCATTGCTCAGGTCGTCGCTAATGGCAGCCCACGCCAGGCCGCCATCGGTGGATTTGAAAAGTTTTTCGGCCCCGAAATACATCACACTCGGGTCTTTCGGGTCAAAAATATAGGGCGTATTCCAGTTGTAACGCTGGCTCTCCGGGGCGCTTGCACCGTTGCTTCCTGCAAAGCCACCGTATTGAGATTCGCCATAAAAAATAGCGTTGTCCAGTGGGTTCACCAGCGTCACAAAACCATCCCCACCAAAGATATGCTCCCAGTCGTCGAGATTGCCCGTGAGCGTTCTCCAGGTACCGTTGTCTTGTGCGCCCCCATAGAAATTGCTGGGGTTTTGAAAATCAATTTCCGAGGTATAAAACTGCGTAATGGGGAAAGGGCGGTGTTCCCAGGTAGCGCCCGTATCGGTAGAGATATAGATTCCGCCATCATTACCCACCACCTGGAACCCAGGGTTGGCTGGGTGGATGTACAGTGCGTGATAGTCGGCATGTAGGTAATCAGAAACACCCGTCCAATTCTGCCCTCCGTCCGTAGTTTTTGCCCAATCCAAGCCCAAGGTGTACACTTCATCGGGATCATTCGGATGAACGCGGACTTGACCAAACCACCATCCAAAACCGGGATAGCCGGGGTCGCCCCCACTTAACAGAGACCAGGAATCTCCATGGTCTGTGCTTTTATAATTGCCTTTAAAAAAGCCCGTTTGATCCGCATACAGTGCATACAAAACATTTGGTTCTGAGGGACTTATCGCAATTCCGATACGGCCCAAATTGGTGGCTGGCAAACCCGTGGTTAGTTTTTCCCAGTGGTCGCCGCCATCGCTGCTGCGCCAAATGCCACAACCCGGGCCTCCGTACACCCGCTGGTTGGGCCGTCGGGTACGCTGCCAGGTGACGGCAAAAATCGTATCGGGGTTGAGCGGGTGAAGGACGAGGTCAATCCCCCCCGTGGAATCGTTGACAAAGAGTGTTTTTTCCCAACTCGCGCCCCCATCCTCGCTGCGGAAAATGCCCCGCTCGGCGTTGTTGCTAAAAAGGTGGCCCATGGCTGCCACGAAAATGCGGTTCGGATTTTTGGGATCTACTTCGATGCGCCCGATACTGCCCGAAGTTTCGAGCCCAAGCGAGGTCCAGGTGGCGCCGCCATCGGAGCTTTTGAACACACCACGGCCATCGTAAGCAACGGAACCACCGCCGCCGTTGGGTTCTCCGGTTCCTACATAAAGGGTGTTTTTGTCTGATGGATCTATCGCGAGGTCGCCAATGCTCAGGCTGGGGAGGCCGTCGGTGATGGGCAACCAGTTTTCGCCCGCATCCGTGGATTTCCAAACGCCGCCGGAAGCGGAGGCCGCATAAATGGTCTGTAAATCAGTAGGATGCATGGCCACATCGGTGATGCGGCCGCTCACCGTGGTCGGACCAGCGATTTCCCATTGAATCTCATTGTCACGATCCTGCGTTGTATTTTGAACTTGTTCCAGAGCTTTGTAAAAAGCATCCGAAGGCACAAAACCGTAGGGGAAAGCGCGTTGAGCCCAGAGATAATCGGAAGGTTCGGGGGAATGTTTGCCTGGTTTATCCGCCGTAGTCTTAACGGAGGTGGAAGTTTTAGCGACAGCGGGAGAATGGGTAGCTTTAAAGGCAATCAAGCAAAGGACGATTATCACAAGTCCTGAGACGGCAAGTAGGATTTTATTCATGGGAATGTAGATTTAG
>Ga0247844_1001125_pt1 | contig 51917 bp, 51 predicted proteins | sample LaCtaG_FD_192421 | JGI IMG/M metagenome (GOLD analysis project Ga0247844, IMG submission 192421) | Freshwater microbial communities from meromictic Lake La Cruz, Castile-La Mancha, Spain - LaCruzMarch201714.5m_1 | ecosystem: Environmental > Aquatic > Freshwater > Lake | place: Spain: Castile-La... | reverse complement strand
TAAGCCCCAACGGGCATGTGCGTCAAGTTAACGGCGGGGATTTCTTCAAGATGGAGTTTTTCGGTTTTTTTCTGCGCAGGAGAAATGCGTTTTTGTCTTCGACGAGCCACTCGAACTCCTCGCCTTTCTCGATCTGAGCCGCCTCAGCCAAAGCGGCCGGGAAGTTGACGTAGTAGGACTTCGTTTTGCCTCTTTCGACGCGTTGGATTTTTATCAGGTGTCCCATTTCACTCGCAGTGTAATAGTATTTATACTATTGTCAAGGGATGAACCAACCCATTCCAAATCTCCGCTGCCAGCACCACACACACCAACAACTCTCCGTCGCCGGTGTCATCTTCGGTGAAGACTACCTCTTAGAACTGGCCCTCTCCTCCGGCTTCTACAAGCGTTCGCCCCGCAAGATCGATGCCTGTTCTATCCTGGCCGCAATTTGCTCCGAGGCTGCAAAAGGTTCGCCGAGCTGCAATGACTTGGCCGCGAGCATCGAATCCAGCCACCCGGGAGAAGGTCCTTCTCGCCAAGCCGTCCATCTGCGCATGGGCGAGCCGCTCCAAGACTTTGTCCACAGGCTCCTCGAGGACCTGATCGCCGGGAGCCTTTCCGGCACAATCGCCCACACCTCTAACCCCGAGGACCGCGCCCGGCAGTTCGACGGCTATAAACGCGTGCTGGTCCAAGACAGCACCATCATCAAGCTGCCCGCGCATCTCTTTGATGAGTTTTCCGGGGTGTCCAACGCCCATTCCAAGGTCTGCAATGCACGGGTTCAGGCCACCTACGACCTGCTCGCCCAAAGCTTGATCGACTTCTCTATTGACCCCTATTCTAAGAATGACCAGGCGGCAGCACCGGAACTACTCATCGAGGCGGGCGACTTGGTGCTGCGCGACCGCGGCTATCTTCTTCCAAACGAAATCCAAAGGCACGCCGAGGCGGGTGCCGACTGCATCTACCGGCACAAAACCGGCACCATCTACCTTGACCCCGAAAGCGGCAAGACCATCGATTTGCCCAAGTTGCTGCGCACAAACAGCAACCTCGACATCCTCGTGTTACTCAACAACGAGGAGCGCACGCTTGTGCGTTTGGTGAGTGCTCCCGTCGACGAGGAAACCGCTAACCTCAGGCGCATGAAGGCCAAGAAAGAAGCCCACGGCCACAACCCATCCAAAGCCATCCTCGAACTCATGGACTGGACCATCCTGATAACTACTATCGGCCCGCAGAAGGCTGACTTCCGCAAGCTGCTTGCCATCTACGGGCTACGCTGGCGCATCGAGGTGATCTTCAAGGCATGGAAGGGCCACCTGAGGTTCGGCAACCTGCACCGCGTCTCAAAAACCCAAATGCTCATCCTACTCAAAGCCAGACTCTTCCTGATCACCTGTTCTACCAACATACTCCACCGTGCGCTGGAGGGTTCGATGTGGAGAAAATATCAACGACGCATCAGCCTTCTCAAGCTCATCGGCTTCCTCGCCGCGACCCCCGCCAATCTCTTGCGGGCTCTGGCTTCCCTACGCCGCAAAGACCCCGAGAATCGTGGCTTTCATAATGCCCTTCTGCGCTACTGTTGTTATGACCGTCGACAACGCAAAAACTTCTCCGAAATTTGGCAACAGATTGCTTAACTTGACGCACATGCCCAACGGGGCTGCATCCAATAGCCCAGGGCAAGCGCCAGCGCCGCCCTGGGTCTTGGGGAAAACGAGCATCTGCCCTGTAGGGGCAGCATCCCAAAGCGGACTTAAGTTAGATGCCATTCATCACTGGTACCCCTTGTGCCCAGGGACCACTCCCCAAAAACGAGTTGGCACGCGGATTGCTTCACTGGTTCCGAGCCCTTGGCTCAAGAAACAAAAAATAACAAACCCATGTTGAGAACAAAACCGATACTGGCGACCTTGGCTGCTGCGCTTCTTGCAGCCGGATCGTGTGTCCCCGCGGCATTCGCGCAAGATGCCCAAACAACCATCGTTGAGCAGACAACGACAACCACCGTGGTCGCCACCGAAGCGGTGGCGGAGCCCCCCACACTGGAAGGGCGAATTGCGGGACTTGAGGCCTATATCAACAACCTGGATCCGGCTGGCAGCAACCTGGTCGGGGTATCCGGCCCCGGCCACACGGCGTGGATGATGGCATCAGCCGCTTTGGTTCTCTTCATGACCCTACCCGGGCTTGCCCTGTTCTACGGCGGCTTGGTTCGGGCTAAAAACGTGCTGTCCATCCTTGCGATGTGTCTTGGCATTGCCGGCATGGTCACCATCTTGTGGTGGGCCTTCGGGTATAGCTTGGTTTTCGGAACCAACTTCTCCAGCCCATTTCTCGGCGGAACCGAGTTCTTCTTCCTCAACGGAGTTGGAGCAGCGCCGAATACCACGTATGCCTACTGGATTCCGCAGAGCGTCTTTTGCGTCTACCAGCTGACCTTCGCGATCATTACTCCCGCGCTGATCTTTGGTGCAACCGCCGAGCGCATGAAATTTTGGGCTGTGATGGCGTTCACCTTCCTGTGGATGTTCATCGTCTACTTCCCGCTGGCCCACATGGTCTGGGGCGGAACGGGCCTCATGAATGGCGTGTGGAATGCGGACGCGAAAATTCCTGCGATTGACTTTGCCGGCGGCACCGTGGTGCACATGTCTTCGGGTTGGACCGCTCTGATCCTCTGCATCATGCTTGGAAAGCGCCTTGGGTTCGGCAAGGAGCCGATGCCTCCGCACAGCATGGTCCTCTGTATGGTCGGCACAGGCATTCTTTGGGTGGGCTGGTATGGGTTCAATGCGGGCAGCGCTCTGGCCGCCGACGGCATCGCCGCCAATGCATTCCTCACCACGACCATTGCTGCCGCAGTAGCCGCCTTCGTGTGGGCCGTCATGGAAGCCATTCTCAAAGGCCACCCGAGCATCCTTGGCTTCTGTTCGGGCGTTGTGGCAGGCCTGGTTGTGATCACTCCGGGCGCAGGTTTTGTGGACGCCACCGGCGCCGTCATCATCGGCGTGCTGGCGGGCATCGTCCCCTTCCTCGCAGTCACCTATCTCAAATCCATGCTGGGATACGACGATGCCCTGGACACCTTTGGCGTGCATGCTGTCGGCGGGACCATGGGGGCGCTCCTCACGGGATTCCTTGCAACACCGGCTGTTAATTCGAACCTGGTGAGCACCGCCTATGCGGAGCCCAATGGCCTCAAGGCGGCCATCGAGGGCGGAACCCTCTGGCTGGTCCAACTCCAAGCGATTGGAGTGACGCTGGTTCTGGCGATCGTCGGAACCGTCGTCATCGGGTTCATCATCAAGGTGGTTGTCGGTTTGCGTCCTTCTGTGGAAGCTGAAGCAGGTGGCCTCGACATCGCCGATCACGGGGAAGAAGGCTACATCTACAATAAGTAACTCAGCGTCCGAAAACCAACACCATGAAAAAAATCGAAGCAATCATCAAGCCGTTCAAGCTGGAAGAAGTCAAAGACGCGCTGGCCGACCTCGGGATCGAGGGCATGACGGTCAGCGAGGTCAAGGGGTTCGGAAGGCAGAAGGGCCACACGGAGATCTACCGCGGGAGCGAATACACGGTGGATTTCCTTCCGAAGATCAAGATCGAAGTCGTGCTGGCCGACGCCGCCCTGGAGGGCGCGCTGGCCGCGATCGTGAAGGCGGCAAAAACCGGAAAGATCGGAGACGGCAAGGTCTTCGTCTCCCCGGTGGATGAGGCCATCCGGATCCGCACCGACGAGACCGGCGAAAAAGCGGTCTGACCCATCCAAGGGAAAAAAGGGGAAAATGCAGGGCGGTGGGGGAGGGAGAGCCCCCGCCGCCCTTGCAATTTCCACCAAGCACCGATGAGGGAGGGCCTGCCTCCCGCCCCCGGAGGGATCGTTCCGCCAGCGGGTGGCGGATCAGGTATTTCCAAGGGCGTCTCTCCGATCGTTGCCAACCGTGGCATGGGCATCCTGCCCATGTCTTACTGGATTGGTTTTCGCATGGGCAAGATGCCAATGCGACGGTCCGGTGGAGACTGTTTGTCGCTTTGCAGGCCCTTTTTCCAAGGGCCCCCGCGCGAGGGGTTGCACAACCGGTTTCTCTCTGGCATGAATTTCCCGCGATGCTCCACCTGATCGGCCGACAGACCCTTCAAGTTGTTTCCGGCTTTGGCGACTTCACGCTTTTCACCGGGACGGCGGTCCGTGCCCTGTTTGGTTCCCGCCGGCTGCCCCGCCGGATTTTCCGCTCCGTCTACGAGCAGGGGGCGCTGTGCCTTCCGGTCATCCTCATTGTTGGCACGTTCACCGGGCTGGTTCTCGGCCTTCAGGGATATCATGTGCTGAGCCGCTTCGGATCTTCCGGGCTGCTCGGGGCCCTTGTGTCCCTGAGCCTCATCCGGGAGATGGGCCCGGTGCTCGCCTCGCTGATGCTTGTGGGCCAGGCCGGCTCCGCCCTGGCGGCGGAGCTGGGCATCCAGCGCAACAGCGAGCAGATCGTGGCGCTGGAAACCATGGGGGCCAGCAGCCACGGATACCTTGTCACGCCGCGGCTGCTCGCCGCCCTCGTGACGTTCCCTCTGCAGACCGCCCTCTTTGTTGTCGTCGGGCTCTGGGGTGGCAGTCTCTCCGGCTCCCTGCTCCTCGGGGTCGATTCCGGCGTCTACTGGTCTTCGGTGGAGCGCGCGGTGGAATCGGCGGACCTCCGCGAGTGCTTCTTGAAGGCCGCGACGTTCGGTCTGCTGGCCATCAGCATCTGTGCGTATCACGGGTTCAACGCCCACCGCTGCCGCGGAGCCACCGGGGCCCGGGCCGTGAGCGCCTCCACCACCCGCGCCGTCGTCCACTCCAGCATCGCGGTCCTTGTCGCCGACTACGTGATCACGTCGTTTCTTGTCTGACACCATGGGCCAGAACCACGGGAATTCCCTGCTGCAGGTCGAGGGCCTGCACAAGAGCTTTGAGGCGCATCACGTCCTCAAGGGGGTGACCCTCGATGTCCGCCGCGGCAGCATCTTCAGCGTCCTCGGGCCCAGCGGAGCCGGGAAATCTGTCTTCCTCAAGTGCCTCGCGCGCGTGGAGTCCCCCGACGCGGGCTCGATCCGCTTTGACGGGCGCGAGCTCGGGTCCGCCGACCCGGCCTCGCTCGCCGACTTTAAAAAGCGGTGCAGCTTTCTCTTCCAGGGCAATGCGCTCTTCGACTCGCTCACCGCGCTCGAGAACGTCGGGCTTCCCCTCGAGCAGACCACCGGCCTGCGCGACGACGAGATCCGCGAGCGCTGCCTGCTCGCCCTCCGCCAGCTCGATATGGAGGAGTTCTGCGGCCACTACCCCGGCCAGCTCTCGGGAGGCATGCAGAAGCGGCTCGCTCTGGCCCGGGCGATCGTCACGCGGCCGGAGCTTGTGTTCTTTGATGAGCCGACCGCCGGGCTGGACCCCCTGCGCCGCAATGCCGTCTTTACGATGATCGCGCGCTACCAGCGGCAGTTTGGGTTTACGGCGCTGATCGTCACCCACGACCTGGTCGAGGCGCTCGCGGCCAGCGATCGCGTCGCTCTCCTCGAGCAGGGCCGGATCTGCTTCGAGGGCACCCCGGCCGGGTTTTCTTCTTGCACCCACCCCATGGTTTCTGCTTTCCGGGACAGCGCCGAAGCCCTCACAACCGCCTTGGCCTCGATCCGCCGGGAAAATCAGCTCAGCTCATGAAAAAACACCATCTGGAACTCCTCGTCGGAATCTTTGTCCTGCTCGGAATGGCTGCGGTCGCCTACCTCACCGTCAAGCTCGGCGCCGGCTCGCTCATGGGCGGCGACACCTACCTTGTCGAGGCCCGCTTCGCCAACGCCAGCGGCCTCCACGTCGGCAGCACCGCCCTCCTCTCCGGCATCACCGTCGGGCGCGTCGAAGCCCTCGAGATGGACCCGCAGGACTACAGCGCGATCGCCACCCTCCGGCTCACCTCCAAACTCCGGCTCCCCACCGACTCCATGGCCTCCATTAAAACCTCTGGACTCATCGGCGATAAATACATATCCCTTTCCCCTGGAGCCGACGAAACCTACCTCGCTCCCGGAACCAGAATCACCATGACGGAATCCGCGGTCGATCTCGAATCATTGATCAGCAAAATGGCCTTCGGCAGCACCGACAAAGAAACCGACACCCCTCCCGCACCGTGACCTCGCGCCTTCCGATCCTTCTTGCCGCAGCCGCCGCCCTCCTCGTCCCCAGGGCGGAGGCCTCGACCGCCGACGCGGAAGCCCGCCTCCAATCCGCCGTGGGCAAGGTGCTCGCCGTCGCCGAAAAATCCTCCACCCCCGAGAAGCTTGCCGGGGACCTGCGTCCGATCCTGCTCGATTACATCAGCTTTGACGCGATGACCCGGCGTGCCATCGGGCCGGGCTGGCGCCAGTTTACCCCCGAGCAGCAGAAGCGGGCCGTCCAGCTTTTCACCACCCTCATCATCCGGACCTACAGCGATAAGTTCACGCCGGGAGAGCATCCCGTTGTGAAATACAAAGCCCCCGTCACCCCGGCCCCGGGCCGCGTCGAGGTCCCGACCTCCCTGCTTTACAACGGAAGCAGCTACGAGGTCACCTACCGCCTCGAGCTGGAAAACGGCTGGCAGATCACCGACGTCCTCCTCGAGGGGGTCAGCCTGATCGCCAACTACCGGAGCCAGTTTGACGCCCAGTTCAAAAAAGACGGGGCCAAGGCCGTTCTCGCAGCCCTCGCCCAGGCGGAAAACAAATGATCATGATCCCACGCCTCCGCCTTCTGGCCCTGCTCGCCGCCCTCTTCGCCGCCGCCCTCGCAGGGTGCTCCGCCCAGCAAAAAAAGCCGCCGGTGTCGCCCGCAGGCGGTCAGACAAAGGCGGACCCGAAAGCCATCCTCACGCCGGGCGACGACCTGGACGAATACACCGCCGTCACGATTGCCGATCCCCTCGAACCCCTCAACCGCGCCACCTTCTGGGTCAACCACCAGCTCTACCGGTTCCTCCTGCGGCCCGTCTCGAAAGGCTACGAGACGGTCGTGCCGCAGCCGCTCCGCAGGGGAATTCTCAATGTCTTTCAGAACGTCGAGTTCCCTGTCCGCTTCGTCAACGACTCCCTTCAGGGCCGGTTCGATCGCGCCGGAAAAGAGACCGGCCGGTTCGTTGTCAACTCGGTTGTCGGGGTGGGCGGGTTCGGCCGCCCGGCGGACCATATCCCCGCTCTGGCGGACGTGCCCCCTGCCAGCACCGGGCAGACGTTTGCCAAGTGGGGCATCGGCCACGGGGCCTACATCGTGCTCCCCCTTCTTGGCCCCAGCAGCCTGCGCGACACCGTCGGCCTCGCCGGCGACTATGTCATGAACCCGGTCACCTGGGTCGGCATCTTCTACGGCCACTGGGCCTGGACCATTCCCGTTTCGGTGACCGACACGGTCAGCATCATGCCCGATAAGTTCGGCCAATACGACGCCGCCTCGCAGAACTCCCTCGACCGCTACCTCGCCCTCCGCAGCTCCTACGCCCAGGCCCGCGCCGAGGCCGCCAAAAAGTAGGGCCTCCGCTCCGCCGTGCCAGGGCCCGGATCCCGGCCCGATGAACGGAGGGGATGCCCCCCACCGCCGGAGGGTGTCTCGGAATTTGTTTGCCACGCTGGTTTCCCGGCGCATAGTGATGCCGTGTTCTTTGGATGTGAGCTTCGGCGGCCCAAACCTCCCGGGTGCAAAGGCCGGGATCAGCGCAAGCCGCCATCATGTTCAGAGCGCAGGGAAGGTCATCCCGGGGTGTAGCTTAGCTTGGTAGAGCGCCTGGTTTGGGACCAGGAGGTCGCAGGTTCGAATCCTGTCGCCCCGACCACTCCCCATTGTCTGGACAGGTCGTGACTAGAGTGGAGACGAGTTAACTATCCTTCTGATTTTCAGCGCCTTGGGAAACAATAACAAGGGGTCAGGCTGCATATTCTTGCATGCGTGGAAATTCATTGTGCTTGTCGGATATTGATTGATACCCGTAAACCCATATTGTAACCCAGATATGAAAACCACTCTGGAGCTTGACAGCGCGCTTCTTTCTGAAGCGAAGGCCGTTGCTGCAAAGCGCAGGACGACGCTCAAGGCGATGGTGGAACACGCGCTGCGCAGGGAATTGGCCCCCGCGCCGGAATCTGCCAACCTGGACCCGGAAAAATTTGAGGTTGGTCCGCTGGGCTTTTTGGTCCTGAGGCGGAGGCCGGGGGAGGTCATCACCCTCGAGGAGATCAAGGCCGTCCAGGAGGAGATCGACGAGGAGGATTTCCAGCGGGCCATTTATCCCCGGCGGTCATGATTCATCTGCTCGACATCAATGTCCTCATTGCCCTGTGCGACCCGGCACATCCTCATGCGGCGGCGGCCCGGGATTTTTTCAGTGCCAGACTGGCGAGGAATGGGTGGGCCACCTGTCCGCTGATCGAAAACGGTTTTCTGCGGATTTTTGGCAGCCGCAAGTATCCGGGTGGGCCGGGAACGCCACAGGCCGCCCGCCAGATCCTTGCCGGGATCCTGGCAAGTCCGGGCCACCAGTTCTGGCCGGATGACCTCAGCCTGTGTGATGTCGCGCGCTTTCCCTCCCTGCCTGGATCGCTGGCGCTCACCGGCCTTTATCTCCTGGCACTTGCCGTGAAGCAAGGTGGCCGCTTTGCCACGTTTGATGGCGGGATCGATGCGTCGCTCCTCCCCGGCGGCATTTCGGCCTGCCATGTCATCCGGGGATGACGAACGAGGAAAACCAGAGGGGCCGGAAAACCGCTGGCTTCTTTGTTTTTGCGGTCGCGAAAGCGATCTGTGCCTGACGAGCCATGCCGCGATTTGAGCGTTACCTTGGGATCGATTACTCCGGTGCGGAGACCGCTACCCGAAGCCTGAAGGGGCTGCGCGTCTACGCGTCGGATCCGGCGCACCTGCCGGTGGAGGTTCCGCCAGCGTCCGGACCGCGCAAGTATTGGACCCGCCGGGGGCTTGCGGAGTGGCTTGCGGCAGAGCTGTGCGGCGGGCCGCCCACGCTTGTTGGGATCGACCATGCGTTTTCCTTCCCGCTCCGCTACTTTGAGGTCCATCACCTCCCTCCCGACTGGCCTGCTTTCCTCGAGGACTTCCAGCGCCACTGGCCCACGGACGCCGAACATGTTTACGTCCAGTGCATCCGCGACGGGCTCACCGGCAACGGCGCCGCGCGCACCGGTCACGCCCGCTGGCGGCGGATGACCGAGGAGCGCTGCCGTGCCAAATCCGTCTTTCACTTCGACGTCCAGGGGAGCGTGGCAAAATCCACCCACGCCGGCCTGCCCTGGCTGCGCTACCTGCGCGAGCAACCAGGATTGGGCCTGCATTTCTGGCCCTTCGATGGATGGACCCCGCCGGCGGGCCGCTCCGTCATCGCCGAGGTTTATCCTGCGCTCTGGAGCCGGAGGTTCCCCAGCGAGGGCCGGGACCCGCACCAGCAGGACGCCTACAGCGTCGCCCGCTGGATGCAGGAAACCGACGCAGCGGGCAGGATTCCCTTTCACCCGGAGTTGAGCCCGGCCGAGCGCACGCTGGCCCGGCTGGAAGGCTGGATCCTCGGACTTGCCTGACGGTTCCTGTGCTTGCGCGCCGCCTTTGCGCGCCGCAATCTTCACCCATGAAATGCCTGCACGCGCTCCTTCTGATTCCGGCTCTATTTCCGTTCCTGCAGCTCTCCATGGCCGGGTCCCTCGACCGCATCGCCTTTGGATCCTGCAACCGCGAGAGCCTGCCGCAGCCGCTCTGGAAGCTGATCGCCGATTTTCGCCCCCAACTCTGGATTTGGCTGGGAGACAATATCTACGGCGACACCGACGACATGGCCCTGCTTGCAGCCAAGTGGAAAACCCAGAAAGACAATCCCGGCTATGCCGCCTTGCGACGCTCCTGCGAGGTGGTCGGGACATGGGACGACCATGACTATGGCGTGAATGATGGCGGGAAGGAGTTTCCTGCGAAAGCCGGCTCGGCCGCCCTCTTCCTCGATTTCCTGGACGTCCCGGCGGACGCCCCCCGGCGCGCCCGGGAGGGGGTCTATGATGCCAGGACCTTCGGAGAGCCCGGACGCCAGGTCATGGTCATCCTCCTCGACGTCAGGACCCACCGCGACAAAAAGCAGTCCGGGGGAGACATCCTTGGCCGCGCGCAGTGGGAGTGGCTCGAGGAGACGCTCGCAGCCAGCCAGGCCAACGTTCATATTTTTTGTTCGGGCTCCCAGATCCTCTCCGGGGAGCACCGCCACGAAAAGTGGGCGGATTACCCGGATGCCCGCGCGCGCCTGCTCGGGTTGGCCGCCCGGCTTCCGGGGGTGATTTTCCTCTCCGGGGACCGGCATTTCGGCGAGCTGTCCCGGCTCGAATCCCCGCCGGTCCTTGAGGCCACCTCCAGCGGCCTCACCCATTTTTGGAAAGATTTCCCCGGCGAGCCGAATGCTCACCGCGTGGGCGAGATCTTTGCCGCGCTGAACTTCGGCACTTTGGAGATTGACTGGCCGAAGCGGAGCTGCACGCTGGCGCTGCGCGACGAAAACGGGGTCGCCGTTCGCTGCGCAAGCGCGGGCTTTTGAGGCTCCGCCAACCTTGCGGATCAGCCGCAGGAAATTTGGGTTTTTCATTCGGCGATTCGCGTTTATGGTTGGCGGATGACCATTCTCGGAATTGACATTGGCGGCACGGGGATCAAGGGAGCGCCGGTGAATGTGGAGACCGGAGAGCTTGTGGCCGAGCGGTTCCGGATCCCGACCCCGCAGCCGGCGCTGCCGAATGCGGTGGCCGACGTGGTGGACGAGATCGCGAAGCACTTCAACTACGCGGGGCCGGCGGGCATCACGTTTCCCGCCATCGTTAAGAAGGGGGTGGTGTATTCCGCGGCGAACGTGGACGAGTCGTGGATGGGCACCGATGCGGGGGCGCTTTTTTCCAGCCACCTCGGCGGTGCGGTGACCGTGGTGAACGACGCGGACGCGGCCGGAATCGCCGAGATGCAGTTCGGCGCGGGACGGGGGCGCAAGGGCGTCGTCATCCTGCTCACGTTCGGAACCGGGATCGGCTCGGCCATTTTCAACGACGGGCGCCTCCTGCCGAACTCGGAGTTCGGGCACCTCCAGATCCGCGGCAAGGATGCCGAGAAGAGAGCCTCCGAAAAGACGCGGGAGGACAAGGAGCTCGACTGGCAGGAGTGGGCAGACCGGGTGAGCGAGTTCCTGGACGAGCTCGAGAAGCTGTTCTCCCCCGACCTTTTCATTGTGGGCGGCGGGGTGAGCAAGAAGGCGGAAAAATTCCTCCCCTACCTGACGTCAAAAACCGAGGTGCTGGTCGAGGCCGCCCAGATGCGCAACGAGGCCGGCATCATCGGGGCGGCATGCCTGGCCGGACGCCCGCCGGGGATGGACCTCCCGGGGATTTGAGCCGGGCCGTGCGGGAGCCGTCGGTCTTTCCGTTCCCCCCGGGTGGCCACCTGCAGACGATCCTTCCGGCGATTCTGCGCAGGGTGTCTGTCGTGACGCGGACCCGCGAGCGGATTGCGACGCCCGACGGGGATTTTTTGGACTTGGACTGGGCGGAGCGGACGGGGTGTGGGCGGCTGGTGATCCTGACGCACGGCCTGGAGGGGAGCTCATCAAATGCGTGCGTGCAGGGGATGGCTGCTGCGTTCCGGCGGGCGGGCTGGGACGCGCTGGCCTGGAATTTGCGGGGCTGCAGCGGAGAGCCAAACCGGCTCCTGCGCTCGTATCACAGCGGGTCGACCGACGACCTCGGGGCCGTGATTGCGCACGCGGCCCAGACCTATGACCGGATCGCTCTGGTCGGCTTCAGCCTCGGCGGCAACATCACGCTCAAATACCTCGGGGATGCGGGAGAGGCGGTAGATGCGCGCATCGTTGGAGCGGCGGCCTTCTCGGTCCCGTGCGATCTGGCCTCCAGCGCCCGCCATCTGGAATCGCCCGCCAACCGGATTTACATGCGGCATTTTCTTTGCGGGCTCCGGAAAAAAATCCGTGACAAGGCGAGGATGTTTCCCGGCTGGGTTTCGGAGGAGGGGCTTTGCCAGATGCGGACGTTTCGCGAATTTGACGGGGCCTACACCGCCCCCATGAATGGGTTCCTGAGCGCCGAAGATTACTGGGAGCGCGCGAGCAGCCGCCCCGTCCTCGGGAGGATCCGGGTTCCGGCTTTGCTGGTGAACGCGCGCAACGATCCGTTCCTTCCGCCGGAGTGCTACCCGGAGGACGCTGCCGGCAGCGGGCACTTCCAGATGGAGGCCCCGCGCCACGGAGGACACATCGGGTTTTTCGCGCTGGCGCGCCACGGGGAATTCTGGTCGGAATCCCGCGCCGTGGCGTTTATTGGGCGGATGGCAGAGAGGTCCTGAAGATCAGCCGCGCATTTTTCCGCCGTAGATGGCGTCGTCGCCGAGCTCCTCCTCGATGCGGAGGAGCTGGTTGTATTTGGCGACGCGGTCGGTGCGGCAGAGCGAGCCGGTCTTGATCTGGCCTGCGTTCGTGGCGACAGCAATGTCGGAGATCGTGGTGTCTTCGGTCTCGCCCGAGCGGTGGCTGATCACCGCCGTGTATTTGTTCTCCTTGGCAAGCTCGATGGCGTCGAACGTCTCGGTCAGCGAGCCGATCTGGTTGACCTTGACGAGGATCGAGTTGCCGACGCCGAGGTCGATCCCCTTGCGGAGGAATTCGACATTGGTGACGAAGAGGTCGTCGCCCACGAGCTGGATCTCCCCGCCCAGCGCGTCGGTGAGCTTCTTCCAGCCGGTCCAGTCGTTCTCCGAGCATCCGTCCTCGATCGAGATGATCGGATATTTTGCGCACAGCTTCACGTAGTAGTCCACGAGTTGGTCATCCGTCATTTTTGCGCCATCAGACTTCTTGAAGATGTAGGCCCCTTTCGTGGCGTCGTAGAACTCGCTCGATGCGGCGTCGAGCGCGATGAAGACGTCCTTGCCGAACTTGTAGCCCGCCGCCTTGACCGCCTTGGCGATCGTCTCGAGGGCATCCTCCGCCGAGGTGAATGCGGGGGCGAAGCCGCCCTCGTCGCCGATCGCCGTCGAGAGGCCGCGCTTTTTGAGCTCGCCTTTGAGGGCATGGAAAATTTCTGTGCCTGCGCGGAGGGCCTCCGAGAAGGTCGGGAAATTTTTTGGGACGATCATGAACTCCTGGAAGTCGATGGGGGCGTCGCTGTGGGCACCGCCGTTGACGATGTTCATCATCGGGACGGGAAGGACCTTGGCGTTCGGGCCGCCGAGATATTTGTAGAGGGGAACGCCGACCTGGGCGGCAGCGGCTTTGGCGGCGGCCATCGAGACCGCGAGGATCGCGTTGGCACCGACCTTTTTTTTGGTTGGGGTGCCGTCCACGGCGAGCATCGTCTTGTCGAGGCCGATCTGGTCGAGGGCGTCGAGGCCCACGATGGCCGGGGCAAGAAGCTTGCCGACATTGGCGACGGCTTTGCTCACGCCCTTGCCGAGGTAGGCCGTCTTGTCTCCGTCGCGCAACTCGACGGCCTCGTGCTCGCCCGTGCTCGCTCCGCTCGGAACGGCGGCGCGGCCCATCACTCCGCCGGCAAGCTCGACATCGGCTTCGACGGTTGGGTTTCCACGGGAGTCAAGGATTTGGCGGGCACGGACGGATGTGATGGTTGTTGAGGACATAGATGGTATTGGATTGTGGAGATTGACCGGTGAAGAATGGCTGGGGCTGGCGGGCAGGCAAGGATAAACGCGGAGCAGGATTGATGCGGGTCAAGGTCGCCCTAATTCTGGACGCGCACGGGCGTTCCCATGGAGACGTTGGCGTAGTAGATTTTCACCATTTTTTCGGGCATGCGGATGCATCCGTGGCTGTCCGGGACGCCCGGCAGGAACCCCTGGTGCATGCCGACGCCGGAGTTGGTGAGGCGCATGAAGAACGGCATCGGCGCTCCGGCAAACCGGCCGCCTGGCGGGACGGGGTCTTTTTTAGCGGAGACGTTGCGCACGAGAATGTTGCCGGCGCTGTCCACATAATCGCCGTAGAGGTTCGAGACGTGATCCGGGTTTTTCTGGAGGATCTTGTAGCTACCAACCGGCGTGCCGAAGCCTTCGCGCCCGCTGGAGATGGCCGAGACGCCGACCAGCTTCGAGCCTTTGTAAAATGAGGCCGTCTGGTCGGAGAGGTCGATCACCATCGAGGGAGCCCCCTGGACGCCGTCGCCGTCCCAATAGGAGTTTTTATCCGCCAGGGTGGAGTCGCTGGAGCGGGAGATGATCGAGCCGTCGGTTCCGAGGTATTTGGTGGCGCTGCTGGTGAGGCGGGTATCGTAGGACGCGCAGCCTCCCAGCAGGGTGAGGACGGCAGCCAGGAAAAGGGATGTCAGGCGGTTCATCGTGAAAATCTGTCGGTAATAAGCCCAGGTCCGGGCCTGGCGTCAAGCGCGGATGGGAAGAAAGAGGATCACCGGAAAACCAGGCGGATGACCTCGCCGTTGTCAGTCGAGCTGACACTCAGCTCCCGGACGCGGCCGGCCTCCTTCGAGAGGGCGGCGCGGTAGGTGTCGGTGTGCACCTCCTGCCGCCCATCCTTTGCGGGCTGGGCACCCTTCCACGCCGCCGCAAGCGCCGTCCAGAGCGCGAAGCGCACCGGGGCGCGCGAGGCCTCCCCGGACCACCCACCGCCGGCGAGGGGCCCGGAGGCATAGAACCGTCCGCTGGCGAGGGAGGTCAGCTCCAGAAGCGGGGCTGGGAGGGACTTGGTGAGGCGGATGCCGACATTGCCGGAGGCGTCCGAGGTGATGTCCGCATCCCCGGCCAGAGTCCCGCCGGAGTGCTTCCAGAGGAACCCGGCCCGCGCGTTCTGGATCGGCGGCGACCAGACGTCCGGTGAGGGGCCGGAGGCGCATCCGGCCAGGAGGAGGGCGGCGAAGAGGGCGGGTTTCATGGCTGATGGGGCTGGAGCGCGAGGCGGGGGCAGAGGGGGACGAATCTTTGAATTTGGACGATCAGGCGGAAGATGGCCAGCCGCCAGGTGAGGGCAAACGAGGACCCGACATTGCCGGCGAGCACGGCGTTCACGGCGGGGACGATCTCGAAGAACTCACGCGGGCTCAGGACGGTCTCGATAAATTCCTGCCGATACCACGCGCGGACGAAACCCAGGTAGATCCCCATCACTTTCTGCATTTTTTTTTCGTAGCGCGCGAAGAGGGGTCTGGCGAGGGAGGGGGAGGAGAGGGCGGCATCGACAGCGTCGGCGGCCTGTTCGGCGCCGAGGAGGGCGAGGAAGACCCCGCTGCTGAAAACCGGATCGATGAAGCCGGCGGCATCTCCGGCGAGGAGCCAGCGGGGGCCGTGCAGGCGCTCGTTGCGGTAGGAGTATTCGCCCGAGACGAAAACCGGGGTGCAGCGCGGGCAGCCGTCCATCCGGCGGGCCATCACGGGGAGGGAGGCGATGCTTTCGGCGAGGACCTGCTCAGGCTTCGCCTCCAGGGATCGGAAAAGCCCGGAGTCCATCACGACCCCGACGCTCATCTTCGAATCGCTGAGGGGGATCATCCAGAACCAGCGGTCCTTCGCGCGGACCATGCGCGTGAGGGAGCCGTCCACGCCGGCCGGGCGCCCGACGTTCTCGTAGTGGGCATAGACGGCGAGCTTATTGAGCCCCTCGTAGGGGGACTTCATTTTCAGCTGCGAGCCCAGGAGGGTGTTGCGGCCGGAGCAGTCGATGAGGAACCTGGCCTCCACCGGGCCGCCGGAGGTGGCGAGTCGGACGCCATCTGGGAGGAGGTCAACGCTCTCAACGGACGTCTCCTCGCGGACCTCGGCGCCGGATTCGGCGGCATGGTCAAGGAGGAGCTGATCGAACTCCGCGCGGGAGACCTGGTAGGCCGAGTCCCCCTTCGGTCGGAATCCGTCTTTAAAATAGAAGCGCGATTCCTTTTCGCCGCAGCCCGAGATGATTTCCGCGCCGAACTTCCGGACGAACCCGGCCCCGGCAATTTTTGGGAGGACCCCCATGCGCTCGAGCGTGGGCATGGAGCGGGGGAGGAGGGACTCGCCGATGTGGAAGCGGGGAAAGCGCTCCTTTTCGAGGACGATCACACGGCGGCCGTTCCTTGCGAGGAGGGTGGCAGCGGCAGCGCCGGCAGGGCCCCCGCCAATGATGGCGGCATCAAACCCCATCGGCAGGTTCCCGCCAGCGGCAGGCATTGGGAGCCGAGACGCCGATTTGATCGAGGATCCGCCAGACAACGGTGTCGGCCAGCTCTTCAAACGATTCCGGGCGGCTGTAGAACGAGGGCATGGCCGGGAGCAGGATCGCGCCGGCCTCCAGCACGGCGACAGCATTCCGGGCATGGATGAGGCTCCAGGGGGTTTCGCGGGGCACGAGGATCAGCTTGCGGCGCTCCTTGAGGAAGACGTCGGCGGCGCGGAGGGTGAGGGACTCGCTTGTGCCGTGGGCGATGCGGCCGAGCGTGCCCATCGAGCACGGGCAGACGATCATGGCATCGAAGAGCGCCGAGCCGCTCGCAAAGGGAGCGTTCATGCTTTTGTCTGAATGCTCGGTGACATTGGGCGGGAGCCGGAGGCCGCCCGTCTCCTCGTGGACGACCTGCTTGGCGTAGGCGGTCAGGACGAGGTGGAGCTCATGCTCGGGGCCTCCGAGGTAGTCGAGCAGGCGCTGCAGGTAGATGGTGCCGCTGGCTCCGGTGGCTGAAAGGACGAGGCGCATGGGCGGGTGCTAAAGGAATTTGTTGTCGTGGAGGAGGCCCCGCAGGCGCGCGGTCTTTTCCAGGAGCCCGGAATACTGCCCGGAGTGGCCGGGATCCGGCTCGACGCGGGTGGATTCATCGAGCTCGACCAGCCGCCCGCAAATCCCGTCGAGCCCGGTGCTGCCCGAATCGGTCCAACCCGCCTGGATGGCCGCGCCCAGGCCGGCCCCCTCGCCGCTGCGCAGGCACACGACCGGAACACCAAAGACGTCCGCACAAATTTTCCGCCAGACCCGGCTGTTGCTGCCGCCGCCGGTGAGGCGGATTTCGGACGGGGCGACGCCGAGTTCGCGGAGGCGGGCGAGCCCGTGGCCGAGGCCCAGGGTCACCGCCTCGGAGGCGGCGCGCGCGAGGTGTGCGGGGGTGAAGTTCTGGATCGTCATCCCGTGGAGGACGCCCGTTCCGTGCGGGAGGTTCGGCGTGCGCTCCCCAGTGAGGTAGGGAAGGAGGAGGAGGCCGCCGGCCCCGACGGGGACGGATTCGATGGCGGCATCCAGCCCGGCGAAATCCCAGGAAAACAGGCTGCGGACATGCTCGGTGACGAGCGTGAGGTTCATGGTGCAGACCAGGGGCAGCCAGTGGTCGGTGCTGTCGCAGAACCCCGCGACCTCGCCGCACGCGTCCGCAACCGGCTTTTCGGAGAAGGCGTAGAGCGTGCCGGATGTCCCGAGGCTGGCCGTGACAACCCCGGGGCGGATGTTGCCGGTGCCGATCGCGCCCATCATGTTGTCTCCTCCGCCGGCGCTCACGAGCACGTCGGGTGCCAGGCCCCAGGCGGCCGCGAGCTCGGGCGAGAGGGTTCCCATGGCGCGCGAGGAGGGCTGCAGCGGAGGGAGCTTCTCCGCAAGGTCGGGCGCGATAAATTCCACGAGGTCCCCGGCCCACGAGCGGGTCTCGAGGCTCATCAGCGCGGTGCCCGAAGCGTCCCCGAACTCCATGCCCGCGCGGCCGGTGAGCCGGAAATTCAGGTAGTCGTGCGGGAGGAGGACGGTGCGGGTTTTCGCCCAGCTCTCCGGCTCATTTTCCCTCAGCCAAAGGATCTTCGGGGCGGTGTAGCCCGGCAGCATCGCATTGCCGGTGCGGCGGATGATCTCCGGGGTGCCGCCGAAGTGGCGGGTGATTTGCTCGCACTGCTGCGACGTGGAGGTATCGCACCACAGCTTGGCCGGCCGGACAACCTGGCCGTCGGCATCCAGGACGACGAGGCCGTGCTGCTGCCCGCTGACCCCGATGCCGCGGACCTCCCGGCGGCGGTCGCCGAGCTCTTCAAGCACCTTTCGCACCGTGCCATCCATGGCCGCGACCCAGTCCCCGGGGTCCTGCTCCATGGCCCCCGCAGGGAGCCCCGGAACAAACCCGTAAGCCTGCTGCGCGGAGGCGAGGACCTGGCCGGACTCCCAGTCCAGCGCAATCGTCCTTGTGCTCTGCGTGCCGCAATCGATCCCAAGGAAAACCATCCCGGTATTCTGTGCGAATCCGGGCGGAGCGCCAGCGGGAAATTTTACTTTTCGCGCTTTGCGGCGAGGGCATTGCGCACGCCCGCGAGCGGGAGGGTGTTGATGACGTCCGCCTTTGTGAGCCAGCCTTTGCGGGCGGCCCCGATGCCGAAGACGAGGTCCTGAAGGCCGGCGGTCGAGTGGGCGTCGGGGTTGATCGAGCATTTGACGCCCTTCTCCTTGGCGAGGTGCCACCAGCGCCAGTCCATGTCGAGGCGGCGGGGGTTGGCATTGAGCTCGATGATCGTGCCGGTTTCGGCGGCGGCCTCGATGACGGCCGGCACATTGACCTGATACGGCTCGCGGGTGAGGAGGAGGCGGCCGGTGAGGTGGCCCAGCATCGTGACGTAAGGGTTGCTGATGGCCCGGATGATCCGCTTGGTCATCTCCGCCTCGGAGAGCGTGAACGAGGAGTGGATGCTGGCCACGACGTAGTCGAGCGAGGCCAGGATGTCGTCCGGAAAGTCGAGCGAGCCGTCCTTGAGGATGTCGCACTCGGAGCCGGCGAAGAGGTGGAGCGAGCTGTCGCTGAGCGCCCGGATCTTTTGGATTTGGGCGGCGAGGCGCTTTTCGTCGAGCCCGTGCGCCTGGAAGGAGCTCTTGCTGTGGTCGGCGATGCCGAGGTATTCGAGGCCGAGCTCGCGGGCGGCGGCGGCCATGTCCTCAAGCGGGGCGCGCCCGTCGCTTTCCGTCGTGTGGTTATGGAACGTCCCGCGGAGGTTGTGCCACTCGATGAGGTCGGGGAGCTCATGGGCTTCGGCCGCCTCGATCTCGCCGCGGTCCTCGCGGAGCTCGGGGGCGACCGGCTGCAGGCCGAGGGCGCGATAGATGTCGTCCTCCTCGTGGATCTCGGGCAGGGGCTCCTTGAGCTCGCGGCCACCGGCCTCGCTGAAGCGGTATTCGTTGAGCGACCAGCCGCGCTCGAGCGCGCGGGAGCGGATCCTCACGTTGTGCTCCTTGCTGCCCGTGAAGTAGGCCAGCGCGAACGGGTAGTCCTGGTTGGAAACCACCCGCAGGTCACACTGGATGCCGGACTTCAGGATCACGCTCGTTTTCGTGGCCCCGCGGGCCAGCACGCTCTCGACGAGCGGGTGGCCGGCGAAGAACTCCGAGACGCGATCCGGCTGGCGCGTGGCGACGATAAAATCGAGGTCGCGCACGATCTCTTTTTTGCGGCGGTAGCTTCCCGCGATCCGGGCGCGCGAGACATCCGGCAGGGCGGCCAGGTCGTCGAGGAGGCTCTCCGCAAGGCCGGCGACGTCGCCGATGCGGAACTCCCCGGTGTGCTTGCTGTGGTGCTCGATCGCCTGCAGGATGTTGGCGGCGGTCTTCTCGCCAAAGCCCGGCAGCCGGGCGACCTCGCCCGATCGGCACGCCCGCTCCAGCTTGGTGATCGAGTGGATGCGCAGCGCATCCCAGAGCACCTTGATTTTCTTGGCGCCGAGCCCCTGCAGCTCAAAAAGGGTCAGGATGTCCGGCGGAAACTCCTCGCGGAGCTCCTCGTAGTAGGGCAGGCGGCCCTCCGTGACGAGGGCGCTGATCTTCTCGGCGGTCGCCTTGCCGATGCCGTCGAGGTCCTCCAGGCGCCCCTCGCGGACGAGGGTTTCGAGCGGCTGGCCGAGGGTTTCGAGCGCGCGGGCCGCATTCGTGTAGGCGCGGACCTTGAACGGGTTTTCACCCTTGAGCTCGAGGAGCCGCGCGATGTTTTCCAGAATCTCGATGATGGCGTCCTGGTTCATGGCAGGTAGGTGTTGAGGCGGTTGCGCCAGCCGGGAAGCCACTTGGCCTCGTTGCGCGAGGGCGGCGCATTTTTTACCCGGCGGGTCAGGACCCGATCTGCGGAGGCCGCAAACGCCGGGAGGGCCGGGCCGGCGGAATCCATGCCCGAGAGGACCTGGAGCAGACCCCAGCCCGCGCCGCCGTATCGCTCGGACGGGTTTGTGCCCTCGCCCTTGAAGTTCACGTAATCCATGAGCGCGTAGTAGCCCAGCGGCTCGGACGCCACCCGCCGGAAATTTGCCTCCACTTTCTTGCGGAGCCCATCCGGCGCGGCAGCGAGCATTTTGGGCAGTGCGGCGTCCAGGCGCATGGCGGCAAACCGGGCCTGGAGGGCGACGGTGCCGGCGAGCAGCTTGCGGAGATCGGCCAGCTGCGTGCCGTCCCGGTCGGCAAGGAATGCGCTGCGCGCGGGCCACGGGCAGGGGCCGAGCATCCAGTCCTTCACCGGCTGCCCGTTGGCCTTGAGGAACCGGGCCAGGCCGGGGAAGCTTTCTTCAAACGGCCCCTTGGCTCCGGCGGGATACCAGATGAAATGCGCAATCCCCAGCGAGGGGAACTCCTCGCCGGCATTCCATGATGTCAGGCCGGAGACGGTCCCCGCACACTCGTTTTTCCAGATCCGGCGGCCGATCTCGAGGGCCTGCGCATCGGAGAGCTGGGCGCCCTGCAGCGGCGCCGCAGACAGGGCAAGGAGAAAAAGAAGTGGCTTCATCATCGGAAATCGACCGTATCAGGATTTCCGCCGCGCGCCGAAAAATTCTTTCAGGAGCGCGGCGGATTCGGCGGCGAGCACGCCGCTGGTGATTTCGCTCCGGTGGTTGAGCTCCGGCATTTGGAGGAGGTTGATCAGGCCGCCCGCCGCCCCTCCCCGGGCGTCGCCGCAGCCGAAGATGACGCGCTTGAGCCGCGCGTGCACGATCGCTCCCGCGCACATCGGGCAGGGTTCCTTCGTCACGTAGAGCTCGCAGTCGCTCAGCCGCCAGTCGCCCACCTCCGCCTCGGCCTGCGTGATGGCCAGCATCTCCGCGTGCGCCGTCGCATCCTTGAGCAGCTCAACCTGGTTCCAGGCCCGGGCAATAACCGCCCCCGCGCGCACGACCACCGCCCCCACCGGCACCTCGTCCGCCGCAAAGGCCCGCCGCGCCTGCCGCAGGGCCTCGCTCATAAAATACCCGTCGCTCGCCATCTCCATCAAAAAAGGATAGGCGAAAAAACCCGCAGGAGGCAAAGCCATCGTTCGCGGGCATGGTCTAGCCGCCAGCTTTCTTCGCACGCTGTTCCTGTTTTCGAGCCAAAGCCGTGCTGCGCCTGACCTCTTGCGCACGCACCTTGGTTGATGCGGACCACAGACTCCCAGTCCCAGTTTTCGAGAAAAGCGGCTCGGGCTTGAAACGGTGAACCGTCGCCTGCGCTTCCCTGACTGCGTCCTCTGTCGTCAGATGCTCCAGCAAATCCAGCCTCAGCTTCATTCTGTCTAAAATCTGTTTGGGGGGGTGTCTGCTGGGCGCCGGGGGGCGGGCCTACTTCCAGGCGAGGATGCCTTTGGCCCAGGCCCAGACGAGGCCTTCGAGGAGGAGGAGGAGGAAGACCATGAGGGCGAGGAAGGCGGAGGCGGGGAGGTCGAGAAATGCGGCGGCGAAGGGGAGCAGGAAGATGGTTTCGACGTCGAAGACGAGGAAGACGAGGGCGTAGAGGTAGTAGTGGGACTGGAACTGCACGCGGGCGGGGCCGGTGGATTCGATGCCGCACTCGTAGGAGCTTTGCTTGTCGTGCCCCGGTTTTGCCGGCGAGAAGATCCGGGCCCAGGCCCAGGCCATCGCCAGCGGGACCAGCGGGAAGATGATCGCGATCACAAGGAAAAGGGTTAGGAGGAGGTAGCTGGTCATGGCAGGCAGGCGGGCGCGGATTCCGCTGCGGTGGCGGGCCGCAGGGACCGGGTGAGCGGAGTGAGGAGGAGGTTGGGAAAGAGGCCTGCGGCGAGGACGAGGAGGGCCAGCGCGGCGACGAGCGCGCGCGTGGGGGTGGGGGTGGGGGCGGGGGCGGCGAAGTGCCCTCCATCAGGCGCCGGAAGGACGAGGGCGTGCTTCAGGACGATGAGGTAGTAGTAGAGCGAGATGGCGTTCAGGGCGACAGCGAGCGCCACAAGCCAGATGAGGCCGGGGTTTTCCAGGGCCGTGGCGAAGAGGTAGAACTTCCCGAAGAACCCGGCGAGCGGTGGGATTCCGGCGAGGGACATCAGGAAGACGAGGAGGCAGATCGCGAGACCGGGGGAGGATTTCGAGAGCCCGTCAAAGTCTTCGAGACGGGATCCTCCGCGAGATTTTTCCACGAGGATGACGACGCCGAACGCCCCGGCTGTGGTGAGGGCGTAGATGATGACGTAGAAGAGGACGGCGGGGAGGCTGGCGGGCTCGCCGGAGGCCAGGCCGAGCAGGAGGTATCCTCCGTTCGCGATCGCTGAATACGCCAGCAGCCGCTTCACGTTCGATTGCACAAGGGCCGCGAGGTTGCCGAGGACCATCGAGGCGGCGGCGGCCACCGCAAGGACGGGGGCCCAGCCGGGGGCGCCCATCGATCCCGCCCACGGGCCGAGCCCTCCAAAAAGGAATTTGGCGAGGATGAAGACGGCGGCCACCTTCGAGCCCGATGCGATGAGCGCGGCGGCGGCGGTTGGAGCGCCCTCATAGACGTCCGGGGCCCAGAGCTGGAATGGGACGGCGGCGACCTTGAAAGCGAACCCGCAAAGGACCATCACCATGCCGGCCAGAAGCAGGGGGTCCCCCGGCCCCGGGAAGGAGGAGAGGGCGTGAAGGTTCGTCGTTCCGGTGACGCCGAAGATCAGGCTGATGCCGTAGAGGAGGAAGGCGGCGGAGACGCTTCCGACAAGGAAGTATTTGAGGGCGGCCTCTGCCGGGGCCTGCCGGGATTTCTCGAAGGCCGCGAGGACGTAGAGCGGAAGGCTCGTGAGCTCGAGCGCGAGGAAAATCATCAGGAGGTCATCGGTTGCGCAGAGCAGCATCATGCCGAGGGCTGCGAAGAGGATGAGGGCCAGGGCCTCCGCAAAGTGGGCATCCGGAAACGAGTCTGCGGCGAAGACGATGGCAACGAGGGCGAGCCCGAGGACCACGAGCTGCAGGATCCCGGCCAGAGGGGTCAGCGAGATCATGCCGCCGAGGAAGACGCCGCCGCCGGGGCAAAACCGGAGGGTGGCGGCCGAGAGGATTCCGCCGACGAGGGCGAGGCTGGTTGCGGCATTCCTGGCGCGGGGGATCGAGACCCCGAGGCCGAGAACCGCGAGGGCTGTGACCAGGAGGACGGCTTCGGGGGCGAGGGCGGCAAGCAGGGGGCTCATCGGGGACCTCCCTGGATGAGGGTGCGCATCAGCGGGCTTTCGAAGCTGCGAAGGATCGGGTCGAGCAGGACCGAGGGGAAGAGTCCCACCGCAAGGGTGGCGGCCATGAGCAGGAGCGCGCCCAGCTTCTCAGGAGGCGTGATGGGCGGCAGGGGCGGCGGAGCGGGCGCCTCTCCGGCGGGAAAGAACGTGCGCTGGAGGGCGATCAGAGTGAAGGCGACGGTCACGACAACGCCAAGGCCGGCCGGGATGAGCAGCGGCGGGAAAGCCATCCAGGCCCCTTTAAGAATCGTGAACTCGGCGATGAACCCGCTGAACCCCGGCAGCCCCATCGAGGCGACCGACGCGACCGTGAATGTCGCGGCGGCAAAAGGCAGCGTCCTTGCGAGGCCCATCGCTCCGAGCTCGGCGATGTCGCGCGTGTGGGTGCGGTCGTAGATCATGCGGCCCACCACGGCGAAGAGGAGCCCGCCGATGATGCCATGCGAAAACATCTGGAGCACGGCCCCGCCCAGACCGGAGAGGTTCAGGGTCATCAGCCCGAGGAGGACAAACCCCATGTGGGCGATGCTCGAGTAGCCGACCGTAAACTTGAGATCCCGCTGCGCAAGGGCGACGAGTGCGCCAAGCAGGATGCCCGCCGCAGCCAGCACGGCAATGGGAAATTTCCATTGGGCGAGCCCGATCGGGAACAGCGTCATCGCGACCCGAAGGGCGCCGTAGGAGCCGAGCTTCATCACGACGCCGGCCAGCAGCATGGAGACAGCCGTCGGGGCGGCGACATGGCCGGTGGGCGCCCAGGTGTGCAGCGGCCAGAGGCCGGCCAGCACCGCGAACCCGACAAACATCACTGGAAAAACCCACGCCTGAAACGCAGGCGCGAAGGAGGCTCTCGACGGATCCGCCAGCGCGAGGAGGTCGAACGTGTGCGCCCCCGAGGCCGCTGAGGTCGCCAGGATTGCCAGCAGGACGAGCGCGCTCCCCGCAGCCGAATACATCGTCAGCTTCATCGCCCCATACTCGCGGTTGGTGGACCCCCATGCGGAGATCAGGAAGTATTTCGGGATGATGACGATCTCGTAGAAGACAAAGAGCAGGAAAAGGTCGAAGCTCTGGAAAACCCCGTAAACTCCCCCGATGATCACCAGGTAGAACGCAAAAAATGCGCGCGGCCGGTGGGCGACATTCCACGAGAAGAGGACGCCTGCCACCGCGATGATCCCCGTGAGGACCAGGAGCGCGAGGCTGATGCCATCCGCCCCGGTGTGGAACGAGATCCCGAGCGCGGGGACCCACGGGGCCTGGGTGACAAACTGAAAATGCGGGGCTCCCGGCGCGTTGTCGTAGCCCGAGAACGCGGACGCCGCAAAGCCGAGCCCGGCGAGGGCCGCCGCGAGCGCCACCCCGCGCGCCCAGCGCTCCGGAAGGGCCAGCACCAGTGCGGCCCCGAGAAAAGCCGCGAGAAATGTGGCGTTGAGAATCATGGTTGATTGAAGAGGGCGATGAGGACCTGCGGGTAGCTACCGAGGACAAACATGAGGGCAATGGCCGGGGCGGCGAGGGCGACCTCGCTCCGCGTGAGGTCGGGGAACTTCGCCCAGCGCTGGGGCAGCGGCCCGGTAAACAGGTTTTGAATGGCGTTGAGAAGGAAGACGGCGGTGATGAAGAGGCCGATCGCGGCGATCGCGGCGGCCCACGGGACCAGGTGGAACGTGCCGCTGAAGATCAGGAATTCGCCCACAAACCCGTTGAGCCCGGGAAGACCGAGCGACGAGAAGAGCGCGATCCCCATCAGTCCGGCAAAGACGGGCGCCGCCGTCCGGAGCCCTCCAAAATCGCGCAGCCCGCGCAGCCCTCCGGAGCGGGCTTCCAGGAACCCTGCGAAGCAGAAGAGCGCGGAGGCGGTGAGGCCGTGGTTGAAGATCTGGAGGAGGACTCCGGTCATCGCGGCGTCGCGGGCGCCGGAAGCGCTGGAAGCGCCTGCCGGGACAGCCGCAACAGCGAAGATCCCCAGCAAGCAGTAGCCGAGGTGGTTGATCGACGAGTAGGCGAGCATCCGCTTGAGGTCGGTCTGCACGAGGGCGGTGAAGGCGGAGAGGAGGATGGTGGCGAGGGCAAGCCACAGCAGCGGCGCCGCCAGCTCCTGCATGCGCTGCGGGAAGAGCGGAAGAAGCAGGCGGAGGAACCCGTAGAGACCCATCTTCGACATCAGCCCGGTGAGGAGCATCGTGACCGGCGAGGGGGCCTCGGCATAGGCATCCGGAAGCCAGGTGTGAAAGGGCACAATGGGCACTTTGACCGCGAGCCCAAGGAAGATGCCGGCAAAGACCAGCGCCCCCGCGAACGGCCATTGGAAGCGGGCGCAGAGGAGGCCGTCGAGCGAGGGCCCCAGCCCCGCGAGACGCACGAGGTCGAAGGTCCCGGCGGCGATCTGGATCGCCAGAAACCCGATGAGCATCGCGAGCCCGCCCACGAGCGTGTAGATAAAAAACCGGAGCGCGGCGGCGGTTGCGGCCTTGGTGCCGGACGAGCGGATGAGCAGGAATGCGGGCACGAGGCTCAGCTCGTAGAAGAGAAACCAGTGGATGAAGTTCAGCGCGGTGAACGTGCCGATGAGCGTGGCTTCGAGCAGGAGGATGAGGACGACATGGATCCGCGGAATTCCGGGCCCCGCAGCGAGCAGGGCGAACGGCGTCACGAACGTCGTCAACAGCAGGAGCATGAGGCTCATGCCGTCGGCGCCGACAAAGTATTCGACGCCGAGGGCGGGGATCCATTCCTGGCGTTCGACGAACTGGATGCCGCCCGCCGCGCGGTCGTAGCCAAGCGCGAGGAAGAGGGCGAAGCCGAGGGCCGCAAAAAGGAAGCCGGCTGCGGCGGTGCGCGCGGCTCGCGGCGAGGGCAGCAGCGCGGCAAGGAGGGCACCGGCCAGGGGAATGAGTGTGAGGATCGTCATGTCAGCATCCATCCGATGAAGAGCAGAAGCAGGACGGCTCCCACGCTCAGGAACCGCAGGTAGCCGGTGACGCGGCCGCTCTGCCAGAACGCGAACAGCTGCCCGCCGTCCCGCAGCCCGCCGCAGAGGCTGTCAAACCCGAGGTTGATCCAGAACTTGTCGAAGAGGTTGCCGGCCTGCGCGGCGCGCGCGCAGATCCCCGCGCCCAGCCGCACGGCCCCGGCAAAGATCCACCGCTCGAGGCCTCCCGCAGCGCGCCCGAGCAGGCCCGGCACGCGCAGGATCGTCGCCGCATAGGCCTCGTCGATGAAGAGCCGGTTGGCCAGCGCATGGAATCCTCCGGACCACAGCCGCTGGAGGGGGTCCGGGTCCCCGGCCCGGCGGTAGAGGAGGAACGCAAGGCCGATCCCCGATGCGGCCAGGATCACGGACAGGCCCGCCATCGTAAGGAACCCGGGCTCCAGGAGGCGGGAAAAATCGGGGGCGGGAACATGCCCGGTGAGGTGTCCGTGCAGCCATGGCCAGGCAGGTGTGGAGGGGACCGACATCAGGATGGCTGCGGCGGCAAGGATGCCGAGCGGGACCGTCATGACCGGCGGGCTCTCATGCGGGTGGGCGCTCCCCCGGTAGTCCCCGGCAAAGACGTAGCACATCTGGCGGGTCATGTAGAACGCGGTGAGAAATGCGGCGGCGGCCGCAAGGAAAAACGGCACCTGCGAGACCGGCCAGCCGTGCGCGACGTGGAGGATTTCGTCCTTGCTCCAGAACCCCGAGAAAAAGAACGGGACCCCGCAGAGCGCCATCATGCCGATCGCATACGTGACGAACGTGACCGGCAGAAACTTGCGGAGGCCACCCATTTTCCGGATGTCCTGCTCGCCATGGACGCCGTGGATGAGCGAGCCGGCGCCGAGGAAGAGGAGGGCCTTAAAGAACGCATGGGCGAGGAGGTGGACCATGGCGGCCGTGACGCTGCCGACCCCGAGGGCCAGCATCATGAACCCAAGCTGCGAGACCGTCGAGTAGGCGAGGATCCTCTTGATGTCGGTCTGCGCGACGGCGATCAGCGCGGCGAGGAGGGCGGTGATCGCTCCCGTCCATGCGACGACCGTGAGCGCCGCGCTCGTGTCGCCGGCGGCGGAGAAGATCGGGAACACGCGGGCGACAAGGTAGACGCCTGCGGCGACCATCGTGGCGGCATGGATCAGGGCGCTGACCGGCGTCGGGCCCTCCATGGCGTCCGGCAGCCAGACGTGCAGCGGGAACTGTCCCGACTTCCCGGCGGCCCCGCAGAAGATGAGGAGCGCGATGGCGTTCGAGAGGACGAGCCCCCAGCAGGTGGTCTGCGCCGCCATCGCCGCAAGGGCGGAGGACTCCAGGCAGCCCTGCCCGCCATCATAAAAGAGCAGCGTTCCGGAGGAGGAGTAAAGCCAGAGGATCCCCAGCAGGAATCCCATGTCCCCGACGCGGGTTGTGAGGAAGGCCTTCTTCGCGGCGGCGGCGGCCTCGGGCTTGTGGAACCAGAAGCCGATGAGCAGGTAGGAGGCCAGCCCGACGAGCTCCCAGCAGACAAACGTCAGGAGCAGGCTGTTCGAAAGGACGACGCCCAGCATCGCGGCGGAGAAGAGCGACAGGAAACAGAAGAACCGCGTGAAGTTCGCATCCTCCCTCATGTAGCCCGCGCTGTAGATGAAGATGAGCAGCGACACAAACGAGACCATGAGCGCCATGCCCGCCGCGAGCGGGTCCAGCAAAAACCCCAGGCGCAGCGTCCCGCTCCCGATGCTCAGCCATGGAAAATTCCAAACCTCCCGGAAGACCCCGTGACCGGAGTCGAGCGTTTGGAAAAAGGCGACCGCGCAGAGGATCGTCGCGGCCGCCTGCGCCGCGATGACGAGCGCCGCCGCCGGGACGCGCTGCCCCCGCCGCATCAGCGCGCAGAGCCCGGCCGCCAGGAGAGGAAGGATGGGGATGAGGAAAATCATGGGAATCGGAAATCGGAAACCGGAGGCCGGAAAGAGATCCGGCGGAGCGGGACGAGGGCGCTTGAGCTCCCTTGCTGCTTTCCGCTTTCCGCTCTCGGGTTTGGTTTCATCCTTTCAATTGGCTGGCATCGTCGGCCTCGACGCTGCGGAGGTTGCGGTGGGCGAGGATGATGATCGCGAGGCCGACGGCGGCCTCGGCGGCGGCGACGGCGATCGAGAAGATCGCGAAGAGGATTCCGGTGAGGTCGGCGGGGTTGTCGGAGAACCGCCAGAACGCGATGAAGTTGAGGTTGGCCGCACCCAGCATGAGTTCGATCCCGATGAGGATCATGACCGCATTCGAGCGCGAGAGCACCGCCGCCAGGCCGAGGGCGAAGAGCGCGGCGGAAATCGCAAGCAGGATTTGCAGCGTCATGGGCGGTCCTCCATGGCGAGGACAGCGGCCCCGACGAGGGCGGCCGTGAGCAGGACACCGGTGACGATCAGCGCGACCACGTGGTCGCCCATGAGCGCCTCGCCGATCTTCGCCACGGGCGCGGCGGCCGCAGCCGGCAGAGGTTTTCCTGCGAGCGGGCTGGCGAAGATGAAGCCGAGGAGGGTTGCGAGCAGGGCGAAGGCGGCAGCCGCGCCACCGGCCGGACGGAGGCCCGCCAGCGCCGTCCGGGATTGTTCCAGCTGGTCCGGGCGGGTGAGGAGGATCGCAAAAACGATGACCATGGCCACGGCGCCGACCGAGACGAGGAGCTGGACGAGGCCGACAAACTCCGCCCCGAGCGCGATGAAGACGATCCCGAGCGCGATGAAGCTGAGCGTGAGGCAAAGGGCCGCGTGGATCAGGTTCCTCATGACCGCCGCAGCCGCCGCAGAAGCCAGAAGAACTAAGGCGGGCACCAGGACGAACCAGGGCGCGAGGAACTTCACCGGATCGTCAAAGAGGGATTGGAGGGGGTCGCACATCATTCGGAGAAGCGGTAGGTGCGCCGGGAGGTGGAGAACCGGCTGGAAAAGTGGCTGCCGAAGGCGAGGTAGGGGACGGCCACGACCACCAGGGAGAGGAGCCAGGCCGCCCACCCGCGCCCCGCGAAGTGCCAGCAGGCGGCCGAGAAGAACGCCGCAAAGCTCATCGGGAGGAGAAACTTCCATGCGAACGCCAGCAGGTGGTCGATGCGCAGCCGGGGCAGCGTCGCCCGCACCCAGATCATCGTGAACGCCACGGCGCACACCTTCCCGAAGAACCAGGCCCACGACGGCACGATCGTCAGGAAGGGCAGCGGCGCCTGCCAGCCTCCAAAGAACAGGGTCACCAGCATCCCGCAGATGGCAAACATCCCGACATACTCGGCCATGAAAAAGGTCGCGTATTTGAAGCCGGAGTATTCGGTGAGGTGCCCGGCCACGAGCTCGGACTCGCCTTCGGGAAGGTCGAACGGGCTGCGGTTCGACTCGGCGAGCGCGCCGATAAAGAAGATCAGCCCGGCCGTGAACCCCCAGGGGGTGAGCACGAACCACTGCGGAATAAAACCGAAAGCAAACCCGCCCTGGGCGGCCACGATGGCCGATGGCATCAGGGAGCCGGCGATCATGGCGGCGGTGACTCCGGCCATCACGAGCGGGATCTCATAGCTGATGAGCTGGGCGATCGCGCGCATCGCGCCGAGGATCGAATACTTGTTGTTGCTCCCCCAGCCCGCCATAAATACCGCCACCTCGGTCCCCGCCCCGACCGCAAAGAAAAATAGGATCCCCGCGTCGAGCTCGGCCGGAACCATGCCGCGCCCGTAGGGCAGGATCGCGAGAACGAGAAGCGCGGGAACCATCATGACGACCGGGGCCAGGAAGTGGACGACCCGATCGGCTCCCCGCGGCACGAGGTCCTCCTTGGTGATCATCTTGATCCCGTCAGCAACCGGCTGGAGGAGCCCGCAGGGGCCGACGCGGTTGGGCCCGAGCCGGTTCTGCACGCGGGCGAGGATCTTGCGCTCCATGACCGACGCCAGGGCGAAGAGCCCGAGGAAAACCCCGATCACCGCGCCGATCGAGATCAGCGCCGAGATGGCCTCCAGCGCCCACGCGGGCACGCCAAACGCCCCGAGCAGCCCGAGGAACCACGCCATGAGCGCCAGCGGCGCACTCTCGAGGAGCCCGCTCATTGCCCGCCCTCCGCCGGCTTGGCCGGCTCCTTTTTGACAGCGGCCTTGGCGGCCGCCGCAGCCTCTTTTTTCTTGCGGTCCGCCTCGATCCGCTCGTCGGTCTCCGCCGCCTCGGACGGGTGGATCCGGTGGTAGTAGGTGTTCGATTTGAGCAGCTTTGCCTTGTCGTGCACCAGGGCGCCGAAGCGGTCGTAGGCGCTGAGCTCGTAGTCCTGATCCATGCGGATCGACTCGAACGGGCACACTTCCACGCAGATCTGGCAGCTCATGCAGACCGAGATGTCGATGTCGAACACGCGCGGTCGCTTGAGCGCCTTCCCCGCCTCATCGCGGTCCTGGATGATGTAGATGCACTGCGGGGGGCACTCCTTCTCGCAGATCTTGCACGAGACGCAGCGCATGCCCGCCTCCGGGTCCTCGCCGTCGTAGATGAGAAACGGGAAGCTCCGCGCGTTCTCCGGAAGCGTCGGGCGCTCCTCGGGATACTGCTCGGTCGTGAGGCGGTCCTTCTCAAAATAGCTGCCAGCAAAGTTGCGCGCGGTCACCGCAAGGCCCTTCAGGATACCGGAACCAGGAAGATTCATGAGGGAAATGGGGAATGAGAAATGGGGAATGAGAAATTCGGGCGCATGCGCCCGAGACCCGCTTCGCGGAGGGCTTTGGAATTCCAGATTCCAAATTCCAGATTCCAAATTCTGTTCACCGGTCGACCTCCCCGAGGACGATGTCGATCGAGCCGAGGATGACCATGACGTCGGCGATTTTGGTGCCGAGGCAGAGCTCTTCGAGCAGGGTGAGGTTGATGAGGCTGGGCGGGCGGACGCGATACCGGTAGGGGCGGTCGGTTCCGGTGCTGATGAGGTAGAACCCGAGCTCGCCCTTGGGGCCTTCGATCCGGCCGTAGGCCTCGCCGGCCGGGGGGCGAAGCCCGCGCTGCTTCGCCTTCGGGTGGACGACCGGTCCCTCGGGGATGGCGGCGAGCGCCTGGCGGAGGATGGAGACCGACTCGCGGGCCTCAAGGAGGCGGAGCATGAACCGGTCATAGCAGTCCCCGACCTCACCGCGCGGGACGCGGAACTGGAACCGGCTGTAAATCCCGTAGGCGTCGGCCTTGCGGATGTCGTAGTCCACCCCGGAGGCGCGGAGGAGCGGGCCGGACATCCCACCCTGGATCGCGCGCGCGGCGCTGAGCGGCGCGACGCCCTGCAGCCTGGCGAGCAGGATTTCATTGCCGGTGAGGAGCGCCTCCATCTCGTCGAGAAAGGCGGGGAACCGGTCCACCACCGCGCGGGCGGCATCGATCCACCCCGGGGGCGTATCGCACCGGCATCCGCCGAACCGCATGTAGTTGCACATCATGCGCGCGCCGGTGAGCGACTCGAAGAGGTCGAGGATTTTTTCGCGCTCGCGGAAGGCATACATGAGCGCGGTCCCCCAGGCCCCCATGTCCCCGAGGATGAACCCGAGGAACGCGGTGTGGTTCTGCAGGCGGGTCAGCTCGGCGGTGATGACGCGCAAGAACTCGGCCCGCTCGGCGACCTCGAGCCCGGCGAGCTTTTCGACCGCCAGCGCGTAGGCCCAGTTGTTGGTGAGCGGGCAGATGTAGTCGAGGCGGTCGGTGTAGGGCATCGCCGCCAGCCACGAGTTGCCCTCCGCAATCTTTTCGTGGTTTCGGTGGAGGTAGCCGAAGACCGGCTGGAGGCGGGTGACCGTCTCGCCATCCAGCGTGACATTCATCCGGAAGACCCCGTGGGTGGACGGGTGCTGCGGGCCGAGCGAGACGTCGATCGTCTGCAGGATGTCGGAGGCAGGCAGGTGGCTCATGCGGGCTCCTTGCGGGCGTTGACGCGCTCGAGCACGGCGTCATGCGGGGTGGGCTCGTATTCGCAGTCGTCCGGCGCGACGTAGTCCTTTCGCATCGGAAAATCCTCGAACCCCTCCCACATGAGGATCCGGCGCAGGTCGGGGTGCCCGTCGAACCGGATGCCGAACAGATCGAAGGCCTCCCGCTCCTGGAACTCCGCGCTCTTCCAGACCGGGGTCAGAGACGGGACCGCCGCTGCGCCGGCGCGGTCGGGCGTGCGCATCCGCAAGACGAGCGGACCGGACTTGCCGGCGACCGAATACAGGTGGTAGACCGCCTCCAGATAGCCCGGCTCCTCGCGCTCCACCGTCTCTTTGACCTCCTTCTCCACGCCGTCCACCACGTCTTTCCGGACCAGCGTCTCCTTGACCTTGCGGGCGGGCCAGTCCACGCCCGAGACGTTCGAGCAGAAGTCCCAGCCTTGGCCGTCCCTCAAAAATTCCGCCACCGCCCGCGCGGTCCCGTGCCCGAGGAGCAGGGAGTGCTGGCCGGACGGGCCCGGATTTTCGATCCGCTCGACCTCGGCCCCGGGGATCGCCCGCCGGATGGCCTCCACCACATCGCTCATGCGCCGGCCCTCCGCGGGGGGTCGGGGGCGAAGACCTCCGGGTTGAACGGCGGAACCAGATCGTGCGCGCCATACTCCGGAACCGGATAGTCCGCCGCATCCCCCGCATCCGCATGCCGCGCCCGCCCCGGCCCAATGAGCCGCTGGCCCGCAATTTTTTCCTGAAGCTTGATGAGCCCCTCCAGCAGGGCTTCCGGACGGGGCGGGCATCCGGGGATCGCCACGTCCACCGGAATATACCGGTCGATCCCCTTGAGCACGTTGTAGCCCTCCTTGAACGGCCCCCCCGAGATCGCGCACGCCCCCATCGCAATCACGTATTTCGGCTCGGGCATCTGATTGAACAGCCGCACCACCAAGGGGGCCATTTTTTTCGTCACCGTTCCCGCGATGATCATCAGGTCGGCCTGTCGCGGGGACGGGCGAAAGACCTCGGCCCCGAAGCGCGCCATGTCGAAGCGCGCCGCCGCCGCCGCTATCATCTCGATCGCGCAGCACGCCAGCCCGAACTGCAGCGGCCACAGGGAATTCTTCCTCCCCCAGTTGTAGATCTCATCCAGCGAGGTCACAAAAATCCCGCGCTTTTGAAGTTCGGATTGAAGGGCTTCGTCCAGCATGGGTGGTGGGTATAAGATTTTCTTATATCCGATCCCTTCCGCGACCACAAGCTTTCTGAAGGGGTATCCCTGACCCTCGGGGTGGAGGTGGCATTTTACAATAAATGTCACACCTGTGACATTTATTGGCGATGTGCGCGGTCCGTTTCTGGGAGCGGCTTGGGGTTTGAACGATTTGCGCCGGAGGGAAGAGATGCGGGGGCGCGCGGCGGGGCCATCCTGCGGCTAGCTGCCGGCCTTGGTGAAGAACGCGCGCTGCTTGGCGGTGATTTTGATTCCAAGTTTTTCGAGGACGAGCAGCATGTCCTCCCAGACCTTGCGCTTTTCGGTGATCGACTGGTTCCGGAGGAGGTAGGCGGGGTGGTAGGTGACCATGACGGGCGTGCCCTCGAAGCTGAGCCAGCGCCCGCGAAGGTCGCGCATGGGGGACGTGTCACCGAGGAGGCCTTCGACGGCGGTTGCGCCAAGGGCGACGATGACGCGGGGGCGGACGAGGGCGATCTGCTCGCGGAGCCAGGGGAGGCAGGTGGCCATCTCGGCCGGCTTTGGCTTGCGGTTTCCGGATTCGCCCTGCGGCATGTCGGGGCGGCATTTCAGGACGTTGGCGATAAAGATGTCGCTGCGCTCGAACCCCATCGCCTGGATCATTTTTGTGAGGAGCTGTCCGGCTTTTCCGACGAACGGCTCGCCCTGCTCGTCCTCATCGGCCCCGGGAGCCTCCCCGACAAAGAGGAGGTCCGCGTCGGGGTTTCCCACGCCGAAGACCACCTGGGTGCGGGAGCGGACGAGGTGGGGGCATTTCTCGCAGGCCAGCACGGCCCGGCGCAGGGATTCCATGGTCCACCCGGCGGCGGGTGCGGTTGGAAGCGAGACGGCGGCGGGGGGTGGCACAGGGTGCACCTTGGGGGCGGGGCTCGGGGCGCGGGCCGGGGCGGCGGCGACAAGCTTTTTGAGGGCAGATGACGAGCCCTTCGGCGGTGGCTTGATGCCCTGCTGGATTTTTTTCAACATGGGAATCGCGGAGTGGAGAGCCTGCTGGAACGGATCGCTCATCGGGGCGTTCTAGCAGTTTGGGGGATTCCGCGCCTCAGTTTTCCGCGAATAATTCAATGGGGATCTGCGCGGTCCGCTCCAGGCCGGCCCCCGGCTCCTTCGGGAATGAGACTTCGGGAATGAGAGCTTGCGTAGGGCGGGCAGGTGGCCGCTAATCTTCCGCCAGGATGATTTCTCTGACGATGCTCTGCGAGAATACCGTGCGGGGGGCCGGGCTGCTCGGCGAGCACGGGCTTGCTTATTGGATGGAGACGGGCAGCCACCGCGTGCTTTTCGACACCGGCCAGGGGATGGCGCTTGTGCACAACGCCCGGCGGCTCGGGATTGATCTGGGGCGGGCCGATGCGATCGTCCTCAGCCACGGGCACTACGACCATGTCTCCGGGCTGCCCGCCGCCCTCGAGGCCGCGCCCAGGGCCGCCCTCTGGCTCCACCCGGCCGCAACGGCGAAAAAATTTATCCGCTCGCCCGAGGGCCCTGCGCGGCGGATCTCGACGGATTTTATGGAGGCCGCCGAATTCGGCCCGGGCCGGGCCGTGCATCGCATCACCGAGCCCTCCGAGGTCGTCCCGGGGATCCGGGTGACGGGAGGCGTCCCGCGGACAAACGATTTTGAGGATGTGGGCGGGCCATTTTTTTTGGATGAGGAGCTTTCGATCCCGGACCCGATGGCGGACGACATGGCGGTTTACGTGCCGGGAGCTGCTGGGCTCTCGGTGATTTTTGGGTGTGCGCATGCCGGGGGGATCAACACGCTCGACCACATTTTCCAGCAAACCGGCCGCCGGGAGGTGCACACGTTGATCGGGGGGCTTCATCTGGCTGCGGCCTCGGCCGGGCGGATGGACCGGACGGTGGAGGCCCTCCGGGCGCTGACCCCTCAGCGCATGGGCTTCTGCCACTGCACGGGAGCGGCTGCGGTCCACCAGATTTGGAGTGAGTTTCCCGGCTCCTGCCTGGAAGTCCATGCCGGCAAGAATCTCTCGCTCGTGTAGGCCTCAATGGGAAATGCACCGCCGGGGACGAGGTTCCGAGAGCGAATTCGAGGATGTTTTCTAGCCCTTCCCCGTCGGGCCTGCGAGTGGTGCGGAAAGGCAGCCATCTAGCCTAATTTCGCCCTGATTTTTTTATAAGTTGTTGAAAATTAGGAAAGATACCTAAATCTGCAGCAAGTGTTCGTTCAAGCCACCAAATCCCGCCGAAACGGCAAAACCTAGGTCATCTATCTGGTGCGCTTTGGAAAAAGGCCTCGCCGCCGGAGCCTTCGAGGAGCTCGTGAGCCTGGTGCGCTCCGGCCCCTCCAGTCCGCGAAGTGGGGAGTCTTGGCTCTCCCAACCCTGCACAGGCAGGAAGATTTTCCGGTGAAAATTTGTGGCCTTCGGCCATCGGAACGAGGGTCATGACTTTGGAACCTACAAGACGCCCATGCCACGGTCCAGTGGGGCATGTTTGTCGATTTGCTGCAAACAGAGATGCGCCCTGGAGGAGTTTCGGTGGGACCGGTTGCGCCCTTCGGTTTTCAGGCTGGATGCCCTGCCAGTTCTTCTTACTCCACCTGATCCAGCGGAATCCCCTTGACGATCCGCCGCGCGGCAGCCACCAGGAGGCTACAGGCCTCGCCGCAGAGCAGGGGGATTTCTTTGCCGGGCAAGCCGGGATGCGGGGCTGGAACGTCCTCCGGGATCGCCCAGAGCCGGCAGCGGAGGCACCCCGGCACGCAGACGGCCTCGACCAGCCCGGCGGCCTGAACGTCGGTGATTTTCCCGGCGATACGATACATCCCGGTCTGGCGGTTGACCGTTGAGCGGAGCGCCACAGGGCGGAGGCCGTCCCGAAGCCAGGCGCGCCAGTTTCCAAGGGCTGCGGGATAAAACCCGTCCAAGGCAAGGCGGAGGTTCGGGATCCCACGGACGTCGAGCCGCCAGCCATGGCGCAGGCCCGGGGCGGATTTGAGCGGACGGAAGGCGCCGGCGTCGTCAAAGCGGGCGATGGCCGAGGCTTCGGCCGGCCGGGAAAAATGGGTGAGCCCCTCGCGCCCGACATCCTCGCCGTGGCAGAGCGAATACCCGCCCTGGTGCGGCGCGATGACCACCTGCCCGATCCGGTGGAAACCCGAGGCGACGGCGTCGCCCAGGAGGTGGTCCAATGAATCCGTGCGAAGCATCACGGGGTTACGCTGCTGGCCCGGTGCACGGATGCTGCGGGTCCGGCCCGCGCTCAGCGGCGGCGCTTCACGCGGATCTGCGCGAGGGATTTTTGGAGGGAGGCCTTCACGGTTGCGTGTTCCTCATCGCTCATCTTGGTGGAGCGCATGGCCTCCTCGGCGCGCTTCATGGCCTCCTCGGCAGCCGACTCGTCGATCTCGCTTTCCTTGATGGCCATGTCGGTGAGGACGGCGACCTTATCGGCGCCGATTTCGACGAACCCCTCCCCGACGGCAAGGCGGAGCTCTTCGCCTCCCTTGATCACGCGAAGCTCTCCGGGGAGCAACTGGGTCATGATGGGGACGTGGTGCGGAAGGATGCCCAGCTCGCCCTCGACCCCGGGGATCACGACAGAGTCCACGTCGTCGGCGTAGATCTTCTGCTCGGGGGTGACAATTTCGAGGCGGAGCATTTGTTGGGCGGCGGGATTGATGTTCTGCTATGCGGGCAGGCTACGACTCCTTGATCATGTCGATGCCGCCCTTCATGTAGAAATTCCCCTCGGGCACGTCGTCGTGCTTGCCGTCGAGGATTTCCTTGAAGCCGCGGATCGTCTCGGCGATCGGCACGTATTGCCCCTTGGTCCCGGTGAAGATCTCCGCCACGTGGAAGGGCTGGGAGAGGAAGCGCTGGATCTTGCGGGCGCGGTAGACGGTGAGCTTGTCGTCGGGGGACAGCTCGTCCATTCCGAGGATCGCGATGATGTCCTGAAGGTCCTTGTAGCGCTGGAGGACGTTCTGGACGCCGCGCGCGACCGCGTAGTGCTCGTCGCCGATAATGTCCGCCGACAGGGCCTTCGACGTGGAGGCCAGGGGGTCCACCGCCGGGTAGATGCCCAGCTCGGCAATCGAGCGCTCGAGGACGATCGTCGAGTCGAGGTGGGCGAACGTGTTGGCCGGGGCGGGATCCGTGAGGTCATCCGCCGGCACATAAACCGCTTGGAACGAAGTGATCGAGCCTTTGGTGGTCGATGTGATCCGCTCCTGAAGGTCGCCCATCTCGGCAGCGAGGGTCGGCTGGTAGCCCACCGCGCTCGGCGTGCGGCCCAGCAGCGCGGACACCTCGGAGCCCGCCTGTGAGAAGCGGAAGATGTTGTCGATAAAGAGCAGGACGTCCTGGTTTTTCTCGTCACGGAAATATTCGGCCATCGACAGGGCGGTGAGGGCCACGCGCAGGCGGGCGCCCGGGGGCTCGTTCATCTGGCCATAAACCAGCGCCACCTTCGACTTTGAGAGGTCCTTCTGGTCGATGACGCCGGACTCGCTCATCTCGGCGTAGAGGTCGTTGCCCTCGCGGGTTCGCTCGCCGACGCCGGCGAAGACCGAATACCCGCCGTGCCCCTTCGCGATGTTGTTGATGAGCTCCATGATCACGACCGTCTTTCCCACGCCGGCGCCACCGAACGCACCCACCTTGCCGCCCTTCGTAAACGGGCAGATCAAGTCGATGACCTTGATCCCGGTCTCAAGAACTTTGGCCTTGGTATCCTGCTCGATGAGCGGGGGAGCCTTGCGGTGGATCGGATATTTTTTATCGAAGGTGACCGGTCCGCGCTCGTCGGTCGGATCGCCGGTGACATTGAAGATCCGGCCGAGGACCCCCTCGCCGACCGGCACGGAGATCGGGGATCCGGTATTCGTGACCTCCATCCCCCGCATGAGGCCTTCCGTCGAGCTCATGGCAATCGACCGCACCCAGTTTTCCCCGAGGTGCTGCTGGACTTCGAGCGTCAGGCGGTTGCTCTGCCCGGCGGCCTCAAACGTGATTTCCAGCGCGTCGTAAATTTTGGGAAGCGAGCCGGACGCGGGGGCGAATTCGACGTCCACCACGGGACCGATGACCTGCACAATTTTGCCTTTGTTGCTCATAGAGAGTTGGGATTGGGTAATGGGGACGCAAAGCAATAAACGTCCCTCCCAGCCTCGACAACCGGATTTTTCAAAAATATTTTCCTGTGCGGGGCGTGATCAGGCGCCGTGGGGAGGTCGGAAGGGCGGTCCTGGAGGGGCAGGGCCCCCCGGCCGATGGGCCCCGGCCGCCGGGACGGCGCGCAGGAAACGTGGCAAAGGGTGGGCTTCCCCGCACATTCAAGCAAATGCATGGAAAAAGGACAGCCCAATTGATGGAATGGTGTGTGGCAGCCGGCACGACCCGGCGCGGACTCCCCCTCAACACATGAAAACGATTTTTGCCCAACCGGATGAAGGAAACACCCTCATGTTCTGGGATGACAAGGATGGTGATAATTTGCAGGCCCGCCACCTCCACCTCGTCTTCCCCGCCCCGATGTGCCCGGGCATTGAAACCGTTGTAATTTCTTTGGACGAGCCATGCATCGTGTCTTTTGAGCCGGATTCGGTGTTGCTTCCAAATCTTTCCTGTATCGGTGGACAGTCCGAGGGCGGGGAAGTCTGGGAGCGCCTGCTTGAGGTGATCGATGCGCCGGTGTTAGCCGATCTTTGTTTACAGGGGTTTGACGATATCCCTGCACCGGTTTTCCAGAAGACCACCCTGAAAAAGATTGAACTGAACGGTGGGGCCCGTGTTCCGACTTCGATTCCCGACGACATACGAAATCTCGTCAACTTGGAGTATTTCAAACTCTGGGGGGCTGAGCTCTCCTACTTGTCGCCAGAACTCTTCCGTCTCCCGCAAATCCGGAAAATTAGCTTATACAGATTGAAGTATAAGCCCACGCCGGAGGTTGTGGCGGCGGCCGAAGCGTTTGTGGCGGCGGGAGGCTGTCTGGACCAACCCTACGGGGAGGGGCCTCTCAAGCTTGGAAAGGCGGCGGCTTCAGAAGGATCTTCCGACAGCGCCCCGCCCGATCCGCAGGTGAAAACCGAAGCCGCCGCCGGTGACGAGACCGCCGCTCTGGAAATCGTCCCCTTCGAGGCCGACCCGCGGGTCCTTGTTCTCACCTATGCGGCGGATTGGCATGGCCAGTCGGGCGACCTATTTTGGGAAGCTGTGAAGGGGTTCCGGAGCCGTTGCAATTCCGGCGAGGCACCGCTTCCCGCCGGTGTGATCGGTGCGGTATTTGATGCCCATGCATCGGGCATGGACATTCGCGTGGAGATTCAGTTTTCGGCTATCCTTGCTCTGTGGAAATTTTTTACCCAGCGCCGCATCACGTTTGTCATCAGCGGCCCCAGCGAAAGTGTCATCAATATTTTCGAGTTCATGCGGATTTGGTTCATCCCGATCGCCGATTCCATCGCGGAAGCGGCAGGCCTGTGCGGGCAGATCGGACGTGCCCTTGAGGACAAGGATTCCGAATCCCTCGAGCGAATCCTTGGCAGCCACAGAGAAGCCTTCCTGGGCCGCAACGGCCGCACTCCCAGCTCCCGGGAAATCCCCTTGAGCGCGCTGGCTGATGGTTATTTGCGAGAGTGGGGCAAGAGGCCGGTCATTGCGGTTGAGGGGGAGGCATCTTGCCTCATCGATCAAGCTGCCACCTACGTCTTTGCCGACAAACCCAATCCGGCGCTCACCCGGCTGATCATTTCGGCAAAAGAAAGTTCTGTGTTGCTCGAAGGCAGCCGGCTGGAGCTGCCAAATTTGGAGGAAATCACCGTCCTCCAAAACGCCTCGCTGGCGATCTTTGCCAGCATTGCCGCCAAATTGGTCGCGCCGAAGCTCCGCCAAGTGGAGTTTGAGGCTCTTGAAAACGTGGAGTTTCCACAATCCCTCGGGCTTTTGAAATCGGCCAGCGTAGTGGCTTTCAACGGGTGCTCGATATCGGATGGCGGCTCCTTCCCGTCATGGAATGCCACCGAGCTGCATTTCTGGCGGAGCAAGTTGCCTCGTATTCCCGACGGAATCCAGAACGCACATTCCCTCCAGACGCTGACGTTCTTGGACTGCGAAATCGCTTCCTTCGATCCGAAAATTCTCTTTCTTCCCAATCTCAAGGACGTTCTCATTCCATTCGAAATTCCGACCTCTCCAGAACTATTGAAGGCCATCGCCGGATTCCGGGCACGGGGAGGCCGCCTGACCCAGGGCCCCCCGCCGGATCTTTTCGGTCGAGATTGCCGTTGAGTCTTCTCAGCATGTATTATCATCCATTCAGATCGGTCGCCCCATGAGCAAACCAACACCTGCAGAGGCACTCGCCGCCGCCTGCCAAGTCGAGACCATCGAGCGCAACGGCTTCAAAGCGGTCATTCTCCGCCTCTGCGGGGATGGATACTTCGGGGAGTGTTTGGAGGAGTTACGCAACCTTGTAAAAAGCCATAAACCAACTCTCCACCCAGATGGAACGGTCTCTCACTTTCTGGTTTTTGATCTCAAACAGGTGGGTTTATAACGGACTCGCTCACGGGACTGTTTCTTCGAGGGGCTCGCACCCCGAGCTCCAGCTTCGCGCCCTCGGTGTGTTTGATCCACCCCAATGAGCAACAAAAGTCTATCATGCGCAGTGAGCGACTCGAGGGCCTGCTGCCGAGTTTCGAGAGTGAGCAAGCCGCCTTTGATGACATGACACCCGCCGGGTTTCCCAGCACGATTTCTATTATCCAGGCCCGCCTGCAGAGACGGCAAACCCCTCCAAATGGGTGATTTTGAGATCGATCTGAAAAACGGATTTTAGCCGGAATGGACCGGAGATGACGTGGAGAGCACGGGGCGCATCTCCGTTTCCTGCAAATCGACAAAGATGCTCCGCCCGTCCGGTTTGGTGGGAGGGGCGGGGAGTTGCATCCCCGATCCTACCCCAATTGGTCAAGGGGAGCATGTTTGCCGTTCGGCGTTCCGGCGGTGTGACTTTGCGGGGTGGCGCGTTTTGCCCGCCGCCTGGAGGCGGAACGACAAACGGAGTGCGCTCTGTCGGCGTCTTGCCCGCTTCGAAGATGAGGTCCCTCGCTCAGGGCCTCACATTTCCGCTTGCACCGGAGCCCCGGGGAGTGTCCATTGCGCCTCATGAATTTTCTCCAACCCGCCGCCCTGATCGAGGCCTTGAACTGGCGCTACGCCACGAAGCAATTCGACCCCTCCCGAAAGATTGAGCCGGCAGTTTGGAAGGCGCTGGAGGATGCGCTCGTGCTGTCGCCCTCCTCCTACGGGCTCCAGCCCTGGCAGTTTTTTGTGGTGACCGACCCGGCGTTGAAGTCCGCCCTCCGCGAGCACTCCTGGAACCAACCTCAGGTGACCGATTGCTCCCACCACGTGGTTTTTGCCATCCGCGAATCGATCGACGAGGCCTACGTGGACAAGTTCATCGCCGCAACCGCCGAAAAGCGCGGACTGGCGGTCGGGGCGCTCGCCTTCTACAAGGACATGATCTCCGTGGATATCCTGCACGGGCCGCGCTCGAAGTGGGTGCGCGAATGGGCCGCGCGTCAGGCCTACATCGCTCTGGGCAACTTCATGACGAGCGCCGCGCTGCTCGGAGTGGATACCTGCCCGATGGAGGGGATGGATCCGGAAAAGTATGATGAGATCCTTGGCTTGCCGGCCAAGGGGTTCCGCGCCGTGGTCGCCTGCCCGGCCGGTTACCGCCTGAACACCGACAAATACGCCTCGCTGCCCAAGGTGCGCTTCCCGAAGGAAGAGCTCATCCAGACACTCTGAAATCCTGAGGCCCCCGCGCCGGCCCGCCTGCGGCGCCTGCCCCGCCTGCGGCGCTTCGGAGTTTCTCAAATTTCCTTCTTGAACTCAGCCTCCCGGCAGGTGATTCTCGGAGGTCCGCAACGGGCCGTGGCTCAGCTTGGTAGAGCGCTTGAATGGGGTTCAAGAGGTCGAGAGTTCGAATCTCTCCGGCCCGATTTCCCTGTGATCGAGGGATTGCAGGAGACTCGGGAGGTGCGGGCGCGGCCCATCACCGGGAGGCGGCAGGCGTTGCGGCGGCCGGGCCGAAGACGGCGCCGGTCAGGCCCGGCAGCGAGATTTTCATCTTGTCCCCGATGACGGTGGACGCGACCCCGGAGGCGTCGGGGCGGGTCGTGAAGAGGGTTTTGGCTCCGGCGAGCAGCGGCGCGGACTCCAGCGTCACCTCGACCACCTGCGGGGAGTCGCTCCGGTTCAGGGCCACAACGAGCGCCTCGCCCTCATGGCGGCGCTCGAAGACGAACACCTTCTTGTCATCAAAGGCGCCCAGCGCCCGGTAGGTCCCCAGGCTCAGCGCGGGGCGGGACCGCCGCAGTGCGATCGCCGAGCGGTAGAACGCGTGGAGCTCCTGGTCGAACTTCACCTCGTCCGGCGTCCTCGCGTTCCCCCGCGGGTCGATGGACTGCGGGTCGTAGGTCATGTCGCCCCATACCATCGGCATCCGGACGTCCGGATCATGCCCCCCCCACATCCCCGCCTCGGTCCCGTAGTAGAGCATCGGTGCGCCCACGTAGGTCATCTGGAAGAGCGCGACCAGACGCTGGATGTCCCGCTCGCGGGCGTTGGGCTTGCGGATCTGGTAGTCCTTCGAGGCCCGCGCGTTCGCGTTGTCGTTGTAGGCGATGTGGTCGGGGTTCCCGTGATCCTTGCCGTTGACGATCATCGAGGCGATCCGATCGGTGTCGTGCGAATCCATCAGGTTCTGCATCCCGTAGGCAATCTCCCCGGGCAGCGCCCCGCGCCGCTCGTCGAGCATCTTCGAAAACCGCGTGGCCGGCACGTTCCCGTCCACCAAAAACCCCGTCACCGGCAGCGCAAACCCGTAGTAGTTCATGCACGCGGAAAACTTCCCGTGGGAGATCAGCTCGAGCGGATCGCTCCAGACCTCCGCGGTCGTGTAGGCGTCCGGATTGATCGCCAGGACGTGCGCGTTCCAGTCCGCCCAGAACTTCGCGGGCCGCTCGTCGGCCACGTCGAGCCGCCACCCATCAATCCCGTCCGAGGGGTTCCCGTCGCCGTCGGGATCCATCCACCGCCGGGTCGCGTTGAAGATGTATTCCTTCGGCCCGGGGGCCATGTCCTTCTTGTCCGGGGTCGCCGCAAAGACCGGCAGGGTCTTGTGCCCCCACCACCCGCGGTATTCGAACTCGTTGCGCGCCGTCGCCGGGTCGTCGAAGCTGTCCACCTGATACCACCCTGCATACGGCGACTTCTCCTGGTTTTTCCGCAGCTCCGCAAATGCGAAAAAGTCCCGCCCCGTGTGGTTGAACACCCCGTCGATCACCACCCGCATCCCCCGCTCCCGCGCCTTCTTGATCAGCTCCAAAAACAGCTTGTCCGCCGACGTCCACCCCCACGTCGCCGGGTCCGATGTCTCCTTGTCCATCACCTCAAAATCCCCCTTCGGGTCTGGCCCGAAATACGGGTCGATGTGGTGAAAGCTGTTCCCGTCATACTTGTGCATCGACCGCGCATAAAAGACCGGGTTGAAATACAGCGTGTTCACCCCGAGATCCTTCAAGTAGTCCAGCTTGTCAATCACCCCCTGCAGATCCCCTCCATACCGCCGGTCGAAGACCCCACCCTTGTAAAACGCCGGCGCCGGATCCATGTCCCCCCCCCGGTCCTGCTCCACCTCCCACCCGTCCCGCGCATACCAGTCCGCCGTCCACCGCGTCACCGCCCACTTCTCCGACGGCACCACCGGCCACTCCAACGACGACCGCCCCGGATTGTTCCCCGCGTCCCCGTCCCGGAACCGCTCGGGAAAAATCTGATACCAGACAGCCTCCTTCGACCACCCCGGCACGTGCCCCCCGCCCTCCCCCCTCAACGTCGGCAGGCATCCGGCCAGGCAGCTCATGACAAAAAGGAAAGTAAATCGGGTGTTCATCGTCGGGGATCCTTCGCGACACGACGACCTCCGCCGCACCGCTCTCCACCCACTATCCCGCCCCACACCCGCCCCGTCAATCGCCGGACCCACCCCGCCATGATGAAGATTATTGCATGGGCAATTGTCGGCAATGGCAATGCAACGCTGTTTACCGGAAGTTTTGTCGGCAGCTCTACTGTGGGTGCGGGCAACATCAACACGGGCGGTGTTTCCCTTGGACTCTACGCCAACCCGGCCACGGCAGCCATTAATGCCAATCGCGCTTTCGCCACCTCGCTCACGTCGTCGGATGTCTTCACCTTTCAGCTTGCGCTCAACTTCGATAACGGGAACAAAGGATTTGATTTTTTTGCGGGCGGTGACGGCACCGTTTTTAATTTTAACGTGGGCGGTGGGGCTGGCGTTTCCTCATCCAAAACCCTAACGCCCATTACATCTGTGACTTACGACTACGGCGGAAGCAATGCGGTGTTTAACATCACCCTCGCCATGACCTCAGCCAGTTCGTTCTCCTACGTCATCAGCCGCACATCAAGCCAAGGCCTTCAGGGAACGCTGTTCAGCGGCAACGTCAGCGGACTCATACAAGGGCCCACAGGCTTTGGGTTTTATGTCAGTGGCACCGACGTGGGAGGGGCTTCTCAAAACAACCTTTACGTCAACAGCCTGAGCGTCGTCCCGGAGCCCTCCAGCTTCGCCCTGCTCGGACTCGGGATCGCAGCCCTCGCCCTGCGGCGGAAAACCAAGAATTCCTGAATAACCCAACAAAAACTAACCCGAAAAACATAAACATGAAAAAACTCGCACTCTCGATTCTGGCGCTGCTCAGCGTGGGCTCGCTGAGCTTTGGGGCAACCAACGCGTCCGACAACGCATCGAACTCGACCTACCAACCAGGAAACGTCTGGGATAACGGATCCAATGGCGGAACGGGGTTCGGGCCTTGGGATTTGTCTAAGACCGGAACAGGGGGTAGGTACATTGGCGGAACAGCGTTGGGCGCTACTACATTTGGCATTTACTCCGGGACCTCTGGAACGTCCAGGGCAGACAGAGCCTTCACAGGTGCCTTGTCGGCAGGGCAGACTTTCAGCATCACCTTGGCACATACTGAAACCAACAACGGAGAGCTGGGGATCAATTTATTGGAAGGCACCAATGTGAGGCTTGTGCTCAAGATGGTCAGTGGACAATCACAGTGGAAAATGTGGGATGGAGGAGCAGGAGGTGACTTCAGCATCGGCCAGAACTATGTTGCCAATACCGCTCTGACGTTTCAGTTCACTTATAATGGCGGATCAAGCTACTCCTATTCCTTTGGATCTGCTTCCGGGAACAATACAGCCACTTCTGTGATTACTAACCTTACGGGATTCCGGATTTATAATAACGGCCAAGGTGACCAGCAGAACCTAGGCTTTAACAATATCACCGTCGTCCCCGAGCCCACGACATGGGCGCTTTTGGCCGGCGGGTTGACGGCTCTTGTGGTGTTCCGTCGCCGCCGGGCATCGTAAAAAAGAGCGGCCCTGGCTGTGCGCAATTATGACAGCTCCCGCAGCCAGTGGCTGCGGGAGCTTTTTTGCGCACCGGGCAGACTTCTCTGTGCGCTGAAGGTGTCTGACCCGAATGGCGCTAACTTAAGCCCCAACGGGGCTCCATCCCATAGCCCAGGGCAAGCGCCAGCGCCGCCCTGGGTCGTGGAGAAAAGGAGCATCTGCCCTGTAGGGGCAGCATCCCAAAGCGGGCTTAAGTTAGCACCATTCGTGTCTGACCCCAGAGACAAGGGCGGTGCCTTGGGAATGATGACGTTGGATGGTTGCGGGCTAAAGTCTCCCGCACGACAAACAGACATTCATCTATTCCGGGCCTTAAGGCTTTGCCTATCATCCGTTCATATTCCCAAGCCGTTGCCTTGGGCTGTGAAACAGCGAATCGTTGGAGCTGCGAAGCATTTTGTCCTGCGCCCTTTTTTCTTTTCTCCGGCGGTGGGGTTCTGGCTATTGCTATCGGTATTGATTCCCGGGGTGGAGCCTGAGGGGCGGGTTCCGGAGGCGCGGCAGACGGCGGCTGGAGGGGTGGTGAGGCAGCTCTCACCGGAGGAGATGGCGACGATGGCGAAGGCTGCGGCGGAGTTTCGTGGAGGCAACTATTCCGAGTGCCTCAAGCTTCTTGAGTCCGGCGTGCTTCCGCATCCCGAGGTCCTGAACCTGCGCGGGGCGGCGCTTTCGGAGCTGGGCCGTCCGAAGGAGGCGGCGGCGATGTTCGAGTGGGCGCTGGAGGGGGATCCGTCGCACTTTTGGGCGCGATACAACCTGGCGGAGATCGCGCTGCTGGAGGGGGATCTTCGCGGCGCGCGAAAGCATTTCCTGGAGATCCGCCCGCCGGGTCCCTCCCAAAAAGAGCTGCTCTCCCTGAAGCTTCTGCTCATTGATCTGCGCCTCGGCGACCAGGCGTCCGCCGCGCGACAGCTTCCTCCCTGGCCGCCGGTCTCCGCAGCGGGCTATGCGGCCTATGCCGCGATGGCGCACGCGGCGGACGACGGAGCCAAGTGCGCGGCGCTGCTCTCCCAGGCCCGGCAGGAGCATGCGTCCGAGTGGGATGGTTTTCTTGTTAAGACCTTGAAGGAGTCCGGCATTTCTGTGGACTGATCCCGGGAGGCTTTGATCACCGGGGTGGACATTTCCGGCGGGGGCGGAGAGGATGCTTGGCCATGCAGACGAAGCCTGTGAGATGGGGGATCCTTGGACCGGGAGGAATTGCGCACAAGTTCGCGAGGGACCTGCGGGTGGTGCCGGGCGGCCGGCTGCGAGCGATCGCCGGCCGGGACCTCGCGAGGGCCAGGGCCTTTGCGGGCGAGTTCGGGGCTGACCTTGCGTTCGACGATGCTCTGGCGCTGGCGGCGGACCCGACCGTGGATGCCGTCTACATCGCCACGCCGCACAGCGCGCACTTCGCCGCCGCCAAAATCCTTCTTCAGCATGGCAAGCCGGTCCTGATCGAGAAGCCCATGTCCGTCAATGCCGCCGAGGCCCGGGAGCTGATCGCGCTGGCGCGGCAAAACCGGACGTTTCTGATGGAGGCCATGTGGACGCGGTTTCTTCCGGTTTTTCGGCGGGTGGGGGAATGGATTGCCGAGGGACGGATCGGAGCTTGCCGGACCGTGACATCCAGCTTTTGCGTGCGGGGCGAGCGGGATCCCGGCAAACGCTGGCTGAACCCGCACCTGGCCGGCGGAGGCCTCCTCGACCTCGGGGTCTATAACCTCGCCGCGACCCAATTCGTTTTTGGCGGACGCCCGGAGCGGGTCAGCGCGTTCGCCAACTTCTCGGCGGCCACCGGCGTGGACGAGATGCTCTGCGTTTCCCTGGCCTTCGGAAGCGGGCTCGCCCAATTCACCTGCGGCTTTGCGGCCCACGGCGACAACGCGCTGAACATCGCGGGCGAGGCCGGCCTGATCCGCATCCCTCCCACCTTCATCTCCGCCCGGGAGGCGACCCTCACGTCCGGCAGCGCGCAGGAGACGATCCGGGAGCCCTTTCGCAGCGAGGGCTTTGAATACGAGATCGCGGAGGCGATGCGCTGCCTGGGCGCCGGCGAAATCGAGAGCCCTCTCATGCCCCATGCCGACACCCTCGCGACCGTTGAGGTGATGGATGAGATCCGCGCCCAGATCGGACTGCGCTACCCGTTTGAGCCCGGGGAGGACGGTTGAGGAATATTCCGAAAATCCGCGCTCTGGCGGTGTTTTTCAGCTCTTGAGCCGGAACGCCATGACCGACAGCGGCGGCAGGTCCACCAGGATCGAGTGGGGTTTTTCCTGCCAGGACCAATGCTCGTCCGACCAGCGTCCGCCGTAGTTGCCGACATTGCTGCCGCCGTAGGTTTCGGCGTCGGTGTTGAGGACCTCCTCGTAGAACCCGTGCTGCTTCACGCCGATCCGGTAGGCGCCGCGGACGACCGGGGTCGCATTGATGACGAACACGAGGTCGGGGCCGGAGTGCGACTTCCGGAGGAACGACCAGACGGTGTTGTCGGCATCGTGGAAATCGATCCACTCAAACCCGTCGTAGCTGTCGTCGAGCTCGGAGAGGGATGGCTCATGGGTGTAGAGCCAGTTGAGGTGCTGGACGAGCCGGCGGAGGCCGTCGTGCAGGGAGAACTGGTTGAGGTGCCAGTCGAGGCTCTGGCCGTGCTTCCACTCCTGCCACTGGCCGAACTCCATCCCCTGAAAGAGCAGCTTCTTCCCGGGGTGGGCCCACATCCACGCGAGAAACATCCGGCAGTTCGCAAACTTCTGCCACATGTCGCCCGGCATCTTGTCGAGCAGCGACCCCTTGCCATGGACGACCTCGTCGTGGCTGAGGACCAGCACAAAATGCTCCTGGAACGCGTAGAGCATCGAGAACGTGATATCGCCCTGGTGGTAGCGGCGGTGGATCGGGTCCTTGCTGATGTAGCGCAGGCTGTCGTTCATCCAGCCCATGTTCCACTTGAACCCGAACCCGAGCCCTCCGGTGTAGGTCGGCTTCGAGACCCCGGGCCAGGCGGTGGACTCCTCGGCGATCATCGTGATCCCGGGGAACCTCTCGTAGCAGACCTCGTTGCACCGCTTCAGGAACGCGATGGCATCCAGGTTTTCCCGCCCGCCAAAGCAGTTCGGGATCCATTGCCCGGGCTGCCGGGAGTAATCAAGGTAAAGCATCGAGGCCACCGCATCCACCCGCATCCCGTCAATGTGAAACTCATCCATCCAAAACAGCGCGTTCCCAATCAGGAAATTTTTCACCTCGTTGCGGCCGTAGTTGAAGATGAGCGTCCCCCAGTCCATGTGCTCCCCGAGGCGCGGATCCTCGTGCTCGTAGAGGCAGGTCCCGTCGTAGCGCGCCAGCCCGTGGGCGTCCTTCGGAAAATGTCCGGGCACCCAGTCCAGGATGACCCCGATCCCCTCGTTGTGGCAGCGGTCCACGAAGTGGCGGAACTCGTCGGGGTTCCCGAACCGGCTCGACGCCGCGTAGTAGTTGACGACCTGGTAGCCCCAGGACCCGTCGAACGGGTGCTCCATCACCGGGAGGAGCTCGATGTGGGTGAACCCCAGCTCCTTCACGTAGGGGATCAGGCGGTCGGCCAGCTCCAGGTAGCTCAGGAAGCGGTTCCCCTCCTCCGGATTGCGCTGCCAGGACCCCAGATGAACCTCGTAGATGCTCATCGGCGTCGAGTAGGGGTCGCGCTGCCGGCGCTTCTCCATCCACTCCGCATCCGACCAACCAAACCGGTTTAGATCAAAAACCATGCAGCCGGTCTGGACCGTGTGCTGCGCAAAAAAGGCATACGGGTCGGTCTTCAAAAATACCTCGCCGTGCGGGCCCCGGATCTCGAACTTGTAGTGCGCCCCCTCGTGCACGCCCGGCAGAAAAATTTCCCAGACCCCGGAGGGGACCATCTTGCGCATCGGGTGGAGCCGTCCGTCCCAGCCGTTGAAATCCCCCGCCACGCTGACCCGCTGGGCGGATGGCGCCCACACCGCGAAGTGCACGCCCTGCACCCCGCCGACCTCCATGACGTGCGCGCCCAGCTTTTTATAGACGTCGTAGTGCGTGCCCTCGTTGAAGAGGTAGAGGTCCATCTCCCCGAGCACCGGGCCGAAGGAATACGGGTCGTGCGCCCGCCAGGTCGTCCCCTCGTGGCTGGTCAGCTCGAGCGTATACCCGAACGCCCCGTCAATCCCGGGCAGCACGGCCTCAAAGAGCCCGGACTCATGCACCTTCGGAAGCTCGAACCTCGCCCCCTCCGAGCCCACAACAACCACCTTCGCAGCGTCCGGCCGCAGCACCCGCGCAATCCAGCGCCCCTGAAACTCCCTCACCCCCAGCACGCGGAACGGATCACAGTGCCGGGCTTCGATCAGGGGGTAAAAATCATCGTCCGCAAGGAGGGTCGGGTTCATGCAGGACAAGCTAATCCGCTTGCCCACGCATGAACAGCCTTTCCTTTGGGGAACCGACGGCGCGAAACAGGCAATCCCGCCCGCGCCATTCAGCCTTCACCCGGTTCGCACGTTGATGATTTGCCGGCCGTGCGGCGGCCTGCCAGCAAGGCCCCGCCAAGTGCCATCAACAGTAAGGCCCAGGTGGATGGTTCGGGGATGGCCATGACGCCTTTAACGCTGAAAATGCCGGTGTGGTCGTCGTTGTCACCGGAGCTGGAAAATGTTCCAAAATCCTGCCAGAGATTCGAAGCCGAGTCGTAAAAGTATGTCAGCCCGGTGGGAGCCGCGACGCCATTCAGCGCAGCGGCCTGCCAAACATACGGGATCGAACTCCCACTGTAGTCCACCAAAACGGTCAATGCCTGGCCGGATGTCAGGTTGATCGGGGTATCAAGATCGAAGAGGGTGTATCCGTTCTCTGCGAACGTGAATGTTTGGGTTGCCAGCAAATCTCCAAAAGTGGCCACGCCCCCGTTCATCACAAGCTCGTCATAGATGCTGATCGTCGCATTTTTCGAAAACCCGGACTGGGCATCCAGCGAGGTGAGTCCGAGGGCGAGGAGCTGGCCATCCGAAGTGGCGGTAAGCTGGCTGAGAGCCTGGGTGGCGCGGGTCGAGTCAATAATGCCCATGCCCGACGGAATGTCTCCCTCCGGATTGCGATTGGTGTCCGTGCCCCAGTTTCCCGTGGCATAGGTTGGCCCGAGCTCATTCTGGAGAACGTAAGGGCTGTAGGTTCCGGCCGGCACGGCCGTGAACCCAGTCACCCCCTGCTTGCCGATAAACGGGTCGTCGTAGGAGGCGTAAAATGTTCCATCATCCCTCGCCAACGTTCCGCCCCAGGCCCCCCAGCTGTTCTGCACAATCCAGCCGCCGGTTGCGGTCGAATTGCCCTGCGGGATCTCGACGTTGTCGTCCCATCCGATGATCGTGACCACGGGATTGGGGGTCAGTGTGCATATCTCTGCATTTTTGAAAGAATATGCACACTGACCCCATTTTTCCTCAAGCAAAAGGCAAAATCGAACGCCGATTCGGCACTTTCCAACGCCGCTTGGTCACGCTCCTGGCACACGCAAAGGTCAGCTCCTTCCATGAGGCAAACCAAGTCCTCCAGATGGAAATCCAGCGCCCCAATGCCTCCTTCCATTCCCCCACAAAGCAAGTGCCGGCCGATGTTTACGCCAGATCCCACAAATCCCCCTCCGGGCCCTTAAGTCCACCTCCCTGCTCGATCTCCACCTCTCCCTACGTTCCACCCGCAGAGTCTACAACGACTCCACCATCGGATTGGGGGTCAGTGTGCATATCTCTGCATTTTTGAAAGAATATGCACACTGACCCCATTTTTCCTCAAGCAAAAGGCAAAATCGAACGCCGATTCGGCACTTTCCAACGCCGCTTGGTC
>Ga0247844_1001122_pt1 | contig 52093 bp, 40 predicted proteins | sample LaCtaG_FD_192421 | JGI IMG/M metagenome (GOLD analysis project Ga0247844, IMG submission 192421) | Freshwater microbial communities from meromictic Lake La Cruz, Castile-La Mancha, Spain - LaCruzMarch201714.5m_1 | ecosystem: Environmental > Aquatic > Freshwater > Lake | place: Spain: Castile-La... | reverse complement strand
GGATAAACGCCTTCGGGCATCACGAAGCCTTGTTGTTGGCGTGATATCTCCGCTACAAGAAACTGTATGATGAACAGTTGTTCATGCTGCTGCAAGCGCCTGAGCATGGGCAACAACTCTATTGTATTGGGAACGGCATGGGTGGAAGTATTGGCTATCATGTTAAATCAAGATTGTGACAAAGATAATCTACTTACTGAGTTGTTTAACCATTTTTGAAGTAGGCGGCGCATTTTTATAAATTTCATAAAATTAACCCGGCTCCATGGGAATTAACTCATGCGCCCCAATCCTCCTAGTCAACACTTTAGGCACTCCATGCTCCGTCCTCTCAATCACCGGGCTAAACTTGGCATTCCAAACAATTTCTTCACCTGAATAAGAGCGTCGGGTATGCACGACCTGCTGCGAGGTCTCATCTGTGCCTTTTACCAGCACCATGATTTCAGCGTTCGCATCGAGTATATCCTGGGCGGAAAAATTGAAAATGGGACTTTGGTCATTGAGCGCGTGCACGATGGTCCAGGAAAGGGAGAAGAAACTTATTTTGTTGATTTCCAGACCCAGGGGGTAAAATTTTCGACTCAACGAACCATCTTCCTCCCGTTGGTTAAAAGCCATTAAGACCTGTACTTCGGTCTCAATGAGTTCACTCCGGCTTGCATTGCCCATTCGGAACATAAGGCCCTTTCCGTTTTTGTATGGGGCTATCAGTAGGTTTTCGCTAAAAACAATTTTAGCCGAAGGCCGCGAAAATCGTCCGTACAACAAACCGGTCATCAAAGCAAAGGCAAGTAGCCCGAGAAAGGATTCAAACGAAGCCAAAATACTGATAACCACACCATTGGGGCTGATGTGGCCGTATCCTACCGTAGTTAGTGTCTGACTGCTAAAGAAAAAAGCCTGCATGAAATTGTGCCCAAAATCACCCAAAGTTACCCCATTGAAATTTTCAACCCCGATGAGCATGTATATGCAGGAAAAGAAGATGTTGAGTAGCAGAAAAAAGCTAAAAATCAGGATTAAAAAATGCGGCCAAGGCATGGTCACCAAGTGATAGTAAGTATTGTCCCAGCGTCCGAGGGGTTCTCGGAATACATTAAACGAACCGTCTGAGTTCATCAGGCGGCCATCCAGAGCGGCGTTTTTGCCAAAGCCCAACTCGCGGTCAAGTGGTTTGCTCTTGATTTTTCGCAAAAGCTTGCTGAGGTTCTTGCTGTTTTCTTTTTGAGCCATAAAAAGCGGGTACAAATTAAGCTGTTTTCGCAAACAAAAGGCGTTTCTTAAAGTTTAATGGAGCATGAAAAGACGCGCCATTGTTTGGTTTAGACAAGACCTCCGCCTTCACGACAACGAAGCCCTCGCCACAGCCCTGCGCATGGCAGATGAAGTGATCCCCATTTATATTTTTGACGAACGAGTTTTTCTGGGAGAAACTCGATTTGGCTTCCCGAAAACAGGCAAGCACCGCGCCCGTTTCATCCTTGAAAGCGTATCAGAACTGCGTGAAAACATTCAAAAACTGGGTGGAAAGTTATTGATCCGAATCGGAAGGCCCGAGCGTATACTTGCTGAAATGGCCCAAGAAATTAAAGCCTCTTGGGTGATCTGCAACCGTGAGCGTACGCAAGAAGAGGTGTGGGTGCAGGATGGGCTGGAGCAAAAATTATGGGGCATTGGCGTTGAACTGCTTTATACACGCGGGAAAATGCTTTACCATACGCAGGATTTGCCCGTTCCAGTGCATCACACCCCCGATGTGTTTACCCAGTTTCGCAAAGAAACGGAGCATATTACTACCGTTCGGGAGCCCCTCCCTTCTCCCTCAGCATTGCCCCCTTTGCCGCCAAATCTTGAGCCTGGCGAGATGCCAACGTTACAGGATTTTGGAATGGCCCCTTTTGAAACTGACCCTCGGGCAGCATTGGCCATCAAGGGCGGAGAGACGGAAGCTTTGCGCCGTTTGCGCCATTATTTTTGGGAAAAAGACTTGATTTCCCACTACAAAGAAACGCGCAATGGTCTCATCGGGCCAGACTATTCCTCCAAATTCTCTCCCTGGCTCTCTTCGGGATGTCTTTCCCCTAAATTCATTTATCACGAACTCAAACGTTATGAACGCGAACGCCTGAGCAATGAAAGCACTTACTGGCTTTTCTTCGAACTGCTCTGGCGTGATTTTTTTCGCCTTATGGGCAAAAAATACGGCAACCGCATCTTTAAAAAAGGTGGCACCCAAGAAAAAGACCTGCGCCACTTAAAAGATAACCGTGAGCTGTTCGATCTCTGGGCTGCCGGTCAAACTGGAGTACCTTTTGTGGACGCTAACATGCGTGAACTAGCTGCCACGGGTTGGATGAGCAACCGGGGTCGCCAAAATGTGGCCTCATTTCTGGTACGCGACCTGAAAGTAAACTGGCAAATGGGCGCTGAATACTTTGAAAGCCAACTGATTGACTACGACCCTTGTAGCAACTGGGGCAATTGGAATTATGTAGCAGGCGTGGGCAGCGATCTTCGGGAAGACCGCTATTTCAACATCCTTACACAAGCCAAAAATTACGACCCTGTGGGGGATTATGTTCGACTATGGTGTCCCGAACTTGCCTCAACTCCTCCTGAGAAAATCCACAGGCCCGATCTGTTAAGTTCTGCCGAACGCAATGGTTATCCAAAAGCGCTGGTCAGAATTGACAAATGGACGCAATAGACAGATTACTGGACATTTTGACATTGGACATTGGACTTGCACTCTAAAAATGTGAAAATCAAGCACTTGCAGAATCGAGTCTTATGTCCAATGTCAAATGATGTCAAATGTCCAGTAGTCTGGGCACTAAGGCTCAATAATCCGTATCGTCGGGGATGTCTCGGACATCGTCGTCGTCGCGGCGGCGTGTTACGATGATATGATCATCTTCGTCGGTGGGCCCTTCGTCAAGATCATCGTCGTCCTCGCCTGCGCCATCGAATTCATCATCCACTTCTACTTCCACATCCACGATTTCTTCCTTAAGCTGGCCATCATCGTCGAAGTCTCCGTCTTCTTTAACGATGCGCTTGGCCTCAAGGATGGTCATGCGGATGAGATAATAGGTATCGTCGGTCTCGAAAGGGAGTGCCGATACCTTTTTGCCCTCCTTGTCACTGTAAGTGACGAGGCTTTCGGCATAACCAGAGGGGTATTTTTGCTTTACAAGCCGGGTGATGTCCTCTGAGAGGGCATCATAATCTTTGACAACGCGTTTTTTAGCCAAGGTCAGGGAGAGTTTTGGTTTTGATGATCAGTGCACTAAAGTGTGGTGCGGCTGTTTCCAATGGCGGCAAATTTATGGGGCTGTTTTTCAAACGCGCAAATTTTTTTTGAAAGATTGCGCTAAGGCAACTTTTTACGCTTTTGGTATCCGTTTCCCGTGCCTCCGTTCTATCTTTCGCACGAAAAAATTTCTGAACCATGATGCGCCAACGCACTGCCTTGTCTTCCATTTTTGTCTTTTTGGCAATATCCGCTCAGGCTCAAGTGGCCCTATTCACCGAAAATTTTGACTTTTGCACATTGCCACCCGGTTGGCAGGTAAATTCCACCGGCAATCAAAACCCGGTGTGGTATATTGGCGATGCGGTCTTAAACAACGACAACATGGGCCAAAGTATGAACGGTTCTTGTTTTCTATTCATTGACGACGACGCAACAGGCGATCAAACGCAGGAATACATCCTTGATTTTGTTTCCCCGCCTTTCGATGCCTCCCAGCATCCCACGGTCGAACTTTCCGTGGACGTGCATTTTCGAGACTGGGATCAAGCCAATGAGTATTTTGACGTGCTCGTAACAGACGGCACAACAGAAACCTTGATTCGCCGCTACGACAATTTCCATGCCACGGGTAGCAATCTCTACGAATTTGAAACACTCGTGTTCGACTTATCCCTTGTGACCCAGTCACCCAATGCCCAACTCATCTTCCGTTACAACGACGCCAATGGCTTCAACTGGTGGGCAGGAATTGATAATATTTCTGTCACTGGAAAAGGTCAAGGTACGAATGTTGTAGTAGAATCTTTTAATGGCTGCGAAAAACCTGCCGCATGGGAAACACAAATCGTGACGGGCATAGACGACTGGAAGTTCGGGCTTATAACCGAAGGTGCTGCATTGGGTGGTGAGAACTCAATGAATGGCTCTTGTTTTGCATTTTTTGACGACGATCTTTTAGGGCAGGACACCCCGTTTTCTGTAGTTCGACTTGCTTCGCCCTGGTTCGACGGGACACAGTTTGGGCAGTTCTATCTTGATTTTGACGTAATATTGCGTTATTACAAGGAAAAAATTACCGTTTATGTCCAAAATGGAAACGGCGAAGAGTTTTTAGTCCGGGCATCGGAAGGCGATGTCGGTGGCCCTTATTTCCAGAACTATGTCCATGCCGTACTTGAACTTTCCCCGTATCGTTCGCAGCAAATGCGCGTTATTTTTGAATTTGACGACGGTCAGGATTGGGGCTGGTGGGTCGGCATTGACAATGTGAAAATCAATGGCTATGGCCCTGCCAACGATATATGTGCCAATGCACAGCAACTTTTCACGGGTCAAAACTGCCAACTCAGCGACAATACCAACGCGCTCCTGGATGGACCGCTCCCGACTTGTGTTGGAAAAAGTGTAGGGGGGCTGTGGTACACCTGGACAGCGGATTTCAGCGGAACAGCCAAATTCAGCACCAACGCAGTGTTCAACGATGTGGTCAATGTCTTTACAGGCGATTGCGCCACACCCCAATTGCTGCTCTGCAATAATCGCGATGAGCATGGTTTCACGGGCGAAAGCACTTATTTAACAGTACAGAGCGGCACTGCCTATCTATTCCGGGTAAGTGGTCAAGCGGGCGACTTTGGCATATCGCGGGGCACACTTTGTGTGGGTATTGAACCAGTGGCGAACGCTCCTTTGATTCCGGCAAACGATCAGTGTACGAACGCAATACCGCTCATTTTGGATGCTAATTGCCTCATCGCCAGCAATTTGAATGCTACTTCCTTTCCTATTTTGCCTACACTCAACGAGTTGGCAAGGCACGATGTATGGTATTCCTTCATCGCCCCGGCGCTCGCTCCCAATGAGCGGTTGGAAGTGCGGAGCAACGCCAATTTCTCCGACATCATCACAGTCTATTCAGGCGGCTGCAACACCATGGTGGAGTTGGCTTCCAACCACAAGGGCCGCTCGCTTGAACTCAAAAACCTGACGGAGGGTGAAATTTACCTCATTCAAATTTCAGGCACTTTTGCCACTGTGGAAGGTTCGCTTTGTCCCCAGATTTTGAAAAAAAACCTGGACGCACCCATCAATGACCAATGTGCCTCGGCTATTTCAGTTAATATAGGGGCAGCATGCGTGGACGGAAGCAATGTGGGTGCGACGAATTCCGGCTTGGTTCCGCCTTGCGTAATTTCCATCTCGGGCGATGTTTGGTATAGCTTCATTGCACCCAACTCTGGCTCCGTGCGCTTCAACACGGGTGCTGATTTTCAGCATATTTTGTCCGTTTGGAAAGGTGTTTGTGGCAATTTCGAAAATGTGCTTTGTGCCGAAAACCCCTTGCGCTGCGACGGTTTTTTAACCCTCGGGGCACTATCGGCCGGGGAGACCTACTATGTGCAAATTGCTTCGCAGATTGCTGCGGCCGGCCCTCAAACGGGCAATTTTTGCCTGCAAATATTGGACGGCTCATTCCAGGCACCCTTTGAAGCCCTCGGTTTACAAGTGGTGGAAAAATGTATTAGTACCAATGTTTCGGAACTTAAAATCGAAGCCGAGGGCGGCATGTTGCCTTACACGTTTAGTGGCACACCCAACGGTCAGACGCTTGCCTCTGGCGAAAACTATCTGGTGGTAGTGACCGATGCAATTGGCTGTGAAAAAGCTTTGGCTGGCACTGCCGACGATTGTGAAGCCGTGGTTTGCAACATTGCTGGCACCAATATGCTTATAAATCCCAATTGCTTCAATGGCTCAAATGGTGCTGTAACTGTCATGGTGGTAGGTGGCACAGCGCCCTACCAATATCAGTGGTCCAACGGCGCGACTACGGCAGAGATAAGCAACCTGAGCTCGGGCAATTACACGGTCACGGTAACCGATGCCTTAGATTGTTCATTTAATCTGACGGCAATGCTGGTGGATCCATCCCCGATTTTCGCCTTGCCCTCCAGTTTGGTACAACCCCATCAAGGCCAAAGTGACGGGGCCATATTTGTTGAAATTTCGGGAGGATCAGGCCAATACAATCCTGTTTGGCTGCTCAACGGCGCCCCCTTTGTAAACTCCGAAGACCTCACCAACGCCCCAGCAGGCGACTATACCCTAGTCATCACCGATGGCAATGGCTGCACGGCTTCTTTTGATTTCACCTTGACGGAAACCGTTGGCAATCAAGACGTTTCGACGGAGTTTTTCACCGAGGTATTCCCCAATCCTGCAACTGAAATGGCCTGGCTCGCCGTGGCTTTCCCCAAAGCGCAGACCCTACACCTCACGCTGTTGGACCCGGCGGGTCGGGTGCTCAGTACTTGGACGGTACGCGACGTGATAGAGCAGAATATCCCGCTGGATTTGACGGGTTTGCCTGCGGGGAGTTATCAGTTGAGGATAAGGATGGAGAAGGAGTTGGTGGTGGAGAAGGTGGTGGTGAGAAAATAAAATGTCCAATGGCCAACAAGGACAACATCAGTACGTTTGCAAGCATCCTAGTTCAGGAAAGAGATGAAATTAAGTGTTTTAGGGAATATTACCTCGAATAAATAGAAACAAATCATTCCATGCAAATCAACTACCGACTCGACGTCACCCCCACCCCAGAACAAGTCATCGAACTCTACGAAAATGCTGGCTTACCCAGGCCCACCCACGACCCAGCCCGAATTCAAAAAATGTATGAAAATTCCAACCTGATCGTCACGGCCTGGGACAATGACTTGCTGGTCGGTGTATCAAGGGCCATTACGGACTGGGCATGGAGTTGTTATCTCGCAGATCTTGCGGTCAGGCAGGATTATCAAAAACTGGGCATCGGCAAAACCCTGATCGAACTCACCAAAGAAAAAGTGGGCGAACAATCCATGGTGCTACTGCTTTCTGTTCCAACGGCGATGGACTATTACCCACGGGTTGGATTTGAGAAACAAGAGAGCAGTTTTATCATGAAACGGACAAAGTAGCTACCCCTTCACGTCCCCATAAATCACCTTCATTTTCATATTGTAAAACATAAACGACAGCACGTCGGAGGCTTCTTCGATGAGTTTGGAGGTGGGTTTGCCCGCGCCGTGGCCTGCACTGGTCTCGATGCGGATCAAGGTCGGGTTCGTGCCTTGCTGGTTTTCCTGTAAAGCGGAGGCAAACTTAAAGGAGTGCGCTGGCACCACGCGGTCATCGTGATCCGCAGTGGTGATCATCGTGGCCGGGTAGGCCGTTTTTTTCAGGTTGTGGAGTGGCGAGTATTTGATGAGGCAGGCGTAATCCTCTGGATTGTCGGAACGGCCGTAATCCGTAGCCCAAGCGTAGCCGATGGTGAACTGGTGGTAACGCATCATATCGAGCACGCCCACTGCCGGGAAGCACACGCCAAAAAGATCGGGACGTTGGGTCATGCAAGCGCCCACGAGCAAGCCGCCGTTGGAACCGCCCTGAATAGCCAGGCGCGGTGGCGAAGTGTATTTTTTCTCAATCAGAAATTCTGCCGCGCCGATGAAGTCATCAAACACATTTTGCTTTTGGCATTTGGTGCCGGTCTTGTGCCATTTTTCGCCGAATTCGCCGCCGCCCCGGATGTTCGCCACTGCGTAAATGCCGTTGTTTTCCAGCAATGCTGCCCGCGAGGGACTAAAAGTAGGCGTGAGACTTATGTTGAAACCACCATACCCATAAAGCAAAGTCGGGTTTTGACCGTCGTAAGCGATGTTCTTTTTGCGGGTGATGAACATGGGCACTTTGGTGCCGTCCTTGCTCGAATACCACACTTGTTCCGTAGTGAAAAGATCGGGATTGAAATCAATCTTGGGCGCTTTGAACACCTTGGTTTCCAGGGAGTTCATGTCCAGACTATAGATCGTGTTGGGACGCAGGAATGAGGTGAAGGCAAAGAACGCCATGGGGTCATTCGGCTTTCCAGACACACCGCCTACCGTGCCGATTTCAGGGAGTTTGACCTCCTGAATGGCCTTGCCCGTGAGGTCGAACACGCGGAGGCTGCTGGATGCATTGTGCAAATAAGAACAAACGATTTTGCCGCCACAGATTACCGCACTTTGCAGTACATCGGCGGGGTCTTCCGGGACGAGGGTTTCCCAGTTTGCTTCCTCAGGCTTTTCAGGATTGATCAGGATGAGGCGTTGATTGGGCGCATTGTGGTTGGTCAGGACGAGCAGTTTGTCGCCTATGTTGTCTACGACCCCATAGTCCTTTTCATAGGCATTGACAATGGTTACAAATGAAGCGTTTGCTTTACTCAAATCCTTGACAAACAAGGCGTTGCCGCTGGTGCTTTCCCATCCGGAAACCAGTAGAAAACGCTCGTCGTCCGTAGTCGCGCCACCAAAGGAGCGGTCTGGATGCGCCTTGTCGGCGTAGACGAGTTTATCGGCAGATTGGTCGGTGCCCAGTTTGTGGAAATAGACCGCACCAAATTTATTGGCCGCCGTCAGCTCCTCTCCTTTTTTGGATTCCGGGAATTTGGTGTAATAAAAACCGTCGCCTTGCCAGGCAATGCCGCTGAACTTAACCCATTTGATTTCGTCGGGCAGCATTTGGCCTGTGCTCATGTCTTTAACCACAATATTGCGCCAATCTGAACCTCCTACCGAAGTAGAATAAGCCAGGTAGCGGCCGTCTTTGGAAAAATCCAACTCCCCCAGGGAAGTAGTGCCGTCTGCACTAAATTTGTTGGGGTCGAGCACGATTTCAGCCTGGCTGTTGAGGTTGTCCTGTGCATACAGGACGCTTTGATTTTGGAGGCCGTCATTTTTAAAAAAGTAATATTTGCCGCCTTCTTTAAAGGGTGGCGCATACTTTTCATAATCGAAAATCTGTTCAAGGCGGGCTTTCACCTTGTCGCGGAAGGGGATTTGACTCAAGTAGCCATTGGTAACGATGTTTTGGCGGGTGACCCATTCTTTGGTTTCGACACTCTGGTCGTCTTCGAGCCATCGGTAGGGGTCGCTGATGGTGGTACCGTGATAATTGTCGGTCACCGTCGTGTCTTTCCGCGTAGCGGGATAAGTCACAGGGATCTGTTTGAAATCCATGGTTTGGTTGGTTGGGGCTTTGGTTCCTGCATCACAAGAGAGCAGGAGGGTTATGATTGCGGTGGTTAATGTTGCGAGCAGTAATTTCATAAACAAAGTTAGTTAAAAAAATGCGGGGGCGAAAAACCGCAAACCCCGCGTACTTTTGCCCAAAAATAGACAAAAATGCATTCTCGTATCCGAATAGGCTTGTTTGCCCTCCTGGTTCAATTTCTGTTTGCCCAAAATTTAATTTTTGCCCAGACCCGTCCGATGGCTTTGCCGCCTTTGGACAGCCTGAGTTATGCCGAAATGCTGCTCATGGACAGCCAACTTCTACAGGACGCACAAAATTTGTCGTCCGTCACCAACAGGTTATTGGTCGCAGCCGGGGATGGCGCTACGCAGGCAGATAACATCCTTGCAGTAGCCAAGGCAGACACAACCGCTTCCAAGTCCCTTACGGATTCGCTTTTAACCGTTCTAAAACAAGCAAATGCTCGTTACAAAAAAGCTTTAAAACTTTCAGAGCGGGCAAAAAAAGCGGAACAGTTTACCAGCGATCTTACGGGTATGGACAGTCTGGGGATTCGCAAAAACCTCCCAAAAGCTTGGAAGTTAGTCACTCAAGTGTTCGATGATGTCTATCCGGCTTTACCCGCCGACGCTTCTCCGAAGGCGGGCGAAAACCCTGAAAAAGAAGCCGTTGCATCGAATGAGTCCAAAAATCAAGACAAAGAAAAAGTCAAACAAGGTCCCCAATCCACCACAAAAAAATATAGTGCAGCATCCGATGTAATGCTTCATCCCCCTACCCCACCCTGCGTCATCGCATCCAGCAGCCGGGACGAGTTTTCTGGCGAAATCTCCCGAGAACTGGCGCGTGCCGAACTTTTCCGCTACACCAATCCTGCGCTGAAAGCTTATTTACAGGGTAAAACTCATGTCATCTGTGAGGCTGCACTTGCCAGTACTGGGAATAAAGCTACACTTCACTTGACCTTTAAAATCAATGACCCCAATGCCCGCAAAGCTTTTGGTCGCCTGGAAAAAAACAGCATTGCCACCCTCAAATTCCTCGATGGCAGCATTTTTGAGCTACAAAATGCTATTGCCGATGACGGTGTTTTTAGTCCCGACAACGATGCCTCTATTTTCCATGCTGTATACCCACTCAACCCTGAGGCGCTGAAAAAAATACGTCGAAATGGGCTGGACAAACTCCGAATCCTCTGGAGTAAAGGGTTCGACGATTATGATGTGCAGCAAGTGGATTTGCTGATGCGGCAGGCGGAATGTTTGTTTAAATAATTATAAATAATGCGGTATTTTTGTTTGTAAATTTGAAAATCATGACAACTGCCTTGCAACTTTCTCAATTAATAGGCCAACTGACCCCTGAAAACGCCGCAATATTGGAAACTTATGCTGAATTCCTTTTGCAGCAACAGTACAAAAAGGGTGAGTCCAGTTTGGCTACTTCTGCCATACCGGATCACTTAAAAACTGCATTGAAGTTTAAAGGCAAGGCTAAATTTCCCAAAACTTCTACGCCCAAAACTGAGGTTTATGAGCAATAGGGTCTTTTTGGACAGCTCCATTCTTGTAGAGTATTACAAAGGAACAAAGACTGATCTTCTCGAAACACTATTGCTTGAGATGCCAGAAACCCGTTTGTGCATTTGTCAAACGACACTTAGCGAATATTTTTTCCAATGTTTGAAAATTGATTCTGGCAAAGCCTCACTAACAGTAAAATCTTCCGGTAAAATTTCAGAAACGCTATCTGAAACTGACCATAGTGAGTTTCTGGCCCTTTTCGATTATCTCAACGATGAAGCGGGATTGCGTGAAATATGCCCCAAAATAATGTCCAAATATAATCTTCTGCCCAACGACGCGCTTATCCTTTCCCTTTGCAAATTGAATGGCATCAACATATTGGCAAGTTATGATGCCAACGACTTTAAGAAAGCCTGTTTAGCAGAGGACATAATTCTCTTACAAACAACTGTCGATTGGGAGGCTTTGAAACAATGAATATCCAAGAAAAAGTCTCCCTCCTGCCCTACAATACCTTCGGCCTCGATGTAAAAGCCGAATATTTTGCCGAAATCTCCAGCCTGGATGATTTGCGGACTGGACTCCAGTCTGGCATCCGGCCCTTATTCCTCCTGGGTGGGGGCAGCAACGTGCTTTTTACCCAGAATGTACAGGGGCTGGTTTTAAAAAATAATCTGCGTGGAATTCAGGTCATACAGGATTTCGAAGACAAGGTCTGGGTGGAAGTCGGAGGTGGCGAGGTCTGGCACGAATTTGTGCTTTGGGCCGTGGCGAACGACTTCGGTGGCATAGAAAACATGAGCCTCATCCCTGGCACGGTGGGTGCTTCACCGATTCAAAATATTGGAGCATATGGGGTCGAATTAAAAGACGTATTTGTGCACTTGACAGCCCTCCATCTAAATACTGGAACACTCAAAACTTTCCAACACTCGGACTGCCAATTCGGTTACCGGGACAGCATTTTCAAGCGTGAGGAGAAGGGAAAATGGTGCATCACCTCGGTCGTTTTTTCTTTGACCAAAAGCCCACACCAGTTGAACACTTCCTACGGGGATATTTCTAAAACCCTGGAATCCAACGGGATAACAACACCCAGTATTGCCGATATCAGTCGCGCCGTAGTGCAAATCCGAACTTCCAAACTTCCCGACCCAGCCAAGATCGGTAACTGCGGTTCCTTCTTCAAAAACCCGGAAACGGACCGTGCTGTGTTGGAGCGCATCCTCGTTGAGCACCCGCAAGCACCGCATTACCCATTGCCCGATGGGCGCGTGAAAATCCCCGCCGGATGGCTCATTGAGCAATGCGGCTGGAAAGGCAAGCGGGTAGGAAATACAGGATCTTATGAGCGGCAGGCGCTGGTGCTGGTGAATTATGGCGGTGCTACGGGAGAAGAGGTGAAAAATCTAGCGGAGGCGATTATTGAATCGGTGGAGAGGGCATTTGGGGTGAGACTGGAGGCGGAGGTGAATATTTGGCCGATGTCATGAAATTTGGGGGCGTATTAAGCGGTGGCATGGCCTTTAGGCCGTCGGGACAAAGGGCGTTTACGCCCTTGATACTTTCACTATGCGCCGTAAACGGCGCACTTCCCGACGGCCTAAAGGCCATACCACCATTGACGACAAGGGCTTATCCTTTCAAAAATCCCATTTTCAAAAAAAACGACCGCCCAAGGCGGTAAGGTTTTCCGCTTGTTGGCCTAAAAAATGCTTGGAAGGTTCGTCCCTCACCTTCGTCCCATTTTTTTGCCAACCCGTGGCTTGTTCACAGGTACTAGACTAACCCACCGACTACAGGGACAAGGCGAGGCGGAAGCCGAGAGAACTGTAACGGGAGTCCGGTCGCCAATGGCCGCGATAAGCGGCGCGGCAGCGATGCGCTTCAATGAGCCAACTGCCGCCACGAGCCACGCGGCTCGGCCCCTGCGGATTATCAACCCATGCCAATCCTTTATCAGGCGCTCCTTTGTAGCTGTCATGCCAATCGTCTTCTACCCATTCCCATACATTACCGCTCATGTCGTAAAGTCCAAGTTCGTTTGGCTTTTTTTGACCTACTGGATGCGTTCTGCAGTTATTTTTTGTTGCTTTTCCATACTCCCAAGTACCAGAAAGTACCCGGTCGCCTGAATTTTCCCAGTACCAACCCACCTCTTTTAAGTCATTGCTGCCCGCGTATTTATATCCTTGACTGCTGGTGCCCCCGCGCGCCGCAAATTCCCACTCTACTTCTGTAGGTAAACGGTATTTATTGCCCGTTTTTTCGTTGAGTTTTTTGATAAAAACTTGCGCATCATCCCAACTTACTTGCTCTACTGGCAAATAGTCTCCTTTAAAATTGCTGGGATTTTCGCCCATAATGGCTTTCCATTGGGCCTGGTTCACAAGGTATTTGCATAATTGAAAATCGAGCAAAATAACTTTATGGATGGGTTGCTCCCAATCAACTTCGGTGCTCCCCATTTCAAAAGTTCCGCCTTTGACGGGGATCATAAGGTTCTGGAATGGGTCAGCAGGTCTGGTCGCTTCTTCTTCTGCTCGTTTTTTACGGGCGGCATCTTCCGCTGCCTTTTCTTTGGCAGCCTCTTTAGCCGCCAAAGCCTTGGCGGCGGCGGCTAAAGCCTCTGCTTTTTCTTTTGCTTTTTTCTCGGCCCTGTGCTTCGCTTCTATTTCTTCCAGTTTACCGATTCGTTCATGCGCTTCAGCTTCATGTATCGTATATTTTTCCAAATAATCTTCAAAGGCCTCAATTGTATTGACCTCAATAGCAGCTTTCCAAGCGGCTAGGTCTTTGCTGCGCTGGAGTTTGGCCGTAGCAGCAAGTTGGGCAGCCTTAAGCTCCGCTTCTTTTTTTGCAGCGGCCTCCGCTTCGGCACGAATAGCCGCCTCTTTAGCTGCCATAGCCTTGGCGGCGGCGGCTTCTTCTGCCCTTTTGACTTCAGCAGCCAATGCAGCCAATTTTTGTTCACGGATTTCTTCAGCCGTTTTTTTTACCCCTGAAGCAATTTCAAAAAACGCCTCGTCACGGTGCGGGAAATGGACGGAAAGGATAGGGCGGGCCTTGGCGGGCAAAGCCTGAAATTGACCGATGTCAAAATATTCTTCCCAATGGCAATGCCTTACAATAATTGGAATTAACGTGGCCTCGCCATTACGGTGTCGCAGAAGCGCCGCTTGCAGCTCGGTCTTTTCAACATAATCGGAATTGATAAAGTCTACACTGATAAAAAGGAGGATGATTTCAGCCTGTTCTAGCTGGACTTTGATAGACTTGTCCCAATGCTCGCCGGCGAGGATTTTGCCATCTGACCATATTTGCAGCAGGCCTTTTTTCTCAAAAATGGCAAGCTGCTTTTTCAATCCTTCCACGACTTCATGGTCTTCGTGGGCATAGCAAATGAATGTTTTGAGCGGTTGTGACATATTGTTTTCGCTTTGCGGAAGGGCAAATGTAGAAATAATCCTCCTTCACATTAAAGGGATATGGCGGGCAACCCTCCTTCGCCAAGGCTACGGCGGGTAAACAAATCCTCCTTCGCCAAGGCTACGGCGGGTAAAAAAAAGCCGCCCAGTCTTTTCGACTGGGCGGCTCACAACATAACCATGAAAACAATTAACCAATCAAATGTTAGCCCTTTCTGATTATATGTTTTCCGAAAACCGTGCCAACTTTGGTGAGTTGGAAAAGTTTTTGGATTGTTGAGTGTTAAAATTTACGATTTACGATTTTGGATTTACGATTTTTTTGATCCGAAGAAAGAAACGAATCATTCCTTCTTCGGATCAAAAAAATCGTAAATCGTAAATCGTCAATCGTCAATCGTCAATCCAAAATCGGCCATCGTCAATAACACTATTTCTTCACCACCTTTGCCATCAGTGGCCGTGCCAAACCCTTGATCCTTAAAAAATACGTACCAGCAGGCGCATTGTCCAAAATCACCATACCCCGCAATGTGTTGTCCCAACGGACTAGGCGGGTGGTCTGAACAAGTTTGCCTCTCAGGTCAAAAACTTCACACAACAAAGACTGCTCTCCTTCGATGGCGGGCAATTCGATGTTCGCCATTCCACTGGTTGGGTTAGGAGAAACCTTCAGACTGCGCAGTTGGACAGGCTCTTTGGAGCTTACCGTACACAAATCAATCAGTTTATCAGTAGTGCAGCCATTGGCATCCACACAAGTGAGGGTGTAAAAGCCGATACCTAAATTGGAAAATACAGGATCTTGTTGGATCGCGCCGCCGTCCAAGCTATATTGGTAAGGAGCAGTTCCGTTCAGGGGCAATGCCGTTATTTTGCCATCGTTCGAAACACCGCATTCCACGGTTGCATCTAAAGAGAACCCAGCACAAAGTTCTTGTGTGCAAAAAGGCGCAGTTATCTCGCTACTAAAGTTTTCACCCAAATAAGACCAGTAGGTGCTGCCTAAGGGAGAGAAAATATCCACGAGCCCCCCGGTCATACCGTCGCCTGCCGAATCGAAGAGGTGGAACACATAACATTGATCCTTCCTCAAGCACAGTTCTTCAGCATAAAAGCCATTGGGTTCGGGATATGGTCCACCAGATGCAACCACGTTGTTCTGAGCGTCGCGCAATTCCCAGCGATTCTGCTCCGGGTTTTGGTTGGGACTAAAGAACAATTGTACCGGGTATCCGTCGGGCTGGATGTCGAACGTGGCACTTCCCGCGTCGTTTCCAGGCTGCTCATCTTCCCCCTGGCCATTTACATTGGTGATGTCCACGTCCACGGTATTAGATCCGAACTGGAGCCCTTGAACTGGAATGTTTATTTCAATTGAAGCGTCGGGGGCGATGAACGCGATATTTGGCACCGAGGGCTGGGGCACGCCGTTTAATATAATTTTAGTGTCAAAGTGCTGTTCTTCGCCCAAACCATTGTTTCTGACCGTTATGTTTACTGAAGCAAAACTCGGATTATTGCAGGCTTCTATTGGGCGCACCTGTGTGATTTCCAGTTCGCGCAGTGGACGGTTTCTGACCGTTACATGAACGGTGTCGTTGTCAATTTGCTGATCGCCCACCACGGTGGTGCTCAGTTCAAAATTGAACGTGCCATTGAACAGACTAAGGTCTTCAGTACCCGCAAAAGTGTGTTCTATGGTTGCACCTGCGGTCACTACGGATGGATAGGTCTCTGTTTTCCAAGCCCCTCCGTTCAAGCGGTAAGCCACCTCCAAATTGGATTGATCCGTGACCCCAAAATTGCGAAAACGCAATTTAATGGGTTCAGCCGCTGTAAGACTCGTTCCAGATCCCGGAGAAACCAAGGACAGTGCGCCCACATCCACCTGCGGTCTCGAAGGAGTGCAGATATTATACAACACGGGCTCTTGACTCGCCTCGGAGGCATCCATTAAAATGTCTCCATAAATATTGTACAAACGGAATTTTCCTTTCCAATTAAAAGTGGAAGATTTCAGCACAAAGTGATAGCAAGTATTGTCGTCACTGCAAATTTGAGTAAAGGTCTGCCCCGTACTCATTTCTCCCGAAGCGAGCAGCACATCCGTTTGGCTGCGCAATTCCCAGATCAGCACCCCAAAATCAGTTTTTGCTTCGGCTGTCAGGAAAGTACCGTCGAGGTTTCCAATAAATTTGAAGGGAAAAAGACTGTCATTGGACGTGCGTTGATCCTGAACACCGTTGGGCAAAGAAGTGAAGATTCTGAGGTTGTTGAGACCATTGGTGATTCCTGTGGCGTGGAAGTCAATGGTGTCGCGCTCATTTGGAGCCAGGTTGCCCGTCCAGTTGTAGATATTGACGGGTTGAGCATTGATCCGCCAATGGACATTGGCACTTTGCATAGGAAGTCCCGAAGCGTTGCGGATGATCACGCCAAAGTCTGTTTCTGGGCCACAAACAATGCTCGGAAGGTTATATTTGCCTACGGCGGCTACGTCGTTCGAGGTCAATTTTTGCACCACAACATTCAAAGTGTCATTTCGTGCAAACTGATCCTGTATCCAATGGGTTATGATACGAAAATTATAATCCACGCCCAATGCAGGCAAGTCTACCGTGGAAGCAAAAGTGTAATCCAGCGTAGCTCCGGGCTGGATGATACTCTGTACGTTCTCCGTGGTCACAAGGTTTCCTTCAAAATAGAGCGAAGCCGAAAAGCCCGGCACGTTAACAAGGCCACCATTAAAAAACTTCACTTGCACCTGTTCGCCATTCCCCAACAGAGCGGACGACATTGGAGCCAGAAGGGTCTGCGGTTTAAGATCGTAAGTGTCAATCGGCACTTTAAAAGAGCCTATACGAGTGCCCCAAGGTGCTCCAAGTGGTTGGTATTCACCTGTGAACCAAAAGGTTCGCCCATCCTCCGGATCCACACACATGTTGCTGTAATCGCCCCAACGACTGTCGCCAAAGTGGCTTTGCCCCCCGGCGATAAGCGTGTGTTCCTCCAATGGCATTTCCCCCAAAGGGTCGCTCGGGCGCCTTCCTGTAATGTAAAGGCCGGGGAATAGGAATTGGCTGGCGCCTGAGTACCCCAGCGCAATGTTGCCGGCTTCATCCATGCAAATGGTGCCCATGAAACGGTTGGTAACCAAATCAGGCGCATAAGTGCCCTCCTGAAAAATTTGCCAATCACCGCCTCCGTGTTTACGGAGTTCATACCAGCGCACCGCCGCGTCACCGCCCGCACCCACTTGTCCTGAGACATCGGTTACATGGTTAAAAACCACCGATTCGTAAGTTCCGAAATTGCGGTAAGGCGCGCGGTACATAATTATATTTTCCAAGGCCGTAATACGCGGTGCACCGACATTTGGCTGTTCGATACAATCAAAAATACCGTTTCCAAAACAGACCCTGGTTTCAAAAGGGGTGGGGAACAATTTGTCTGGCCCGGTGATGCTGCTCAGGCCGGGGTCGCTCCAATCCACTTCTACTTCCCAAATCTGCAAGTGATCCTGGCCACCATCCCAGCCATCGTCGTACACACGAAAAAGATATTCCGGGCTGCCGACTGGGGGTGGAGGGCCACCTTCCCAGTCTGCGCCTGTAGCGGGTTGAAAAACAACGGCTTGGTAATTGGGCATCTCAAAGCGGTACAGGTCAAAGGTTGGTTCGCCTGCTAACATGGCCGAACGCTCCAGCGCATAGCCAGCGCATTTGTTACTGTTTGTGATTTCATTGGCCGTGATAAAATAAGCATTGGGCCAAACATATAATTTAGGGTAATCGCCAAAACCAAGGGTTTGGATGCGATAGGCTTTCCAGCCTCCGGTGGGGTCGCTGTCGTCAGATATTGCAATTAAGAGTTCGTTGACGTTGGGGGCCAGCAATTCCATAATCACCCAGCGTTCAGCATCGTGGTCGTAATTTACAATCGGGTCGCCGGCGCTACCCGAGCCCACTTGGCTCCATATTGTGCTGGTAAGAATAGGCCCGAATACCGATTGCCCTGTCAACTTATCCCAAACTTGTAACAAAGACCCTCCACCAGCGTTGGTCATCTGCACATAATGGTTCTTACCGATGTCGCCGGTGGGGTCTGGCGGTGAAATTGCACCGTTACGATTGCCTTCAAAGTTGAATCCGGGAATAATTTCCGGCCCGCTTTCCCGGTCTGCTGCCTTGTTTTTTGCGAGCGGGTCGCCGTCCTTTGGGAGCGGGTCGGGGTTGTTCAGCTTGTTGGCAAAAAAGTAGTTGCGCTTTTGTGCCAGTTTGCGTGAAACTTGGCCAGTAACGGCGGTGTGCGGCTTCAAATCGCGCAGGGAAGGTATGCTTCCAATCAGTTCGCCCTTCGATACGATGGGCGCATAAGATTGGGGCGGATCGTCTTGACGAATGTCAGGCAGGTTACTTTGGGCAAAAATAGTGCTCGTGAGAGACCAAAAGAAGCACAGCGTAAGGATAAGTCTCATGCTAATGGAAAGGTTGATGTAAATTTCTGAACGAAAGAAAGTAGAGGCTCGAATTTGAAGGAGGGTATTTTTCGGGCGGCAATGTATGGGGAAAAATTGGGGCACTCCAGATGGATTCTAGCAAAACGTCGGCTGTTAGCTTTAGATAGGAATCTAAAACCAGCATGCCGCAAAATTGCAATACAGAATCAGTCATTTCTGCGGTTCCACACGGAGCATCTCCTCTGTATTTGCCACTCGGAGGTTACTTCGGTATTTCGCCAATTCCAGGTCGGTAAAGGACCATTTATTCAACCTATCCTAACCCGTATAGGGTATACCTTTCCAATAGAAACATTCGGGTTGCCGACAATTTTTGATTTTACGCCCACCGGCTGTGGAAGCTTTGGTACGTTTGTCCGAAAGTCCGAACTTAACATTTCAACGATCTAATCATCCTATGTTTTTACCATCCACACGAACCGTAGTTGTGCTGGCCTTCCTTTTGCACAACACCTTGGCTTTCAGCCAAGACCCCGATTGCCCAACCCCAACTTTTTTGAAAACATCCGGCGCTGAAACCCATACGGAGTATGGCAGTGCGCTCATTCGCAGCAACGATGGCAACCTGTATCTTGCAGGGCGTAACATGAGCAATACTTTTATCCAAAAAACCAGCTTGGCAGGCGAGGTGATTTGGATGCGCGAGTTCCGAATCAGCCCCTTTGAGCCCATCACACCTATCCAAATCATCGAAGATTCGGAAGGAATGATCGTTGGTTGCGGCACCCAGACCCAGTTTGCAGGCGCAACCCGAGGTTTCGTCTTCCGCTACGATCCCCTGCAAAATTTATTTTTATGGGCGCATCCCATATCGAGCAACAACCCCATGGCTGCCGGTATCCTGGAAAAAACACCGGGCGGAAGTTTTGTTTATTATCACAACCAGGTGCTATCAGACGGGGAAACAGACATCGAAATTCTTGACTTGGAGCGGGCAACCGGGAACATCATCCCAGCCTTCGCCAGCCGCTACGAGCATATTTCCTATGATGTGCTTGCTAAGATGGTGACTGTAAATGGGTCGCTCTACGGGATAGGTTCGGTGGAAAGCCGCGATAGCTTCGACAACTCGGCCCGGCGACTGATGCTCGCACGCTTCGACCCGGTGAACGGCATGCCCATATGGGCACAACTGAGCCATGACGATACGAGTGCCCAAACTGATTTCTTCGCCAGAGACCTCGTTGCAGACAGCAATGCACTGGTGGCTGCATACATCGTAGATGAAGACATCAACGACACTTCCAACATAGGGCCAAACATCATTCATCTTCAAAAAACCGACTTGGACGGCAATATCCTATGGGTAAAAAGATATGATTTGCACACCTCGATTGTGCGGGTTATTTCCGTGTCAGACGGCTATATCGTGTCTGGCCAACGGGCTACCAACAGCAAATACTTTGTCTTCAAAGTTAACAAAGACGGGGACTTTGTCTGGGGCAATGAGCTGGATTATGGCCCAACCTCCACACCCAACACCCTTTCTTTAGGACCGGATCAATCCGTGGCTGTGGCAGATTCTCTGTATTTTACAGGGATTGCAACCACCGGTTTCGGGGATGTTCTGTTGTGGAAAATGTTCGCTGATGGCACCATGGCCAACTCCTGCGGATATGTAGACAGCCTGGCACTTCAAGTGACTGATATACAAAACCCTGTAAAAACTCCGATCAATCTTCAGCAGCTCCTCAGCTCTGCGGTTTCAACCAACGCTATGGCGCCCTGGACCGATAATACCTTGGAGGAAAAAGTGATTTGCCCGGATTGCGCGGTGCCTGATCCGTGCCTTGAAGGGAATGATTTCATAATAAAGATTGATAGCATTTTTTGTGAAAATGGCTGGATAGATTTGAGAATCTCCTATTGCGATTTAGATGGTGGCCAAATTCCAGAGATGAATGTTTCATTCTACAATGCCAATCCTTATTTCCAAGCAGCCGATCTTCTTGGCTCCTATGAGATCAACACGAATACTCAAGACAGTTGCGCAACTCAGGTAATTTTTAATTTGGAAGACGAATTTCCTGCAAATGTGCTACAAAACGGTATGCAAATATTTGCGGTTGTGAATGATTTTGGAAATACAATAACACCCTTCCTACCAAGTGACTTCCCGCTTTCCGATTTGGAGGAATGCAATTATTTCAATAATGTGGACAGCATAACGATACAGTTGCCTACGGCGCCCACGCTCAATTTGGGTATTGACCAAATTATTTGCTTCAACGAAACCGCCAACTTAAGTGCCGGCCCCGGATTTTTCAAATATCAGTGGTCCAATGGCGCCACGACACAAGCAACTACTGTTTCTTTTGCAGGCCAATATCGTGTGACAGTAACAGATCCTTGCGGCTTTCAGCAAACGGACACCATCAGTATAGACGTGCTGCCGGCCCCCTTGGTGATGGAAAGCGGGGCGTTTTGTCCCGGGAAATCAGTCACCATTCGTGGATTTACATTTGATCAAGTGGGTACTTTTCAACAAACGATCCCAGGGATCAACAACGATTGTGATACCTCTGCCACGTTTTTCATAGATGTGCTACCGTACGAAGAGCGCATTGAAGTGATCCAGTTCTGCCCATTCCAGACCGTCACGATCAATGGTGTAGTTTATGAGGATTCAGGTTTGGTGCGCGACACCGTGCCTTCAACTACCACCTGTGACACGATTGTCTTTTATTTCTTGGACCAACTCCCGTTGCCTTTCCGATTTTTGAATTTTGAAATCTGTCCAGGTGATTCCGTGGTGTTCAATGGACAAGTGTATACTGATTTGACCACTTTTGTGGATACCCTATACAGTACTGGCATAGGATGTGATACTGTTATATATGGTTCAGTTAGTTTTTTACAAGAAATAGAAGTAAGCCAAACCATTCAATTCTGCCCAGGCACCTCGGTTGAAATTAATGGTCAAACCTACACTCAACCCGGAATCGTAACAGAAACGCTGCTCTCCACCACAGGCGGATGCGACACCCTCGTCACCTATACCTTGGAGCACCTGCCTGCGCCAACCCTTGCTGAAACAGTGGCCTTCTGTCCCGGAACTTCTGTAGACATCGGTGGACAAACCTATACCCAACCAGGCACGGTGCAACTAACCTTGCCTGGAGCGAGTGGAGACTGCGATACAATCGTGACTTACACCCTCCAGTTTGCCCCCTTGCCTACAAGATTCGAAAACTTGGAATTCTGTGAAGGTGAGAGTATTACAGTGGGCGGACAAACTTACACCCAGCCCATTTCAGTCACGATCACGGCCCCAGGTGCTGGCAACAGCTGCGACACTTTGGTTACCTACATTTTGCAATTCCTCACGCCAACACCATCGTCTATGAGTTTGGTGTGCCCTAATACAGTCAATATTGCCACTCCGCCGGGGTCCGGTCCAATTCCCGTGACCTACAGTTTGCCCGTGGTTTCGAGCGATTGTGTTTGTCCCGGCAATACGCTGAACCTGACGAGCGGCACAGCCTCCGGCGGCCTCTTTCCTGTGGGCAACTCTCAAGTGTGCTACGCTGCAAAAGACAGTTGCGGTTCAGTTGCAAACTGCTGTTTCACCGTGACGGTGCGCGAAGAACTGCCCTGCGATACGAAAACAAACGGCTGTATAAAATACGAACTGCTCAGCATCACCGCCGATGTGCAACAACAACGCACCTATACCATCCGGGTAACAAACACCTGTGCCAGCAAGTTGATTTACACGGCCATTCAGCTCCCGGATGGATTCAGTGCAGTTAACCCGGCCAACAATTCGATCTACACATCGTCAGACGGGCGGAAATACGATGTACGCAATCCGAACTACTCGCCGTTCTATTCGATCCGGTTCAAATCCACGAGCGATAGTATTTCCAATGGTCAATCGGATGTCTTCAGCTACACCCTGCCTGAGCAAGCAAATCCGACGTTTATCAACATTACGTCGCGTTTGGTAACACAAAATTTCTACGCGGCGCACCTTAATACGTTCAATTGCCCAATTGGCGTCACGCCAAGCAGCAACCGGAGCGCGGAAGAGGATTTGACAATCCCGAACTTTTCGGGATCAAATCTCGACGGCATCCAGCTCTTCCCTAACCCGACGAACGGTGAACTTTTTGCCGACTTGTCGCGCTGGCAGGGACAGGATTTGAGTATTCAGATTTTGGACAGCCGGGGAATACGCGCTCAATCGGTCACCATGAATGCAAGCAGCGAGGCGCAGCCCATTCCTTTGGCGAGCCAATTGCCCTCCGGGCTTTATTTCCTTGAAATCCGTACAGAAAACGGGGAGAGAGCAGTGGGGAGATTTGTGTTGGAGCGGTAAGCGCAACGAGTTCTGTTTTTCTACCCGTCCTACGATCTAAGCCGTGGGACGGGTTTTTTATGGGGATAACTAAAGCCCGCCTTCCTTGCGAAAGACGGGCTTTGTTTTATCTAACACTCGGCCTAAGCCTTGGAACTACTAAGAGAAAGCAGCCAAAAATTTGTTGTTTCCTTCGTAGTGATCCATGTGGCCAATGATGAGGCGGATGAAGTCAATCAAAGGAAGAATGCCAAAAATGCCGCCAAACGTGATGATGTAAAACAGGATCAACACTGGACGACCGCCCAAGTACACACGGTGTATACCCGTCCAGCCAATGAAAAAAGCAAGCAGAATGGCGAGTGCTGCATTGTGCTCTCCGTCAGCCAAGCCTTTAATGAACATGCTGGCTTTCTTACCAAAGTTTTTGATTTTGGAGAAGAACCCGCGTTTTTCAGATTTTTTCTTCGCTACATGACCGCTGGTGCTGGTGGTAGCGGTGCTATACTGGGCCGAGCCAGCATTCGCTGTAGTCGTGATGGCAAAAGATGGGATGCTGGACAGCATAAATACCGATAACAGCAAGAAAGAGAAGGATTTAAGTGCGTAAGACTTCATGTTAAAAAAATGGTTTGTGAACGGTGAATGAATATCGAGCCAAATGTAACAATCATACTTGAATGACCCCCACATTGAATTTTTCTACCGGGGCATTGTTCGCAGCTTCTATGCCCATACTGATCCATTGCCGCGTGTCGCGGGGGTCAATGATGGCATCCACCCAAAGGCGGGCAGCAGCGTAATAGGCGGTGGTTTGGGCTAGGTAACTGGCCTTTGTTTTTTCTAAAAGTTCTTTTTCAGCCACCGGGTCGGGGGCATGGCCTTTGGCTTTTAAAGACTGTACTTGTATCTGTGTCAGCACTTTAGCGGCCTGCTCACCACCCATTACAGCAATTTTTGCTGTAGGCCATGCTACGATAAGTCGAGGATCATAGGCTTTTCCGCACATTGCATAGTTACCCGCTCCATAAGAGTTGCCAATGACGATGGTGAACTTAGGAACAGTGGAGTTTGCTACGGCATTCACCATTTTTGCACCGTCTTTTATGATGCCGCCATGCTCGGAGCGGGTACCCACCATGAAACCTGTCACATCGTGCATAAACACGAGCGGGATCTTTTTCTGGTTGCAATTGAGGATAAACCGCGTGGCTTTGTCCGCAGAATCTGAATAGATGACCCCGCCAATCTGAATTTCCCCCTTGGCACTTTTAATCACCTGACGGTTGTTCACTACAATGCCAACTGCCCAGCCATCAATTCGGGCGTATGCCGTAATGATAGTTTTGCCATAGTGCTCCTTGTACTGCGTGAGTTTGCCTTCGTCTACGATCCGGCGCAGAAGTTCGACCGTATTGTAGGGTTTTGCGCCATTTTCGGGGTAAATTTCGAAAAGGTCCTCCGACTTTCCCGCTGCGGGTAAAGGTGCAATCCGGTCAAACCCCGCATTTTCAAACCTGCCGTATTTGTCCACCAGATCTTTAATGGTATCCAGACAAGTTTGATCATCGGGCATTTTGTAGTCCGTCACACCGCTGATTTCGGAATGGGTGGATGCGCCACCCAGCACTTCCTGATCGGCGTCTTCACCAATAGCTGCTTTAACGAGGTAAGGACCAGCCAAAAAAACCGAACCCGTTCTTTCCACGATCAAAGCTTCGTCCGACATGATCGGCAAATACGCGCCACCTGCCACGCAGGCCCCCATGATGGCAGCTATTTGTGGTATCCCAGCTGAAGAAAGCCTTGCATTGTTGCGAAAAATCCGCCCAAAGTGCTCTTTATCCGGAAAAATCTCGTCTTGCATCGGCAGGTAAACCCCGGCAGAATCTACCAAGTAAATGATGGGAAGGCGGTTTTCCATGGCGATTTCCTGGGCGCGAAGGTTTTTTTTGCCCGTAATGGGAAACCAGGCCCCGGCCTTCACCGTCGCGTCATTGGCGACCACGATGCACTGCCGACCGCGTACATAACCGATCACCACTACCACGCCACCTGCAGGACAACCGCCGTGTTCAGCATACATTTCGTGCCCTGCGAAAGCCCCAACTTCTATGCGGGGTTTGCCAGCGTCTAAAAGGTAGTCAATACGTTCACGGGCAGTCATTTTGCCCTCACTATGCAGTTTTTCAACGCGTTTGGTTCCGCCACCTTCGTAGATTTTTTCGAGATGGCGATGGAGGCTGGAGACGGAAAGTTTGAGCGCATCGGCGTTTTTTGCCGATTCTAAGTCAGTAGTTGTGGTGGGCATTGGTCAGGAAAATTTGAGCGGCTAATGTACGGAGGAATCGTACTTTTCGACATGCAAAACAACCAAGTCCGATATTTCTCCTCCCCTGAATTATATCACGAAAAGGAAAATCTCTATCTGGAGGTACGCCGCCGCGAGGGACGTGTGTTGCCTGACGAGTTGGTGAAAAATTTACCCAACCTATCAAGCTCGCATCCTTTTGCACAGGAATGGAAATGGCGCGAGCGTTCGTTGAATCGCTTGTTGAAGCACTTGGTTACAAGTAATTCAACACTCCGAATCCTCGATCTCGGTTGCGGAAATGGCTGGATGGCCAACAAATTGGCCGAAAATTCGAACTGGGATGTTTGGGCGGTTGACCTCAACCAAGTAGAATTGGAGCAGGGAGCGAGGCTTTTTGGTCGGGAAAATTTGAGATTTGCCTACGCCGATGTTTTGATGGGTGAATTGCCCGAAAAAAATTTTGATGTAATCGTTTTGGCTGCCTCCGTTCAATACTTCCAAAATCTTGAAACTTTGGTTGTAGCGCTGCGTAAATTGCTGAATTTCAATGGGGCAATCCACATTTTAGATTCCCCATTTTACAAAAAAGAAGTACTAAGAGCCGCCGCTCGGCAAAGAACTTTAGGATATTACACACAATTGGGTGTGCCTGAGATGGCGGAGTTTTACCACCACCATCTTTGGTCGGAAGCAGAAAAACTTGGGGCGGAAAATTTGAATGACACGATGATAATCAAGATTTTGCAAAAAATGAAATGGTTGGCGCCGTTTCCGTGGTTGAGGTTTAGAGCGTAGAAGTGACACTTTTTTAAAAAGTGTCACTTCTTTCTAAGAAAGCGCCCAATCAATGGGCCTCTTCCCCTGTTTTTCCAAAATCTCGTTGGTGCGCACAAAATGGCCGCAACCCTGAAAAGCATCGCCGGCCAAAGGGGAAGGGTGCGCGGATTCGAAGATGCTGTGCCGAGTCCCATCAATGAGTACCTTTTTTGTTCGGGCAAAATTGCCCCAAAGCAAAAATACCACCCCTTCTTTTTTTTCCGAAATGGTTCGGATTACGGCATCTGTGAAGGTCTGCCAACCTATTTTTTGGTGGCTGGCCGGCTTTCGCGCCTCCACGGTGAGCATGGCGTTGAGCAATAATACTCCTTGTTCGGCCCACTGCGTGAGGTCGCCGTGGGAAGCTGGAGCAATGCCGAGGCTGTTCTTTATTTCTTTGTAAATATTGACGAGCGAGGGCGGCGTTTTCACTCCGCGCGGGACGGAGAAGCAAAGTCCCATGGCTTCTCCTGGGTTATGGTAAGGGTCTTGGCCCAAAATAACAACCTTTACCGCCTCAAAGGGTGTTTTGTTGAAAGCATTGAAAATCAATGGCCCTGGAGGGTAAATAGTCTTTTCGGCCTGTTTTTCTGCCAGCAAAAAAGCTTTTATTTGAGCAAAATACGGTTTGGAGAATTCTTCGGCTAAGGCTTGTTTCCAGCCTTCTTCTATCTGTACGTTTGCGGCGGTGGGTGTCATGCTAACGATTCATTTGGCGCGAAAGATAGCAGGTATGTGGAAAAATAATTGATCCGTCCTGAGAGGATTGGAACTTTTGACACCAGGATTGAAGTTTGACTTGCTGATTTTTTTTACTTTTGCGTCGCATTGGGTCCCGTAGCACAATGGATAGTGCAACAGATTTCTAATCTGTAGGCTACAGGTTCGAGCCCTGTCGGGATCACAAAAAATCCCGATCGCTGAGATAGCGGTCGGGATTTTGATTTTAACTTAAAAGTTGCCCCACCAAATATTCCCAGGAAAACCGCTGTTTCTCCGCCTTTACCCCTGCTTGCATCATAGCTTCACGGTTGTTTTCAAAAAAATCCAGCATGGCTTCGGCTATTGCAACTGGTTCTGGATCAACAACATAGCCCGAAACGCCTTGTGTCACGATTTCCGGGAGTCCACCCACCTTAGTCACTATCATCGGTTTTTCAAAATGATAAGCAATCTGGGAAATACCGCTCTGAGTGGCCGATTTGTAAGGTTGTACCACCAAATCCGCTGCCGAGAAAAACACCCGAACTTGCTCCGCCGGAATAAAATCTGTGAACAAATGGACCCGCTCTGCGAGCTTGTTCTCTTGAATGATTTTTTGGTAAAAATCCCAGTCTTCATAGCACTCGCCCGCTATCAATGCATGAATATTGGGTGTATGTTTGAGCGATTCTAACAGTAAATCCAATCCCTTGTATTTTCGGATAAAACCAAAAAACAGTACCAATGGAACGTTTTCCGGGAGGTTCAATAAGTGCCTGGCCTCCTTTTTTGCGAGGGGTTCCCCGTAAGTGTCATATATCGGGTGAGGCGCAAATCGAACCGTGTTTTCGACATTTTTGGAAGCAGGCAAAAAGGAGCGGATTTCTTCCCCGACCGACTTAGACATGACTACAAAATCATCACATGCACTGACAAACCAGCGGGCAAAAGGCCGATCACCAAAACGTTTTTCATGGGGAATGATATTGTCAACCAGTCCGGTGACCCTAAACCTTTTTCGGCTAAAAATTCGAGCCATCCGAAGCACCGTGCCAAGGCTGGGTCCCATAAAAGGCAACCAAAAGCGGACGATGATTTGATCGGGGTTCTCAAATGCGATTTCGCGCCCAACCAACAACCAATTGAATGGATTGACCGAATTGAGTCTGGTTTTGATTTTTAGGTTTTTGGGCGCAGGATCGTCGGTCAACTGTGTTTTTCCCGGAAAAAGAAAGCTGGGGTATTGCAATGAAAATGAATAAATTATGACTTCGTGACCCGCCACTTGGAGGGCCTGCGCCAGTCGTTCGGAAGAAGCTGCGATACCGCCACGCAAGGGGTGGGCGGGGCTAATCAGTATAATTTTTTGCGGACGCTGGAGATTGGACATTGGACGTTGGACGATTGGACGTTGGATATTGGACGTTGGGAATAGTGGGTGTCTAATGTCCAACGTCCAAGCGTCCAATATCCAAAATTCCTATTTGAAAACTTCATCTGCCATAACAAGACTTTTACCAAAAGCTTGGCGGTCAAGCCCGGACTCAACCCCGACCTCATCCAGGAAAAACACCAGGTTTTCCATGGCCATATTGCCTGTGAGGTCATCTTTGGCCATCGGGCAGCCACCAAAACCGCGCAGCGCACCATCATAGCGGCGGCAACCACTGGCCCATGCAGCTTCAATTTTTTCGCGCCAATTCTGCGGGAGGGTATGCAAATGCGCTCCAAACTCAATGTCAGGGTAAGCCGGAATGAGATTGCTAAACAAGTACGAGATATTTTGCGGGTTGGAGCAGCCAATGGTATCTGAAAGGGAAAAGGTGCGAATGCCCAGCGGAACTAGGGTGTCTACCCAACGATGCACGGTTTCCACGTTCCAAGGGTCGCCATAAGGGTTTCCGAAGCCCATGGAGATATAGAGCACGAGTTCCTTTCCATGTCGCACACACATATCCTGAATGAATTTGGTGCGTTCCACACTTTCGGCAATGGTGGCGTTGGTGTTGCGTTTTTGAAAGGTTTCACTGATACTGAATGGGTAGCCGAGGTATTGGATTTCCGGGTACTGACAGGCATCTTCTGCGCCACGCTCATTGGCGACAATGGCGAGCAGTTTGGTAGCAGTATTGCTGAGATCAAGTTTGCTCAATACCTCCGCCGTGTCGCGCATTTGCGGAATGGCTTTGGGACTGACAAAAGAGCCAAAATCGAGGGTGTCAAAGCCCACGCGCAATAGTTGGTTGATGTAGTTAGCTTTGGTTTCTGTTGGGATAAAATCGTGCAAGCCCTGCATCGCGTCGCGCGGGCATTCGATCAGTTTGACAAGGGATTGGGTGGTGGAAGACAAGGCTGGATAGGTTTGGTCGGGCGAAATTACGGGCAGTTGTAAGTTTGCCGTTGAAAAGTTGAAAGTATTTAAAGAAAAGATGGGGCGACTGGGCAACGAGGGTTTCACGCAACTGCGCAACGGCGCAACGTGGGGTAGAATAAACGTTGCGTCGTTGCGCCGTTGCGTGAAATTCCTCGTTTCGCCCGTTGCCTGAAACCCAAAACTTATCCCGCTTGACCTTTCAAAAACTGGGCTGCCCCATCCAATTCATCGTAAAAATCCTGTCCAAACTTTCGAACCAGTGCCGCTTTTACGAATTGATATACAGGCACTTGTTCTTTTTCACCCAACTGACAAGCGGCAGAACAAATGTCCCAACGATCATAGTTGAGCGTTTCTGAATCAAAGTAATCGTATTTGGATACCCGGATGGGGTAAAGATGGCAGGAAATAGGTTTTTGAAAGTCAATCTCACCAGCACGCCAAGCCATTTCGATGCCGCATTGTGCAATGCCGAGCGCATCGTACGTCATGTATGCGCAGGGGCCACCTTCGATGAGTGGGGTACCGTATTCGTCCATGCCACTGTACCATATGTGCGGCCCCTGTGCCTCTATAGCAGCGATCCCCGCTGAGCTTAAAAACGGTCGCACCTTGTCTTGAATATCCTCCAGAATGGCGAGTTCGCCCTTTTCCAAGGGCGCACCAAAATCCCCTTCCCAGCAACAGGCGCCTTTGCAAGCAGAGAGGTTACAGATGAACTGCTGCTCCACCACGTCGTCGCTCACGAGTTTGTCTTGTACAATGATCATTTTTGTAGAATCGTCATTAAGGCCACAAGATTAGGTTTTTCCAAGAACCAGACGTCGTATTTTGTATTGTTAGTTAGTTGATGGAGTTGGATCAATGGCTAACGAGAAATATTTCATAAAAATCGCACCGTTCTGTTCACGCATTCAAAGTTTTCGACATTCTTTAGCAACCCATATCCAGAAAACATTGCCTTTGAGAACAAAAAACACGCAATAATTTCTTGTACGCTAATTCCCCCGCCTCGTGCTTCCCTTCGCACGGGGCTTTTATTTTGGCACAGCATAACTGCTCAAAATAACCGCCACGATTTGTAACTTTGCCCCTTCAAATAATTAACCATGGCTCGAATAGCGGCTTAAACACTCACTTTTTTACGTCTCTCACCTCTCACCTCTCTCGCTCCCTTCATGGACGTCACCGTCGAAACCGCCAAAAGCCTCGGCCTTACTGCCGATGAATTCGAAAAAATCAAGCAGCTCTTGGGCCGCGTGCCCAACTTCACCGAACTTAGCATCTTTTCCGTGATGTGGAGCGAGCACTGCTCGTACAAAAATTCCATTCTCCAACTCAAAACCCTGCCGCGCGACGGAAAACGGCTGCTCGTGGCTGCAGGGGAAGAAAATGCGGGTCTTGTAGACATCGGCGGTGGACTCGGCTGCGTGTTCAAAATCGAAAGCCACAACCACCCCTCTGCCATTGAACCCTACCAGGGCGCAGCTACGGGCGTGGGCGGGATTCACCGCGATATTTTCACCATGGGCGCAAGACCGATTGCCGCGCTCAATTCATTGCGTTTCGGAACGCCCGACACGCCCCGCATGAAAAACCTCATCCGGGGGGTAGTAAAGGGCATTGGCGACTATGGCAACTGTTTCGGTGTGCCCACCGTTGGAGGCGAGGTCTATTTTATGCCTTGCTACAACCATGATATTTTGGTCAACGCCATGTCGGCAGGCATCGTGAAAGCAGGCGAAACCGTGAGCGCAACGGCAGGAGGACCGGGCAATCCGGTGTTTATCGTCGGTTCGGCTACGGGGAAAGACGGCATCCACGGCGCCACTTTTGCTTCCGCCGATTTGGGTGAAGACTCCCACGAAGATTTACCTGCGGTACAAGTCGGCGACCCATTCCAGGAAAAATTATTGTTGGAAGCCACGCTGGAAGCCATCAAAACCGGAGCCATCGTAGGGATGCAAGACATGGGCGCGGCGGGCATCACCTGCTCCACTTCCGAAATGAGTGCCAAAGCCGGATGCGGGATGCGTATTGATCTGAGCAAAGTCCCCACCCGTCAGGCCAACATGAGAGACTGGGAAATCCTGCTCTCCGAAAGCCAGGAACGGATGCTCATCGTGGTGAAACCCGGCCGGGAATCTGAAATTCTCAGCGTTTTTGAAAAATGGGATTTGGATTGTGCCCAAATCGGCGTTACCATCGAAGGCGACATCCTGGAATACCATTACGAAGGGAAACTAGTAGCCAATGTACCCGCTGATCCGCTCGTATTGGGCGGTGGTGCACCGGTATATGTTCGCGAACAAAAACGCCCGGATTATCTGGATGAAATTGAAAAATTCAATATCTCCAATATCCCCCTGCCTGCCGGCAGGCAGGAATTATCTCAATTCCCCAGCCTCCGCGAAGCAGCTCAAAAACTCTGGAATTCCCCCAATCTGGCTTCCAAAAACTGGATTACGCAGCAGTACGACTCCATGGTGCAAACCGCTACCATGACTACCAACCGCGTTTCTGATGCAGCTGTTGTATATGTAAAAGGCACAAAAAAGGCGCTTGTCCTAACTACTGATTGCAACTCGGCCTACGTCTATGCCGATCCGCACAAGGGTGGGATGATTGCCGTGGCGGAGGCTGCGCGAAATATCGTGTGTGCTGGTGGTGAGCCTGTGGCTATTACCAATTGCCTGAACTTTGGCAACCCTTACAACCCGGAAGTTTATTATCAGTTTGCCGAGGCGATCCGGGGCATGGGCGAGGCTTGCCGCAAGTTCGAAACCCCTGTAACGGGTGGCAATGTGAGTTTTTACAACCAATACACCAAAGGCGGCCAAACGGTCCCGGTTTATCCCACTCCAACCATCGGAATGTTGGGAATGCTGGACGATTATGAGCTTATGATGACGCTCGATTTCAAGCAGGAAGGAGACGCAATTTACCTTATCGGTACAAGCCGCGAAGACCTCGGCAGCAGCGAATATTTGCGCGGTATCCTAGGCGTAGAGCACAGTCCTTGCCCGCATTTCGATCTTGAAGAGGAGTTTTTGATCCAACAAGTGGTGAAAAATGCAATTGGTCGGAAACTTGTGGAATCGGCACACGATGTGAGTGATGGAGGCGTTTTTGCCAATCTTCTGGAAAGCGCGATGCCAGGCGGGCTGGGCTTTGAGGTAGTTTCAAAGGACGGAATCCGGAAAGACGCCTGGCTTTTTGGTGAAGCACAAAGTCGCGTAATCGTCAGCGTGCGGACAGAACAATTAGGCGAATTTGAGCGTTTTTTGCAGTCTGAAAATGCGGCGTTTGAAAAATTGGGGGTAGTAAAAGGCAAAAACGTGGTGGTAGATGCTGAAGATTGGGGGGTAGTGACGGATTGGAAGCGGACGTATGACCATGTTCTTTCCCAAATTATGAACGACTAATTTTAAACAGTTTTGCGCGCTGTTTGCGAATATTTTCGAAGCAAAAAAGCGCAATTTTTCTTTTTAAATTTCTGAAAATGAACAAGTTAAAATCTCTTTTTCTCTTCTTGCTTCCGGTTTTCGCGGTGTTGAACGCCTGCGACAGCCAAGCCAATGGCCATGCCATCAAAGGCACCATTACAGGTGCTTCCAACCTTCAGGTATCCCTGGACCTCGCCCATTTCGACCGCACCAATGTGAGCCTGGGTCGAGCCACTTGCGATGCAAATGGGGCATTTGAAATCAAATCGGAAAAACCCTGGGAGGAAGGCCTTTACCGCCTCAAAATTGGCGCAAAACAGGTCTATTTTCTCCTGAACGGCAAAGAGACCGTCGTGGATATCACGGCGGATCTTAACACCATTGACCGCATGGAGATGCAGGTTAAAGGCTCCGAGACCATGACCTGCTATGCCGGAATTGTCAAAGATCTGATAGCGAAACAATTAAAAGCGCCTGAAGAAGCCAAAGGATACATCCAACGCGGCTGTACCCCGCTGATGCAGGCCTTCCTGACCACCCAGTTGCTTGGTCAAAATGCCGCGCCGTTTATGGCCGATTTTAAGACTCAGGAAAAAGCCCTTTCCGCCGCCATGCCGGGCACGAAGTATGCATCGGATTTCACTGGCATGATCGCCCGCCTTGAAACGCAGCAAACCCAGCAGCAAGGGGGAGGAGAAGGCATCACAGTAGGTATGCCTGCCCCAGATATCAGCCTTCCAGACCCAACCGGGAAAGTTCGCACCCTCTCCTCCCTGAAAGGAAAAGTAGTGCTCCTCGATTTCTGGGCTTCCTGGTGTGGCCCATGCCGCAAAGCCAATCCTCATGTAGTAGAAGTGTACAACAAGTACAAAAGCAAAGGTTTTGATGTGTTTAGCGTTTCACTCGACCGGGAAGACGGGAAGCAAAAATGGGTAGATGCAATCAAACAAGACGGCCTTGTTTGGGGCAACCATGTCAGCGACCTCAAGTTTTGGGACTCTGCTCCGGCGGGTGTCTATGGTGTCCGTTCTATCCCCAAGACCTTCCTTATTGGAAAAGACGGTAAAATTGTGGCGGTCAATCCCCGCGACAATCTGGAAGCAGAACTGTTGAAGGTGCTGTAATCGGCGGCTATTGTACTCTATTTAAGTCTTTTTTCGACTCCTGATTCACATGAGTCATCCTGAATTTCGGGGTGACTCATGTGTTTTTTGGGCTTTAATGGTGCGGACTTTCCATGCTAAAATTCTATAGGGCTCCTGTACAATCCCTACATTTGCCTGTCAAATTGTCCAATAAAAATGCAGCGGCCTTCTCCACAAAAACGCCTCATCGCCAGATTACTTATCCTTGCTGCATTGGCTGCTGTGGCCTGGTTTGTGTGGCATCGGCAACATCAGGCTCAACCCATTGGACAACCAGCACCGACTTCCCAAACAGGCCAAAATACAACTCAAAATAGTACTAAAGCGCCTGCGTATGTCCTTGAAGTATTGCAATTTATACGCCGCAATGGACATGCGCCCGAGGGTATAGTGGGTGGACGTGAATTTCAAAACAGAGAAAAACGCCTGCCAGCAAAGGGCACAGACAACAAACGAATCCGTTATTCAGAATGGGACGTACACCCTAAAATTCAAGGCCAAAATAGAGGGCCGGAACGCCTCGTAACAGGCTCTGACCATAGTGCCTACTACTCGAAAGACCACTATAAAACCTTTTTGAAAATAGATTGAGTATGGAACACCTCGACTCCCTCCCCGACTTCCCTCCACACATTTTTGTGGTCGAAATAGACGCTGCAAAAACCCGCACGCTGCGTAGTTTCTATCTAAAAATTGCTAAATTGTTGTTTTTTCCCGACTATTTTGGCAAAAACCTGGATGCACTTTTTGACTGCCTTTGTTCCCTTGAAGTTGTGGGAAAACAAGAGGTGGTGTTGATCGTTCGAAACGCCCCATTGTTTTTGTCCAAAGAAAAGGAAGAAAAAAAATCTGCGGTTTTACAAGTGCTTCACGATGCCGAAAAGCCTGAAAATCGCTATGATGGTGTAAAATTCAGGGTAATATTGCTTCAGGAGGAAAAATGACCCTAATGACCCTAATGACCCAAATGACCCCCCTCCTCCGCCAAGGCTACGGCGGGTAAAAATGACCCCAATGACCTAATATCACCATGACACTCCCCCACACTCTTTCCGAAATCTGGGTTTACCCCATCAAATCACTGGGCGGCATCCAGCTGCAAGAAGCTTTCCCTGAACGCCGAGGGCTTCGTCATGACCGGCGTTGGATGCTGGTTGACGAAGCCGGGCGCTTCGTTTCCCAGCGTGAAATCCCGCGCATGGCCATGCTCGGCACGGCCCTCGAGCCCGCATCCCTCCGTGTCTTTTGGAAAGATCGCCCATCGGAAAAAGTGCATATCCCGCTCGACATCACGCCCACTGATTTACCCAAAGTTCGTGTGCAGGTTTGGGGCGACCAATGCCCTGCCCGGCTTTTGCCTGAAACAATAAATCAATGGTTTTCAGCGCAATTGGGGCAAAGTCTCCACTTGGTGTACATGCCTGATACGACCCGCCGTCGAGCCGATGGCCGGTATGCTCCACCGGGACACCACGTCAGTTTTGCAGACGGTTTTCCTTACCTGATTATCGGACAGGCCTCGCTCGACGAACTCAACAGTCGCCTAGAACAGCCCCTTCCGATGAACCGCTTCCGGCCCAACTTTGTGTTTACGGGTGGTCAGCCATTTGAGGAAGATTCCTGGAAACGATTTTCCATCAATCATCAGCCATTCCAAGGGGTGAAGCCCTGCGCCCGCTGTAGCATCCCAACCACCAATCAAGACACTGCCGTTCAAGCTGCAGAGCCGATAAAAACCCTGGCTACCTTTCGGAAATTTGGCGACAGAATCCTGTTTGGACAAAACGTGGTGTGGTTGGGAAAGGACGAATCAGTAATTCGGGTGGGCGATTTAATCCATCTGTAATGCACTGAATTACAAGTAAAATTCCCGAGTCATTTCCAGAAACTCCTGAGCATATTCATTCCCCGTTTTTCCTGCATAAATATTGAAATCCTCCCGCTGGAAGGCGTAGGGGCTTTTTTCGAATTGGATCAGCAAACGTTCCACAGGCTTTTTTGGTCGGCTATGCACCTCCGTTATTCTAGTCCAGTAAAGCCCCAGCGGCACCGCAAGTTCGCAGAGGCGGCGGCCTTCAAGTGCGGGCATAATTGCGCAAAATTTGCCGTTTGGAGCAAGTAATTGGCTAACACAAGCCATTAAATCCCCCGGTGAAAGGGTGGCAGTGTGTCTGCCAAGGCTACGTTCTTTGTCGGGCGAAGTGGTTAGTTCAGAAAAAAAAGGTGGGTTACTGACAATGAGGTCGAAAGAAGGGTGGGACCGATTCATATTGATGGGCTCACTTCGAGTGAGACTATCAATATTTTCAAATTTTTGAATCGAGCCTTCCCAAACTTCTAATTGCCTGGACCAAGGACTGGCCGCGAAATTGCTTCTCGCAAGTGCGGCAGAAGGCGGGTGGATTTCTACTGCCATTCCGTTCCAGCTCGTGTCCGTGGCCTCGTTTTGATCCTGTTCGCCGATTCCAGAATCCAAACGCTGCGCAATCATTAAGGCCACCACGCCCGTGCCGGTCCCGATATCCAAAAATCGCTTCGCTCCACGTACATCAGCCCAGGCACCGAGCAATACGGCATCAGTGCCAACGGGCTGTGCCGCACCTTCTTGGGCTACTTTAAATTTTTTGAAACGGAACGCTGGCAACGACATGAGCACTGACGAATGTAACGAAATAATGGCCAGGTTTTAAATCCGCAACGCGCAGGATGGAACGCATTTGCATGCCACGACTTTCCGAAAAAATGACTTGCCCCAGGGCGTTTTTTATCCAAAACATGCCCTCCACCTCGGGCAATCCGTTCAGTTCGAGATAATCGGCTGCCGGGTTTGGAAATACGTTTATGACTTGATTTTGAATAGATTGCACACTCGAAGGAAATTCGCCCCAGCGTTTTTCAAACTCTGCTTTGAACAAGGTTGCCAGGGCCGGATCGTGCAACACCAGGGTGTTCTCGTCATTGGCCGTCTCTGCAGCGGTGGACCAATTGTGGGAACCCGTCACCACGGTTGGATCAGAATCCCAGTTGTAAGCATCTACCACCGCATATTTATGATGAAATTCCCCCGACAGGTTGTGGTGGCGAACATTCACACCAAAAGATAAAAGGCGTGTAAATTCTGCACCAGAATCCCCGATGTTCTCCATAATGCCACGCACAGGAACGCTGAAATTGTGTATATCCACCAAAGCATCGCCCAGTTCGTTTTTGGTAAATGACAAAGCGGCAAAAAGCGCTTCACGCTGAGCACTTCGAAGTACTCTGTCAATGTGGCTGGTGGTCTGATCGGAAGGCGAAAAATACGATTCTACCCGATGGTCGCCGATAATAAACTGATGGGGCGTATCGTCACGTTTAGCAGATCCAAAACGACTCTGGAGCGTATCAGGCAGGTACCCCCCGCTGCCCCACATTTCTTCAAACTCAATTTCATAAGCACGCGCCAGTGATTGATCCTGAATAAACAAGGTATTATTGAAGTCGTTGACGATATTCTGATTGGTCCAATTCATGGAACCACCCATCACCCAGGCTTTGTCGGTGATATCGGCATCAATCACCATAAATTTGTTGTGCATGAGGGCTTCGCTGTTCCCATAAAGCACCGGGAATGACGGGGCAGGGTCAAGCGCCACATTACTGGCATTAATGGCTGTTACATAACGCACCTGGACACCTCGGTCATGGGCCGCTTCGATGGCTTGGGTGATTACGTCGCGATTATTATTGTACATCGCCACATCGAGGGTTTGTTGGGCTGCGTCAATACGAGCAATGGTTTCATTCAGCACATCTTGATAGGTTTCCCCATCCGGGACAAACCCATTGGCAAAAGCGGGGTCAATGCCTTTATTGAAATAGGTTTTTATCTGCCCGGACGAAAGCGAGCGGGTGGCAAAAGGTATTGGTTCAGAAAGGATGGTCTCCCCGTTGTGTCGGGCCACGATTTGCACCCAGTAGATACTACCTGGTGTGAGGTTTGTAAAAATATAGCCATGGTCGGTCGTGTAACCCGTCACAGGCAAGGAGATATTGGGATTGGGGTCTGTGCCGATTCGGAGTTCACAATCGGCGGGCAAACTGGTTTTCCAGTTGACTTGGAAGCCTGAAGTGCTGATATTGGATTGCTCTAATTTTTCAGGAAAAAAGAAACAGGTAGACCCCACGAAATCATCCATAGTGCGGGGCAGAAGTTGAAAATTGTCGTATTGGGAAAGGATAGCCCTGAGCCTTACTGGCCCTAAAGGAATGCTGCCACCAAGGAGCGGGTGACCGCTGCGCAAATAAATTTTGGCAGATGCTCCTTCCGAGTCAGTTACGTCGTACGAACCCGCATTGCCGAAGCTGCCGCCGGCATTTCCAAATGTAATACATTCAAATTCAAGCAATTGACTCTGAAAATCATTCGAAATCTGGGAAAACGAAATGGGTTTGGGCGGCGGCAGGGTATTTCCGGTGGAAAGGATACTATAAGAAGTAATCGGAGTGATTTCCAACAAGCCATGATAGGAGACCAATGTTCCGGTCACCTCAATGCTGTCGCCCCGCAACACAGTTTCGTCGAACCCTGGAACCGAACCCGTTCCTGGATAAGCTGCAATGCCTGCTGTGGCGTCTTGAAGGTAGCGGATTTTGCCCAGCTCCGGCCCGTTGGTGACGATGCCACGTACGGTAACGGTGTTGCCCACAGGCTGAGCGCGGGTGAGGGCAATGGTTTGAGCTTGTAATGAGTTCAGAAAAAGAAAACACACCGTCGCCCAGGGCATTGGTCTAACCGCCGTTTGCGCCGCCGTTAAAACCAGGGCGCGTAAAAAATCTAGGGTTGGGAATATGGGGGGTTGCGTGTTATTTATCATTGCCGTTGCGTGGAAGCGGGCCGTTGGGGTTTGCAAATTGAGCGCGAAGTTCCTCATTTTTGCGGCATGGAAAAAATTAGCATGGAAAACTTGGGCCGAATGTCCGTACCCGACTTTAAAACCCGTCCCAAAACCCCGCTCGTACTGGTACTCGACAGCGTACGCTCCGGCCTCAACGTCGGCTCCATCTTCCGCAGCGCCGATGCTTTTGCCCTGGAAAAAATCCTGCTCTGTGGCATCACCGCCCAACCGCCCCATCGGGAGATTTTGAAAACGGCCCTCGGCAGCACGGATTCGGTGGATTGGGAATATTTCTCCAGTGCTGCGGATGCTATTCGAGGTTTAAAAAACGAGGGTTACGAAGTTTTCGCCATCGAACAGACCAGTCAAAAGATATGGCTGCAAGATTTTTCCCCCTCAAAAGAAAAACGTTTCGCTTTTGTACTTGGGAACGAGGTAGATGGTGTTGGCAATGAGGCACTTGCTTTGTGCGACGGGGTTTTGGAGATACCCCAGTTTGGCACCAAACATTCGCTGAATGTTGCGGTAGCGGCAGGTATTGTGGTGTGGGAGTTTGTGCGGAAAATCGGGATGGGGTTTAAAACGGCTTCCGAATCACCCAATATTTCCGAAGGCTCACCCAACGCCACAATCCTGCCTTAAAACGCTGTGGGGCGGACGGCCATATATCGGATGGCGGCTTCTGACCGAAAGTTTCCTGGTAGGTGTGGAGCGTTTGCTCGTATTGCGCAATGTGTTTGGAAAGTTCGTTTTTGCCACCCTCTGTTGGGGAATGGTGTAGCGGGCGTTCTAAAATTTTTCCACAAAAATCTTCCCAATAGGAGCGTGTGTACACCATGTGCAAATGCCAGGCCTGGTCTATTTCTTCCGATGGAGTGACAGGATGCGGGGCCGTGCAGGCCAAAAACACAAAGCGTTTGTACTCCTCAACCACGCGCAATGCATATCGGCGCGACCAGCCATTTTCGATTGCCAACCGTTTGGAAAAAGGCAGCGTTACCCTGGAATTGTCAGGGTGATACTGCGCGATGCGCTGCCAAAGTGGATGGTCAATTTGCATATACCATTGGTTTTCACAGGTATAATTTTACATTTTCCTGTTATGCGCTCTGATTTTCAATCTCCTCCTCCACATCCGCCACCACATCCTCCGCCATCTCCGCCGCCTCCATCACTACTATCGCTACCTACGCCGCAACCAGCGTCGGTACCGATGCCCGAATCGCCGCCGTCGCCGAGATCTCCGTCCAGAAAATCAGCATTCTCGCCCCAGTCCATCCCATTGTCAGCGTCGGGTTCATCCTGTTCTTTTTCATCATTATCTGACGAGCCCGAATCGCTACCGCTGACATAGGTATCACCGGCGGCTTTTTTTTGCTGTTGATCCAAATCCATTTCCGGGAAGCCCGGCGTATTCATAAGGGTGTAAAAATATCCCTCCATATTGGGCACCAGCAGCAGCATGCCACCGAGGCTGGCGGCCAAAACAGCCGCTTGAGGGTTTCCTTCCCGGAGCATGCGGGGAAGCTCGTAACCAAGTTCTATTTCAGCTTCTGCCTTTGCCAAAGCGGCGTCGCCGGCAGGGGTTCGCAGGGGGGTAATTCGGTCTTTCAATTGTACCAAGCCCTGGTGTTCCAGCGAGAAAAGCAGACAATCCTTGTGAAAAGATGCATTGTCCGGGTATTGTTGGCTCAGATGTTTGCGCCATTCTTTGTTGGTACAATTGTCATGTTCTTGGGGACGAGCAAATGCCACCGAATGCAAGATTCGCACCAATAGCGGCGAATTAGGGCCAAAATGTTTGAGTTTTTGTTCTCCGAGCGGCGTGAGCGAGAGAAGCATTTTAGGCTGAATAGCTGCAAGAAATGCAAGAATTAGAATGATCGTTGCAATGAAGCCCAAAACAATGTGAGCCCCATAAGCGCCAATGGCTAAAATTAAAAATCCCCCCCAAAGAGGGTAATGCACGGGCCTTTTCCCTTTTTTCACATTCACCCAGCCATTCAGCACGAGTTCTTTGAGCAGCAAGGGCAGGATGGTTTTGACCTGCTCGGTTTCGGGCGATCGGAGGGTAATGATCTCGGCTGCGGAAAGTGTACTAGACATATAAATTGGTTTTGTTGCAAAGAACGCACTTAGCAAGCTTACCTTACCTTTGTCGAGCTAATTTCGACAAAAAAGGCGACTACTATCCGGAACGAATTTAAAAGAAAAGAAAAAAAATCCAGTGCCGGGCAACCCATTTCCCCCAATCACCATCAAACACTTGTTCAAACCAAACATGCAATCATTCAGCGATCAGGAACTTGTAAGCGGCGTACTGCAAGGCAGTTCGACACATCAAACGGCACTATACCGCCAGTTCAGTGTGCCGATGTTTCGAGTGTTGCTCCGCTACGCCAAGGATAGAGCAGAAGCAGAGGATATGCTGCAAGATGGTTTTGTACGAGTTTACCGCGACATGGGGCAGTTTAGGGGCGAGGGGGCTTTGGGTGGTTGGATTCGACGGATTATGGTGAACACAGCACTGAGCCATTTGAGGAAACAACGCGATTTTGTGCGGGATGTGCCAGATTTCAACGTTTTTGAAAGCAAATTCCACACAGAAGAAGACTTTGCTTCCAATCTCGACGCGCAGACCCTGATGTCGTACCTCCAAAGACTACCCCCTGGCTATCGAACCGTATTCAACTTCTATGCCATTGAAGGATTCAGCCACGAAGAAATAGCCGAACAGCTGGGCATCAGTATCGGTACCAGCAAAAGCCAGTTGTTCAAAGCCAGAGAATTCCTCAAAAAAATACTCAACAAATCATTTATCTCTTGACCATACCCCCCAAAACAACCCACCATCCGACCCATGACTGAGCAACCGGCACAAAGCCCCATCGACGATCTTTTTCGCAAAACTCTTGAAAATCTCCCCGATTCACCCGCAGAATCAGGTTGGGACACCCCCTCGGAGCGCGTGTGGCAACACGTCCAGTCGAACATCTCGCAGCCCAAGAAAGGCTGGGGAACCCAATCGCTCGTTTTGATGGCCGCACTGGTCGTCACAATAGCCGCTGGCCTGTATTGGATGTTTTCTAGACCGACCGAAACGCCCGCAGCAGAGCCAGTTGTTACACCCATTGAACAGCCCGTGGTGGCTCCTTCTACCAGCTCGGAGAACCAGCCAGTTGCATCGCCCAAACCATCCACGAGCACCGGTTCGGCAAAAGATACACAAAGTAAACCAACCCCTCGAAACAGCACCGAGGAGCAAAAAGCCAAACCGGGCGACAACACCGCCCAACCGCTTCCAGGCAGCAAATCTACTTTGCCACCCAACTCTACGGAGGCGCAAAAAAAGAAAGGCGAAAAGAATTGACCACAACATTTTAGCAGTAATAATGAAGCCCGACGGAGAAGTTCCGCCGGGCTATTTTTTTGATAGAACACTTAGAGAACACCGAATTTACTGAGTACACCGATACCACCGAAATTCAGGCCACAACATCAAAATTCGGCGGTATCGGTGTACTCGGTAAAATCGGTGTTCCCTTAAAATATTCCGCGGTATCGGTGTACTCAGTAAATTCGGTGTTCTCTAAGTGTTCTATCGCATCTCCCGAATCCACGCTTTAATCAATTCCACACCCTCCCGGTGCATCAATTGCCGCCCCAACTCCGGCATCCGAATCCCGGGGTCGTCACTTTCCATTCGGAATACCAGGATGCTTTCATTGGGTTTGCCCGGCACGATGCCAAAACGGCGATTGCCACTGCCGCGACCGGCGGCTACGGGTGGCTTCCCAATCCCTAAGCGCTCAAGATCGGGCTGGTCGTATTCTAAAAACATCCCACTGGTGCTGGCCGGGCCGTGCGGATTGTGGCAATGAGCGCAATTGGCGTCGAGATAGGACCGGGCAGCTGGTTGATGACCCTCCTTCGCTCCCGCCTGCCGAAACTTGGCGGGCAGGAAGGCTTCGGCGGGTAAATTGGTGGATTGGTGACCCTCCTTCGCTAAGGCTTCGGCGGGTAAATGGGTGATCCGATAATCCGTTAGGCGCGGTGCGGTTAATGGATCGAAATGATCGGGCAGTGCCAAACGATCCGATTTGCTCCATGCAAGCAGTTGGTTTTTACCGTTTTCCTCGCGGTTGAGTTGGCGGGCTGTGATGCCGATGGGCACAAATTGTCCGTCGTAAGAGTGGCAGCCCTTGCATTGGTTGAGGTTCGGAGCAATGTATTCAATGCTTTGTTTTTTGCCCTTTAAATCTATCCAGGAGACCGGGAAACTGGCCCCCGCAACTTCCAAAATGGCCTCGGTTTGTTCGGCATTCCAGAGGTATTCCAAGGCTTTCCAACCCTTTTCATCTTTTATCAAAAGCCTGGTTTCCAATATTTTACGGCCTTTTTCGGGTGCTCGGGCATCGTTCCAATAAAAAAAGTTCTTGATGATGACCGCGCCTGTGGGAAACTCAAACGACCGCTCGGAATCGTATTTCATTTCCTGCCCCGCTGGCAAAAAAACAAATCGTGCTTTTTCGGCATAGTCACTAAAAAGCGGGGCGTTTACCTCGTAGGGGAACACTTGGGTTGCGGGTGCGAGATCTGATATTTTTCCAGTAAAAAAACCGTAGTCAGAGAGGCGGGGCTTTACTTCCATTGATCCAACATTCAGTGCTTTCTGAAGGTTCGGAGCAAATGCTTGCAACGTACAGACCGCAACCATAAACAGCGCGGCTATTTTAAAATTCGCAGTCATACGGCTGAATATTTTTACTGATTTTGCCTTTAAAGAGCCCAAGCTTATCTGCCCGAATATTGGCAAAAGTGCCGTTTTCATTGTTGCGAATGCAGATTTCGTAGCCCGGTTTTAGTTTCCCATTGACGTCTACCCAGTCGGGGTTTTGAATGCCGTCGTAAAGGATATGCGGCACTTTTTTGCCAAATTTCCACCAAAAAATAAAGCCGAGTTTACTCTTCCAGGTCGGCATCCGTTTGCCCATGGAATAGATATTGTCGTGTACATAAATCCGTGATGGATAGGGGTTGTAGTCCTTGTCTTTGATGGGCGTTTCGGCAATGAAATAACTCACGATGACCGTGGAGGCCGTTTTGTTATCCCAAATCTTGTTGTTGAAGACCTCCACGTCATTGGTCGCCAGAATCATAACGCCCGTACCAGGCGGTACTTTTCCCACGATATTTCCCTTGGGTGCGAAGTTGCGGAAGTTGTTGCGTGTCACGAGATTATCGTGGACCTTGACAGGACCACCGCGCTTTTTGGGCAGGTCAGGCAGGTCAAACACGAGGATGCCGCCTGTATTGTCGTAGGCTTTGTTTTTCCAGACCCAGGCATGGGTGGTATTCTCAATTTCGATGCCCGCCACGTTCCATTTTGCCACACAATCCGTCACCCAAACTGAATCGGACTGACCAACATAGATGCCCGCGTCGGAGGCGCCGATGGCGGTACAGCGCTCGATGTGAACGTTTTGGCATTGCACCGGATAGAGGGCGTAGGAGCCATTGGACGCTTTTGGTTTGCCTGTCCACTGGGCGGTGATATCCCGGAAAGTGAGCCCGCGCACCTGCTGGGTTTTGATGAGGTCGCCTTTTGAATCTTCGATCGTAAATTGCTCCAGGACAATGTTTTCTGCATTGGTGACTTTGATGCCTTCAGCGCCTTGTTTTTGGTTTTTGAACGAAAGAATGGTCTTGCCCTGCCCGGCACCGCGCAGCGTGATGTTCTTTTTTGCGTCGAGCCAGAGCGTGTTTGATAAAGAAATGGTCCCCGCAGGAAATTCTACCGTAGAGCCGTCTTCGGCGAGTATAAGGAGGGTTTGGAGTTGCTTTTCAAGCTCGGGTTGGCCGAGAAGTATCTGAGTTGAAGCCAGGAGGATTAGGGCTAAAAACGGTCGTAGCATAGCAGTGTAACTTTTGCTCAAAGGTAAGTGACCCAGATAATAAAACCGGTTGGCCAGACCGCAAAAGCAATGCTAGTGCCGCATCCGCCGAATGGCTTGTGAATTGACGGCCATATTTTCCGATCATCTGCGTTCTTCGTCGGTTAAAATGTCCCGCATTGTGCCCTCCTCACGCCTTGATGAACAAAAAATCTGCCACGTCAATTCACAAGCCATTCGGCGGATGCGGCACTAGCGGTATCTCCCAACGGCATTGTTTTTGCGGTCTGGTAAAGATGCCAATAAGTGTCCAGTTTTTAGAGTGTACTTTGTCGAACCTTTGCAATCTATTTTTTCAAACAAATAATTCATTACATGAAAAATCTATTCTTCTTTCTTCTTCTCTGCCTTTTCGCAACCAATCTGCTCGCGCAACCCAACATTGAGTGGGAAAAGTCACTTGGAGGCACCAACAATGAAACTACCTTCAAGATCATCAATACCCTGGACGGGGGATTTCTAGTAGGTTCCCTGACTGAAAGCAACAATGGCGACGTGAGCGGAAATCACGGCAGTGCTGATATATGGCTCACCAAAATAGACAATAACGGCATCATACAATGGCAAAATTGCCTCGGTGGACTTGACTTCGAGGTTGTTGTTGGAATGGACAACACGAATGATGGCGGCTACATCCTTGTTGGGAATACGTTTAGTAATGGGGGAAAAAACACCAGTCAAGTGTACGGAAACCACGGGGGACAAGATATTTGGGCTGTGAAAGTGGATCAATTCGGCAATATGGAATGGCGTCATTGCTACGGAGGCTGCGCTCAGGATGATGCACGCGCAATCCAACAGACCTCCGACGGCAATTATGTCATTGTGGGTGGTACTTTGAGCGTCAATTCAGGAGATGTCTATGGCGTACATGGCGACTGGGATGCCTGGGCACTAAAAATTGGTCGCGACGGAGCATTGATCTGGCAAAACGTGATCGGAGGCTCCGGGATTGATTATTTCTATACCCTAGAAGAAACGAATACCGGGACCCTGATCGTAGGTGGCTTGACTTCCAGCTTTGATGGAGACCTCAATGGAAGTGACAATAAAGGCGAAGAAGATGTTTGGGTCGCACAACTTTCGGCAGATGGGGACTTGTTGTGGAACCAAACGTACGGAGGCAGCAGCTACGACGGCGCACGTGGGATGTGCCTTAGTACGGAGGGCGACATCCTGATTGCAGGAGTAACCTATAGTTCTGATGGGGATGTGACGGGTTGGCATGGCGGGAATGACGCCTGGGTTTTGCGTCTGGATGCGGACGGCAATTTGCTGTGGGAAAATGCTTTTGGCGGTTCATCGAATGAAACGGCATACAGTGTTTTCCAACGAACGGACAACGATTTCATTTTTGCCGGGGAAGCTACTTCTTTTGATGGGGATGTCATCGGAAATCACGGCGGAGTAGAATCCTGGATCGTAAAATTTGACAAAAATGGCCTTTTGAAAACCTCTATCTGCCTGGGAGGATCGAGTGCTGACCTATCCCGATCGGCTACGCAGGGTATTGACAATTCCGTCATCGTGGGCGGCACAAGCGCTTCAACCGATGGAGACGTGTCCTTTAACCACGGTTTGAGTGACGCATGGATCGTCAAATTGAGCGTCCCCCTGGGCTTAAAACCCGAAGCCCCGAATAATGAAGCCCTCGCAATGGAGTTAAGCCCAAATCCTGCCAGTAATTTGGTGAAAATCCTGACCAATGTGGTGGGGCTCAAGAAGCTGGATATCTTTGATGAAAGCGGCAAGTTGATTCAAGCCCTGGAAATGGATCAACCGGAGAAATCCCTGCACATAAACACTTTGCCTGCTGGAATTTATCGGGTGAAAATGACGACACAAACCGGACAAGTGCTGAGTGCTCAATTTGTAAAGGCGTAGAGGCTATCTAAATACAGTTTTCTTCTCCCGGGCCTCATCTTTGTGGTCAACGATTCACCATCTTTCCTACTTTTGCCTTCACAAATTCTACGAAGCATGAAAAGCTATTTGCCCATTCTTTTTTCACTCACAATCCTTCTGGCGACGGCTTGCAACAGCGCCAGAACCATTAGCGGGGAAGTCAATTTTATCTCTGCTCCTGAACCCGGTACGGTACTCGTCAGTGCTGGCGGTTACGGGCCCACCAAGCCACAGGCCATCTCGAATGCCGAAGCAAATGCATTCAGTACCTTGATTTTCAAGGGCATACCCGGATCGCAGCAGCAATTGCCCATGCTGCCTGATGAAGCCACTTCCCGCAAACAACACAGCGCATATTTTGACCAATTTTTCAAGGGCGGTTACAAACCGTTTATGATGTTGTCCGAAGCACAATCCGCTTATGCTGCAGGGCGCAAAGGGCGCAAAAACATTACCCAACGAGTTAAAATCAATGTGGATGCGCTTCGACGCGATTTAGAGACCAACGGCATTACCCGCAAGTTCGGCCTTTGATCCATTTCTTTTGTAACTACTCTCTCATAAAAATATGTTTAGAAAACACCTGTTCGCCCTCCTCTTTTTGGGGCTGGTTTACAACGCTTTTGCCCAAGATCCCAAGCCCGCGACCGAAACGCCCCGAAGCATACAACCCAGCATCATGGTAATTCCTTTTGCGAAGGAAAACCAAGACATGCGAAAGGTTCTGGAAAATGATATCAACCTCCGGGTGGCCGTAACCAAGGTCAAGGAAGGTTTTGACAAACGCGGTTTTTCAACCGTTGACTTTGTTGCCAAAAGCAAGCTGGTAAACAACGACAAAGCAATGGAAATGAACAACTTATCGTCTTTAAAACAACAAATTATCGAACTTTCCGGGGCCGATATTTATGTGGAAACCGAAGCGAACGTCAATCGTACCGATGGCGGCAACAGCATAACAGTGATCGTAACCGCTTATGACGCTTTTAGTGGCCTCTCTCTGGCCAATAAAGTGGGCAATTCGCCAAAATTCTATACAGACAATTTTGAAAAACTGGCGGAGAAGGCCGCCGAAAGCATCATCGAGGATTTTTTGAATACGATGCAATCCAAGTTCGATGAAATCGTAAAAAATGGCCGCATTGCTGCGTTGAATATCACATTCTCAGAAAACGCCACTACGGACATGGATACCGAAGTCGGCGACACCGGCAAAATGTTTTCGGAATTGATGGAAAAATGGCTCGAAGAAAACACCTTTAAAGGCTATTTCCACTTGCAAGGTGTCACTGCAACCAAGATGATCGTTGATGAGCTCAGGCTTCCATTTCAGGACGCCAACGGCAACAATTATCGCCCGACAAAATTCGCTGCCGAACTTCGCAACTACTTGAAAAAGATGGGTTTCGAAAGTACGCGGGATGTTCAGGGAAGCAAAATTTTTATCACCATCAATTAAACTCCGATGATCAAGCCAGCTTATACACTCCTTTTTGTGCTGCTAAGCCTCAGCCTTTCGGCCCAGGAAGCCCCTTCTATTCCGATCCTGCTTGCCCAAACCACCCTCGGAAAAGACCTGTCCTACAGCAACCGCGACCGTATTGACCGCCAAATACTCTCGGCACTGGAAGTCGGCGAGGGGGCGAACAACCAATTTTCCGTATTCGTCATCCGGCCTGCACTGGACATTTTTGAGCAAGGTAAAATAGAGGGAATCAAAACCCAATTGACGGTAAAACTCAACCTCCAACTCAAACTAACCAACGCCATGACCGGGGAGGTGCTGGCGGTACAAGACGTCAAGGCATCCGGCGCCGGAAACAATCTGGATGAAGCCGTAAACCGGGCGCTTCAAACCATGCGTCGCGATAATCCTGCCTTGAGTAAAGCGATCAAAACGTTCCGTCAAAAGATTTCGGACCATTACATCGCACAATGTTCCAATGTCAATACTTCTGCCACTGAACTGGCCTCGCAGAAAAAGTACCGTGAAGCTTTTGCCATGCTGCATTCAGTGCCCCAAGGCACGCCATGTTTTCAGGAGCTGGCCGCAAAAAAACTGGAATATTTTGATCTGGTACAAACGGCTGAATGTCAGAATAAAATGAGTCGTGCAAACGCTGCCGTGGCATCCAACGATTTCAAGACAGCACTTCAAATCCTCAGTCAAATTGATGCCAATGCGCCTTGCTTTGGGGAAGCCAAAACGGCCATTGCGGCCATTGAACCTAAAGTGGACGAGAACCTGAAGACCACCTATGAATGGCTTTTCAGTTTTTACAAGGAGGGCAAAGCCGCTGAAACAGCCCGTTGGAATGCAATGACGGCCATGGGATTGCTCTATTTGTCAGAAAACAAGAAGTGTGTGTTGGTGGAGAGGTGATTGGTGATTGGTGGATTAGTTCAATGGCCAATAGTCAATACGAATACCGAAAAATTTTTATAGATGAAAAAAACGATGTTTTTTATGCTGCTTTTTGCAGCCCAAAGTCTTTTAGCCCAAAATTCCAAAACCTCGATTTGGGTCGCTCCATTGGAAAGCGACAAGCCCTCCGCTATGACCTTTTCCAAAGAAGCCCGTAGTGAAATTGTGGAGTCCTTTGTCAAATTCGGAAGCTTTTCGGTGGTTGACCGTGAAGCCACACAGCTCGTTCAACAAGAATTGGAGTTGCAAAAATCGGAGGCTTTCATGGATGGGAAAGTGGTAGAACAAGGCAAAGCCGTTGGAGCAGAATTCATCGCTAAAGGCTATTACCATTCAAAAGAGGGAAAGTTTGTGCTAAAGATCGTGGATGTCTCGACAGGCAACACCATTGAGACAGACGAGTACAAAATGGATTTTTTTGCGGCAAACTACCGCAAACACCTCCGAAAAATGGTTTATCGGATAGCCAACCGCTGGCTAAGCGGTGCAAAAATCACGGTAATGCGGTCACTTGAAGATAAGGGTGAATCTACCCAGCGCGTATTGCTGGCCGGTGGAAGTGGCAAGGGTTTGAAAGTAGGCACCATGCTAGAGGTCTTTATTATTGAATTAGAAGAAATAGACGGCGAGTCGCTCGAGCGTTTTGCTGCAATCGGTAAAATGAAAGTAGATCGGGTGGAGAATGCAAATTTCGCCAATGCCAAAGTACGTTCCGGGGAAAAGGAGATATTCAGGCATTTTGCGGCAAACAAAAAACTTTACTGCCGAATTGTTCAAAACTAAGCTGAACCATCCATGACCCGACCTTTAATACTCATTCTACTCTCGCTCTCTTTTACAACCAAACTTGCCAGCCAATTCGTGCAAGGCAACGACCCGCTTGGCCGACCTTATCGGCCCATTGTGGGGGTGCTGAACGCAGAGGTAGCGCCCGGAATTCCGGCTAAAGTAGCAGAGCAGATCTCCATTTCCTTTACCAACGGCCTGAAAAATCTTGGCGGTGCATTCCCGCCTTATGAAGTGGTGAACAAGGACCAACTTTCAAAAGCTGTAGATATGTTGAAACGTGGATTGCCTGCGCAGGAATTGAGAACCACCAAATTCTGGGATGATATGGTCGGGGCGCAATACTTGCTCCGGCTCGATATCAATAGTTTTGAGCTCGGTGTTGACGAGGATTCTATTTACGATGAAAAAAAGAAGTTTGTTCGAGTTGACCGGTTTCGGGTGGCATCAGCCAATCTAACCGCCCGTCTGGTGGATGTGGCTACCTCTAAAGTCCTGATGTTCAATAACTTTGACGCGAGCGGCACGACCAGAGGCTTCGAAGAATTTAAAACACAAACCGACTCCGCACGAGCCATAATGCAGCTCAACAAACAGATCAGGGCTTATGGCAATGGCATGATCCACAACGTGGTCGCCGGGGCCGCAACGATCACCGCCATTCATAAAGAGAACAAGGGAAAGGCTGAGGAAGTTATCCTCAACAACGCGCCCATCATAGTTCCAAACCGGGAAGATGGACTCCATGTGTATGCTGTTTTGAAAACCTACACCTCGAATGGTCAAATATTTCGGGACGCAGAAAAAATCGGCGAAATCAACAAAGGCAAAAACTTTCAGATCTCCCTTCGAAACTTTGAAGTACGAAAAGGCGAAAAAAAGATAGCCGAACATTTCAATGCGGGAACAACCCTGATCTGTACTGCCGGCGGTTTCCCAATCGGCCCCTTTGCACCATCCGAAGCTCGTTCGAGCCTTGCTTTACAAGCCTTTAAAAACACGGCCGCCGCTCCGGCTAAGGTGCAGCGTATATTGCAAGATATTCTATCTGAAAATGCTGCGCGGAACCCACTTTTACTCGACATCGTAGACCGGGAAATTTACGACCTGGTTCAAAAAGAGCGCGAAATGCAACAGCAGACCCGCTCTGATGCCACCCAAGCGGGAATTTCCTTTGGCAGCAACTTTTTCTTAGACATTGATTTGCTGAACTATAGTAAAGCCAGTACCCTAAAATACAAGACGATAACTGAAACCAAGCCGGTCGCGCCTGCAGCAAAAACCACAAGTAATCAACCAGCTCCTGCCACAAAAACAGACAAAATAGCGGAACCTGGCAGTGGTAAAAACACTAAAATCCAGAATCCTCCGACAAAAGACAAGATCAATCCATCTACAAGCTCTGCCCCTGCGGCTGCCCCCGCCCCTGCTGCAGTTGAGAAGATTACCAAAACCATCCCCGACAAGTACGAAGCTAAAGCCAATGCAAAACTGAGTGTCAGCCTTGTGAGTGTACAAACGGGTGAAGTTGTTTTTGCCAATGCCTATAGCATGTCCGGGGAAGGCACGATCGCTTACAATAAAGATAAATTTGACCGGGTGCGCAGTGAAGAAATGGCTTTTCGCAACCTGGCTACAACGGTGTCAGGCCTTGTATGGAGCGACATCCAAAAAAGCCTAACGCCCAAATTTCAAGTATTGGCGGTCATAGAAACTAGCAAAAACGGGGCGGAAACGGTCCTGGTAAGTGGCGGTCAGCGCTCTGGTTTCTCCGACGGCATGACGGTAGAGCTCGTCGAGGTCGTACAGGAGCAGGTGGACGGCCAAAAATTTGATCGCGATGTTGTGATCGGGGAGATGAAAATTACCGAGATCCGGCCTGAAACATCCGTATGCAAGGTAAAAAACGGAGGCAAAGAATTACAGGTAAAGCTGGATGGCAAAGCCCGGGTTTATTGCCGGAAAGGGTAATAAAAGCGAGTAGAATTGCAACGCCGAGTTAGATCCCGGGCCGAACACACATAAAAAAAACTCCGACGGTTGCCCGTCGGAGTCTTTGAATCGTATCGTCAAGATGCTTAAATCGCTTATGCGAGTTGTACATTGACAGCGTTCAAGCCTTTTTTACCTTGTTGAGTCTCGAATGTGACAGAATCACCTTCGCGGATTTTGTCAACCAAACCGCTGACGTGGACGAAGATTTCTTCGCCTGAGTTTGTGTCGACTACGAAACCGAAACCTTTGGTTTCGTTGA